>WBZM01000325.1_pt3 | contig 42020 bp, 33 predicted proteins | sample 5204271 | NCBI WGS metagenome assembly WBZM01 (sample SAMN12344346, study PRJNA552823) | activated sludge metagenome | biome: Activated sludge suspended growth; feature: Nitrification reactor; material: Wastewater; isolation source: activated sludge from nitrification reactor of wastewater... | reverse complement strand
GCAGGTCACCACCGGCACCGGCGCCGTCGGGGCAGCCATCACCTGCACCACCAACCCGCTCGCTGCCGTTGCGGGATCGGCCACCTTCGCGGGCTGCGCGGTCGACCTGGCGAGCGGCGGCTACACGGTGACGGCCTCCTCCGGCACCCTGACCAGCGCGGTGAGCACACCCTTCGACGTCACCACCGGAACCGGATCGCATCTCGCCTTCTTGACCAACCCGGGTGGCGGACCCGCGGGTATGCCGTTCGCGACCCAACCGGTCGTCGCCGTGACCGACGCCGGCGGCAACGGCGTCGGTGGTCTGGTCACCCTGTCGATCAAGCCCGGCACCGGCGCCCCTGGCGCCACGCTGACCTGCGCGGCGACGACCGTCGCCGCGAGTGCGGGCGCAGCCTCCTTCACCGGGTGCGCCATCGACCGGGTGAGTCCGACCCCTTACGTCCTGCAGGCCACCCTGGGCAGCGTGACCGCTGACAGCAGCGGCTTCGACGTGACGACGGGAGGCCCGGATTCGGTGGCCTTCCGCACCGAGCCCGGCGACGGCGCCGGTGGAACGCCGCTGGTCACCCAACCGACGCTGTCGGTGCGGGACGCCGGCGGCAATGCCGCGGCAGGAGCCGTCACGCTGGCCTTGGCGGCCGGCTTCGGCACCCCTGGAGCCACCCTCACCTGCGCCGGTGGCACGACGACGAGCAGTGTCGAGGGGATCGCTACGTTCAGTGGCTGCCGGGTCGACAAGGCCGGCGCCGGCTATCGGCTCCGGGCCACCATCGAGGGCTCCGTCGCCGCAGACACCAGCGCCAGTTTCGACGTGAAAGTCGGCTCGGCCACCCACCTGGCCTTCACCGCCGCGCCCGGCGCGACGGGGAACACCGGCGGCGTCCCCTGGTCGGTTCAACCCGCAGTGGCCGTGCAGGACGCTGGTGGCAACCTGGTCGCAGCGTCGACTGCCACGATCGACCTGTCCGTGGCCGGTGGGCCAGGCGCTGTGCACTGCACGGCCGACCCGCAGGCCGCCGTCCGCGGCATGGCCTTCTTCAACGGGTGCTCGATCGACCGAGCCGGCACGGCATACCGGCTGACCGCCTCGGCTCCGGGGCTGGAACCGGCGACCACCGCGCCCTTCGACATCGCCGTCGGTGCGCCAGCGAACCTCGTATTCACCACCCAGCCGAGCGCCGGGGTGACCGGGCAGGCGCTGCGCGGACAGCCGGTGGTCGCGGTCGTCGATGCCGGGGGCAACCCTGTGCCCGCGGCGGGCGGCACCGTGCACGTGACTGTCACCCCGGGCACCGGCAGCCTCGGCGCCACGCTGAGTTGCGGCGGGTCCGCCGTCGACGGACGTGGCATCGCGAGTTTCGCAGGGTGCGCCGTCAGCGGCGCCGGAGCCGGCTACGCCCTCACCGCGACGTGGGGTCCGTTCTCGGCCGAGAGTATGCCGTTCGTCGTGCTGCGCGACTCGGCTCCGACACTCGAGGTGGCGCCACTGGCCGCTCCCCTCGGCCAGGTCATCGGGGACGGCAGCTTGGCGCCCAACCCGACCTCGACCGTTAACGATGTCAACACCGCGACCGGCGCACTCCACCACGTCTTCACCGACCTGCAGGTCGCCGGTGTCGGCAAGGACCTCGTCATCGAGCGCACCTACAACTCCAACGACACCTCGGTCGGAGCCTTCGGGCGAGGGGTCTCCTCGATCCTCGACCTCGCGGTCACCTTCAGTGCGGCCGGCAGGGAGGCGACGGTGCGCGGCCTGGACGGGCAGCGGATCGTCTTCACCGGCCACCAGGGCAGCTTCACCCCGCCGCCGGGCGCTCGCGCCGATCTCACCTGCACCGGCAACCAGAAGACCTGCACGGTGACCCAGTGGGACGGCACGACCTGGACCGTCACGGGCCCCCGACTCGACTCCTACACCGATGGCAACGGAGTCGGCCTGACCTTCGTCAGCCCGTCACCGACCCAGCGCATCGTCAAGCTCGCCACCACCGACGCCAAGGTCACCTATGACGTGACCGTGACCCTCAACGCCAGCGGGCAGGTCACCTCGGTGCGGACGCCGGCCGGGCGCCAGGTCAGCTACGGCTACACCAATGGCTCGCTCACCTCGTTCACCGACGCCCGCGGCAAGACCTGGACGTATGCCGTCGACGCCGGCCAGCGGCTCACCGGCATGGTCGACCCGACGGGCCAGACCCGGCTCGCAGCGACCTACGACGCCACCGGGCGGGTGGCGACGGTGAGCGCGAAGGGGAGCACCCGGCATACCGAAGACCGCTTCCGCTACGACAGCGCGACGCAGACGACCACGCGCGAGGCCCACGTCAACGTCGGCGGCAGCCTCACCTGGGTGCCCTATGTCGACACCTACCGCGGCAATGTCCTGGTGCGCCAGAGCTTCCCGACCGGCGAGGTGATGCGCTATTCCTACGACGCACGGGGCAACCTCACGGCGATCCAGGACCCCAACGGCTTCGTGCAGGAGCGGGTCTTCAGCCCGGCCGGTGACCTGGTCATCCAACGCACGCCGATCACCTCGACGCAGACGGCCGTCGTGCAGTTCGGCTACGACAGAGCCCACCGGATGGTCAGCAAGACCGACGCCAACGGCAACGTCACGGCGTTCGGCTATCGCGGGGCCGACCTCATCTCGATCCAACCGCCGGGTAACAAGAACGGCGCGACGACCTTCTCGTATGCCCGCAGCGTCATGGTCGAAGAGCGCACCCCGGTCGGGCGCAAGACCTTCCTTCCGGACGCGCAGGGCAACATCGTGCGGATCACGGAGTTCGGGCCCTCCGGTCCCGCGCTCAACGGGAACGGGACGCGCGCGGCATACACCGAGTCGGGTCTGCAAACGTCCTACACCGACCCCCGCGGCGTCTCGGCGGCGGGGGCGCTCGACCCGGCATACACGGCGACGTGGACCTACGACGGTGCCGACACCCTGCTGGGCACCCGTAGCCCCGTCGGTGTGACGATGTCCCTGAGCTACACCGACGCGGGTGACCTCGTGGGCAGCAGCGGACCCGCGGGCACGACGTCGTACGGGTGGAGCGAGTCGACCCTGACCCGCACCACGACGGCCCCTGGTGGCGTCGTCACGCGTGAGCTCTACGACCCGTCGGCCACCCTCCTCGCGGTGACCGGGGCCAGCGGTGGGCGGACCACCTATGTCAACGACGCACTGGGCCGGCCGGTGACGACCATCGACCCGAGCGGGCGGCGATCGGTCACGGCATACGACGCCCTGAGCAATCCTGTCGTCGTCGACGACGGCAGCGGCTCCCCGATCCGCCAAGAGTTCGACAGTGCCAACCGCCTCATCCGGCAGGTCTCCGGCGCTGACGTGACGCTGCTTCGCTACGACCTGGCCGGCAACCTGCTGCGGGTGCAAGACGCCCACGGGGCGGTGACCGAGCGGACCTATGACACGCACGGCAACGTCACGACGGTCAGCGACGGCGCCGGGACGACGACCTATCGGTACGACCTCGCCGACCAGCCGGTGTCGCGCACCGACGGCCGAGGTGGCGTCACGACCTTCGGCTATGACGGGCAGAGCCGACTCACCGACCAGACGGTGGCCGGCAACACCACGACCTATGCCTATGACCTCGCCGGCCAGCGCGTCGCGACCGTCGACCCGGAGGGCCGCCGCACGGCGCTCACCCTCGACGGAGCCAACCGCACTACTCGCACGACCTATAGCCAGACCGGCCAGCCGTCGATCGTCGTCGAGCAGACCTTCGACGCCCGGAACCGGCGCACCTCGATGACCTCTGGCGGCGTTGTGTCGACCTACAGCTACGACGCCCGGGGCAACCTCACCGGCGCCGGGCCGGCCAACCAGCGGTTCAGCTACGACTACTCCCGCCCCGGAAAGGTGCTGGAGACCTACCCCGACGGCACGCACGTCACCTTCGAGGTCGACGACGCCGGTGCCCTCATGCGACTGGACGGCACGAGTGCGGACGGGCATGTGCAGGCGTCCTATCTGCGCGATTCCAACCGTCGGGCGATGGCGATCTCGATGGCCAACGGTGTGGTGGAGAGCCGCAGCTATGACTCGACCGGCAAGGTGCTGGCCCAGTCGGTGCAGCGCGCCGGCACGGTGCTGGCGGGGGAGACCTACACCTACGACAGCGCGGGCAACCGGCTGTCCCAGCGCACGACCGCGGCCGGGCGAAGCGTCCTCAACGCCTATGCCTATGACGCGCTCGGGCGGGTCTCGGGGTTCTCGTCCTCGTCCTCGACGGTGCCGGACGCAGTGGTCGCGACGGACACCGGCGCCGCCACGACGACGCCACCGGCGACCTCGGGACCGCCCTCGGCCCTCCCGGCCGTCCCGGCCCCGTCCTCGTTCGCCCCGGTCGTCAAGCAGCCGCAGGGGACCCCCACGGAGCCCGCGTCACCACCCGGTGTGAGTGTCGGCTATGACGCGGTCGGCAACATCCTGCAGCTCGGGGACACCCGGTATGCCGTGAGCGACGGCGACCGCATCACCGGCCAGACCTCCCCGAACGGCGGCTGGAGCTACGACCGCAGTGGCGCAGTCACCCGGATGACCGGCCCGAACGGGACGACGACCTTCGGCTACGACGCCGCCGGACGGGTGGTCAGGGCAACCCTGCAGCCGGCCTCAGGTCCCGCGACCACGGTGAGCTATAGCTACGACGGGGACGGCAACCGGATCAGCCGCACCGTCGGCGGGGCCACGACGGACTACGTCTGGGACCCCAATGCCAAGGACGCCCAGCTCGTCCTCGAACGGTCCGGAAGCACCGTCCAGCGGCGCTACTTCAACGACGAGACCGGCCCGGTCGTCATCCAGACCCCGACCGACACCTACTACGTCCATCGCGACCCGCTGGGCAGCACCAACCAACTCACCGACGCCAAGGGCGCCGTCGTCGCGGCATACAGCTATGACGCCTTCGGTCAGGTGAGCGCGGTCGGGCCGGCAGCGGCAGCCAGCGACCTGCTCTTCCACGCGCAGCAGCGTGACCCGGTGACCGGGCTCTACAACCTGCGCGCTCGCACCTACGACCCGGCATCGGGGCGCTTCACCCAACGCGAACCCATGGCCACCCCGGTCGGGGCGCCAGTGGTGGGGGCTTACGCCTTCGTGCTCAATCGCCCCACGGCATACGTCGACCCGTCGGGCCTCATGCCGCAACTGACCCCGAGCCAGGCCACGTCAGGGGCTCGGCTTGCGGACCGGGCCGATACCGGGGTGAGTGCCATCAAGGGCGCCTTCACGGCCGTCGCCAAGATCGTCGTCCGCTACGGCGCCTACGGCAAGAGTCTGTCTGCCTCGGCAGCGTCGCCGGCGGCTCGCGCGGCGGTGGAGGCCAAGGACGCCAAGATCGCCGGCTTCGGCCTGGGTCTGGCGATCGTCGGGCTGTCGCTGCAGGCATACATCGCCGTGGAGAACTGCCAGAACGGCACGATCTACCAGTGCGTGGGGTCTTCGGTCGCGCTGGCCGTCAATGCCACCTTCACCGCCCTGTGCACGGAGGCCACCGGTGGCATCGGCGCGGTCGGGTGCGCGCTCACCGGCATGATCCTCTCGGTGGGCCTGGAGACGATCATCAACCTCTACGGGCCCGAGATCGCCGATGCGTTCGTCAGTTTCGGGGGAATGGTCTCCGACGCGGCCCAGGTCGTCGGTGCTGCCATCTCGAGCGCTTTCGAGGACGCCGGTGGGGCGATCGTTAGCGGGTTCAACGCTGCTGGCGACGCGATCGCCAGCGGCTATCGGGCCTTCGTCGACACGATGAGTCATTTCGACCAGCGGGCGTTGCAGTTTGCCGCGACCCTGGTGAGCACCTTCGACCTGGCCTACAGCGAGACTGCCGCGACGCTTCTCGGGCTCGGGTATGACATCCAGGGCGTCGCCGAGGCGTTCGCTCAGGTCTTCCAACTCAGCGTCGAGCAGGCGGTCACCGTCCTGCGCGACACCTTCCAGGCCGCTGCCACCGAGGTGGCATCTGCCCTCGAATCGGCTTACGCCGCAACGGCTTCCGTAGTCGCTGGGGCCTTGCGCGACGCCGGTTACGCAATCGACGAGATCGTCACCGGCATACACCACGCGTATGCCGTGACCGTCGCCGGCTTCGTCACCCTGTTGGCTGATCTGGAGTATGGCTATAACCAGATCGCCAGCGCCCTCAGCGATGCCCTCGACGTGGGGGCCGAGGCTCTCGCGACCGTGTTCAAGGCGCTGGACTACACGGTCACCCAGATCGCCGATGCGCTGTCGCAGATCTACGACGCCGCTGACGCCGCGGCCGCAACGGTCCTCAAGGCCGTCGGCTTCGCCGTCAGTGAGGTGGCTGCCGCTCTGCAGAGCGTCTACCGCGATGCGGTGGCGGTCGCCGCACGGGTCCTGCAGACCGTTGGCTACCTCGCGAACGAGATCGCCACCGGACTGCGGGACGCCTACCAGGCCGCTGCCGCTCAGGTGGCGCAGATCCTCAAGTCGCTCGCCATCGCTGCCGTCCAGGTGGCCAGCGCCCTCGCCGGCGTGTATGCCGCAGCTGCCGCGGAGGTCGCGGCCCTGCTCTCCGCGGCTGGCTACGTCGTCGACGAGGTCGCCCGCGCCCTCAGCGACGTCTTCCACGAGACCGTGGCCGGTGTGGCGACGCTGCTGCGCAACGTCGGGTACGCCATCGGCGAGATCACCCGGGTGCTCGACGCCGTCTTCGCCCAGAGTGTGGCGGCGATCGCCGGCATCCTCGGCCAGATCGGGTATGCCGTCGACCAGATCGGCGCGGCGCTGCAGAGCGTCCTCAACGTCGCGGCGGGGGTTCTCTCGGGCGTCCTGAAGGACCTGGGCTACACCATCGACCAGATCGGTGGCGTCCTGGAGTCGGTCTACAACCTGGCCGCGGCCGCGGCGGCATCGGTGCTGCGCGACATCGGCTACGGGGTCGCGCAGATCGGTGCGGTGTTGCAGAGCGTCTTCCAGGAAGCCGCCGCGGGAGCCGCGGCGATCCTCAAGACGATCGGGGCGACGGTCAACCAGATCGCGGCGGTCCTGCAGACCACCTTCGGCCAGGCCGTCGAAGCGGTCGGCAGCCTGTTGGCGAGCATCGGGTTCACCAGCGATGTCATCGCGAGCATCGGAGGTGCCTTCACGTCATTCGGCAATGACGTCGTGGACTTCTTCAAGGGTCTGTTCTAGCGTCCCGCAGACCGCCCTCGGGACGTGACCGCACGGCATACCAAGCAGTTGCCGGTATGCCGTGTGGTCACCTCACGGGGCGGCCGCGGCTGGGTGGAGCCGGACGCCAATGACGGAGGCGATCGCAGTGAGGTCGCGGTCCTGGGCGAGCAACTCGTGCCCGCCGCGCCAGGCCACTGCGGCGATGAGGCAATCGAGCAGCCCGCGCGGGGTGACTCCGACCTGGCGGCACGATCGGTAGATGCGCGCCGCGGCATCGAAATCCGCTGCGGCATCGAAGCGGGCCAGATGGAACCGGGTGAGCAGCCGCCGGAGTTGAGCCTCCCGGGCCGGCGTGCGGGCGCCGGCGCAGACCTCCATGACGATGGGCTCGGTGACCGCGATGGGGCCGTCAGCGGTGATGAGGGCAGTGAGGGTGAAGTCGACTGGGCTGCGGGTGGCTCGGTCGAACTCCACCCAGGCCGACGTGTCGACCAGGATCACGCGACGTCGGCTGGGCGCTCGTCGGCGGGGATCGAGCCGATGGCTCCAGCGCCACGCATGGCCAGCGCCTCATCGCGGGACATCGGATCGCCGGCCAAGTGGCGCAGGGCGAGGTCGACGGCTTCGGTCTTGGTGCGCAGCCCGAAGCGCTCGATGATCGCGTCGACGTAGTCGTTCTCGATCTCGATGTTGGTCCGCGTCCGAGCCATACACGTACTTTACACGTATGTCTGCCGGCGACCTGAGTCGAGTGGCGCTAAGCGGCCGTTGAAGTAGCCAGACCCCCGGGGTCCGCGAAGTTGCTGTTATTGCAGTTAAGAGTATGCTGATTTGCATGGGACACAGAGCGTTCACGACGACCCTCGACCCAGTCGACCCCACGGTCCGGTCCGACGCGAGGAATCTGGCCCTTCGTCTCACCGGCGACACTCCCCTTGAGGCCGCAGTGCGCGCGATGCTCGACGACGTGGCCCACGGCGCGCGGGTCCTCGTGCTGCGTGCCGAGGATGAGGTCACCCCCGCGCAGGCTGCTGACATCCTCGGTGTCACGCGCCAGTTCGTTGATCGGCTCTGCGAGGACGGCGTGCTCCCTTTCCGTCGCCTGCCCGACAGTCGCCACCGCCGTCTCCGCGTCCAGGACGTTCTTGACGTCGCTGCTGAACGAGAGCAGCGCCGAGCCGGGGGCGCCGCGCTGCGCGCCGCGCTGGGGGACTAGCACCGGTGGCCCGACTCCAGCGGGTCTTCATCGACACCAGCGAACTGTTCCCTTTCACGATCATGGATGTGCTGCTTACCCTGTCTGAAGACCTCCTGTTCACTTGGGTCTGGACCGATGAACTGCTCACCGAGTGGGAAGAAGTCATCGTCCGCGAGGGCCAACGCACCTCGAAGTCGGCTGCCTCGGTGGTGGCCGCGGTACGCACCTACTTCGGGAAATCCCGAATAGACCCAGCCGTCTACCGCACTCGGATAGCCGACAACCTCTCGCCCGACCCTGCAGACCGTATCCATGCTGCCGCCGCGGTCTACGGAGACGTCGATGTGTTGATCACTCGGAACCTGAAGCATCTCCGCACCAGGCCTGTCTTGGAAGCCGGCATCAAGGTCATCACCTCCGATGACTGCCTCTGCGCGCTTGTCGCAGACCGTCGTCACCACGTGGTCGCATCGTTCATCCGTGCAGCGGAGGCCAAACAGAACCCGCCGACGACTGCCCAAGAGCTGGCCTCGAAGGTGGCTGGCGCGGGTGCTCCTCGGTTCGCTGAACGCGTGATGCCGCACCTGGCACGACCCCAGACTCAGCGCCCCTTGAAGTAGTCGAAGAGCTGCCGTTCCTTGACGGTGACCACCGCGAGTGAGGAGCCGACGAGCGCTCCGACGCTCAGCGCGAGGAGCACCCGGGCGGCGAACGGCAGCACCTGCCAGGCGTCGGAGGACGCTAGGCCATGGACGGCACCAAGAGCCACGACAACACCCCAGACCCACGCCACCGCAAGCACTGCGAGCTGCTCGACCATGGCGGTGAGCCACGACGCGCGCAGCGGCACCCCGGCATGGCGCGCGGAGGCGAGCTCGAGGCGGCGGAGCCACCACGCGGCATACCCGATCAGGAGTCCTGCTGCAAGCGCGGCCGGTGCCGCAGGCGCGGAGGGACGGCGGGCGAGTTCTCCGGCGCCGTCGAAGGTGGTACCGAGCGTGCCGTTGAGCTGGGAGAAGCGTCGCTGCGACTGTTCGGTCGATGGGTGGAAGGCCGTAGCAGTCAGGGCGGGCAGGACGCCGTCATCGGTCGGCCAGGACCGCACCCAGCACTCGTCGAAGGCGCCACCGGAGGGCACCGGGTCGATGACGGCATACCCGAGCCCTGGTCGCCGCCCGTCCTCGGGATAGGCGTAAACAGCCGCGACGCGAGTGGGTTGGCCGTCGAGTACGAGCGCAGACCCGACGCGCAGGCCGAGGTTGTCTGCCGCCTCGGCGGACAACCACAAGCCCGGTCCGTCAGGATGAGCTCCGAGAATGTCGGCCAATCCAGCGGTGGCCCGGATGAGGGGCACAGCCTGCTGCGGGAGCATGGCCGGGTGGACGGTGCGTGAGCCGAGAGTCACGGCGGCGGCGCCTTCGACGCTGGTGAGGCTGCCTAATCGCGCGCAGGCGGCGGCATCGACCTGCCCGCCACTTTCGAGGATGAGGGTCGATCCGCCGGCGTCCTGGAAGGTGTGCGCTCGGGTGACCAGTTGGGCGACGCTGCTGACCTCCAGGCCGAGCAGGGTGGCTCCGCAGAGGGTGAGGGCCAGCGCCACCGCGATCGGTCTCCCGGTGCCCGAGCGCAGGTTGCGCCACCCCTCGACGACGGCGTATCGGGCCTTCACGAGCTCACCCTCATGCGGCCACTCCCGCCAGGGAGAGGCGGTCCGTGCAGCGCTCCTGGACGCGCGGGTCGTGAGTGGCAATGACGACGATGCAGTCTCGTTGCGCGAGAGCGGCCACGACGTCGACCACCTCTTGGGCAGTGCGATGGTCGAGCGCAGCAGTGGGTTCATCGAGTAGGAGCAGATCGGGGTTGGTCGCCAGCGCGCGGGCGATCATCAGCCGTTGGCCCTCTCCGCCAGATAAGTGACGAAAGGCGCCGGAGGCCAGGTGGGCGATGCCCATGTCCTGCAGCAGCGTGTGGGCGGCGGTGTCCGCGTCGGCGCGTGACAGGCCGCGCGCGAGCAGGGGAAGGCTCACGTGATCAAGGGCGGTGCGGCCGGCAACCCCGTGGGGGCTTTGGAAAACCCACTGGATCCCGGTGATGCCTTCGCGCGCGATCGAGCCGCTAGTTGGCGGGATCCATCCCGCGATGATCCCCAGCAGCGTGCTCTTTCCCGAGCCGGACGGTCCGCTCAACGCATAAACATGGCCCGGGCCGAGGTCGGCGGTGAGGTCCTCGAACAACGGTGGGCAGCCGGGGAAGCGGTGGCCAACTCCCGCGAGGCCTAGCCGCATGCCTGCATCCGAGACCGGTCAAGGACGACGGCGCGGATCGTGGCGCCCCCGTCGGGGGTGACGTATGCCGTCCCGAGTTGCGACCCCACGACGCTAACCCCGCGGGGCCCGTCGGGTGTGGTCACACAGCTCTTGCCGGCGGCCGACACCGGACCGAGCGCAGCCGGGGGGATAGGCAGCACATCTAGGGCGGTCGCGAGCTTGAGCATGCCTGTCACCGTGGGAGTCTGGCCGGCTTGAATGCTCTCTGGGTGGGCCGTCAACCAGGCCAACCCATCGGCGCCCACGCCAGCCGATCCGAGGGCGAGGCTCTGCCCGCCGACCGCGAAAACGCGAGGCCCCGTCACGAGATCGTTCGGAACGGCGGTGAGGCGGGCGCTCACGAGCGTCTGGGTCAGCGAGGCCAGCGGACGCCCGGGCTCGACCGCGGCGCCGACCGGGGCGTCGCAACTCACGACCGACACCTCGGCACGGGGGATCCAGACCACCCCGGCGCGGCTGATGGTGCCTCCCGAGGCGGGTACGCCGGCGGCTTTGGCGACGGCGTCGTATGCCGTGATGACGGCAGACGTGACGGTGGACCCCTCGACCTGCTGGCCGGCTGCCCGCAGGGCCGTGATGAGCGCCGCGGCGTCGCTGCCCGACGCACCGACCGCGAGATCCCGCCACAGGGGCGTGCCCGTCGCGAGGGTGAGCAGTGGTCGACCGTCGATCGAGAAGGCCACCGTGCCCGACTTCATGGGGGTGCCTGGAGCGCAACTGGTTTGAGTGAGTAACCCTGCGGTGGGGGCGACGACGTGTTCGGCTGGACCCAACGCGAGGGTGAGGCTAGCTGGTCGCGGGTCATCCCATGGCTGCGATGCGACGGTGAGGTCCGATGGGGCAGCCGCGGAGGCGAGCACCTGCGGGTTGCCGACCCGGGCCAGCAGCAATGCCCCGATCGCGCCGATGCCGACGAGCAGCAGAGCGGCGAGCAGGTATGCCGTGGTTCCGCCCTTCCACCGGGAGCCGTGGGCCGTCGAGTCGGCCATCCGTCACGGCTCCAGCGGACTGGTCATACATCGCCCTGCCGCATCGCTCTCAAATGGCTTCGGTGGTGGCTGCAGGGCCCGGTCGCGGGCGAAGTCGCTGGCCGAGTAGCCGGCTGGCATGACGCCCTTGCGCACTAGGCAAGCGGCGATGATGGTGAACTCGTCCTGCTTCTGCGGGTTGCGCCGCATCTGGTAATAGAGAGATATCACATTCGTCGCCGACGCGAGGGCGCAAGTCCTCTGCTGGTCCTCCATTTTCTTCATTTCGTCAGATGAAGGCGTGCCAGCTACTGGGAATCCAACACTGTAGGCGTCGGCATCGGGCTCCCAGGAGACCGTCACCCCTTGGGCGGCGAGGCATGAAGAAAATGATTGCTTCGCTACAGCTACCTCGGCGGCCGTGATGGTCCCGTCGTCGAGGATCTTGCGCTCCAACTCCGAGGAGGCATTCGAAGCGGCCTCCTTGAGTTGAGATGACCAAGGCCCGGCGCCCGTGTTCGACTCGTTGTGAGCGCCGCCCGTGGCAACGACTTCGCCGCCTGCCGCGATCGGGGAGGCAGGCTGGGTGGCAACACCCCCCCCGTCGCTTCGGTCGCCGCCGTTTGAGCAGCCAACGACCGAAGCAACAAGTAGGGCGGCTATAAGGATAGCAGTTGGACGTAAGTTCACTGCCACATTCACCTATCGCTTGTGAGGGTCCTGAAACAGGGAAGCGCCTAACCGTAGACGATTGTGCCCCAGGCGACTTCATTTACGTAACAAGCGTTCTGTCGAGAGGTGCCGTAGCTGTAGGCCATTGGCGCGAGATGCCAGTAATACAAGCCGTTCACGATGTTATTGTTGTAGTGTCGACTTCCAACTCTACAAACGTCGTTGTAGGTTGTGTAGTGGTCCTGACTGTATCAACAAGTTGCGGCAGAGGCGCTGGGTGCCGACACGGTTGCGGCGGCCAGTCCGGCCACGGCCAACACCGTCGCAGCACTGGCGCTCTTCAGTTTCGTTGCGATCCTTTTCGACATTGCAAATCCCCTGTCCTTGGTTGTTGCGGAGCCGACGGCTCACCGCTGGCGCAAGGCTATGTGCGGTCAACTGGGCTCGCAACCGGAACGGATCAGGGTTAACTCCCGCACCGCCCGAACCTCGATCGCACGACTCTCAAACCTGAGCACAGCCGAGGACAGTGCCAGCGGGACGGCATACAAGTGGATGTCAGGACGCCGTCCTCCCGCTAGCGCTGATCACGGAGATGGTGAAACGAAAGGCACGTGGGGACGTGCCTTTCGTTTCACCATCGTGTCGTCGAGTGCGCCCTGCCTGGCGCGGTGATCGGACTAGAGCAGTGCCGCCAGGTCTTCGTGGGCCATCGCGAGGACGGCGTCGCGGGCGTCGGTGGCGGTGCGGGAGTCCAGCGCCGCGGTGGCCATGCCGTGGCAGACCGCCATCGAGTGCAGCCCGAGGGCATAGCGCACGATGCCGACCTTGGACGGGGCCATCGACAACGAGCTGACCCCCAACCCGGCGAGCACAAGCGCGAGCAGCGGGTCGCCGCCGGCCTCGCCGCACACGCCGATCGGCTTGCCGGCGATCTTGGCGCCCTCGCAGGCCGCTCCGATGACGGCGAGCACGGCCGGCTGCCACGGGTCGAGCAGGTCCGAGAGCGCGCCCTCCATCCGGTCGGCCGCCATCGTGTATTGCGCGAGGTCGTTGGTCCCGAGGCTGCCGAAGTCGACCTCGGCGAGCACGTGCCGGGAGGCCATCGCCGCGCCGGGGACCTCGATCATGACGCCGACCGACGGCAGTCCGTTCTCGCGGACCCGGCGGGCGAACCAGGCTGCTTCCTCGGCGGTGGCGACCATCGGGGCCATGACCTTGACCTCGGCGGAGGTCGCCTTGGCGGCCTTCGACAGGGCCTCGAGCTGGGTGTCGAGCAGCTCCGGGCGCAGCGCCTGCAGGCGCAGCCCGCGCTTGCCCAGCGCCGGGTTCTCCTCCGGCCCGAGGTCGGCGAAGGCCAGCGGCTTGTCGGCACCGGCGTCGAGGGTGCGCACGACGACCCGCCGACTGCCGAACGGCTGGAAGACCTTGGTGTAGATGTCGGTCTGCTCCTCCAGCGTCGGCGCGGTGTCGCGCGACAGGAAGACGAACTCGGTGCGGAAGAGGCCGACACCCTCGACGTCCTGGGCTGCGGCGCTCTGGGCGTCCTCGACGCCACCGATGTTGGCCAGCAACTTGACGGGGTAACCGTCGGCGGTGCGACCCGGCCCGGACGATCCGGCCAGGGCGGCGCGGCGACGCTCGCGCTTGCCGATGAGCTCCTCTTGATAGGCAGCACTGGGGTTGAGCGTCACCTCGCCCGAGTCACCGTCGACGGCAACGATGGTGCCGACCGGGATATCGCGGGCCCCGACGAGCTGGACGACGGCCGGAATGCCCATCTGGGCGGCGAGGATCGCGGTGTGGCTGGTGCGGCCACCGGCCTCGGTGATGATGGCCCGCACGAGGGTGGGGTTGAGGGTCGCGGTCTCGGCGGGGGCCAGGTCGTGGGCGACGATGACGCTCGGCACGTGGAACTCCGGCACGCCCGGGTCTTCCTGCCCGAGCAGTCGCGCGACGACGCGGTTGCGGACGTCCTTGAGGTCGGTGACCCGCTCGGCGAAGTAGCCACCGAGGGCCTCGAACTGCGCGGCATACGTGCCGACCGCGTCGGTCACCGCGCGGGTCGGGCCCTTGCCGGCGTTGAGTTCCTTGAGCACGCCCTTGGCCAGGCCCTTGTCGCGGGCGATGAGCGCGGTGGCAGTGAGGATCTGCTGGGCGGTCTCGTCGGCGCCGGCCGCGCGCTCCTCGAGGGTGCGGGCGACGGACTCGAAGACCTCCTTGATGCGTGCGTGCTCGGCGACCGGGTCTGCGGGGGCGGGCTCGTTCTCGGGTGGGCGCACGTGGGCGCGCACCTGGACGACGGGTCCGACGGCGGCACCCGGGCTGACCCCGATGCCGCGGGGGTTCTCAGTGGAGTTCGACATGAATGAGGTCCTTCTGCCGGAAGTGTGAGGGCGGGTGTCCAACGGGGTCGGGCGGGTGTGCACCAAGGGTGTGCAGCAAGGGGCCGGCCGTATGCCGGTCCGGCCCCTTGCGCGTCTGGTGGGTCCTCGACTACTCCGCGTCGAGGTCGCGGGACAGCAGCTCGACAAGGGCGTCGAGCGCCTCGTCGGCACCCTCACCCTCTGCCGTGAGGACGACCTCTTCGCCGTGCTTGGCGCCGAGGGCCATGACGCCGAGGATGCTCGTCGCGTCGACGGCGTCCTCGCCGGGCCGACCGATCTCGATGTCGAGGCCGCTCTCGCCGGCCGCCTGCACGAAGAGCGAGGCGGGACGGGCGTGCAGCCCCACGGACGAAGCGATGGTGACGGTGCGCTGGGCCATGAGCCGTTTCCTTTCGATGGGATGAGTGGAGCGTATGCCGTGTGCCTGGCACCCGCACTGGGTGCGGGTGCCAGGCAGCGGGATGATCAGGCGTTGACGGCCGCGGCGGCGCTGTGGTCGCGCTGCTTGAGGACGATGACGATGAGCGCCATGACCGCCACACCGACCGCGAGGGCGATGAGGAAGCCGAAGAAGTTGCCGAACAGCAGGGCCACCCAGATGCCACCGTGCGGGGCCATCGACGTGACACCGAAGAGCATGCACAGGGCCCCGGTGATGGCCGAGCCGACGACCGAGGAGGCGATGATGCGAGCCGGGTCAGCCGCGGCGAACGGGATGGCGCCCTCGGAGATGAAGGACGCACCGAGCAGCCAGGCCGCCTTGCCGTTCTCCTGCTCGGGCTCGGTGAAGAGCTTCGGGCGCAGCGTGGTGGCCAGGGCCAGCGCCAGCGGGGCGACCATACCGGCGGCCATGACGGCAGCCATGATCTTGTACTGCGTGGCGTCCTGGGCCAGGCCAGTGGTGGCCAGACCGGTGGTCGCGAAGGTGTAGGCGACCTTGTTGACCGGGCCACCGAGGTCGAAGCCCATCATCGCGCCGAGGATGAGGCCGAGCACTGCGAGGCTGCTGCCGCCCATGCCGTTAAGCCCGTTGGACAGGGCGTCCATGAGGGCCTTGATCGGCCGGCCGAGGACGATGATGAACAACCCGCCGACGATGAGGGTCGACAGCAACGGGGTGACGACGACCGGCATGACGCCGCGGACGCCCTTGGCGACCTTCCAGCGGCTGATCCAGCGAGCGACCAGACCACCGAGGATGCCGGTCACCAGACCACCGAGGAAGCCGGCGCCGGTCGTGCCGGCGATAGCGCCACCGACGAAGCCGGGGACCAGGCCCGGACGGTCGGCGATCGCGTAGGCGATGAAGCCCGACAGCGCGGGGACGAGGAACCCGAAGGCCGCCACACCGACGCGGAAGAGCAGGGCGGCCCACCAGGTCAGGCTCAGCGGGTTGAAGCTGTGCATGATGCTGTGGGCGAGATCCTTGGGCAGGTTGATGTCGTATGCCGTGATCTCGACCGGGCCGTTCTTGCCCAGGGCAACCGTCGCGAGCATGAAGCCGAGGGCGATGAGGATGCCACCGGCGGCGACGAACGGAATCATGTACGACACACCGGTCATCAGCCACTGGCGGATCTGGGTGCCGAGGCTCGCGTTCGAGTCGACCTTGGTGGCCAGGCCACCGGTCGCTGCGGCGGCCGGAGCGGCAGCAGCTGCGGCGCGGGCAGCCGGGTCGTTGGCGGCGGCCACGGCCTGGGCGATCAGTGCCGGGCCGTCGGAGATCGCGCGCTTGACGCCCACGTCGATGGTCGGCTTACCGGCGAAGCGGTGCGCGTCCTTGACCGGCAGGTCGTGGGCGAAGATCACCGCGTCGGCGCTGTCGATGACCGACTGCGAGAGCGGGTCAGATCCGGCCGAGCCCTGGGTCTCCACGGAAATCGAGTGGCCGGCGGCCTTGGCGGCAGCCTCGAGGGACTCGGCGGCCATGTAGGTGTGGGCAATGCCGGTGGGGCAGGAGGTCACGCCAACGAAGCGCATCGAACGACCGGTCCTCTCAGGAGCAGCGGATGAAGCGGCGGCGGCCGCGACGGGGGCGGCTGCGGCGGCGGCCGCAGCAGGAGCGGCAGCAGCTGCAGCCGCGGCAGGTGCCGGGTCGAGCGCGACCGCGTCGTTGACCAGGCGGACGACCTCGGCCTTGGTCGTCGCGCCCCGCAGCGCGGCGACGAAGTCCTTCTTCATGAGCGCGCGAGCGAGCTTGGGCAGCATCTGCATGTGCGCATCGCCACCCGCCTCGGGGGCCGCGATGAGGAAGACGAGGTCGGCCGGGCCGTCCTTGGCGCCCCAGTCGAGCCCGCCGTCGATCCGGCCGAAGGCCAGCGAGGGCTCGGTGATGGCGGCGCTGCGGGCGTGGGGGATGCCGATCCCGCCGGGAAGGCCGGTGGCCATGGTCGCCTCGCGGGTGGCCACATCGGCGACGAACTGTTCGAGATCAGTGCACCGACCCGAGGCGACGAGGGTCGCGGCAAGCGTCCTCGTGGCCTCGTGACGGTCGGCACCGGCGAGGTCGAGAACGACCTGCGCTTCGGTGATGAGGGACATCGGTGCTCCTTGTGATCGAAGTCTGCGCTGCGGATGCCGGGGCAGGAGTCGGGGTGCTGGGTGAGAGTCGGCGGCAGGGGGTGACGTCGGGAGAAGGGGTGGTGCCAGGTGGTGCGAGCCGTCCCGATGCTCGGGTGGCTAGTCGGTGAGCGGGCGAGCGAGGTCGATATCGGTGGTGCTGGTCACCGCGATGGCGGCGACGTCTTCGGGGGTGGGCATCCGGCTGCCGGGCAGACTCACCGCGGCCGAGCCCCAGGCGACGCCGGTGGCGAGCGCTTCCGCGGTGCCGGCGTCACGGCATACCGCGTGCAGGAAACCCGCGAGGAGCGAGTCGCCGGCCCCGACCGTCGAGACCGGACGCGCGACATGGCCGCTGGCCTGGAAGACCCCTTCCGGGCTGACGGCGACGGCGCCGTGCTTGCCCAGGCTCACGACGACCGTGCCGATTCCGCCGGCGACCAGGCGCTGGGCTGCCGCGACGACATCGCCGACCGTGGTCAGCGGGGTGCCGACGAGCTCTTCGAGCTCCTCGTGGTTGGGCTTGATGAGGTCGGGACAGGCGGGCACGGCGACGGCCATCGAGGGGCCGGAGGTGTCGATGGCGACCTTGGCGCCAGCCGCGTGGCCGCGACGGACCAGGGTGGCGTAGAAGTCCTCGCCGAGCCCCGGGGTGAGCGAGCCGGAGCCAACCAGCCACCGCGCACCGTCGGCGAGGTGGCCGTCGACAGCGGCGAGCAGGGCTTCGATCTCGTCGGCGGCCAGCGTCGGGCCGGGTTCGTTGACTTTGGTGGTCGTGCCGTCCGGCTCGATGATCGCGACGTTCATCCGGGTGGTGCCGGTGATGGGGACGGCAGTGTATGCCGTGCCCGACCGGCCCAGCAGGGCCTCCATGAGCCGCCCTTCCGGACCGCCCGTCGGCAGGACGGCGACCGCGTCGCTGCCGTTGGCGGTGAGGGCGCGGGCGACGTTGATCGCCTTGCCACCTGGGTCGATCCTGCTGTCGGTGGCGCGGTTGACCTCGCCATGACGCAGCTCCGTGACCGAGATGGTGCGGTCGATGCTGGGGTTGGGGGTGAGGGTGATGATCATGCGCGGATGACCTCCGGTCCGAGTGACTCGATATCCGTTGCGGTGTCTTCGTCGAGCCCGGTGTCGGTCACGACGACGGCGATGTCATCCAGGGTGGCGAAGCGGCAGAAGTGCTCTGCCCCCACCTTGGAGGAGTCTGCGAGGAGCACGCAGCGGCGGGCTGCGGCGACCATGGCGCGCTTGCTGAGGGCTTCCGACGGATCAGGGGTCGTGAGCCCACGGGCCAGCGAGACGCCGTTCGTGCCGAGGAAGGCGACGTCAACGGTGAGCTCGGCGAGCATGTTCTGCGACCATTCGCCGACCGCAGCCTGGGTGCGGGAGCGGAACCTTCCGCCGAGGAGATAGAGCTGGATGGCCGGGTTGCTGCTCACGGCCGCGGCGATGGGCAGCGAGTTGGTGACGACGGTGAGCTCGCGGTCCCGCGGGAGGGCCTCGGCCAGCCGCAACGTCGTCGTGCCGGCGTCCAGCAGCAAAGTGCCTTCTTCGGGCACGAGGTCCAGCGCCAGCTTGGCAATGCGCTCCTTCTCGGCGACGAACCGCTCGGCGCGCGTGGCGACCGAGGGTTCGAAGCCGAGCCGTTCGACCGGGATGGCCCCGCCATGCACTCGCCGGAGTGCACCGACCCGCTCGAGGTTGGTCAGGTCGCGACGGATCGTTTCGGGGGAGACCGCCAGATCATCCGCGAGGGAGAGGACTTCCACGCGCCCTGCGGCGCGGGCGACGGTCAGGATGCGCTGCTGGCGTTCAGCTGCGTACATCGCGACCTCCACTTCCGCTGATGAGCTAACAAAACCCTAGGGCCCGGGAGTGGACCCTGTGGCTGAGTCTGCCTGAACGTGACCGTTTGTGACCGACAACTGGAGTCTAGGAGCACAAACGGGCGCATGTAAAGGGGGTTAGTCAAGAAAGTTGACAAATTCTTGGAGGTGGGTCGACGGCGGCCTGCGCGGTGAAGTGCTGGGTGTTCGATGCGATGCCGACCGCCCCGTCTGGTTGGGGCCGGGTACCGTGTGCGGATGGCCCCACCCGGCGTCCTGCGCGTGCTCCACGTTCCGGTGGCGTGCTGTGCGCTGGAGTCGCTGGCGGCCGAGGCGGCCCTGGCCCAGGTGGGCGCTGATCTGGGGTGCACCGACCCGGCGCTGGCCGACGTCATGGTGGTGTCCGGCACGGTCACCCACGCGATGGCCCCGATTCTGCGGGCGCTGCACGCGCAATTGACCGATCGGGCCCGTGTCGTGGCCTTCGGGGCCTGCGCCTCGACCGGCGGACCGTATTGGGACTCGCCCACCGTCGTCCAAGGCATCGAGTCGCTCTTCCCGGTCGACCGGTTCGTGCCCGGCTGCCCGCCGCGGCCCCAGGCCCTCGTCGACGCCCTCGCCGATTGGGTGGTCAGCGATGGCTGATCTGTCGGCGCTGTCGCGGGTAGCTCCCGAGCACTGGCTCTCGGCCGTGGGTGCGCTGCGGGAGGCGGGTTTCGACGTCTTCGACGTGCTCACGGCATACCAAGTGGAGGGTGGGCTGGAACTCGTGCTGCGCGTGTTGAGCTCCGACACCGGCGCCGCGGACGGGCTACACACGCAGGTCGCCTTCGGGGAGCCGATCGCGAGCCTCACCCCGGTGTATGCCGGCGCGGCCTGGCCTGAGCGCGAGCTCGCCGAGCAGTTCGGGCTCCTGCTGTCGGGATTCCGGGATGGGACGGGGGAGGCGGTGCGCCGGCTGCTGCTGCCCGAGGACGTCACCGACCAGGTGCCCGGTAAGCCTTTGCGTATGCCGTTGCGCAAGGAGAGCGAGTTGGTCGCCCGCCGCGACACGCCCTGGCCAGGTGCCCGATGACCGGACCTGGCCCGGTGCCGCCCGCGCGGCGGCGCGGGACGTTGGCGCTCATCCCGGACAAATGCACGTCGTGCATGATCTGCGCGCGCGAGTGTCCCGACTGGTGCATCCACATCGACAGTCACACCGAGACGATCCCGGCGCCGAGTCCGCGCGGACGGCCACGCACGGTCGCGGTGCTCGACGATTTTGTCATCGACATGGGGCACTGCCAGCACTGCGGCATCTGCGTCGAGGTGTGCCCCTTCGACGCGCTGGAGTGGGTCGCGCAGGCGGCGCCGGCCGAGGCGTCGACGGCTGCCCTACGCCATGATCGCGAGCGGTTGGCGGGGTTGCTGCCGCACACGGATCCGGCCGCCGAGGCTGTGGACGGCTGAGGCATGACGGCAGGGAACACGTCCGAGGACGCGAGACGTTGAGGCCGATATGCACAAGCACTACAACGGTCTGAAGACCGCCGCGCTGTTCGGCGCCATCTGGGCATTGCTGCTCGGTCTGGCCGCCGTCATCTCCGGCGGTCGCTACATCTGGGTCGGCGCCCTGCTCGGTCTGGGCATGACGGCATACGGGTATTGGAATAGCGACAAACTCGCGATCCGCGCAATGCACGCCTACCCCGTGTCCGAGGCGCAGGCGCCCGCGATGTATCGGATCGTGCGCGAACTCTCCACTGCCGCAGGCAAACCCATGCCGCGGCTCTACATCTCGCCGACCGACGCCCCCAATGCCTTTGCTACCGGCCGCAATCCGGACAATGCCGCCGTATGTTGCACCGAGGGCATCCTGCGGCTGCTCGACGAGCGTGAGCTGCGCGGGGTGCTCGGCCACGAGCTCATGCACGTCTACAACCGCGACATCCTCACCTCGTCGGTCGCCGCTGCCGTCGCCGGTGTCATCACGTCGGTGGCGCAGATGCTCATGTTCACCGGGATGTTCGGCGGCGGGTCGGACGAAAATCGCCCCAACCCGATCGCCATGCTCGCGACGGCCCTGCTGGCTCCCTTTGCTGCGACGGTCATCCAGATGGCGATCAGCCGCACCCGGGAGTACGACGCCGACGAAGACGGCTCGCGCCTGACCGGAGACCCGTTGGCGCTCGCCTCGGCGCTGCGCAAGCTGGAGACCGGCGTCGCTCGGGCGCCGTTGGCCCCGTCGCAGCAACTGGTCAACGCCAGCCACATGATGATCGCCAACCCGTTCCGGGCCCAGGACGTTTCGCGGCTGTTCTCCACGCACCCGCCGATGCACGAGCGGATCGCCCGCCTGGAGGGCATGGCCCGTGGCCCGCAGGGGATGGCCAGCGGCCGCTGACCTGGGCTGGTTGGGTTCGGTTGGGCCGGGGGGTGGCAGGTTGCGGCTGAGCTAGCCTCGGGCGGGTGTCGAGTCTCGGTCGCGTCGAGGCCCAGCGTCGGGCCCACCAGGTGCAGGTGCATCGCTATGACATCGCCCTTGATCTGGATCGGGGGCCAGAGCACTTTGAGTCAGTGACGTCGGTGACCTTCTCGGTCGCCGACGTCGCTGGCGTTGCTGGCGTTGCTGGCGTTGCTGGGGGCGAGTCGGCCCTATGGATCGATGTCGCCCCGGCTGGCGGCGCTGCCGGGCTGCGAGAGGTGACGCTCAACGGCATACCTCTGGCAGTGCAGTCGTGGGCGGACGGGCGGCTGCCGCTCCCGGCCGCGGCGCTGCGTGCCGACAACGAGCTGCGGGTGCACGCGACGATGGCCTACCGGCGCGACGGCTCCGGGCTGCACCGTGCGGTCGACCCGGCGGACGGCGAGGCCTACCTCTACCAACAGTCCTTCCTCGACGCTGCGCCCTCGGTGTTCCCGTGCTTCGACCAGCCCGACCTCAAAGCCCGGTATGCCGTGCGCGTCCAGACTCCGGCGCACTGGGTGGTCGTCGGCAACGGTGCCGCAACGCAATTGACGGCCGGCGTGTGGGAACTCGCTCTCACGCAACCGATTTCGACCTACCTGGTGACAGTCTGCGCGGGGCCCTACGTGTCGATCCGGAGCGAGCACGACGGCATACCTCTGGGTGTGCACGCACGGGCTTCTCTGGCAACGGAATTGCAGCGCTGGGCGCCGCAGATCTTCGAGGTGACCAAAGCTGCGCTGGATGCGTATCACGCGCTCTTTGGGATCAGGTATCCGTTCGGGGAGTACCACCAGGTCTTCGTGCCGGACTTCAACGCCCTGGCGATGGAGAACCCGGGCTGTGTGACGCTGCGCGACGCGTTGCTCTTCCGGGGCGCCGCGACGCCGGCCGACGTGCTGCGCCGCAGCCGCACGGTCGTGCACGAGATGGCGCACATGTGGTTCGGCGATCTCGTGACGATGACGTGGTGGGACGACCTCTGGCTCAACGAGTCCTTCGCCGAATACCTCGCGCACCGAGTGCTCACGAGCGCAACGGAATTCGCCGACGCGTGGGTCGACTTCGGCATCCTGCGCAAGCCCTGGGGGTATGCCGGTGAGCGCGCGCCGACGACCCACCCGGTGGCGGGAGCCCCGGCCGAGAACGCCCAGGATGCGCTCGCGAACTTCGACGGCATCTCCTACGCCAAGGGCGCCTCCGCGATTCGACAGCTCATCGCGTATGCCGGTGACGCGGGCTTCATCGCCGGGGTGTCGACCTATCTGCGTGAGCACGCGTTCGGCAATGGCACCTTCGACGAGTTCCTCGCTGCGGTGAGCGCCGCGTGCGGTCGTGACCTGCGACCGTGGGCCCAGGCGTGGTTGCTCACCGCCGGGCGCGACACGCTCACAGTCGTGGTGGAAGCCGACGGGAAGGCGAGCGTCGTGCGGACTCCTCCCACGGCATACCCCGCCTCTCGTCCGCACGTGCTCGACGTGGGGGTGTATGCCGTGCAGCCCTCGGGTGGGGTGTCCGAGGAGGTGACCCGGGTCGTCGTGGACGCGGACGTGACGTCGGCTTCGGGGGTGAGCGTGCCCGCGCGAGACCGGGTGGTGCTGCCCAACTGCAGTGACCTCACCTGGGCGGCGCTGGACCTCGACCCGGAATCGCTGCGGGTGTTGCCGTCGGTGCTCGCGCAGTTGGCGGACCCGCTGGCTCGGTCGGTCGCGTGGCAGTCACTCAGCGATGGGGTGGCGCGGGGGGATGTCGACCCGCGGGTGGCGATTGCCGCGTTTGAGCAGGCGTGGCCCCGGGAGAGTTATCCGGCGCTGGCGCAAGTGGTCGCCGATGACCTGGTGGCGCTGGTGCGGCGGTTCGTGCCGGAGGCGTCGGCGAGGGCGCAGTTCGATCGGTTGGCTGCAATCGGGTTGGGGGTGCTTGAGCAGGCGGTTGAGGGCACGGTTGGAGCCGAGTTGTTCGCGGGGCAGGCCGTCGTCGCGGCGCAGTTGGTCGCTCGGTCGAGCGCGGATGCCTCGTTGTTGCGGCAGTGGTTGGTCTCACCGCCGGCTGGGCTGGACGGTGATGTCGACTTCCGGTGGGCCGTGGTGACCTCGCTGGCTGCGTCGGGAGCGCTGTCGCTTGGTGAGCTGGACCTGCAGTCCGAGGCCGATCGGTCGACGTCCGGGCGCCTGGCTTACCTCTACGCGCGGGCAGCGATGCCTGACTCTGCTGTCAAGAGGTGGGCCTTTGATCAGGTGGTGTCGCCGCGTGCGGGCTTGACCAACCATGAGCAGCTTGAGCTCGCGCGCGGTCTGTGGCGGGCGCCGGATCCTGCGCTGGTGCGGGAGTTCGTGGCGCCCTTCCTGGCGGCGGTGCCCGGGATGCACGAGTGGATGGGCGCCGACGCGGTCCATCACCTCTTGCGCTTTGCCTTCCCTGCCGTGGTCGAGCGGGCGACGCTGGAGCGGGTTGACGAGGCGCTGGCCGATCCGGGGTTGCCGCCCGCGCTGCAGCGCGCCTACATCGAGCGGGCATGGCCGGTCCGGGAGGCCGTGGCCTCCCGTGAGCATTGGTGGCCCGAGTCAAGATGACGCATTTGGCTGCTTGGCTGGCCCTGATCCGGCAAAACGCGTCAGTGTGACCCCGACTTGGCCAGCGAGATGCTGGATGTGGCGCGGACAGGGCATGAAGCCTGTGGATAAGTCAGCGGGGTGTCGGTGGCTGAGGGCAGGCTGACCCCATGGCCTTCACCGATCTCCCTTCCGACTGGTCGCAGCGCGCGGTCACCGATCCCGCCATCTTCACTGACCTCGTCGACCTCGTTGTGACGGTCCGCGATCGCTCTCGCGGCTGCCTTGGCATCTGGATCTGCGGCCCCACTGGCCGTTTGCAGCAACCCATCGTCATCGAAGCGTCCCCTGGGGCATTCGACGTGGCACCCGACCATGTCGGCCCGGGTCACGAGGGTGTTGCGTCCGCTGACGGCGTCACCGCATCGGACGTGCGGCTCGCCATCGACTCTGTGGCGACGACGCTCACTGAGCATGCGAGGCCCGGCTCCAGCCTGGTCGTCGTGATCGGGCGACCCGGACGCGCGGACACGACCGATGCCGACCGGCATACCCACGAAATCGCGATGGAGGTATGCCGGGCACACGGCATACCGCTGCTGGGAGCCGCGGTGGCGACTCCGGAGCGGATCTGGGCCCTGCCCTCTGCCGCCGCCGCCGAGTGGGCGGAGTCGGCCTGACGCTCGCGGACCTTTCGGCGCCGCGTGCTCAGCGGTAGTTGGTGAAGGTGAGTGCGACGTCGAGGTCCTGGCCCTTGAGCAGTGCCATGACCGCCTGCAGGTCGTCCTTGGACTTGCTCGACACGCGCAGCTCGTCGCCCTGGATCTGGGCCTTGACCCCGCGCGGGCCCTCGTCGCGGATGATCTTGGCGATCTTCTTGGCGTTCTCCTGGCTGATGCCCTCCTTGAGGGCGCACTCAAGGCGGTACTCCTTGCCGGAGAGCTTCGGGTCGGCGTCGGCGCCGTCGAGGTGCTTGAGCGAGACCTTGCGTTTGACCAGCCAGGTCTGCAGCACGTCGAGCACAGCCTTGACCCGCTCCTCGGAGTTGGCCTTCATGACGATCTTCTCGCCGGACAGCTCGATCGACGCGCCGACGTTCTTGAAGTCGTAACGGTTGGCGATCTCCTTGGCCGCGGTGTTGACGGCGTTGGCGATCTCCTGCTTGTCGTACTTGCTGACGATGTCGAACGACGAGTCGGCCATGGGTCCCTCCCTGTCCGCGACGTGGGAGCTCGCGGATCGGATGTCGTGGGTGGATGTCTCGGATCCGATGGCTCGGATTCGGTGGTGTGTGGGCTGGCTGCTATCCTTCCATGCGCACCAGGCAGGTTGCCCGAGCGGCCAATGGGAGCGGACTGTAAATCCGTCGCGTGAGCTACGAAGGTTCGAATCCTTCACCTGCCACCCAGTGCGAGAAGGCCCCTGACCAGCACGTATGCCGGTCCGGGGCCTTCTGCTGGGCGCGCTCGCTTCCGCTCTCGTCGGGTCCTCAGGCGGGGTCGAGCTGGGCGGGGGTAGAGCGCAGGGCGCGGCCGAGGGAGATCATCACCAGGGCGAAGGCGACGGTCAGCAGGATGTGGCCGGTGCCGGAGATGCCGGCCCACATCGGGCGGTCGACCCACCAGCCGAGCACCTCGCCGGTGCCCTTGAAGAGGAACATCCCCGCGGTCAGGGCCATCCCCGTGTGATAGGTCCACGCGGCGGCGCGAGTCATCCCCGTAGAGGGCATCGACACCGTGCGAACCAGCAGCAACAGGATGAGGCTGAGCAGGAAGCCCAACGCCAAGAAGTGCGTGTGCGCCAGCGACAGCACGGTGACGCCGTCGAAGTCCTGGGAGTGGGTCAGGGTCCGGTAGTAGAGGCCAGCTGCCAGACCGAGGGTCAGGTAGGCCACGGCGGAGCGGTAGAGGGCGGTCGAGGTCACGATCATCTCCAGTTTTGTCGACAGATAAGTCACCATCTTAACTGACACTAGTGTCGTCAAGTTCCGGTGATGGAACGAGACGCGGCCGCAGCCCGCGAGGTGAGGGGCACGGCATACCCGGGTTGGGCAATGCCGACCCGTTGGAGCGCTAGACCCCCGGCGCGCGGGTAGGTAGTGGGGTAGGGGTCGTGCTGTTGCTGGTTGGTGACCCCAGGGCGGTGCCCGTCGTCAAACAGCGTGCGGCGGGCACCGTCTCGGCAGCGACAGAAGGACCACGCGAGATGGCGAACCCGCAGAACTCACGCGGCGATGACCGCGCGCAGCTGGTTCATCAGCCGACGAAGCAGCCGCGACACCTGAATCTGGCTCACCCCAAGCAGCCCGGCGATCTGGGTCTGCGTGAGCTCGTCGACGAACCGCAAGTGCAGCAGCCGCTTGCTCGCGGGGTCGAGGTCCTGGAGCACCTGGCCGAGCGCGACCGACCATTCGACCCGGCCGAGGTCGGCGTCCTCGGCGCCATAGAGATCCGCGAGCGAGTCCTCGCCGTCGGTTCGGCGCGGAGCGTCAAGCGAAGTGGTCCAGCGCCGCTCGCCGGCCGCGCGCGCCTCCAGCACGTCCGTTTCAGACAAGCCCAGGTATGCCGCGAGGTCACCGACCGTGGGTTCACGCCCCAGCTCTTGGGTCAGCCGAGGGCCGGCGGCGACCACCTTGAGGCGGCGCTCTTCCAGCGGACGGGAGGCGCGGATCGGGGAGGAGAGATCGCGCAGATGACGCAAGACTTCGCCGCGGATCGTCGGGGCCGCGAAGGCGCCGAACGGCACCCCGAGCGTGGGGTCGAAGCGAGTTGCCGCCTTGACCAGGCCGAGGGCCGCGACTTGCGCCAGGTCGGCCGGCTCGCACCCCAGCCGGGCATAGCGCGAGGCGATCGCGCCGGCGAGCGGGAGGTTGAGTTCGACCGCCGCTTGGATGTGACGTTGCCGTTCGGTGCCCTTGAGCATGGCGGCTTGGCGGAACAGGTCGGCCGTCTCAGCGTCGCGGCGCTGGTCGGCATCAGAGGGGGTGAAGACGGCGCTCATCGTGATCTCCGCACGCGAGGATCGAGGCGGCGCACTTCTGGACCGTTGAGCGGACCATAACCCGGGTTTAGTCTTCCCGCCAAGCCTGCGGCCCGTGTCGGCCTCCGGCCGCGGATTACCATCAGACCCTGGTCGTGGCATCGGCTCCGGTCTGACGTGTGCGCCCGACCCCTCGGAAAGGACCGGCCCTCATGCCGCTAGACCCACCGACCGCGGCCGCGTCGGCTGCCACCGGAAGTGCGGCTGCCGCTGGAGCCGAGGCCGAGCTCTTCGCCCGCCTGGCCGCCACGATCTACGGGTCGGACACTCCCGAGGACGTCTACCAAGCCATCACGAGTGCCGCGGTCGACCTCGTCTCCGGGTGCCACCGCGCCTGCATCATGCTCCTGGAGAAGGACGGGCTCCACACCGTCGGGGCCACGGACGACATCGCTTGGCGCATCGACCAATACGAGAAGCTTGCCGGCGAAGGTCCCTGCGTCGACGCGATCATGGAAGAGGCGTTCCAGCTCGACCCCGACATCCGCGACAGCACGCCCTGGCCCAAACTCGCCGCCGTCGTCCTGGAGCACACCCCGGTCAAGGGCATGCTCGGCTTCCGGTTGCTCATCGACGGTCGCAAGGCCGGCGCGCTCAACCTGTTCTCCGACGACCCGCGAGCGCTCGACGCGACCTCGGCCGACCAGGGTGCGGTCATCGCAGCGTTCGCCTCGGTCGCCCTGATGACCTTGAGCGCCCGCCGAGAGGTGCAGGAGCTGCGCGCCGGCCTGGCCAGCAATCGCGAGATCGGCAAGGCGGTGGGCTTGCTCATGGCCGCCCACCGCGTCACTGCCGACGAGGCGTTCGCGATCCTGCGCAAGACCTCGCAGGACCTCAACATCAAGCTCGCCTCGGTCGCCGAACTCGTGGTGCAAGGCCGCGACGACCAAGCCAAACCACGCTCCGGTATGCCGTCCAGCTCACCTCCCAGCGCCTGAGCCTGGGGCGCAGCCCACCTCCCAGGACCCAGGCTCAGGCGCCAGAAGCTCAGATGCGGGTGTCGACCATCCCGCAGAAGGCGTCGACCGGGCTGATGCCGTGGAAGGCGTCCGGGCCGACCCCGAGCTTGTCCAGCGTCGCAGACAGCGTCCTGTCGTCGCTGTCATAGGTGTTGACGAAACACTTCACCGCGGGGGCGTCGGCGAGGTGGAAGGGCGCCGCCACCGACATGAAGATCGTCGGGATCTCGTGGACGTACCACGGCAGGTCGGGCGTGCCCTTCGATGCCGGCCACATGACCCGTTCGACCGGCTGCATCCCGCCGACCACCTTGGCGACGTTGATGACGAGGTCGTACTTCGCGACGAAGTCCGCGATCGGGGCCTTACCGGCATACATGCCCATGAGTCCGGCGTGGCGCTCTTCGGGTGGCAGCTTCATGAGTCGATCCATGGCCGATTCGAAGACCTCGACCTCGTGCCCGCGCTCGCGCAGCATTGAGGCGACGGTCTCCCACGGTGGGTTGCCCCCACCGCCGAAGAGGGCAGCGGCGGCGTTCTCCGGTCCCTTGACCGGGACGACGAGGATCCGCTGATAGCGGGCCGGCGTCACGGGGAGAATCGTCGGGTCGACGTTCTTGACCAGGGTGACCGCACGGTGGGTGATTTCGTCGAAAACCGCTCGGTTGGAAGGCAATCCGATCTGCGCGAGGGCCTCGGCTGCGGGTGGCACGATGTCGGTCTTGGCCTTGCGGTGCAGACCGAGCGCGGCCTTGGTGCCGAGGATCCGACGCAGCGCATCGTGCAACCGCTCGGAGGTGATCGTCCCGTCGCGGTAGCCGGCCATCATGTAGCCGAAGTCCTCGTCGGGGTCGTTGAAGAAGAGGAAGAGGTCGCAACCGGCGGCGATCGCGGTCGGCACGACGCGGGAGCGCTTCATCGCCGAGGTCATCCCGACCATGTGCGAGGCATCGGTGACGACCAGGCCGTTGAAGCCGAGCTGACCCTTGAGCAGGTCGGTGACGAGTTCCTTGCACAGCGAGCCCGGCAGCAGCCCGGAGTCGGGGGTGCCGGGGGAGAAATGCCGCTGGTAGGCCGGTTGCATGATGTGCCCGACCATGACCGACTGCACGCCGGCGTCGATCATGCCGGCATACACGCGCCCGAAGGTCTGGTCCCACTCCTGCGTGCTCAGCGAGTTGACCGCCGAGGAGAGGTGGTGGTCCCGTTCGTCGATGCCGTCGCCGGGGAAGTGCTTCATCGCGCACGCGACGCCGGACTCGGCCATGCCGCGCAGGTAGGCCTTGCCGCACTCGAGGACGAGGTCGGGGTCGGCGCCGAACGACCGGTTGGAGATGATCGGGTTGCGCCAGTTGCGCAGCAGGTCGACGATCGGCGCGAACGCCCAATTGCAGCCAATGGCAGCCGATTCCACGCCACTGACCCGCCCGAGCTCATAGGCCCAGCGCGGATCGTGCGTCGCGCCCACCTTGATGTGGAAGCCCACGGTGGTGCCGTCGGTGCAGGCGCCGTTGCCGCCGGCTTCGGCGTTGCTCGCGATGAGCAGCGGGACCTTTGAGTTCTCTTGGAGGATGCGGTTCTGCTCATGCACGTCGGCGGCCGGGCCGGGGTTATAGCGCACGGCCCCAAAGTGATAGCGCGACAGCGCGTCGACGAGATATGCCTCGTCGCGGCTCGCGCCCATGTTGACGAAGAGCTGACCGATCTTCTCCTCGTCGGACATCCCGGCGATCGTGTCCTCCACCCAGGCAATGGCCTCGGTGTCGAGGAAATAGGGCTTGGCGGTGAGGTCGACCATGACTGCGCTCCTGGGTGTCGATGCGGCCCGACGGCCGCTGCTGCTCACCTCCAGACAACCCGGGTATGCCGTGCCGCAGCAACGAGTTGCCGCCAGTTGCCGGGGCGTTGGGGCGCGGTGGCGGGCGTGTCGCGCAGGCGTCAGCCGCGGTCGATGCCCAGCGTGGCGATGAGGTCCTCGTGCAGTTGCATCCACACGGTGTGGCATGAGTCGCGACCCACGCCGTCGACCCACTCCCGCTCCCCACGATCCACCCGCCCGAGCGCGAACCGGTAGCGCACGGCATACCCCTCGAAGCGCGGCAGCGCGTCCGCCAGCGGCTGCATCAGCTCGCCGAGCCGCGCGCCGACGTGTCCGAGGGTGCGCAGCACCCGCTCGTCCCAGCGCCAGTCGGTGTGGTCGTTGGCGGCGAGACGGTCGCCCGGCTGGGGGCGCAATTGCCAGTCGGTCATCGCCGTGAGGAACCGCGCGTTGAGCGGCAGGAAGCGCACGTGGGTCTGTTCGGCCAGAGCCCGTATGCCGTGCGCGTCGAGTTCCGCAGCGAGGGTGGCCTCGTCGTGGGCGCGACCGGCGTCCGTGATGGCCCACCCGGTGGTGTCGGCGAAGCTGTGCCGGCTGATCCAGCCGCGGGCCTGGGCGTCCAGGAGCAGCTCGGCGACGAGATCGGGCGCGAGCATGAGCCGCATCGCGAGGGCCTCGGTGTCGACGAACCCCGCCACTCGCACCCCGTGCAGCACCAGAAGCTCCGGCGGCGAGGGGTGACCCATGGCGGCACCCTAGCCCGCGGCACCTGCGAAGTGCGCTTGGCGCCGCCACCGCGGGCTTGGACCGGGTCGGCGGGCCATCTAGAAAATTGACTGGTGAATGGGGAGTAAGGGCTTGTGTTAGAACAGGTGTCTTAGTAGAATCGTCTCATGACGATCGCTCACCTCGCCCGCCAGCCCGTCGGCGGTATGCCGTCAGGTCGAGTGGCGGGCGGCGAACCCGAGCGGCGGGATGTCGCAGGGGTTCCGACGTCGTGGGTGCACAAGACCTTGACCAAGATCCTGGCCCGACTAGCGGCGCCTGAGGCTGGCGTGGTGGTCGCCTCCGCGGACATCCAGGAGCTTGAGCGGGTGGCCCGTCGGGTTGATGCGGTGCGGCTGGCGTTGGTCGCTGCCGCCGATCGGCAACAGGTGCATCAGCAGTTCGGGCACTCGTCGACTTCGGCGTGGGTCGCCAGCGCGACCCGCTCTGATGGCGGGGCAGCGCAACGCGATGTCGTGCTCGCGACGGCGCTCGCTGGCGGTTTGGACCGGACGCGGGATGCGTTTGAGGCTGGGCAGATGTCCTCGCGGAACGCGGGGATCATCGCCAGGACCATGAACAAGCTGCCGGATACGTTGACACCCGCTGAGTTGGAGAAGGTCGAAACGTCTCTGGTGCGACAGGCCACCCATCTGAACCCGAGCAAGTTGGATCGGGCGGCGAAGGTCGCGCTGGCGGCTGCCGAGAAGACGGCGGCCGAGGTTGCCGACCAGCTCGAGACCCAGTTGGTGGATGAGGAGCGTCGGGCCTACCGGTTGGCGACGGTGTCCATGCATGACCTGGGTGATGGCACGACGAAGCTGGCGGCGACGTTGCCGACACCCGCGGCGCGAGCGCTGCACAAGGTGCTGCAGTCGATGACCGCACCCCGGCGTGACCACCTGCGCAAGGCCGCTGAGAAGGCGCTGGCCGACGGGCAAACTCCCGCTGGGTGCCTGGACGACGGGTCCGTGGCTGCTGACTTGTTGAGCGCCACCGGCACGCACGAGCACCCGGCGTTCGGCATGCGTGGAGGTGCGACGACCGGCACTGGCGCGCGGGCGACGTCCGGCGCGTTCGAGCCGGGCAGGTCCAGCGCCAGGACTCGCACGGTTGAGGGTCGGAACGCGGATTGGGCCGATATCGACTGGGCCCACCGTCGTGGCCGGGCGTTGACCGAGTTGATCGAGCACCTGGACACCGAGAAGCTGACCGGGAAGGTCGCCTCCACCGTCATCATCACCATGACCGCCGAACAAGTGATGGGCGCCGCGAAAGCCGCCAAACTCCAGCAGACCATCCACGAGGCGACCGGGACGCTGATCGACATGGCTCCGAGTTCCGGGGCCGCGACCACCGACACCGGACAGTTGATCTCCGCGAGTGCCGCGAGGCGGATCGCGTGTAATGCCGGGATCTTGCCGGTCGTCTTGGGCGGACCAGGCCATGTCCTCGACGTCGGGAGACAGGAACGGTTCTTCACCGAGCACCAACGCACCGCCCTGGCGACGATCTACGAGACCTGCGCCGCGCAAGACTGCGACAGACCGTATGCGTGGTCGGAGTTGCATCACGAGGATCCGTGGTCGAAGGGCGGACTCACCGACCTCGACCGAGCGATCCCGCTGTGCGGCTACCACCACCGGAAGATGCACGACCCGGCATACCAGCACGAGATCACCCGAGACGGCGACGCACACGGGCACGCACAGGAGCGTGGGGCCAAGACCGTCCACTTCCGCCAGCGCACGTGACGGCTCGTGGGATGAACAGTTGCCTCCGGGTGCGCACCCAGACGTCCTCTCGGCACGACACCGGTCGCGTGCGGTCGGTGGCAACAGCAGGCAATCCCTGGCCCGGATGGGACCCCACCCGCTGGACTGGCACCATGTCCACGCCTCCTGCCGCTCAACCCACTGCCGCCCGACACCCTGCCGCCGCCCAGGTCCTCATCGACTTCGTCCCCACCAAGGCGTTCTTCGTCGGGATCGACTCCGACGGCTGTGCCTTCGACGCCATGGACATCAAGCACCAGGAGTGCTTCACCCCGACGACCATCAAGCACTGGCACCTCCAGGCTGCTTCGACCTTGGCCCGCGAGACCGCGATCTTCGTCAACCTCGGCTCGACCACCCGCGGGCAGAACCGCTGGATCGCCCTCGCCCGCGTCTTCGAACTCCTCGCCCAGCGCCCCGAGGTCGCCGCTCGCGGGGTCACCGTCCCCGCCGGCGACGAACTCAACGCCTTCATCACCAGCGGCTACCCCTTGTCGGACAAGGGCATCGAGGACTATGCCGCCGCGCACCCCGGACCCGAGATCGAGCGCTGCATCGAGTGGGGCAAGGCCGTCAATGCCGCCATCGCCGACATGGTGCATGGCTGCCCACCCTTCCCCGGCGTGCGTGAAGCCTTCGAGGCGATGCAGGCCGAGGTCGACTGCATGACCGTCTCGGCGACACCCATGGAGGCCCTTGAGCGCGAGTGGCACGAGCACGGCCTGGCCCCCTACATGAAGGTGATCGCCGGCCAGGAGATGGGCACCAAGGCTCAGCACATCGAATACGCCGCCAAGGGCAAATACGCCGACGACCACATCCTGCTCATCGGCGATGCCCCCGGCGATCGCGACTCGGCAGCCAAGACTGGCGTCCTCTACTACCCCATCAACCCCGGCCACGAGGCGGCCTCCTGGGCGCGGTTCACTTCGGAGGCGCTGCCGCGGTTCCTCGCTGGCACGTATGCCGGTGACTACCAGGCCGCGCTCATCGCCGAGTTCGAGGCCCTGCTGCCGGCCACTCCGCCCTGGCAGCGCTAACGGTCAGTCGACAACAGGCGTGGCGTGGGCTGCGATGCAGGCGAGCGCGGCATCGCGATCCATGCCCTGACCCACGGCGACCCCGAGCAGGAAGGTGCTGACCGGCGCCAGTGGCCGGGCCACGCCATGGGCGACGATGCGGCTGAGCTCGTGGATCACGCTCACGTCGACGACGTCGCTCGGCACCCCGAGGTCGGCGCAGACCGCGTCGATCCAGCCGCGCCAGCCCGCCTCCTCGGCAGCGAGATCGTGATGCTCGCGCGGACTCACGGTCGTAACCATCGGTGGGCGTCCTCCCAGGTGTCGATATCCGCCGTCACCGCTGCGGGGGCGGGGATCCCGCCCAGGTTCAACGACCCCATGAGGGAGCCCATCGAGCGGTTGCTCGGGTCGCCGAGGGCGTCGGCAGCCCGCCACAACGCGGACGTGCGCACGATCGCGAACAGCCACTGCAGTCGGCCGTCCTCGGTCAAACACCACCCATCGAGCTCGAGCCCGGCCCGCGCCTCGCCGTGACCACCGGACGAACCGACGGCGGCCGGATCGGGTGAGTGGCAGGCGTCGACCTCGGCCGCGAGATGGAGACTGCCGTTCTCCGCCCCGCGCTCGGGCGGAGCCTCGCCCTCGGACGCTGCTGCGCCCGCGGCGTCGGGCGGCACCTCGGCTCGCGCTGCGTTGGGGATTCGGTCGCCTCGCGGTGAGTCGGGCTGGCGCTCGGCTCGCGCTGCCGCCGCCACAAGCAGCGGTATGCCGTCGCGCACACCTGGCAGGTCGCACGCCAGCACGACCGTCCAGGGCGAGGTGACCGCAGCGTCTCGCAGCGCGCGAAGTCCAGCCGCGACGGCTGCTGCCGGACCGGCATACCGGGGCTCTTCCTGGGTCACCAGGACCCCGGGATGCACCGGGCCGTCGCCGACGACCACACGCATCCGGGCGTCCCGGACCGCGTCGAGCACTACCTCGACGAGTGGCCGACCGCTAGTGGCGAGGGTCGCCTTCGGGGTGCCACCCAGCCGGGAACTGCGCCCACCGGCCAGGACGATGGCCGCGTAGTCGAGTCTCAGCGGAAGTGTTGACGAGGGCAACGAGGAGGGCGACACGTCAGCGGGCGCTCCGCTCCCAGCCCGGGTTCGGAGCCCGGGTGCCGACCCCCGCGCCCGGTCGCACATCGCGCGAGCGGTAGACGACATAGGGGCGGGTGAGGTAGCCGATCGGTGCCGAGAACACATGCACCAGGCGGGTGAACGGCCACATCGCGAAGAGCAGGAAGGCGCCGAGCGCGTGCAGCTGGAAGCCCAGCGGCGCCTGCGCCATGAGCTCGGCCTTCGGCTGGAAGGTGAAGATGCTGCGGAAGTACGGCGAGACCCCGTCGCGGTAGTTGTACTCGCCACCGAATTGCAGCCACGACCCGGCGATGGTGTTCCAGATGCCGAGCAGGATGACCGCGCCGAGCACGGCATACATCGCCTTGTCGTTGTTCGTCGTCGCGCTGAACACCGGACCGGTCATCCGGCGGCGGTAGATGAGGATGAGCAGCCCGGCGACGGCGGCGATGCCGGCCGGGATGCCCGCGACCAAGGCGAGCACGTGGTAGGCATGCCGGCTCAGGCCCAGGGCGTCGGTCCATACCTGCGGGATGACCAGGCCGATGATGTGGCCGGCCAGCACGCCGAGCATGCCGAAGTGGAACAGCGGCGACCCGATCCGCAGCAGCCGGTCCTCGTAGAGCTGGCTGGAGCGGGTCGTCCAGCCGAACTTGTCGTAGCGGTAGCGCCAGTAGTGACCCACGACAAAGGAGGTCAGACAGAGGTAGGGGAAGATGACCCACAGGAAGGTCGTCATCGGTCGGCTCCAACCGCGAGGTAGTCGGGCAGCGGGTTGAGGTGTTCGCTGAGGCGCGGGTCGTCGCCGTACGGCGCTAGACCGACGTCTTCGGCGGGAGGCCCAGCTTCGATGAGCCGGGCGATCTGCTCGGCGTCGTCACCCGCGAGCTCGGGCAGCGTGCGGCTCACCAGAGCGATCGCGTCAGCCCACGGAGAAGCCTTCTCCTGCAAGGAGATTCGCAGCACTTCGAGGCTCGCGCGATAGTCGTTGAGGATCCGCCAGGCGCCGTCGACGTCGTACTCCGCGCCGAAATCCAGCACCACGCAGAGGTGATCGGGCAGCTCGTCCGAGGTGAACTCAGCACCGGCGCGGCGGTAGGCCTGCTTGAGCTGCACCAACGCCACCCCACGTTTGCGGGTGTCGCCGGCCGTGAAGTAGGTGAGGTAGAGACAGCCGCGCCGGGTGTGGTCGAAGGTCTCGACGAAGGCGCGCTGCAGCCGCTCCAGCGGGGTGGCAGACAGGTGGTCGGCGAGACGGCATACGGGATCTGCGAGGTATGCCGGCAGGTCACCTGCCGCGCGCCGCACCAGCGGGAGCCGCTCCAGCAGCGCCGGGCTGGGGTAGTCCAGCAGCAGCGCAGCCAGGGCCCACGCGGTGCGGAGCTGCTGATCCGGCAGCCGCTGGCGGGTCGCCAGGCGAAGTCGCTTGCGCCACATGGCTATTCGGCCTTCCCAGCGCCTGCGCCCGAGGTGCCCTCGGGGAACAGACCGACCGGCATACCCTTGCCGTCCCAGTTGAGCAGGTTGACCCGACCCTTCTTGGAGCCGCCCGACACGAGCGAGTCGGCGGTCTGGCGCTCCTTGAGCATCCGGAAGTTCTCCACTGCGACCGGAGTGAGCGCTCCGGAGCCTTCACCGACCGGACCGCTGCCACTCCTGCCACCCATCCCCGGGCCGCCGTCGACATCGAGCGCGCAGTCGGTTGCGAGCTCCTCCAAGGCATGCGCCTGCTCGGCGTGGGCGGGCGGGATGACATAGCGGTCGGCGTATTTCGCGATTGCCAGCAGCCGGAACATCTCGTAGAGGTCTTCCTCGCTCATGCCGACCGCCTCGGCGATGGCCGGACCGGGCTCGTGACCGAGGGTGCGCTCACGCATGTAGGACCGCATCGCGGCCAGCTTGCGCAGCACCCCCTCGACCGGGGCGACATCGCCGGCGGTGAAGAGATTGGCGAGGTATTCGACGGGGATCCGTAGCGCCTCGATCGCCGCGAAGAGGTTGCCGGCGTCCTCGGCGTCGTGCCCGGTGTCGCGGATGACGTCGACGACCGGGGACAGCGGCGGGATGTACCAGACCATCGGCATGGTCCGGTATTCCGGATGCAGCGGCAGGGCCACCTGGTAGGTGTTGATGAGCTTCCACACCGGGGAGCGCTGCGCCGCACGGATCCAGTCCTGCGGTATGCCGGCCGCCCGAGCCGCCTTGCGCACCTCCGGGTCGGCAGGGTCGAGGAAGCAGGCGCGTTGCGCGGCATACAGGTCGGTGTCGTTCTCGACCGAGGCGGCCGCCAGGACCTGGTCGGCGTCATAGAGCACCAGCCCGATGTAACGCAGCCGACCGACGCACGTCTCCGAGCACACCGTCGGCAAGCCGACCTCGATGCGTGGGTAACAGAAGGTGCACTTCTCGGCCTTGCCGGTCTTGTGGTTGAAGTAGACCTTCTTGTAGGGGCAGCCGGAGATGCACATCCGCCAGCCGCGGCAACGATCCTGGTCGACCAGGACGATGCCGTCCTCGGAGCGTTTGTAGATCGCGCCGGACGGGCAGGACGCCGCACACGACGGGTTGAGGCAGTGCTCGCAAATGCGCGGCAGGTAGAACATGAAGGTCTGTTCGAACTCGAACTTCACCTTGTCCTCGATGCCCTTGAGCATCTCGTCCTTGACCGCGTGCTCCTTCGAGCCGCCGAGGTCGTCGTCCCAGTTGGCCGACCAGGAGACGTTCATCGGCTTGCCGCTGATGATCGAGTAGGGGCGGGCGACCGGGAAGTTCTTCTGGGCGGGGGCGTTCAGGAGCGTGTCGTAGTCGTAGGTCCACGGCTCGTAGTAGTCCTGCAACGAGGGCATCTTCGGGTTGGAGAAGATCGTCGCGAGCTTGCGGAACCGCCCCCCGGCGCGCAGGGTGATCCGGCCGTCGGCCTTGCGGATCCAGCCGCCCTTCCACTCGTCCTGGTTCTCGTAACCGCGGGGGTAGCCGAGCCCTGGGCGGGTCTCGACGTTGTTGAACCACACGTATTCGGTGCCGGACCGGTTGGTCCAGGCCTGTTTGCAGGTGACCGAGCAGGTGTGACACCCGATGCACTTGTCGAGGTTCATCACCATCGCCATCTGGGCCATGACCTTCATCAGTAGCTCACATCCTGGTTGGCGCGGCGACGGATCATGGTGACCTCGTCGCGGTTGTTGCCGGTGGGGCCGATGTAGTTGAAGAAGTAGGCCAGTTGCGCGTAGCCGCCGATGATGTGGGTCGGCTTCATCATGATTCGGGTCAGGCTGTTGTGGATGCCGCCGCGACGCTTGGTGGTTTCGGTGAGCGGCACGTCGACGAGCCGGTCCTGGGCGTGGTGCATGTAGACCGTGCCCTCGGGCATCCGGTGCGACACGATCGCCCGCGCGGCGACCACGCCATTGCGGTTGACCATCTCGATCCAGTCGTTGTCCTTGATGCCGACCTTGTCGGCGTCGATATCGGACATCCACACCGTCTGCCCACCGCGCGAGAGCGAGAGCATGAAGAGGTTGTCCTGGTATTCGCTGTGGATCGACCACTTGTTGTGCGGCGTGAGGTAGCGCACCGACACCGCCCGTTGGCCGCCCTGCTGGGCTTGCTGCCCGACCGGCGCCTCGCCGAAGAGCGTCGTCATGTTGAGCGGCGGACGGTGCACCGGCAACGACTCGCCCATCCCGATCACCCAGTCGTGGTCGAGGTAGAACTGCTGGCGACCGGTCAGCGTGTGGAACGGCTTGAGGCGCTCGATGTTGATCGTGAACGGGCTGTAGCGCCGCCCACCCGACTCCGAGCCCGACCACTCCGGTGAGGTGATGACCGGCACCGGCGCGACCTGAGTGTCGGCGAAGGTGATCTGCTTGCCCTCGTGCTCGGCGGCCAGATCGTGCAGCTTGGTGCCGGTGCGCTTCTCGACGTTCTTGAAGCCGTGCGTCGACAGATGCCCGTTGGTCGTCGCCGACAGGTGCAGGATTGCGTCGGCCATGTGGATGTCGGACTTGAGCCGCGGTCGGCCCGCGCCCACCCCAGACTTGGCCACCCCGTTGCGGCGCCGCAGCAGCTTGATCTCGCGCTTGACGTCGTAGGGCACGCCCTTGGTGAGCATCCCGACGCTCTCCATGAGCGGGCCGATCGAGGTCATCTTCTCGAAGGTCGCCGGGTAGTTGCGTTCGGCCACCGCGAGCACCGGCAGGGTCTTGCCGGGCACCGGCTCCACCTCTCCGGTGCGCCAGTCCTTGACGACTCCGTGCACCGTGGCCATGGCCTCGGGGGTGTCGTGCCAGAGCGGCTTGGCGACGACATCGCGGCGGGTGCCCAGGTGGTCGACGGCGAGTTTGGAGAACTTCTTGGCGATGGCCTTCCAGATGCCCCAGTCGGTGCGGGCCTGCCACGGTGGCGCGATCGCCGGGGTGAAGGAGTGCACGAAGGGGTGCATGTCGGTCGTGCTGAGGTCGTGCTTCTCGTACCACGTGGCCGCCGGCAGCACGACGTCGGAGAAGAGCGTCGAGCTGGTCATCCGGAAGTCGATCGTCGTGAGCAGGTCGAGCTTGGCCTCGGCGGCGTGCTCGGGCCACTCGATGCCCGTGGGGCGCTTCTCCGGCGGGGCCTCGGCGGCGGTCACTGCGTGGTCGGTGCCGAGCAGGTGCTTGAGGAAGTACTCATTGCCCTTGGCGCTGGATCCGAAGAGGTTGGAGCGCCACAGGCTCAGCACCCGCGGGTGGTTCTCGGCCGCCTCGGGGTCTTCGACGGCGAACTTCAGCGCCCCGGACTTCAACTGCTCGACCACGTATGCCGCGGGCTCGAGTCCCGCTGCGGCCGCCTCGTCGGCGAGGGCGAGGCTGCTGCGGTTGAAGGTCGGATAGCTCGGCGTCCACCCCAGTCGCACCGACTGGGCCAGCAGGTCCATGACCCCCTTGCCAGCGAAAACACCTGTGCCGGCGTCGAGTTCGTCAGCGGTGAAGGTGTCGTAGCGATATTGGCTGGTGTTGACATACCAATATGCCGTTTGGTTCATGTGGCGCGGCGGGCGATGCCAGTCCAGCGCGAAGGCCAGGTGCTGGAAGCCCATGATCGGGCGGATCTTTTCCTGGCCGACGTAGTGCGCCCAGCCGCCGCCATTGCGGCCCTGGCAGCCGGTGATCGTCGTGAGCAGGAGCATCGCGCGGTAGATCTGGTCGGAATGGAACCAGTGGTTGGTGCCCGCGCCCATGAGGATCATGCCGCGGCCCTCGGTGTCGATGGCGTTCTGTGCCCACTCCCGGGCCAGCCGGGTGATCTGCTCGGCCGGGACGCCGGTGATCTCACTGGCCCAGGCCGGGGTCGCCGGCACGCTCGCGTCGTCATAGCCCGTCGGCCACGCGCCGGGCAGCCCGTCGCGGGCCACCCCATAGTGCGCGAGCAACAGGTCCAGGACCGTGGTGACCACCCGGTCCCCGATCCGCCGAATCGGCACGCCACGCGTCTCGAACGCCACCGTGCCATCGGGGGCGTCGAAGCGGGGGAACCGCACGAGCGCCTCACCCTCGCGGGTGTCGAGCACGCTCAGCACCGGCTCGATGTCGCCGAGGTCGAGGTTCCATTGGCCCAGGCCTTCGTCGCCGTAACGGAAGCCCACCGACCCGCGCGGCACGGCGACGGCGTCGGTGCGCCCGTCGAGGAGCACTGGCTTCCACATCGCGTTTTCGGAGGTGGCCTCCGAGACGACCGAGGGCGACAGGTCACCGGCGACGACGAACTTCCCCGCGGCATACGAGCCGTCGTCTTGCGCCTCGAGCGCGATGAGGAAGGGCAGGTCGGTGTAGCGGCGGTTGTAGTCGACGAAGAAGTCGACCTGCCGGTCGGCGAAGTACTCCTTGAGGATGACGTGGCCCATGCCCATGGCAAGGGCACCGTCGACCCCGGGCCGGCAGGCGACCCACTCGTCGGCGAACTTGACGTTCTCGGCATAGTCGGGCGCCACGGCGACGACCTTCTGGCCGCGGTAGCGCGCCTCGGTCATCCAATGCGCGTCCGGCGTGCGGGTGAGGGGCACATTGGAGCCCCACATGATGAGGTAGCCCGCGTCCCACCAGTCGCCCGATTCGGGCACATCGGTCTGGTCGCCGAACATCTGCGGCGAGGCGTTGGGCAGGTCGGCATACCAGTCGTAGAAGGACAGCATCGGTGCGCCGATGAGTTCGAGGAACCGCGCACCCGACGCATAGGACACCGGCGACATCGCGGGGATCGGCGAGAAGCCCGCGATCCGGTCGGGCCCCCAGCGCTTGATCGTGTAGACGTGCGCGGCGGCGACGAGCTCGACCACCTCGTCCCAGGTCGAGCGCACCAGCCCACCTTTGCCACGGGCGCTCGTGTATGCCGCCCGCGCCACCGGGTCCTGCTGGATGGCGGCCCAGGCGACGACCGGGTCGCCGCCGACAGCGGCCTTGGCCTCGCGGTAGAGCTCCAGAAGCACCCCGCGGACGTAGGGGTAGCGCACCCGAGTGGGGGAGTAGGTGTACCAGGAGAAGGCCGCGCCGCGCGGGCAGCCGCGGGGCTCGTATTCCGGGCGATCGGCGCCCGCCGACGGGTAGTCGGTCTGCTGCGCCTCCCAGGTGATGATCCCGTCCTTGACGTAGACCTTCCACGAGCAGGAGCCCGTGCAGTTGACCCCGTGGGTCGAGCGCACCACCTTGTCGTGGGCCCAGCGGTCGCGGTAGAAGGAGTCCCCCGACCGCCCGCCGACCTCGTGGATGGTGCGGTGATCGGTGGAGACCGACGACTTGGGGGTGAAGAAGCGCCGGGTGCCGACGAGCAGGTCGGCCAGCGGTCCATCGGGTGCGAGGGTCATCGGTGCAGTCCTTCTGCGGGATCGGTATGCCGTGCCGGCTCGGCCGGGTCCGTGGTCATCGGCAAGCGGGTGCTGGTGATGGGCGAGGGGAGCGTGGGTGCTGCGAACTCGGTGGCCGTCGTTACCTTGACCAGGCAGCGGGTCGGTCCGACGAAGGGCCGCACGTCGATGGCGACATCGGTCTCGCCGACGTGGGTGAGCGATCCGGTGATGAGCCCGTGGTGGACGCCGCACACGACATCCGGCCGGACCCGGGCCAGCGCGAGGAACGGACAGTTGTGCAACTCGATGGTCACGGTGCGCCCGCCGTGCGAGGTGGACAGCGCCGGGGTGTAGCCCCACTCGTCGAGCTGGTCGACCATGTCGCCGACCTTGGCCAGCCAGCGACCGGGGGTCTTGGCGGCCTCGGTCGACGCGGTGGAGGGGTCGGCGTGCTCCATCGCCCAGCGCTGGCCGGCCTCGTGGGGCGTGGCGGGCGCTCGGCCGTCGGTCGGCCAGGAGGTCGCGAGCAGCCCGGCCAAGACCTCGAAATGCCGGCTGAGGTCCTGCCGCGACTGGGCCGCGACAGGG
>WBZM01000701.1_pt1 | contig 42028 bp, 60 predicted proteins | sample 5204271 | NCBI WGS metagenome assembly WBZM01 (sample SAMN12344346, study PRJNA552823) | activated sludge metagenome | biome: Activated sludge suspended growth; feature: Nitrification reactor; material: Wastewater; isolation source: activated sludge from nitrification reactor of wastewater... | reverse complement strand
TCGCCCTCTGCGCCGAGGCGCGGAAGGCCTTCCTCGCCGGCGAGTTCTCGGCCAGCGTGGCGTTGCTGGTGGCGCGCATCCCAGGCGCAGAGCTGCAGGGCAAGGCGCTGGAGCGGCTGCGGCGCGGGGAGGGCCAGGACCAGGTCTCCTTCCGGGACGCGGCCCGCATCGTCCACGACCACTTCATGCTGGACCTGGGCGACGCGCCCTTCTCCACCAGCGACGCCGACCTGGTGAAGAAGGCCGGCACCTGCGCCGCCTGCCCGAAGCGGACCGGCAGCCAGCCGGACCTCTTCTCGGACGTCGGGAGTGGAGACGTCTGCACCGACCCGGCGTGCTTCCAGGCCAAGGTGGACGCCACCTGGTCGAAGCGGTCGGAGGAGGCCAGGGCGGCCGGCCGCAAGGTCCTCGACGAGAAGCAGGCCGAGAAGATCTTCACGGCCAACGACTGGGAGCCGCGGCCGCGGATCTCCTGGCAGGCGAACCAGGACTACCAGGAGCTGGACGGCCAGTGCGCCGACGACCCGAAGCGGCGCACCTGGCGCGAGGTCCTCGGCGCCGAGGCGGCGGCCGCGACGGTGCTGGCCCGCGACCCGAAGGGCGGCATCCGCGAGCTGGTGCCGCTGTCGCGCCGGGTCTCCCTCCTCAAGAAGGTCGGCATCGAGATCCGGGAGAAGCGGTCCAGCAGCGGCGGCGGCGCGCCCGGGCAGCCGTCGGCGGCGCAGAAGGAGCGCGAGGCGGCGCGCAAGCGCGAGCTGGAGCTCAAGGACGCCGTCGAGGTGGAGGTCTACACCCGGCTCGGCCTCACCGCGCTGGAGGCCTGCAAGAAGAAGCTCGAGCCGGCGCTCCTCCGGCTGCTGGCCGCGAACCTCGGCTTCAACGGCGTGCCGCTGGGCATCCGGGCGGGCAAGGGGCCGCGCGCCTACCTGCAGCCGCAGGAGCGGGCAAAGATCCTGGCGAAGCTCGGGACCGAGGAGCTGCTCGCCGTGCTGGTCCAGCTCTCCTACGAGGCGGACTGCCAGAGCGGCGACGACGGCGCGTCCCCGGTCCTGAAGTACTTCAAGCTCGACGCCAAGAAGATCGAGGCGGAGGTGCGGGAGCGGGCGGCGAAGGCCTCCTTCGACAAGACGGCGGACCGGGCCAAGACGGCCCAGGCGAAGAAGGGCGGCCGCAAGTGAGCCGCCCGGCCCCCGTCGTCGCCCGCTGCATCGTCTGCGGCGCCGCGCCGGCGTCGCCCACCATCGGCCACACCACGCCGCTCTGCCGGGCGCACGAGCTCGCCTGGCGGGAGTCGCCGGAGCACGCCCGGGCCGCGACGGCGCGCGCCGACTTCGTCTCCCGCGTGAAGGCGGAGGAGGTCGCGCATGGCTGAGACCGGCACCTGCCGCCTCTGCGGCTGCACCATGGAGTCGCCCTGCCTCGGAGGCGTCCTCTTCCCCAACGCCGGCGCCGCCGCGCAGGTCCACCGCCTGGTGGCCGACGCCCACGTCCTCGACGCCGGCGAGACCTGCTTCTGGCTCGACGAGGCCGAGACCCTCTGCAGCGCCCACACCGACGACGAGCTCGCGCGGGACGCCGCCGTCGACCACGCCCTCCCACTCTACCCGCCCTAGCAGCCCCACCCACCACCCGCACCACCAGGAGACCAGACCAGATGGCCAACACCGCCAAGAAGCAGACCTCCATCCCCGGCACCGAGCCGAAGTCCATCAAGGAGATCGACACGGCCGCCGAGGCCTACGTCGAGGCGCGCGACGAACGCATGAAGCTCACCGAGCGCGAGGTCGAGGCGAAGCAGAACCTCATCCGCGTCATGGAGAAGCACGACCTGTCGACGTACCGCGACGAGAGCGCCGACCCGCCGCTCCTCGTCATCGTCGAGGAGTCCGTCGCCAAGGTGAAGGTCCGCCGCGAGTCCGAGGACGACGACGGCGGGGAGGACTGAGCATGTCCTCCGACGTCACCTGCTTCACCAGCCTGGGCGTGGTCGGCCGGCGCCGCACCAAGATGAAGCGCCTCGACGCCCGCCTCGCCCGGCGGGCCGGCGCGCTGCCGCCCCCCAGCCGCCTCCTCGCCATCTTCGAGCTCCAGGACGTCGGCCCGGAGCGCGAGGCCCAGCGCCGCAAGGCCCGGTCCGAGGCCCAGGCGGTATGAGCGCGCTCGCCCCACGCCGGCCGGCCCGGCTGCTCCCGCTCGACGGGCTCTACCTGCGCCGCATCGCGGAGCTGGAGCAGCTCGTCGGCGAGGGCGCCTACCACGGCTGGGGCCGCGACGGCCGGGCGGGCGGGCTCTTCTTCGTCGACGTCGGCGACGCGCAGGACCCGGACCGCTTCCACGGCGAGACGCTGCACCTCGCCCTGGGCGCGGCCATCCGGGCCAACGCGAGGACCGAGGCCGCCGCCTCGGAGGAGATCGCCGGTGAGTGACCCCTGCGGCATCTGCCACAGCAAGCCCCACCAGGACGGCTGCCCGGAGGCCTTCACCCCGCCGGTCTCGGAGTGGCACGCCGACCCGCCCGAGGCGGTGCTCTGCCCCGGCTGCCACCAGGACCTGATGCAGGGGCCCTGCGCGCCGAGCTGCCCCGAGCTGGCGCGCGTCCACCGGATCTCCTTCGACCCCGAGGGCCGGCGGGCCGAGGCGGCGCTGGAGCAGGTGAACCAGCGGGCCCTGGAGGCCTGGCTGCGGAGGTCGACGTGAGCTTCGACCGCCGCATCGACGAGACCCGGGTCGTCATCGATGGCGTCCTTCTCCTGCGGGCCACCGGCAAGGGGACCATGTCCTGCGCCATCTGCGAAGTGACGCTCATCGCGGGCGAGGAGCGGTACGTGCCCGTCGGCCACTCGTCCACCCGGAAGCGCCTGGTCGACGGCCGGCGCACGCGGCTGTGCCCGGCCTGCGTGGCCGCCCGGATCGAGGCCTCGGCGGCCAGGAGGGCGACGTGAGCCAGGCCTTCGACCCGGGCCCGCGCTGCGGTCGCTGCGGCTGCAGCGCGGCGGAGCACGAGCAGGAGGTCTCGGCCGCCTGGGAGTACGTGCCCGGCGAGTGCCTGACGTGCAGCGACTGCGACGGGTTCGAGCCGGAGAAGCCGGAGAGGGAGGAGCGCGATGGCTAGCACGAGATGGGCCGCGGCCTGGACCGCCCTGGCCGACGATCTGGAGGCTCGCGCCGAAGGGACGGGCGGCAGGCGCGACCGCATCGAACACTTCCCGGACGCCTGCGGCATGTGCCTGCTGATGTCGCTCGCTCACAAGGAGCGCGCGAAGTACGCGAGGTCGCGCGCCCTCGCCCCCTCCACCCCTCCCACCCCGGAGACCAGCCCTACCAAGGAGACATGACCATGCGCCTCGCCGAGTACCTCACCCGCCACATCCAGAAGCAGCAGCGCCTCGCCCTCATCCCGCCGGCCATCATCGAGGACGTGCTGGAGCACGGGCTCCAGGCCCTCGCGGACCACGTCCCGATGGAGACCAAGGCCAGCGAGATCACCGCCATCGACTTCGACGCCTGCGAGGGCTGCGGGAACCTCATCGACCCGGAGAACCCCGAGGGCGCGGTGAAGGGCGGCGAGGACGCGATCTGGCTCTGCGACGCCTGCCAGGTCGAGGGCGGTGGCGTGAAGGACGAGGCGCCGACCGAGGGCAGCAATGGCTAGCCACACCAAGGGGCCGTGGAAGGTCGAGTGCATGTCCAGCACCATCCGCGTGACGCGCGACACCGGATCCGAGTTCGAGGACGACGTGGCCGTGGTTGGCAAGCCCAGCCACCAAGCGGCGGCCGACGCCCGGCTCATCGCAGCCGCCCCCGACCTCCTCAACGCGCTGGTCTGCCTGCTGAACCACCCCGCCAACCCCGACGCCCGCGAGCTGGCCGCCCGCGTCATCGCCGCCGCCGAGGACCCCACCCATGTCCGCTGACCCGCTGCGTGACCTGGCCGAGAAGTGGCGCAAGGCCGCCGAGCACCTGGACGACGAAGGGCACTTCGCCGTGCTCACCTGTGCCGCTGACCTGGAGCGCGCCCTCGCCTCCCCGTCCCACGGAGCGAAGGTCGGGAGCGAGTACCGGAAGGGGCTTGAGGAGGCCGCGAAGCGATACGACGAGTGCGAAGCCGCCGGGGTCTCGCCTATTCGTCCGCGCCACGTCGCCAAGTTCCTGCGCATGCTTGCCCATGCGGACGACGTGTGCCTGCTCTGCCTACGGCCAGCCGGGGACCACGGCAACCCGCCGCACAACTTCACGTCTAGCCTCCTCACCTGCCCCGAGTGCAACGGGTACGGCAACGACGGAGATTCGACCTGCACGGCTTGCGGCGGGACTCGCATCTACAGCGCACGAGCCCCTGCGGATCCAGAGCCGGATGAGACCGCCTTCTGCGGCAAGTGCTGCGACCACGGTTCGCCCTGCCTGCTGTACGCCGACCACCAGCCGCAGGACCGGCATGAGACACAGCATGGCTGCATCTTCTACGATGCCGCCCCGGACAGCGTGAAGGTCGCTGCGGAGTTGGTTCGGCTGCGGCGCCAGGTCTCGACCCTGGAGGGCGCGCTGCGGCTGGTCTTGTCCTCGACATGGTCCGCCCTCCCCGACGATGTGTGGCACCGAGTCACCGAGGGGCTGGCCGGATACCAGCCGCAGGCCAGACAGGTCGCTCGGTCCTGCCCGGCCCATGGCAAGCCGCTGCACCGCGTCTACCGCTGCGACGACTGCCCCGGCATGGGGCCGCAGTCCGCCCCCGCGCCGTCCCCCTCCACGGAGAACGACCATGGCTGAGAATCTGCCGACGCTGAACGAACTGGCGAAGATGGCTCTCGACTTCGCGCGAGGCGCAGAGGTTCGGTCCTGGCCGCCCGGTTTCAAGATGCGTGACGACCTGATCGCGGCATGCAAGCGCATCATGCAAGCCGAGCCAGATACGAAGCCTGCGGTTCACCGGCCAGTCCGTGGAGGCGCCGCTGCGGTCAAGAAGTCGTGGCAGTGCAGCGGGTGTGGTTGGGCGTTCCCTGGACCATGGAAGAAGGTCTGCCCAGCCTGCTATCGCGAGGACTACTGGACGGGGTCGGTGTCCCCAGACGCAGCGATCTGGCCCCCCGCCATCCGCGACGCCATGGGCGATGACTTCGCGCCCACCGAGTATCACTGCGGCGGGTGCGGCGTGCGGCTTTCAGTGAGGACGGTGGCGAACGGGAACGATTGCGCCGCCTGCGGGCATAACCTCCCGCTGACCGCCCCGCCCTCCACGGAGGAGCGCACGGAGCGGAGGTGCGACGCCCTGCGCGGGATGGAGCCCTGGCAGCCGACGTGCGATCTCCCCGCCGGCCACGCTGGTCCGCATCGCTGGGAAGGCCCGGCGACCGGCGCAGCCGCCCCGTCCCCGCGCCAGGAGCCCGGGGCCTGCGAGTGCGGCCACGCCCACGTCGGCCCCTGCGCGGTCCGGGGCTGCATGTGCCCTCACCAGCCCGCGCCGCGCCAGGAGCCCGGGGGGCAGCACTCGCACGGATGTTGGTCGCACGAGGGGAAGCCCTGCAACTGCCTGCCCGCGCCGCGCCAGGAGCAGGAGGCGTGCCCGTCGTGCCACGGCTACGCATCATGGGTGGAGAGGAAGACGGGGGGCACCGTGCCACGTCTGCCACGGCACCGGCCGCCGCCCCGCGCAGGCCGACGGAGGTGGGACGTGATCTGCCTCGACACCGCGTCGAACTTCCACTGGCCCTACGAGTGCGGGGTCGGGTGCATCCACTGCGAGCAGAAGCGGACCCCCGACCACGACCCGGACAAGTGCTGGCTCTGCCACGACGGACCTCCGCCGGGCCTGTGCCGATGCGGAGGCTCCGGGGTGGTGGACTCCGGTCGGCCCAGCGACGCGAGCGCCGACGAGAACGTGATGGTGCCGTGCCCGGACTGCCAGACCTCGGGAGGCCGCGATGGCAAGTAGGCGAGTGGCGGCGGTGACGAGGGCTCTGCTGATGGATCTGGCCGAGGCGACGAGGCTGCCGCCGATGACCAAGGAGAAGGCGGGCGACGCCCAGGTGGTCAGGCTGGCCCGCGCCGAAGTGCTGGCCCTGGTGGCGGTAGCGAGGGCGGCGCGGACGACTGCCAACGAGTGGAATCGGTGGGACGAGGCCCGACCGGAGACCTGCGCCCGGATGTACCGCGCCCTGGCCCGCCTGGACGCTCTGTCGAAGGGGAGGGACGGGAGATGAGCGACGTGTGCCGTCACGGATGGACGAAGATCAACTACAACGCCTGCCCTCGGTGCCGGGACGACGCGCGCCACGCCGAGGAGGTAGCCCGCCTGACCGCCGCCCTGGCCTCCTCTCAGGCCGAGGTGGAGGAGGTCAAGGGCCGCCTCGCGTTCGCCCTGGAGTCCGCCATGGAGTGGCAGACCCAGGCCCTCGGTGCCATCTCCGAGCGCGACGCCGCGCTCCAGAGGGCCGAGGGGTGGGAGGAGGAGGCCCGGACCTACGCCCAGAACGCGACCTTCCAGCGAGAGCAGCGCGAGTCCGCCGAGTCCCGCGCGGCCGACCTCGACAGGTGGCAGCGCGAGGTGGCCGAGGGCCTGGGCTTCCTCAACCAGCCCGATGGCCAGAGCGGCTACGAAGTGGCGGACCCGGCCACCATCATCGAGGCGTGGCGCACGTTGCAGCGCGAGGCCGAGGAGGCGGCCGACCTGGCGAAGCGGCTGGAGGAGGGGGTCGAGCTGGTCGAGGATCTGGCGGCGCAGTACGGCTGCGACTGCGGCCACCCGGCATGCAAGCGGTGCCAGCGGACCCGTGCGGCCCGCGCGTGGCTCGACTCGGAGAGGGCCAAGGGATGAGCCGACTCAGCACGAAGCAGCGGCGCGCCCGCCGTCGGCGCCGTGAAGGCTACCAGGCGTGGCTCGGGTGGCAGTTCATGGCCAGCGGCAGCCTCGGGAAGGCGGTCCGCGACTTCGCCACCTTCCTCGCGTTCAGCCTTCCGGGCGCCCCGCCTCGCGGGGGAGAGGGGCGCGAGTAGCGGTGTCTCCTCCCCCCACCAGGAAGCGGCCACGGCCGCCCCGGCGCCCGCGCCCCGCCTACCTGGTGGAGGTCGTCCCTCCCGCCCAGCCCGACCCCAAGGCGGCCGCCCGCGTCCTGGCGTGGCTCGCCGCCCGCGCGAAGGGGTAGGCTCCCCCGCCATGGCCCGACCCCAGCCAGCCGCCGCCCCCCGCTTCGTCGAGCTCGTCCGCGTCTCCTCCGCCGGCCAGGCCGACCGCGACACCCCCGCCGACCAGCGCGCCGCCCTCGACCGGCTGCGCCTCCAGCGCCCCGGCGTCCTCGTCGAGCGCATCGAGCTCCAGGTCAGCGGCGCCGCCGACCCGGCCGCCCGGCCCGACCTCCAGCGCGTCACCGCCCTCGCGCGCGAGCGCGCCTTCGACGAGCTGCGCGTCCGCCACCTCGACCGGCTCACCCGCCACGAGAACCCCGCCGAGCGCTTCGCCTGGTTCACGATGCTGGCCGAGGCCGGCGCCGTCATCGTTGACGCCGGCGGCCGCGTCACCGACCCGCGCTCCGAGCTCGGCGAGCTCGACTACTACATCCAGACCATGGTGGCCGCCCGGGAGCGGAAGCGGATCTTGGAGCGGACCATGGCGGCGAAGGCGCGGCTCGCCGCCTCGGGCCGGCTGGTCTGCTCCACGCCGCCGTGGGGCCGCACCTGGGACAAGGCCGCCGGCCGGTGGGGCGTGGACCAGGTGCAGATCGCCGTCTACCGGCGGCTCTTCGACCTGGTGCTGCGCGGCCGCTCCCTGAGCCAGATCGCCGACGAGCTCAACGCCGAGGGGGTCACCACCGGACGGGGCCGGCCCTGGACCCGCAGCGCCATCGGGAACTTCGTCCGGGCCGAGCACGCCCGCGGCATCGTCCGCGCGCACGGCGCCGTCATCCAGGTGCCGCCGGTGGTGGCCGCCGCCCTGGCCGAGGCGCCGCCCGCCCTCCGCGCGGATCTGGAGCGGCGGCTGGGGCGGGCTACTGCGCCGCCAGGACCACCGCGGCCACGAGCTGGGCGATGAGGTCGGTGCCGACCTGGTTCGGATGGAGGCCGTCGCCGCTGTCGTACTCCGGCCGGAGCTGGCCCGACCCGTTGTCGAAGGACGGGTAGGCATCCACCAGGAGCACCTCGGGGTGCTGCGCCGCGTAGGCCCGGAGCAGGACGTTGACCTCGGCCAGCGTGGTGAGCTGCTGCGCCGTCCCCGTCCTCGGCAGGATGGTGATGAGGATCGGGGTGATGCCCTCGGCGAGGGCGTCCACGTACATCTCGGTCAGGTCGGCCATGATCTGGGCCGAGGTCTGGGTGGCCAGCGAGTTGGTGCCGGCGAGCACCGCGACGTAGCGCAGCCGGCGCAGGTAGTCGCTGGCGTTCCACGTCGCGAGGATCTGGTTGGCGGTCCAGCCGCTGGTGCCGTGGTTGATGGTGATCCACTCGCTGCCGAGGATCTCCTGGAGCCCGGTGGGCCACGCCTTGGTGACGCCGGCGACGTTGCCGCTGGTGATGGAGTCGCCCACGCAGGTCACGCCCTTGCCGAGCCAGGTCGGCGAGCCGCCGATGATGACCGGCGATGTGGTGGCGGCGACCTGGACGTTGCTCACGACCCCGTTGGCGTTGAGATTGTTCGCCGCGCTGACGGTCGAGCCGATGCCGATGGTGCCCGGCATCGAGGCGAGCTTCCCGGTGCCGGCCGTGGCCGAGTAGGTGACCGGCATCACCTTGCCGTCGATGTGGAGCGCCACCTTCCCGTTGGCGCGCTGGCAGAACACCAGCCGGTGCTCGCTGCCGTCGGCGGAGAGATCCGGCAGGCCGTTGAATCTCGGCCTGGGCGGCGTCGGGGCCGTTTGGAAGGGGAAGAGCTGCGCGCTCACGGCGGCGCCGGTGCCGTCGTACACGTCGGCCTGGATGTACTGCGAGGTCGAGGAGAACACGCGCGCGGAGTTGGCGGCGGCGTTGGAGCCGAGGCCCAGGAACGAGGTGGTCGAGGCGAACCAGTCGCGCCCGTAGGCCGGCTTCACGGTCACGCCGGCGCACCAGTCGTCGGCCAGGGCCAGCGGGTTGGTGACGGTGAGGAGGTCGGCGTTTCGGGCCTGGGTCGTGCCGGCGGCGCAGATCGGGCTCGTCTTGCCCTCGCCGGTCTGGAGGAACTCCCGGGTCACGCTGCCGGTCACGGTGGCGACGATCGTCCCGGCGCCGGTGACGTTGAAGCTGCACACCGTCCCGCCGCTGGCGGTGCAGGGCAGGCCCGCCGAGGTGGCGGTTCCGGCCGTGAACGCCACCGACCCGGTCCCCTCCACCCACCCGGTGTGCCAGCCCGTCGGGACCGTGCCCGTGGTCTGCGTGGCCGGCGCGGTGCAGTTGTTCAGCAGGTACTGCGTCGCGAGCTTCTCGGAGAGGTAGCCGCCGCCGTCCACCAGGCGCCACTGCCCCGAGGCGCAGGTGGTCTCCCCTCCGTCGATGGTGCCGACGGACGTGGTGGCGCGCGTGAAGGTGCCGGTGCCGCCGTTGGTCCCGATGGTGGCCCCGGTCGAGTAGCAGCCCGGCGAGCTGGCGAGCCCGTAGGTGACGCGCGGGTCGGTGTAGGTGGCGGAGGTCACGCCCGAGAGCGACCAGCCGAGGAGCGGCGCCGCCGTCGCCTTCACGGTGACGCTGGACCCGGTGTTGGGCGGCACGAACGGCCCCGCGTAGACGGCGCTCGAGGTGGTCGGCGTGCTGCCGTCGACCGTGTAGTAGATCCATGAGCTCGGCGTGTTCGCCGACATGGAGAGCTGCGCCACCGTCCCGCTGGCGGGCGAGAAGACCGGGCTCGCCGCCGGCATCGCCGCGCCGAGAGCGTAGGTCGGGACCGGCACGTCGCCGATGGCCTGCGTGGCCGGGGTGCTGGTGGTCTGCCACTGCTGCGCCCACTGCACCCGGCGCCCGTTCGGGATGGTCACCGTGAACGTGCAGGTGTAGCGGCTGCCGGTCGGGCTGATGGCGTCGTTCGGGACCAGGACGACCGAGACGGCCCCGGCTGTGATGGTCGCGGTGGTCTCGGTGGCGACCACCTGGTTGCGCACGCCGTCGAAGGCCTTGCCCGGCGTGGTGAGCCTGCAGGTGACGCTGCCGCTGGTGACCGGGGCGCCGGACGGGGTGAGCACCTGGCCGGTGACGGTGATGGTGGGGACCGCGGAGAGCGCGAGGGCGAGGAGGAGAGCGTGCATGTGGGGCCTCTACGGGGTGAAGTCGGGCATCCTCGGTGCCGGGCCCGGGGTCTCGGGGCCGTCGCGGCGGTGGCGCTCGTACTGCTCGATCTCGCGCTCGTGGATGGCGTTGAGCCGGTTCACCTGGTCGCGGAGCTTGTCGAAGCCCTGGGCGCCCATGATGAGGATCCCGACCGCCTGGCGGAGGAGCAGGTAGACGCTCACCAGCACGGCCTGGCCGGTGGCCATCTGCACCAGCATCACGCGGGTCTCGCCGTCGCGGCTGTTCACCAGGAGGGCGACGAAGGCGGCGAAGAGCACCGCGTTCGGCAGGAGGATGGGGTGGAGGGTGCGCAGGTAGTGCCGCATCGGGATGTGGCTGCTCATCGGTCCCTCTGCCACCTGGTGGTCGGGTCGGCCGGTGGCGGCGGCGGGCACGGCTTGCACACCGGGCACGGCGCGCACTTCCACCGGCCGGCCACGACGCCCTCGAGCCTGGAGAACTGCGTCGCGTCGGCCGCCTGGTGCAGGGCCGTCTCCTCGCGGAGGGCCCGCACCTCGGAGACCACCCAGGCGGCGTCGCCCATCGTGGCGGCGTCGCGCTCCTTGATGGCCGCGGCTACCGCGCCGGGGAGGTCCCGGACGGCCTGCCGGTGGTCCCGCAGGACGCCGCCCAGCTCGGCGGTGGCCCAGGTGAGGAAGGTGGCGACCATGCCGAGGGCGGTCGCCTTGGCGGCCCGGCCCGACTTCTTGCGGATCTTCTCGTCGCCGGGGCGCTCGCGCTGGCGCCAGGCTCCGATGAGGTGGGCCGGGTGCCAGGCTGGGAGGCGCGGCGGGTGGGGGGCGGGGGTCTCGCTCATGGGCAGCTCGAGGAAGAGGGGCGGCCCGGCGCGTGGGCCGCGCGAGACCCCGTCGCCGGCGTCGGCGCCAGGCCGCCCCAGGTCGTCACCGCGCGGCCCTCACGGCCAGGCCGCCGGCGATGGCGCCGACCACCAGCCCGGCCACGCCGGCGGCCACCCAGGGCTTCCAGCCCCCGGGCGGCGTGTTCTCCACCTGGTCCTTGCAGATCTTCAGGTTGAGCTCGGTCCAGCGCCGCAGGTTGACCTGGTAGGCCCAGGCGTCGGGGTCGAGGTAGAGGGCCCCGGCGGCGGGCACCGTCGTCGCCACCGGCGCGCCGAGGTCGGGCGGCAGGAGCTGGACGACGGTGCCGCCGGCGATGACCCGCGACGGGTGGTCGGCGGGGGGCTGGGGGGCCGGCTCGGCGCGCGCCGGGAGGGCGAGCGCGGCGGCGAGGACCAGGGCGACGAGGCGCATCAGGTGGCCGGCGGCTTGTCGAGCTCGCGCGCGGCCGCGGCGGCGCTGCCGGCCGGCGCGGGCGTGAACTGCTGGGCCGCCTGGCTCGCCACGTCCATCCCCAGGATGCGCCTGATGCCCACCCACCCGCCGATGGTCGTGAAGCCCAGGAGCAGGATGTCGATCACCGCCTTCAGGGTGATCGCCTTGCCCGCGATGACGAAGGTGCCCAAGCCGGAGATCACGGCGAAGGCGAGCGCGAGGATGGCCCCGCCGCGGTTGGTCGCGAGGAAGGCCCCGACGGCGCCGGGGATCTTGATGCCGCCGGTGCGCAGCGCCCAGATGGCGCCGACCGAGACGAGGACGACGACGACGCGCCACTGGCCGCCGGTGATCGCCTCGACGATGGCCTGGAGGAAGGCGTCGGTGTTGGCCGGGTCCGGGATGGTGGCCTGGGCCAGGGCGAGGCAGGGAAGCAGGACGAAGAGGGCGATGAGCAGCCAGGCGAGGCGGAGGGTCTTCATGCGGGGTCTCCTACGAGGTGTGGACGGCGAGCCCGGCCGGCCGCGGGAAGGTCGATGGGTAGAGGGCGCGCAGGCCGTCGCGGAGCGCGAGCACGTCGCGGCCGTAGTTCCGGCCGGTGGTCACGCGGTCGACGTCGAGCCCCATCCGCAGCGCCCAGCGGACGTTGTCGAGCCGGGCGTTGTAGCGGGCCGCCACCGCCTGGTCCCAGCCCCACGGCGAGAGCGAGCCGCGGAAGTCCGCCAGCTCCTCGCGCGCCCGCGCCAGCACGATGCAGGCGCAGCTCGCCTGGACGAAGGGCGGCCACTCGGCGCCGTCGGGCGGGACGAGGTAGGCGAAGGGCCCGCGGTCGTCGATCTGGAAGAGCCCCCGACCGTGCCCGCCGTCCCCGCGCCCGCCCGGCCCCTGCGGCGCGTAGCCGGCGCAGGTGCCGAGCCAGGTCTCCCGCAGGCCGATGGCCACCACCAGGGCGGGGTCCTCGGCGGGGTGGCGCTGCCAGCAGGCGTACTGGATCTGCCCCACGTAGGGCTCGACGAGGGGCCAGGCGAGGCGCGGGTCGGTGGGTCGCGGGACGGGGGTCGGCTCCACCTAGCCCCGGTGTCACGGAGCCGACTTGCCCGTCAACCCAGGGTGGTCCTACCCTGCCCCCGTGGTCTCCCTCTGCCCCACCTGCCGTGAGCCGCTGGCCCAGCCGGGCGCGCTCCGGTGCCGGAGCTGCGGCGCGGACGCCCGCGGCGCGCCGGCCGCGCCGGGGGTGGTGGTCCGCCTCGACCAGGTGGTGCCGCCGGGCGAGCTGGCCGCGCTGGGCGTCTTCGACCAGCTCCGGCAGGCGGCGCCGGCGGTGGCGGAGTGGTACCGGGCGACGGACGACGCGGGGCGTCGGCTGGTGGAGCAGCTCCTGGCGGAGCTCCGGCGGCTGCGGCGCCCGGGCGGTTGACGGCCCGGCCTGGGACGTGCAGTGATATTCACCGGGAGGGGAACCCGGTGAGACCTGTGGCACTTGCGGTGTTGCTTGGCGTCACGCTGTGCACCCCGAGCGACGCCTGCGCTCTGGACGAGTGGACTTGGCACGATACCGCCTGGGAGGCAGCCCTCCTGGCGGCGGTGGTTGTGGATGTAGGCCAGACCCAGGGTGCACTCGCTGACGGGGGCGTCGAGCACAACCCGCTACTTGGGCGCCACCCTTCGACCCTGCGGCTCCGCTCGTCTGCCGCTGCAGCAGTGGCGGCGCACGCGCTGGTAGCGGCTCTGCTTCCGGCGCAGCATCGTCGGTGGTGGCAGGTCGTGGCCGTTGGCGCCGAACTTGGCGCCGTCGGCCACAACCTCACCGTCGGTGCTCGAATCGCGTTCTAGGCGAGCTACTGCTCCGCGACGAAGGTGACGCCGTCGAGCCAGATCACGTCGTTGATGACCCACGCCCTGGAGGTGCCCGTCGAGAGGCTGATCGACCCGTCGGCACCGACGACGACCTGGCCGGTCAGGACGGCGGCGCCGGTTGGGGACACGGCTCCGGGGATCTGGCGCTGGCCGAGGGGCCTACAACCGGCCGGGAGCGCCCCAGCCGCGGCCACCGTGACCAGCGAGGTCGAGTAGCCGGTGTTGCAGGTCAGGTGGCCGCGCAGGTGCACGATCCCTGCGGCGTCTTTCCAGTAGGCCGGCGCGACGTGCCCGGGGCCGGCCGTCCAGTTGGCAGACCCGGAGGCCATGGTGGCCCACGAGAGGGCCACCTTCGAGAGCGCGTCCCCGGCGACCGCCGGCGCGCCCAGGTTGCCGAGCACCTTCCCCTGCGCGTCCATCGAGCCCGAGGCGAGGAGCTTCAGCAGGGCCACCCCGTTCGCCGAGAGCGTGAGGTCGCCGCCGCCCGCCGCGGTGCCGACGGTGAGCCCGCCGGCCGCCGTCTTCAGCAGCGTCTGGGCCACCGCGGCGCTGAAGGCCAGGTTGTTCGTCAGGGAGAGCAGTGCCTGGATGGTCTGCGCCTGCGTCCAGGTGTTGGCCCCGCCCTTCTGCCCGGCGTTGGCCTGGAGGAAGGCGATGAAGTCGGCGAGCTTGGAGAGCGCCATGTTGACGCTCGCCACGTTGGCCAGGTCGCCGTCGGCCGGCTCGGTGATGGAGAGCGCCGGGGACCAGGCGCCGGAAGCGGGGTTGCTGTTGTAGGTGCTCGACATGGTGTGCGTCTCCTCAGCCCACGGGGGGCGTCCAGGTGGTGTTGGTGCCAGTGCCCCAGTTCCAGCCGTTCCAGGTGAGGCCGGCGAAGCCCCAGGTCTTGCCGTCGACGACGACGATCTTCACGCAGCGGGCGTGCCCCGCCTTCCACGACCTCACCAGCTCGGCGAAGGCCTTGGCCTCCGTCGTCCCGTCCGCCGGCGCCACGCCCAGCCACCTGGTCGGCCAGGGCTTCGGCAGCAGCACGCCGAAGTCGCTCCAGAGCTCCGCCGGCGAGCCGCCCAGGTGCACCGGCGCGGTCATGTCCTGGGCGGTCATCACCGGCGCCCCCGAGGCGTCGAGCTGCAGGTCGAAGCCCCCGTTTGGGACCGAGGCCGTCGCGATGTAGGTGGTGGCCAGGTCGTTCGCCTCGAGCTGCGCGCCCCAGAGCCACATGCCATGCCCGGGGATCCCCGCGTACCCGAGCGTCAGGGTGTCGGCGGTGATGAGGTTGACGTAGAGCGTCTCGCCGCCCACCGCCGTCGCCGTCACGGCGCAGCGGTACCAGCCGTCCGAGAGCGCCTGGATGGTCGCCGTGGCCGCGTTGAGGGTCCCCACCGTGCCCGTGGCGAGGTTGAAGTTGGCCTGGCTCGTCCCGCCGATGCGCAGCGCCAGCATCGTGCGCTCGCCCGCCTTGGCGTAGACGCTGAAGGTGAACTGGCCGGCGGGCAGCGCCGGGGACGGCACATAGGAGAGCCGGTGGTGCGCGCTGGCGGTGGCGTCCTCCTCGAGGCGGTCGGCCGAGTAGGTTCCGTCGGGCGCGAGCAGGCAGTCCGGCGTGATGGTCGTGTTGATCTTCTGCCAGACCGCGTTGTCGAAGGTCTGCGAGTACTTCACCAGGTTGAAGCGCGACGTGCCGGCGAGGGAGTACTGCTTCCCGGTCTGGGTCTGGAGCGTGGCCGACGGGTAGCCGGCCGTCGCCAGGGCGCGGAGCAGGCCGTAGGCCGTGCCGCCGTACTGCCAGAGGTCCCAGGCCGCCTGGATGCGCGCCCGGAAGGACGCCTCATCCTCGACCGGGCTGCGCACGAGCTGGCGCTCGGCGCCGAGCCGGGCGAGGGCGTCGGCCGGGGCGATCCCGGCCATCCGCGCCTTGACGGCCTCCTTCGCCAGGCCGGCCAGCCAGTCCTTCAGGTCGCCGTGGGCGCCCAGCCAGGCCACGCCGCTCGGCCGGGTGAGCCAGGCCGGCGCCAGGCCGTCCGCCTCGGTGGCCCCGAGGGTCGGCGTGCGCGTCTCGAAGTCGCGGTAGAGCCCCATGGTCTAGACCCCGGTGTAGGTGCGGGTGCCGGCCAGCGTCGCCACCTGGGCGGTGGTGAGCGCCACGTCGGCGACCGGCGCCGAGACGGTGACGTTCCGTACCCCCTTCACGCTCTGGAGAGCGTCGATGATGGCCGAGAGGTAGAGCGTCCCGCCGATGGGCAGGGCCGCCACGAGGGCGGAGAGCGCGGCCTCGCAGGCCGCCTGCACCGTGGCCGCGTAGGCCGAGTAGTAGAAGACCGTCGCGGTGACCGTGGTGGCCGCCGGCGTCGCGCTCACGGCGTTGAGGGTGCTCCCCAGGGGCTGCTTCGGCGTGATGTAGGAGCTCACCGCGGTCACCGCCGCGCCGGAGACGCCGCCGCTCGAGCCGGCCAGGTAGAGGTCGACCTGGCCGCCGACCGACCCGGAGGCCGCCGGCTTCGTCTTGGTGACCTCGGCCGAGGCAGTGCGGGCCCAGGAGTCGTAGGCGGCCGCCGGCGACCCGGTGCCGAGCTGGGACCACCGGCCGATGCAGCGGGTGGCCAGCGCCTGGTCGCTCTCGGTGTCGACGCCCGAGGTGGTGAAGGAGCTCGGCCCGGGGTTGTTCACCGTGACGCCCGGGAGCGAGGTGGCCAGCGAGGTGATCTGGTTGTCGCCGACGTTCCAGGCCGCGCCCGGGCTCTCCGCCTGGAAGGCCAGGGTGAGGGTGCCGCCCTGGGCCAGCGTGCCGCCGACGGCGTTGGTGTACCGCTTCCCCGTGGTGGACTCGACCCAGAGCTGGCCGGCGACGATGGTGAAGGGCCCGGCGTTGCCGGCGTCGGTGAGGACGACGTTGACCACTGCCGCCACCGCGGGCTGGCGGGTGAGGGCGTAGACCGACCCGGCGACCAGGTCGAGCCAGGAGCCATCGGCGCCGGTGACGCCCGGCTCGGTGGTCACCAGGCCGCCGCGGGCGATGGCCGCGACCAGGTTGGTCAGGTCGGCGAGGGCCATGGCGTCGATGTCGACGAGGGTGCGCGGCACCGAGCCAGCCTGCCAGGCGCCGGTGGCGGCGCTCGGGGTGGTGAGGGCGAAGGTGAAGCGGTCCCCGAGGACGAAGGAGGTCCCGGCGCCGGCCGGCCCGGCCGAGAACTGGAGCGTCACGCCGGTGCCGGCGAGGTCGTAGGTCCCGCTCGCCGGCGAGGTGACGGCGGTGCCGTAGTTCAGGCCGCCGTCCATCGACACCTGGAAGGCCATGGCGCCGAGCTCGCCGGCGGTGGAGACCAGGATGGCGATGGAGGCGGCCGCCGCGGGGGTGCCGGAGAGGGCGAGCGCCCCAGTGCCGGTGCCGACCTTGGTGATGATGCCCCGCCCCTGCAGCGCGTCGAGGAGCTGCTGGCGGACCTGGTCCGCGGTCTTTGGCGTGGTGAGCTGCTCGAGCGAGAGGGCCATGGGCTACCCCAGGGAGAGGACGTCGATGGTGACGGCGGTGACGGCGAGGACGAGCTGGAAGGCCGGGACGACGCCGTCGGCCGGCGTGATGGCGATGGTGAGCTTCAGGGTCTCGGTCGGCCGGCTCCAGGAGGCGGCGACGTCGGCCGCGCCGATCCGCTCGTCGGCGAGGCACTCGCTGATGACCATGGCGACGAGCTCGTCGACGCGCCGCTGGGTGAGGGACTCGTTGAGCCAGGAGCGGATCCCGATGCCGTAGTCGGGGGCGAAGGGGAGCGAGCCTCGGTCGGTCTCGAGGCGGCGCATGACGGCCTCGACGAGCACCTGCTGCCCGGTGATGGGGGCGAAGCTGAGGTCGAGGTCGGGGTAGGTCGAGACGTCGGTGCCGAAGTCGGTGGCCATGGGCGCTCAGGGGTTGGCGACGTAGCAGACGCCGCCGAACTGGAGGGTGCTCGCAGCGGCCGTGCCGCCGTTGTTGATCCAGAAGTCCCAGCCGAGGGCGACGGTGTTGCGGGGTAGGTCGGTCGAGATCGTCCCCTGCGCCTCGGAGCCGTTCACCAGACGGCGGATGTAGTAGCCGATGCTGGACCCATTGGGCTGCGCCCAGAGCGCCCAGTCGTACGCGATGTTGGCCGTGGTGCAGGGGAACGAGGCGCCCAGGTCGGTGCAGGTCGCGGCCCCGGCGTTGTCGTTGGAGCAGATGCGGATCGTGGTCTGCGCGGCGTCGCAGCCGAAGTAGACGGTGTCGAGCGCGGCCGACGGGTTGGTGGTCGCGGTGATGACCGCGACCGCATCCTTCAGCCCGACGAAGAGGCGCTGGTTCGCGGTGGTGGTGACGATGGAGAACGAGCCCCAGGTGTACCAGCCGCCGAGGCCGGCGGCGTTGCCGCGCCACACGTAGTCGACGCCGGCGCGGAGGCCCGCGCTCGAGCTCGCCGTCGTCGCGCTGGGGTACTGGACCCACTTCGCCCGGGTGCGCTCGTCGGTGGCCGCCCACGACACCGCGGCCGGCGTGCCGGTGGCGCCGCCCGCGATGATGGACCCGGCCGGCGTGATGGTCGTGGACCCGTGCGCGCCCGGCTGGAGGCAGCCCCACACCGGGTCGGCGCTCCGCATCTCGGGGAAGAGCCGGTAGTCGACCTGGGTGGTCCCGCCCTTCCAGAACGGGAGGACCGGACCGGCCGACCCGTGCGGCTGCGCCCCGTAGAGCTTCAGCAGGCCCGAGGCCGGGGCGGCGGGCTCCACGGTGGTGCCGGTAACGATGAGGTCGCCGCCGTCGGTGGTGACGCGAGACATGCCACCGAACGAGCCGGCGTTGTTGTACTGGAGCTGCCCCGAGGACCCGCCAGGCGAGCCGCCACCGCCCGCCGGCGTCGACCAGGTCCCGTCGCCGCGCAGGTAGGTCGTGGCGCTCGGCGTCCCGGTGGCGCTGAGGTTGGAGACCCCGACCACCGCCCCGGTCACCCCGACCACGGTGGGGCTGGCAGCCGTCCCACTGAGCTGGCCGGCGAGCTGGATGACGCCCTTGGCGCCCGCCGCCGCATCGGCCACCGAGAGCGTGCGGTCGGCCGAGAGGTCCCCTCCCCCGGAGAGCGGCGCGGTGGTCGAGATGAGCCGGCCCGTGCCCACCTTGGAGGCCAGGCCGGGCACCGTCGGCGAGGCCGCCGTCCCGCCGAGGTCGCCGGTGAGCCGCACGCCGCCGGTCACCGCCGCGGTGGCGTCGACCGGGGTGAAGGTCGCCGGCTTGCCGGTGATGACGCTCCAGTCCTGCGCCGGCGGGGCCTGCCAGCTCCAGTCGCCCCGGAGGAAGGTCGAGGAGCTCGCCGACCCCGAGGTGCCGGCCAGGCCGGCCGCCGTGGCCGCCTGGCCGCTCGAGTTGCCCGTCCCGCCGTTGGCCACCGGCAGCACGCCGGTGAGCGAGTGGGCGTGGTCGGCCCGGGCCGCGGCGAGCGAGCTCCCCTCCCCCGCCGCCACCCCGCCGACGTTGACCGCGCCCGGCGCCGCCGTGCGCACCTGGTTCATGTTGATGCCGGTGGCCGCGCCGGCGAGCAGGCCGGCCACCACCACCAGGAGGGCGCCCTGCCAGGCGCGGTTAGGTCCGGTAGTCCGCATGGAGCCAGTCCCCCGTCTGCGGCGCCGCGACCATCGTGATGGTCGCGCCGCTGATGGTGAAGTCGGTGCCGGCGCGCAGCCGGACGCCGTTGAGGTAGAGGTGCACCGAGCCGGCCGTGGGCGTGGCCGCCAGGGTGAAGGTCTGGTTGGAGCCGTTGACCGCGCCGCTCGGCGTCTCGCCGTCGACGAAGGTCACCGCGCTGCCGCCGCCGCCCGGGATGGTGACGGTGGCCACGCCGCCCGACACCGCCGCGGTGACGCCGGCACCGACGAAGTTGAAGGTGCCGGCGGCGCCCTTCGCGATCCCCTCGTCCTGGACGGAGACGGTGGAGCTCACCCCGTCCGAGTTGTGGGCGTTCGCGATGGCCACGGCCCAGCGGTAGATCATCGCCTTCGCCGCGGCGATGCCGCTCCCCGAGCTGGCCAGACCGGCCGCGCCGTCGGCCGACCACGCCGCCCAGATCGCCCCGGAGAGCCCGGTGGTGCAGCCCGCGTCGCCGGCCGAGATCGCCATGGCCTACCCCAGCACCGTCAGGTTGCCCGGCCCGGTGATGGCGAAGGGGCCGGCCGCGTCGCCCACCCGCGCGATGGGCTGGACGCCGCTGTTGAGGGTCACGAGCGTGGCGTTCACCTCGAGCTTCAGCACCGAGGCGCTCTCCCAGAGCTCCGCCTCGGGCTTCGTCGGGTCGCCGCCGGCGAAGCCCACCAGGACCCGGGCCCCGGGCGCCACGGTCGCCTTGATGCCGGGCACGCCGTAGCGGATGGGCACCCCGCTCATGCCGGGCAGCCGCCGGTCGTCGGGGACGAGCTCGAGCGTGCCGGTCACCAGGTTCTGGGCCACCACGCGGGCCGGGTAGCGGGCCAGGTAGTCGATGCGGGCGAAGAGGCTCTTCACCCAGGCCGCCAGCGGGCCCTTCACCCGGTCCAGGCCGGGGGGCGCCGCGGCGTCCTCGAACCAGACCAGGTGGCGAATGCGCCGGGCATCGACCTGGTGCTCGACGTAGGACACCCGGCGGCCGAGGAACACCTGGCCCGGGTCGATGGCCGGCTCGTCGGCGGCGAGCTCGAGGCGGCCCAGCTCGGGGTCCTCGTCGGTCTGGTCGAAGTCGGCGAGGCGGCAGGCCGGCCAGGTCTCCCGGCCCACCCAGACGGTCCCGTCGGGGAGCACGCGCCAGGTCGGCGCGCCGTCGGCCGCCTGGACGAGGCTCGCCAGGGCCTGCCCGGCGGGCTGCGCCACGGCCTGCCAGAAGACCAGGGTGGTGGCCATGGCCGCTGGGTCGGCCGAGGGCGCCAGCGCCTCGCCGGCGACGCCCAGGACGTCGAGGAGGGGCAGCCGGAGGGGCACACCGCGGTAGGCCTTGGGGCCGAAGGAGCGCGCCAGGCCGCCCGCTCCGCCCACCACCCGCACCTGGGTGGCGCCGAGGTAGGGGCCGGCCCGGCGGGCGGTGCCCACGAAGGTGCGGCCGCCGAGGACGATGGTGACCCGGCCGGCCAGCCGGCCCGGGTCCTCGACGTCGACGCGCAGGTCGGCCCGCCAGGCGCCCTGGCGCGGGCGGCTGACGGTCCCCGAGACCACCGGGTAGCCGTTGGCCGTGCAGAAGGGGGCGGTCACGGCTTCGCGCCCGCCTTGCTGGGGGGCGTGCCGGCCGGCGCGCCGCCGGGCCCGAAGGCGCTGGGGACGCTGGTGTTGATGGCCGCCTTGGGGGTCACCACGCCGGCCTTGGTCGCCGGCAGGAACTCCAGGAACTTGATGGTCACCTCGCCGAGGCCGTCCTTGACCTGGATGAGGCCGACCTCCTTCACGTAGAGGGCCTTGATGCCGTGGATGGCCAGGGCCGGGTGGTAGACCATCACCGGCGCCGGGCGGGCCTTCCCGGTCGAGGCCAGCAACTCGGGCAGGCGCTTGGCCCACTCGTCGAGCTGGTCCGGCGTCCACATCCGCAGGTGCACCGTCGCGCCGGAGTTGTCGTTGCCGAGGTTGGAGAGCGTGCCGCCGTCGCTGCCGGGGGCATTGCGGACGTCGAGGCGGCAGCTCTTCAGGCCGTCGACCCGGGCCACGCCGGGGAGCGCCCGGCCGGCCACCACGAAGCGGTCCCAGATGGAGACGATGCCGTCGCCGAAGACCTCGCCACCGACGCTGTCCCAGAACGCGGGCATCAGGCCACCCCCGCCTCGAGGCCGAGCTGCTCGAAGGCCGAGGCCAGCGCCTGGAGGACGGCCTCGCGCACCCGGTCCTCGACGCCCGGCCCGGCGCCGTTGACGGTGACCACCACCGAGCCTGGCGCCAGCGAGACCCCGCCGCCCGCCCCGCCTGCGCGCGGCACCTTGACCATGCTCTCGACGGAGGCGGTGGCGCCGCTCGCGCCGCCGTCCACGCCCTGCTCGAAGCCGGCCGCCACGTTGAGGCCCAGGCCCTCGAAGACCTTGGAGGGCGAGTGGATGCCGAGCACCTGCTTGAGGGTCCAGACCGCGGCGTCGGCGACGCCCTTCACCGCGTCCTCGACCCAGCCGATGGCGCTCTTGATGCCGCCGACGAAGCCCTCGACGAGCGCCGTCCCAAAGCGGGTCATGCGGCCCGGCAGGTTCTCGAACCAGGTGACCAGGTCGTCCCAGACCTTCCACACCACGAAGGCGATGTGGGCGATGTGGTCGCCGAGGGGCAGGAAGCCGTCCTCCCAGAGCCAGGCGACGACGGCGCCGATCCCCTTCATCACGTAGGCGAGCCCCTCGAAGACGGTGGTCACCGCGGTGATGGTCTTCTCGATGCGCGCCGCGCCCTCCGGCCCCGAGAGCGGGTCGATGAAGAGCTTGGTGATGGTGTCGGAGAGCTTGGTGAGCGAGGCCACGATGCGCTGGCCGGATGGGCTCGCCGGGTCGAGCGTGTCGGCCAGGCTCTGCAGCGCGCTCTTCGCCCCGCCGGTCCCGCTGCCGCCGATGGCCATGAAGAGCTCCTCGGGCCTCGAGGAGAGCGTCGACCAGAGGCCGGAGAGGGTCGTCGACCGCTTCGAGAGCACGGTGCCGACCTTGCCGCCCTGGAGGCCGGCGATGGCCTCGACGATGGCGTTGATGCCGGAGCCCGAGTCGATGCGGCCCGCCGCCTGGAGCTGCTGCACGCCGGCGACGGTGGTCCCGAACCTCTTGGCGAGCGCCTCGTAGACCTTCTGGACCGGCAGGCCGGCCTCGCCGAGCTGCATCATCGTCTCGCCGGTGAGCTTCCCGACGGCGTTGAGCTTGGTGAGCTGGAAGATGACCCGCTGCACGTACTCGTCGTCCCCCTTGAGGGCGCCGAAGTCGCCGGCCACCGTCATCAGGAGCTTGGCCTCCTCGGGGTTGAAGCCGCCGACGAGGAGATCCTTCGTCCAGCCCATGACCTGGGTGGTCGTGAAGGGGGTCGCCGCGGCGAACTTCATGGCGTCCCCGAGGACGGCGGCCGCCTTCTCCTTCGACTGGAGGATGATCTCGAGGCCGAGGAGGGTGTCCTCCTTGAAGGCCTGGGCGTGGAAGGCGAACTTGCCGACCTCCATGGCCGCGCCGCCGACGGCCTTGATGGTCTGCATCCAGCCGAAGGCCTGCAGGCCGAGCCCGCCCATGCTGGAGCCGAAGGACTTGGTCGCCTTGGTGGCCTCGCCGGCGCCCTTCACCCAGCGGCTCTGCGCGTCCCGGGCCTTGTTGAGCGCCTTCTCGACCTCGGTGACGCCGCGCGCCGCCTGCCGGGCCGGGCCGCCCATCTTGTCGATGAGCTCGAAGATCCAGGAGAGCGGCTTCGACACTTGCTACCCCTTCCGGTCAACCAGGAAGCTGCGGATGAACACCGCCAGCACCATCGCCCCCGCGTCCGCCTCGTCGCTGTCGTCGCCCCGGAGCAGGGCCGCCAGGGCCCTCGCGCAGGTGGCCTCTCCGGCCGCCTCGCGCGAGAGCGCCCGCTTCGCCAGTCAGAGCGACTTCTTCTTGACCTCCCCGTCCCGCGCGAGCTCCGCGATCTCGTTGCCGAACTGGAGGGCGAGCGCCGGCCTGGCATCGAGCATCGCGAGAATCGCGGTCTGGTCGGGGTAGACGACGCAGTCGAGGAAGAGCCGCTCGACGGCATCCGGCCGGCGCCGCTCGTCGACGATGGTGTCGGTGAACTTCCGCCAGACCTGGCGGCTCGGCTTGGTGACCACCACCGTGTAGTGGTCGCTGGAGAACTGGTGGAGCTCGGCGCCGTGCTTCGCCTTGAGCTCGTCGATGGTCTTCGGGTCGATGTCGGCCATGGGGTCGATGGCCTCCGTTGGTGCGGGGTGGGACTACAGGAGCATCTGGGTGAGGGCCTGCTTGCCGTCGCGCTCGATCCTCATGATGTCGAGCTCGAGCTTCACGGTGATGGCGTCGGAGCCCTCCTGGCGGTCGCTGGAGACCTTCTTGATCTGGCAGCCAGCGAGGACGTCGACGTTGAGCCCGCTGGTGAGCGAGCTCTGGTAGGTGACGATGATGGGGAAGACGGCCTCGAGGTAGCCGACGCCGGCCGGCAGGGCGGCCAGGAGGTCGCGCCACTCCTGCTCGTAGAGCTCGACCGAGCCCTCGGGCTTGTACTGCCCGCGGGTGCGGCCGATGCGCTGGGCGCCGGTGCCGAAGACGTCGCCCGGCTCCTTGCCGTCGGCGTAGTTGATCGACTTGACGCCGCGGAACGGCTTCACGCCGATGCGGACCTCGACGCAGGAGTAGTCCCAGCGGACGCCGTTGATGTCGGGGTAGAGGGCGGGAGCGGCCATGGCGGTGATCTCCTGACCTAGGCCTTCGCGATGAAGAAGCCGAGGTCGACGTTGATGTAGGTGGCGTAGCCCAGCGGCGTGACGCGCACGCTCACCGGCAGCGTCTGGGTCGAGGCGATGTTGGTGGTGCGGTTGACGAAGGCGACGACGGCGCTGGCGTCGCCGGGCTGGGTGAGGGCGGCCTGGAGGGCGCTGTCGAGGTTGCCCTCGATGCCCTGGGCCTCGCGCTCGCTGATGGTGCCGTCGGTCTTCAGCACGAGCGAGGCGTTGAGGTAGGAGAGCATCGTGTCGCGGGTCTGGGCGGCCGCCACGTCGATGACGCGGCCGTTCTGCCAGATGGAGTAGTCGGACCCGCTGGCGGCCATCGTCCGGCCCTTGGTGATGTAGACGCCCTGGCGGCCGATGATGGTGCGCAGGGTGGCGAAGCGGGCGGTGTCGAGGCCGGGCGTGGCGTTCTCGTCGCGCTGCTTGGTGAGGGCGGTCCTGTCGGCCTTGGTGGCGGTCAGCGAGACGGCCGGCAGCGGGCCGCGGGCCACGCGGCCGAGATCCTCGGAGATGGGGACCAGGCCGGCCCGGGCGGCGATGGCCCACGCCGAGCTGCGCGGCTGGACCCGGCCGTTCAGCGGGCTGGTGACGTAGGAGTTGCCGGCCGCGGCCATGGTGCGCGGGGTGGCCACCGCGGCGAAGGCGGCGATGGTGTTGGCGTCGCTGTCGCTCGGGACCTCGATGATGCCGCGGGCGTAGCGGTACTGGCCGGCCGCGGTGGTGAGGATGCCGTCGAGGGTGCCGGCGAGCGTCGCCGCGGCGCCGACCGTGGCGGCCGGGCCGACCACGTGGACGAAGCCCCAGGTCCGGGCGTCGGCCAGCGCGGCGGTCATGGCGTTGGTGAGGTCGGTGCCGGTGTAGCTGGCGGTGGTGACGGCGCAGGTCCAGGTCTCGCCGGCGACCAGCGTGCCGGTGAAGGTGAGCAGGACCCCGGTGTCGGGGATGGCGTACTTGCCGGTGCCGGCGGTGAGGATCTCGCCCGAGAAGGAGACGCCGTTGTCGAGGGAGTACTTGAAGGTGCCGGTGCCCAGCGCGCCGGCGGTCACGGCCTGGACGACCAGGTTGTAGGCGTCGACCGGGCAGCTCGAGGAGACCGTGACGCCGTTGACGCCCGTGCCGGAGAAGGTGGGCGTGCCGTCGGTGGCGATGTCCCAGACGTCGCCGACGACGTAGGTGCCGGCCGCACAGGCGATGGTGACGAAGGAGGCGCCCGGGAGCTGGACGGTGGCGGCGGAGGCGAAGGGCGCGCCGTAGGAGGCGCCGGCGTCGGTGGAGAGCTGCAGGGTGGCGACGCCCAGGGTGCCGCCGACGGCGCACTTCACCTTGAGGGACTGGAAGGGCTTGGCGGTGACGGTGAGCGCGGAGGCGCCGCCGGAGACGGCCTTGGTGACGGCGCCCGGGGTGCCGTAGGTGGAGGGGTTGACGGCGATGCCGTAGACCGGGCCGCCGGCGGCCGAGAGGGCGAGGGCCGAGGCCTCCACGAGCTGGCCGCCCTTGCCGAAGATGCTGGCGAGGGAGGTGCTGTCGTTGAAGGCCTGGACGGTGTTGATGAGGCCCTTCGGCGCGACGCCGACCTTGAGCTGGGTGCGGGCGGTGGACGGGGCCTGGATGCCGAGGGCGCCGTCGAGGATCGAGATGCTGACGTCGGGGAGCTGGGCCATGGGGGACTCCTAGTGCTGGAGCGCCACGTCCTGCGGCGCGCTGGTGGCCGTGCCGGTCCTCGGCATGGCCTCGGTGATGGGGACGTTGACGGTGAACGAGAGGCGGTAGGCGCGGCCGTTGGCGGTGACGGCCGGGGCCGCCCAGGCGCCGCCGACGACGCGCATCGAGCCCAGGGCGACCTCGTAGATGGCGCCGATGAGGCCGTTCACCATGTCCTCGACCTGGTCGTAGTCCTCGCCCCAGACGAAGGCCTCGAGGCCGGCCGTGCGGGTCATGAGCGCGCGCGGCGCGCCGGGGGTCACGACGCGGGTGTTCTGGACCGGGGCGAAGTCGTCGGTCGGGCCGTAGGCCCAGACGACGCGGGGCGGGGCGTCCTGGTTCTCGACGAGCTCGCGGCCGGTCTTGAAGGTGGTCCCCACCGGCAGGAGGGGCTTTGCGGCGGCCTCGAGCTGCCGGATGACGGTCGAGAGCGCCATGGTCAGGCGTTCCCCATGGCCTGGCGGACGGCCAGGTCGGCGGCGTCGGCGATGGCCGGGCCCCAGAGCGGGCCGGCGTCGCCCTCGGGGATGTACTGGCGCTGGGGGATGACGACCTTCTTGGCGAAGACCCAGCGGCCGGTGCGGCCGCGGCCGTGCCCGCGGGGGCGCGCCCCGCCGGCGCGGAAGGCCAGCCGCTTGGCCGTCTTCGGGAGGATGGTGGCGCCGTACTGGTGGACGGCGGCGCCGACGAAGGCGGTGGTGATGACGAAGCCGTTCGCCGTGATCTTCGGGGCGAGGGTGTTGCGAAGGTGCGCGGCGGTGTCGAGGAGCGGCCTGCCGATGCGGCTCTTCAGCGGCCGCCAGGCCTTGCCGTAGGGGTCGTGGCCGCCGCGGAACTCATCGTCGAGCACCTTCTTGGCGGCCTCGGCGCAGGCGCGGATGACGCCCTCGCGGGCCTCGCCGGTGGCCACCCGGGAGATCTGCACCTGGAGCTCGCGGAGCCCCGAGAAGTCGCCGCGGATCCCGTCCACGTCACCACCCCCGGGCGGCGGGGCGGCCCACGACGATGGCCGGGTTGCCGTTCTGGTCGGTGGTGTTGGTGGAGAGCTGGGCCTGCAGGACGAAGGGGCCGCCGAGCTGGCCGGCCGGGCTGGAGTCGGTGAGCGCGGGGGTGATGTCGCCCTTGGCCACGCCCTTGAGCCAGGCGATGGCGTCGCTGTAGCGGTCCCGGACGTTGGGGTCGGAGCCGGTCTCGGGGTTGTAGCCGCGGGTGGAGAGCAGCTCGTAGGCGGCGATGCGCGCCACGGCGCTCTTGAGGTCGTTGGTGGGGGCGGTGATGGGGAGCGTGAACCTGGCGCGCAGGTAGCCGTCCGCCAGGTCCGAGGCGGCATCGAGCGCGGCCTGGATGTCGCCCACGTCGATGCCCTCGGTGGCCGCGGCCGGGAGGCCGAAGCGAACCAGGTCGGTGGGGTCGGCGTAGCTCGCCATCGGAGCCCTCGGCTACCGCTTGCCCTTCTTGCCGCTGGTGGCCGCGGCCTGCTCCTCCGCCTCGAGGCGCGCCAGCTCGGCCTCCTCGGCCTCGGTCTTGGCCTTCTCCTCGGCCGCCTTCTTCGCGGCGGCCTCCGCGGCCTGCTCCTCCGCCTCGAGGCGCGCCAGCTCGGCCTCCTCGGCCTCGGTCTTGGCCTTCTCCTCGGCCGCCTTCTTCGCGGCGGCCTCCGCGGCCTGCTCCTCGGCCGAGAGCTCGCGCACGGTGAGGATGGACTCGCCGCGCTTGATCTCGCCCTGCAGGGCCTCGAGCTGCTCGGTGGTGAGCTCGACGCGGGTGTCGCCGTCGCCGAAGTGGCCGGCGGCCGAGTAGAAGCCGTGGTGCGCGCCGCGACGGTCGGGGCAGGTGACGATGACGATGGGCATGGTGCCTCCTGGGAGCCCGGCCGGGCGCGCGGTGGGGGAGGCGGCCACCGCGCGCCGGCCGGAGCGGCGCTAGGCCGCGGCCTTGTAGGCGAGGAAGGGGAGCGAGAAGCCGACGTTGCCGCGGCTGTCGACGCCGTACTCGAAGGTGTTGGCGCGCCAGACGTTCTCCGCCGTCGGGTCGGTCCGCGAGAGGAACTGCGGCGCCTTGCGGAGCTGCCAGATGAGCGGGCGGATGGGGAAGGTGGTGCAGAACAGGTACCAGGTGGTGGCCTGGCCGGCGAGCTGCGGGTTGACGATGAGGTTCGCCGAGCCCTTCAGTGTGTTGGTCTGCATCACGCTGGCCGCGTTCATGCCCAGCGCGGCGGCCGGGGCGATGTAGTCGGCGTTGAGGATCTGGCGGCCGGCCTGCTCGAGCTGCGGCGGCACCATGAGGATGTTGGGGATGATGCCGAGGGGCGTCCCGTCCTCGCCGACGTAGCTCATCATCGTCTGGCGGGCGGTCTGGTAGTTGGCCGCGTTCAGCGCCAGGCCGGAGGCCGAGTAGTTGGAGTAGGTCGTCCCGCCGACCACGTCCGGGTTGACCGGGTGCGAGGCGTTGAAGAAGGGCTGCCCGTCGAAGGCCGCGTAGGCGGCGCCGGTGGTGTGGCCGTTCTGCAGGGCGGTGACGACCTGGCGCTCGGGCCAGAGCTTCGCCTGCTGGCCGAGCAGGTCGACCGACATGTTGAAGAGGCCGAACTGGTCGTCCTCGATGTCGGGCCGCCGGATGGCGACCGTCTTCTCGAAGTCCTTGTTGGTGATGACGTACCCGCGGGCCGCGAGGTTGTCGGCGATGCGGTCGCCGATCCACTCGCGCAGGCCGGAGATGCGGCCCAGCCACCCGTAGTGGTTCTCGCGGGTGGAGCTCGGCACCTCGGTGCAGAACTGGTCGTAGAAGATCGGGCTGTTGAGGTAGGCCTGCTGGAAGCGGAACTCGGCCTGGAAGAAGAGGAAGTCGAGGGTCGCGGGGTTGATGATCATGGCGCTGGGCTCCTAGAAGAGGGGCAGGGAGACGGCGACCCAGACGCCGTCGGAGTCGACCCGGTGGACCTTCCCGGCGGCCGAGCTGCTGGTCGCGGTGAGGCGGACGGTCTGGTCGTCCTCGATGTAGCAGGCGGCCCCGGTCATCGCGGGGGTGACCAGGTCGCCGGCCTTGTTGGCCAGCTTGAAGGTGCCCATGTCGACGGGCACGTCGAAGGCGCTGGCGGCGTGGCCGCTGACGGTGTTGTCGAGCACCTTGGTGCCGCGGTAGCAGCCGGCGGCGATCTTGGAGGCGGCCGCGGTGGCCGGCTCGCAGAGGCCCGAGGCGTTCACGACGACGAGCGCGCCCGGGTAGATCTTGACGTTGTCGGCGACCGGGATGGCCCGCTGCGCGTGCGGCGGACCCCAGATCTGGGTGGAGCGAGGAGCGGAAAGAGCGGCCATGGTGGTGTCTCCAGTGCTGCGGCGCTAGGCCGCGGTGCGGGCGAGCAGCGAATTCGCCTTGTGCTCGGCGTACTTCTTGGGGTCGAGGCCGGTCTTCTTGCAGCCCTCGAGCTCCTCGGCCGTGAGCGTCACGGTGCCGTCGGCGCCGGGGGCGGTGGGCTCGGTGGAGGCCTTGCCGACCTTCGGCAGGACCGAGAGCATGGCCTTCAGGGCGGGCACGCCGGCGAGGGCGACCTCGCGCGCGGCCTTCTCGCCGGCGGGGGCCAGGCGGCCGTCGCGCTTCGCCTCGTTGATGAGGTCGTCGACCTCGCGCGCCAGGGCGGCCTTGGCGCTCTCGGCCGCCTGCGCCTCGAGCTGGACCGTCTTGGCCGCGGCCGCCTGCCAGCCGGTGAAGATGCCGAGCGCCTCGGCCGCGGTGGGCTTGCCCGAGAGGGCGATGATCTGGGCGAAGGTCTTGCCCTCGTCCTGGAGGCGGGAGAGGGCGGCGAAGACCTCGGCCTCGGTGGCGGTGTCGGAGAGGCCCAGGCGGGCGGCGAGCAGCTTCAGCATGGATGGCTCCTCATCGCCCGATGAGGGCGAGCTGGTGTGGCCCGCGGCCGCGCCGCGGGAGGTGGTGATGGGCTTGGCCCGCTTCGTCGCGGGGTCGTTGGTGAGGGCGCAGGAGTAGACTTCCAGCACCTCGCCCTCCTCGTTGTGCCGGAAGGTCGGGCTGATGTAGCGGAACTCGCGGGCGAGGATCTTCTCGCGCGCCTTGGGGGTCCACGTGATGCCCGCGGCCCAGATCTCGCCGTTGCGCGCCAGCGGCTTGAACCAGCCGGCCGCCTTGCCCGCCTCGGCCGGGTCGGGCGCGAAGGTGGCGAACATGCTGGCGTGCGCGTAGTCGAACGGGAGGTCGCGCCCGAGCTCCTGGAAGGCGTCCATGACCGAGGTGCAGCTCGTCTCGGTGCACTTGAACGTGCCCTTCGTCGTCTCGATGAAGCCGGACTCGAAGAGGCGCAGCTCGGTGGGCGGCTCCGTCGCGCCGTCGGCCAGGAGGGCGATGGGCCGGGAGAGCTGGGCGACATCGTCCGGCTCTCCCGGGGTGGAGGTCGACAGGAACTGGATGCCGGGGCGGCGCTGCGTCACAAACCCCTGGTGGGCCGGAAGGGCCGGGGGCGTCAAGTCCCCGTGCCCTTGAACTCGGCCACGAGGGGCGGAGGGTACACCGCCAGGTCGGGCTGCCAGGGCTTCGAGCGGTCCGGCGCCACGCCGAAGCCATCGTCGGCTTCTACCTGCGGCGCAGCCTCGGCGACGCCCTCGCGCTTCGCCTCCTCGGCCGAGAGGGTGACGATGTGGGACCTGCAGTTGTGGTGCAGCGGGGGCACGTGGGTGTTCCACCAGGCGTCGTCGACCGGGCGCACCGTGCCGTCGCAGGCGCTGCAGATGCTCGAGGTGCGGGTGTCCATGATGGCGCTGTAGCGGCGGAAGGGGCGCGCCTTCACCACCGCTGGGTGGTTCATCTGCTCCCACCGGCCGACCGAGTAGGCGGCCTGGACGTTGGTCCGGTAGATCGTCTCGACGCGCCAGGGCATGTCCTTGCCCCAGGCCGCGGCGAGCTTCTGGCGCACGGCCTTCTGGAAGTTCTCCAGCGTGTCGCCCTGGGCGACGGCGCGGTCGAGCTCCTCCCAGACCTGGGTGACCATGTCGAGCTGGGCGACGCCGGCGACGGTGAAGGCCTTGGCGTGGCTCGCGCCCTCGATGGCCTCGAACTCCTCGTCGGTGAGCACGAGCTTGTCGCGGAACCAGGCGACGGCCTCGTCGAAGGCGTTGGGGTCGGCCGGCGGGCGGGCGGGCGGGCGGGCCGGCATCAGGCGCTCTCGACGACCTGGTGCTCGCCGCAGACCGAGGTCGTCGGGTTGACGTTGGGGAAGAGCGCCAGCGGGGTCAGGGCCGGGCCGCGCTCGCTCATCTGCGGCAGGACGACGAGCTGCGGCGGGAAGCGGCGGCAGGCGCCGGCCTCAGCGAAGAAGTGCCGGCAGGTCGAGCAGGTGGCCACGGGCTAGAGCTCCTTCTGCAGCGAGTAGCGGCCGGACAGCTCCGCGATGATTAGGCACTTCTCGGTCAGCCGGGCGAGCTGGCCCGGGTGCATGCCCTGGTAGGCCTTGAGCAGGCCCTTCCGCAGCGCCTCGACGTCGATGCCGCCCCCGGGGCTGCGCCGCGCCTTGGCCACCACCTCGTTCAGCGCCTTCACGTCGCCGGCGAGGATGCGGGCGGCGAACTCGCGGCTGTAGTCGACCAGCTCGTCGACGTAGACCTGGCCCTGCGCGGCCGCGGTGGCCTTGCGCGCGAGCTCGCCGCGCGCCAGCTCGGCGTCGTCGCCGGGCTTCGCCGGCGGCGCGCCGGCGGCCGGGGGCGGGGCGCCCGGGGGCGGCTCCGGCTTCTCCGGCTCGAAGGCCTCCAGCCCGTCGAGCATCTCGTCGAGCGTCGCGTCGGTGACGGTCGGGAAGGCGGCGCGCAGCATCGCGCGGGCGGCCTTGGCCGGCAGCTCGCCGTCGGCCACCGCCTGCACGATGGCCTGCATGGCCTGCACCTGGGCGCCATTGAGCGCGGTGTCCTGGACCACGCCGCCCGGGCCGGTCCCGGGCGCCGCGGCGTCGTCATCGTCCGGCTCCTCGTGCTCCTCCTGCTCCTCGAGCGGGATGCCGGCGTCGGAGAGCAGGCGCGCGCGGTCGACGTTGACGCCGGCGGCCGCCAGCGCCGCGAGGCCGTCGCCGAGGGCCTTCATGCCCTCGCCCTTCGTCCTCGTGTCCTCGGGCGGGTCGACCTGCCAGGTCGGGACCGGCGCGATCTCCGTGTCGCCGAAGTTCCACCAGGCCCACGGCTTGAGGACGCAGGCGCGCACGGCCTCGCCCATCGTCCGGGCGTCGAAGCGGCGGAGCTTGTCCTCGACCCGCTCGTGCACCTCGCCGGCGGCGCGCGACCCGCCCTTCGAGCTCATCTGCGTCGTGAGGGTCTGGCCCACCAGGGCGACGGTGATGCTGGCCTCGGCGAAGTCGATGAGGCCGGCGAAGGTGTCGTGCGCGCTCGGCCCCTTGAGCTCGAGCAGGGTCACGTCGAAGCCGGTGCCGTCCGGCTTCTTCGGGGCGAGGATGACGCCCTCGCTGGCGAGCGCGGCGATCTCGGCGAGCGCGCGCTGCTTCTCCTCGTCGTTCCACTCGGCCGGCACGTCGACCTTCTTCGGCGGGATGCCGAGGACCTCGGAGTGGCGGCCCCAGTCGCGCGCCGCCCACATGCGCAGCATCCAGCCGAGGGCGATGGCCTTGATGCGTCCGTTCACCCAGCCGCGCTGGTAGCCGTAGGGCGTGTAGAGGAACCAGCGCGAGACCTGCTCGGCGCCGGCGTTGTCGCGCCAGGTCGAGAAGAAGCCGCCGGAGCCGTCGGGCTGCAGCTCCTCCTGGCCGTGCATGGTCGAGACCCAGTAGGACCGGGTGTCCCAGCGCCACTGGATCCAGCGGGCGTGCCAGTGCTTGAGGCGCAGGCCCCAGCGGTCGCCGTGCGGCTCGACGACGACCTCGCCCAGGCCCACGCCGAGGAGAATGCCGTCGCGGGCGATGGCGCGCTCGGCCTTGTCGCTGACGAGCTCGGGCCAGACCTTGAGCGCCTCGGCGGCGACGGCGAGAGCGTGGTCGTCCTCCTCGAGCCCGGCCGGCGGCTGCATCGTGAAGGGGGCGCCCAGGAGGCCGGAGACGCGGTCGTCGATCTTCGCGGCGACGTGGCTGTCGCCGAGCATGGCGTCCAGCATCATCGCGGCCTGGTGGAAGATGCCCTGCTCGAGGGCGACGAGAGCGCCGCGGACGAGCTGCACGTTGTCCCAAGCCTGGACGGAGGCGAGGGGTAGGTCGCGCGGCGGGCCCTTGGTGCCGATGACGCGGGGGACGTTGGCGAAGGTGCGGGCGGGCTCGGTGTCGGGCTGGTCGGCCATGGGTCACATCCTGCGGGGGAAGGAGGGGCGGAGCCTGGCGGGGGTGCCGGCGAAGGTGGCGGACGAGCCCTCGTGGAGCTCGGTGGCGGCCCAGACCAGGGCGTCGACGTGGTCAGGCGAGCCGTCGAAGCCGTCGGGCGTGAACATGCACATCTGGTCCTCGAGCGCGTCGAAGCGGCCGACGTGGTGGACCTTGCCCTGCTCGTAGAGGGCGGCGATCGGCTCGGCGCGCGAGCGCTTGCCGCGCGAGGCGTGCACCGCGGTGTAGGGCAGCGACTTGTCGACCGAGCGCAGGGTGGCCTCGACCAGGTCGCCGCCGTTGTTCACCTCGGCCACCAGCCGCTCGGCGCGCAGCGACTTGAAAAGGGCGATCGCCTTCCGGGACCAGCCGAGCGGCGTGTCGCGGCAGGTCTCGTCGGCGAGGACGTACAGGTGGCCATCCTCGCCCTTGCCGACGGCCACGATGCCCGTCTCGTCGGAGTCCTCGCCCGAGGTGACGGCGGGGTCGATGGCGACGACGACGCGGCGGAGCTGGGGCGCGGCCTTGACGCGCAGCTCGTCGATGCGGGCGCGGGTCCAGAGGGCGCCGGGCACGTCGTCGAGGAGCTCCCCCTGCAGCTCCTGGCGACCGAGCCGGGTGCCCTCGTACTTGGTGACGATCTGCTCGAGGAAGGGGCGCGCGAGGTTGGCGCGGTTCTCGTAGGTCGAGCCGGAGGTGACCACCGTGCTGGTGGCGGTGCGCAGCTCGCGGATGATGCGGAGCGGCCGCGGCGTGGTCGTGACGACGACCTGCGGGTTCTGGCCGAGGCGGAGGCCGAACATGAGGTTCGACCAGGTCTCCTCGCCGCGCTTCCAGGCGGCGAGCTCGTCGGCCAGGGCGGCGTGGTGCTGGGGGCCGCGGAGGAGGTCTGGCTCGTCGGCCGAGTAGGTCGTGGCCATGGCGCCGTTGGGCCAGGTGAGCCGGCGCTTCGAGGGCTCGTACTCGGGCCGCGCCCAGGGTGGGCAGACGGCGAGGAGGCCGGACTCGCCCTCGATGATCACGTCCCGCACGTCGGCCGCCGTCCTGCCCACGAGGGCGATGCGCCAGCCCGGGTGTGCCTCGGCGACCTCGCGGACCCACTCCGTGCCCGTGCGCGTCTTGCCGAAGCCGCGGCCGGCGAGGACGAGCCAGGTGCGCCAGTCGCCCTCCGGCGGGAGTTGCTTCGAGCGAGCCTGGCCCAGGTTGCCGAGGCCGGGCACGACGAGCGGGCGCCACGCCCAGCGGGCCGCGAGGACCAGGTCATCCGGCAGCCCCGTCACCAGGCGCTGCGCCTGCGCCAGCGGCGAGGAGTCCGGCGAGACGGGCGATGACGCGATCGCGGGCATCAGAGACCTCGACCGGTCCGCCGTTGGGACCGCTGACCTCGACGGCCACGCTCGGCCGGCCCCACCCGTACGCCAGTAGGATCTCGCACGCCTTGTTCGCCTCCATGGCCGGCGCCAAGACCACGTTGTGCACGAGCCGCTGCAGGGCGACCTCCGTCCCCATCTCGCGGACCTGCTTGCGGAACTCGGGCAGGTCCTTGGGTCGTCCGCCCGGGTTGCCTGACTTGCCCGGCTTGAACACCGTGCGGGGGAGCGCGCCGCTCTTCGTCCTGCCGGTCGGGTTGGGAGGGGGCCGCTTCGGCTTCGGCCTGTTCTGAGGCTTCTTGGCCATCGACCTCCGGTGGCACGGGTAGCGCCTCCATGTCCACCTCGGGCAGCTCGCCGAGGAGCCCGCTGGCGTGGAGGCGGGAGGCGGCGGCGAGCTGGACGGCCTTCTCGTGGACCGGGCGCTCGAAGCCGGAGGTGCCGCGCGGCGACCAGGTGAAGCGGCTGCGGTCGGGGTCGATGGCGTCGCGGATGTGGGTGCCCTGGATGCAGAGCAGGGTGACGCAGGACGGGTAGCGGGACGCCTGGCCGCGCGCGAGGTCGGCCTGACGCCGCACGCGCTGGGCGTCGGAGACGGCCTGGCGCATGGCGCAGCAGCGGCGCGGCAGGCTGCAGCGCAGCCGCTCGCACCAGAAGTTCGCGTCCGGGTCGGTCATCCGGGGCTAGCCGACCCGCGCGAGGGGAGCGCCGGCGGGCGGCTCTCCTGCCCCCTCCCCGGAGCGGGGCTCCTCGGGGGCGGCCGGCTTGGTGCCGCGCCGGGCCGCCCGGATCGCCTCGAGCTGCTCCTCGGCCTGGCGCTCGCGGTGGGCGAGCTCCTGGTCGATGCCGGCGCGCAGCTCCAGGAGCTCGTCGACCGACATGGTCTCGGGGCCGCTGCGGCGCGGCGCGGGCCGGGGGTGCTCGACCTGCGGCGCGCCCTCCCGCTTCGCCCGCTCCGGGCAGCCCTTCTGGCAGTTGGTGCTCTTGGTCCCACAGCCCGGGCACGGGCCGCTGCTCCTGATCCCCTTCGGCATGGTGGCCTCCTTGGCGGGCTTGGCCCGCGCTGGTGCTGCGTGGTTCACCGGCGTCACGCTGGGCGCCGGAGGTGGTGGAGACGTCTGCGCTCGCTCGCTGCAGGCGCCGAGGGGCGCGAGGCAGCCGCAGGGGCAGAGCTTGACCTCGTGCTCGTGGCGCCGGGCCTTGATGTCCTCGTTGAGCTCGCGCATCCGCTGGGCGTCCTTGTCGGCCCAGAGGTCGGCGATGCGTCGGTTGAGGCCGCCGAGGTCGGGCTCTTCGGCGAAGGAGCTCACGCCGCGATCCCGGAGCGCCGCACCGCGCGCAGGACGTCGGAGTTCAGCGAGGCCAGGACCACCGCGATGCTGTCGGCGGCGTGTTCCCAGAGGCCCTTCTGCGACGGCCAGGTCACCGAGGGGAAGCGCGTCTCGACGGCGGCGATGATGTCCTCCTTGGCGGCGTCCTTCCGGCCGCAGAGGGACTTCTTCACCTGCTGGGGGCTGACCTGCAGGAGCGGGAGGCGGTGGCGCTCGGCGAGCGCGTAGACCACGCCGAAGGCGACGCCGAGCTTGGCGGCCACGCCGGCGTTGCGCGGCCACGAGGGCGACTCGATGACGATGGCGCCCGGGCACTGCGAGGTGATGGCGAGGCCGACGTGGTGGGCGAGCTCGCGGCCGCGACGGGCGGTGTCGTCGCCGGCGAGGACCTGGAGCTTGCGGTCGCTCTTGGCGGTGCGGACGACGTAGACGTCGTGGAGTTGCTCCTGGTCCGGGGTGAGCTCGAGGACGGCGATCCCCATGGACGCGAAGCCGCCGTCGATGCCGAGGACGCGCATCAGCGGGCCCTTGAGAGCGAGCCGCCGGCGACGAGGCGGTCGGCGCGGAGGGCGGGGCGGCCGACGTCGACCTGGTCGCGGCCGGAGATGGGCCAGGCGCCGAGGCGGGGGTGCTGGTCCCAGGAGCGGCGGGTGGCGAGGAAGACGGCGAGGGCGACGAGCAGCGCCAGCGGGAGGGCGTCGAGGAGGGTCATGGCGAGGGCTCCGGGGCGACGGTGAGGTGCGGGGTGGCGAGGTAGGAGTCGGCGAGCTGCTCGGTCCAGCCGCGGGTCCACGGCCAGAGGCGCTGGCCGGGGTAGTGGCCGGCCGGGACGGCGAGGCGGAGCTCGAGGACCCAGCGCGCGAAGAGCGCGCGCTCGGCGTCGGCGCCGACGTCGCCGGCGAGGCGGGCCTCCTGGGCGAAGTCGTCCCAGCGGCGGGCGCGGCGGACGGCGTCCTTGAGGCGGGCCCACAGGAAGCTGGGCACCTCGCCGTAGGACTGGGCGAGGTCGGTCGAGTCGGGGACGAGGTAGCCGTCGCGGACGGAGAAGCCGGGGGTCTTCACGGGGAGCCTCCGGCGCTGGCGACGTCGCGGAGCATGAGCAGCACGAGCTTGGAGCTCTTGATCCGGTAGGGCCGGCCCGGCTCGGAGCGCTCGCGGCAGGTCCGGGCGACGAAGTCCCTGGCCTGTTCGACCCCGCCGAAGTCGCCGGCGATGCGCCGCTCGAGCTCCTCGGCCTCGGTCTGCTGGCGGAGGGGCTGGAGGGCGACCCCGACGCCGGCGGAGACCTCGGCGAGGAGCTCCTGGGAGAGGGGACCCAGCGTCACCGGTTCCGGGCCCGCCGGCCCGCCCTGCCTGCCGGCAGGCAGGCTTGTATGGGGAGCGGGAGCGGGAGCGGGAGCGGGAGCGGGAGCGGGAGCGGGAGAGCCGTCGGGATCCGTCGGGCTGCGTCGGGATCCGTCGGGATCCGTCGGGCTGGCGGACGGATGCTTGCGTCGGGGAGCGTCGGGTGGCGTCCGTCGGGCCTCGAAGGCGGCCTTTCGGCAGCGGTCCGAGCAGTACTTCGCCCGCTTGTCCTTGGAGCGGTACTCGCCGCCGCAGTGCTCGCAATTCTTCGGCTTTTTCCGCTCTACCTCATTCTCTCGGCGGACGTGCACGTAGTCCGGCGCGTGGTCCCAGAGGTCGTGGACGCGGAGGCCTTCCTCCGACGGATCTAGGAGACCGGCACTCACGAGAGCGTCGGCCAACACTCCAGGCGCTCCGTTCCAGTCCGCCATATTCTCGACCACGGCCGGCGACCCAAGTAGGTCGTCCCCGGCCTCGTAGGCGACCTCCCAGAGCAGCTCGATGTGTCCGAGCGCCGCGGGCCGGCTGCCGACCGCCATGGCCAGGGCGACGAACTTCCGATGCCTCGTGAACCCCGGGCGAGCCATCCCCTACCCCTCCATCCTGTCGAGCGCGGCGCCCGAGCGGCGCCGGTAGGCGGCCCGCCGGCGCTCGCAGCGCGCGGCGTAGCAGACGACGTGGTTGCGGCCGGGGCCGCGCTGGGTGAACGGCCGGGCGCAGGCCCAGCAGATGCGCGAGCGCGCGTAGGTCGGCGCCGCTTGGTGGCCCTGGCGGTTCACCCCTCGTCGCCCCGCTCGCCGGAGAAGCCCATGCGCTCGGCCAGCGCGAAGAGGCGGCCGGCCTCCTCGTCGCGGGCGGCGATGACGGCGCGGCAGGCCTCGTCGGCCACCGCCTGGGCGGCCTCGATGGCCGCCAGCTGCCGGCCCCACCCGCGCCCGGTCCAGCTCGAGCACGGCGGCCAGCAGGTCGGCCGGCAGGTTCCCGTCGCCGTCGAGGACGCGGGTCACCTGGGCGGCGTCGCGGCCGAGCTCGTCGGCGAGGCGGGAGCGCGAGACGCCGTTCTCGGTGAGGGCCCGGTTCACCAGCGCGAGCAGCCGGCGGCCGTTCTCGCGGTGGTGGGTCTTGACCGGCATCAGCGGGAGCTGCTCCGCGGCGTGGGGCCCACCATCGGTGTCCACTCGATTTGACGGCGGTTGACGACGGGGCTCCGCGGACACTCCGACGCGAGAGGAGGCGCTCATGGCGACCCTAGACGGCGCGGCGGGTGGTGGGCTTCTTGCGGCGGCGGTCGACGCGGCGCGCCGGCCAGACCGACATCGGCACGGCCCCGGCGCTGATGCGCTCCAGGGCGAACATGAGCGGCGCGGAGGGGTTGCACTCCCGCTTCACCCACTGGTTCACGGTGACCGGCGAGACGCCGAGCTGGCGGGCGACCTCGGCCTGGGTGGTCTTGGCGATGTACCTGTCGAAGGCGTCCATGCCGCGGAAGCTACGCAACTGCGAAGTCCGCGTCAAGGCGAAGTCCGCACATGCGAAGTCGCGGGGTGCCAGCGTTGCGGTGTGGGCAAGCACCTCGACGACGACGCCATTCGCGAGCGCATCCGTGCGTGGCTGCGGTGGTACTTCGACCGCGAGTGCGCGGCCCATGAGGACATGACGCAGCGGAAGTTCGCGAAGAAGCTTGGCCTTTCAGAGACTCACGTCTCCGAGGTGCTGTCCGGGTCCAGGCCGCCAGCTATGCGGGTGGTGGGTGCGCTGCGGAGCGCACTCCACGCCGACATGAACGAGGTGCTGGACCTGCCGCCACCAACCTCCAGGGCCGAGGATAGTCCGGGCCCCGCCAAGGCCTCACCGTCGACCGTCCGGCCGGCGAGGCGGCGAGCCGGGGGGACGGGCCACTAGGGCGCGTCTTTCGCCTCGCCGACTACTTCGATCTCCGGTTCTGCTGACCCCTGACGGGTGAGTTGCGGTGAGAAACCGCGCCCCTGTCAGGGGTTTATGTTTTTCTCGCGCTTCGCACTTGCGTAGCCTTTCGCAGTTGCGTAGGTTCCGTCTCGTCGAGCCGCAGCGTGGTTCGCCGCTCTGAGCCTGGCCCTTGCGACCTGGCACCGGAGACCGAGCGAAGGGACTGGCGGGGCGACCAACGACGACGGGAGGACGCACATGCTGATGACGCCGAACGAGAAGAAGATCCTCACCCAGCACGAGGCCGCGAGGGAGCTCCAGGAGGTCGGCCTCCCGCCGGACGTCGCCTGCACCTACTGCGAGGAGGGGCTCCACGAGGGCAACGTCCACGTCCTGGGTGGCGAGACCTTCTGCGCCGGCTGCGCCCTCGACGAGGTGACCCGGCTCCGCCTGGCCGCGACCTGGTCGTCGCTCACGCCGGCGCAGCGGTTGGAGGCCTTCGAGGTGCTCGGCGCCGCCGCCAACGAGCTGGAGTCCCAGCTCCGCGGCGAGCTCCGCGAGGCCGGGAAGGCGGTGGCGCCGTGACCCCCTCGACGCCGCGGCGCTACTACCTGCAGGAGCAGTGCAACGTCCCCTCGGGCCGGGTGACCTACCAGATCGTCGACTCGGTCAGCGGGCGCGTCATCCGGCGCGAGCGCGTGTGGGGCACCGCCCACAAGCTGCTCGCCGGCCTCAACGAGGACGCCGCCCGCGAGGCGCCGGCCGCCGCCGCGGCGGGAGGCACGCTGTGAGCGCCACCGCCATCGGGCTCAGCGAGAAGCAGCAGGCCCTCCGGGCCACCGGCCTCGGCGCCTCGGAGGTGCCGACCGCGCTGGGGCTCAACCCCTTCATGTCGGCGGCCGAGCTGGCCGCGGTGAAGCGGGGCGAGATGGAGCCCTCGCTGGCCGGCGAGGCGGCGGCCTGGGGCCAGCGGTTCGAGCGGCCCATCGCCGACGAGTGGATCAACCGGCGCCGCGCCGAGGGGAAGGCCTGGGCCATCTTCACACCCGGCACCCTGCGGCACCCGACCTGCCCGGTGCTCCTGGCCAGCCCCGACCGCATCGTGGTGCCCGACGGCCGGCGCGCCCGCTCCGAGTGGGTCAAGGGCCTCGAGATCAAGAACCTCTCCTTCTTCCGCGGCCACGAGTTCGGCGACGAGAGCGACGCGATCCCCGAGCACATCCTGGTGCAGGTCCAGGTGCAGCTCGAGGTCACCGGGCTCGACGCTTCCGGCCTGGGCGCGGTGCTCGGCGGGCAGCGGTACATCGAGCGGGAGATCCAGCGGGACCGCGAGATGGGCCGCATGCTCGTCGAGTTCTCGACGAAGTGGTGGGCCGACCACGTCGCACAGGGGCTGCCGGTCCCGGTGGACGGGTCCGAGGCCAGCACCTCCTACCTGCGCCGGCGCTACCCGGTCGACGCCCTGCCGCCGATGCCGGTCACCCAGGAGGCGGCCGAGCTGGTGGCCGCGGTCCGGGCGGCGAAGGCGGCGCTCAAGGCGGCCGAGACCTCCGAGGCCGAGGCGACCAACCAGCTCCGCGCGCTCCTCGGGCCGGCCTCCGGCGTCGAGGGCCTCTGCACCTACCGGGCGAACAAGCCCAGCAACAAGACCGACTGGGAGGCCGTGGCCCGCGAGGTCTTCGCCGCCTTCGCCGGCCCGATGAACCAGGACCGATTCGACGAGTTCGTGAAGCAGGCCACCACCACCAAGCCCGGGGCCCGAGTGCTCCGGCTCTCGAAGGAGTAGTCCATGACCGCCCCCAACACCGCCATGCAGCAGCAGCAGCCCCAGGGCCAGGCGCCCGCGAGGGCCACCAGGCCCATCGACAACATCCGCAACCTCCTGGAGGCGGCGAAGCCGAAGCTCGCCGAGGTGACGCCGAAGCACCTGACGCCGGACCGGCTGATGCGGGTGGCCATCGCCACCATGAGCCGGACGCCGAAGCTCCTGGAGTGCACGCCGGCCTCGCTGCTCAACAGCGTGATGCAGGCGGCGCAGCTCGGCCTCGAGCCCGGGAGCGCCCTCGGCGAGTGCTACCTGGTCCCCTACAAGACGACCTGCCAGCTCATCGTCGGCTACCGGGGCCTCATCTCGCTGGCCCGCCGGTCCGGGCAGATCGCCAGCATCGAGGCGCACGTCGTCCACCAGAAGGACAAGTTCAACTGCCGCTACGGCATCGACGCGAAGCTCGACCACGAGCCGGACTGGAGCGCCGACCCGGGCCCGATGGTGGCGGTGTACGCGGTGGCGAAGCTCACCGACGGCTCGGTGCAGACCGAGGTGATGACGAAGGCCCAGGTCGACGCCATCCGCAAGCGGAGCAAGTCGGCGAACGACGGCCCGTGGGTCACCGACTACAACGAGATGGCCCGCAAGACGGTGGTGCGGCGCATCGCCAAGTACCTGCCCCTCAGCGTCGAGATGGCCGAGGCCCTGGCGCTGGAGGACGGCGACGAGGTCCAGGTGGTGGACCTGCCGGCGCTGCCCGAGGGCGGCTCGAGGACGGACGCGGTCAAGGCGCGGCTGGCCGCCCGGCTCGGCACGCCGGGCCCGACGGCCGAGGAGCGCGCCGCGGCCGAGGACCTGGTCGCGCAGGCCGCCGCCGAGGCCGAGGCGGCGGAGGCCGCGGCCAGGGCCGGCGAGCCCGAGCCCGGGAGCGAGGGCTAGACCATGGCCAAGACCCCTGCCACCGCGGCCGCCGCCGCGCCGATGCAGCCCTCCCCTCCCCCGGCCGCCGACCGCTTCGAGCGCCTACCGCTCCACCTGGTCGACGAGAACCCCCGCAACACCCGGAAGCACTTCGACAAGGCCAAGCTCGACGAGCTCGCCGACTCCATCCGCCAGCACGGGGTGGTCGAGCCGATCCTGGTCCGGCCGAAGGGCGACCGCTTCGAGGCCATCTTCGGCGCGCGGCGGCTGCGCGCCTCGCTCCTCGCCGGCGCCGACGCGATCCCCGCCATCGTGCGGCAGCTCGCCGACGTCGACGCCCTGGAGCTGGCGGTGGTCGAGAACCTGCAGCGGGACGACATCCACCCGCTGGAGGAGGCCGAGGGCTACGAGCAGCTCCAGAAGCAGAAGGAGCGGGCGTACACGGTCGAGGACATCGCGGCGAAGGTGGGGAAGAGCAAGGCCTACGTCTACGGCCGGATGAAGCTGCTCGCCCTCTGCGCCGAGGCGCGGAAGGCCTTCCTCGCCGGCGAGTTCTCGGCCAGCGTGGCGTTGCTGGTGGCGCGCATCCCAGGCGCAGAGCTGCAGGGCAAGGCGCTGGAGAAGCTGGGC
>WBZM01000699.1_pt1 | contig 42068 bp, 27 predicted proteins | sample 5204271 | NCBI WGS metagenome assembly WBZM01 (sample SAMN12344346, study PRJNA552823) | activated sludge metagenome | biome: Activated sludge suspended growth; feature: Nitrification reactor; material: Wastewater; isolation source: activated sludge from nitrification reactor of wastewater... | reverse complement strand
CGGCCGCCGGCGCCCTGCGCCGCGCCGGGGCCCGCTCGGTGACGGTGGTGGCGCTGGCGCGGGCCGACTGACGGCGGCGGGCCCACCCGCGGAGGCGTGGCGCGCTGGCGCGGGCCCCGATCGGTGCGCCCCGTCCACCCCTTTCCGACCATGCGCGCGCCCCGCCGGCGGCGCCATCGTGGAGGTGGCGCCGGACCGCCACCCTCACTGGCCGGCGCCGGGAGGCCGAACATGTCCACCAAGGCCGAGGACTTCCGCTACGAGATGGAGCGCTCCGGGAAGAAGCGCCCGAAGCAGCCGCCGCGCGTCCGGCGCGACCTGCCCGTCGACACCTCGAAGCCGGGCGTCTCCGCCACCGATCGCCACCCGCTCCTGGTCCACACGCCGTCGGAGCACGCCGCGCGCAAGGCGGCCTACGCGCTGGAGGTGAGCGCCACCCGGCCCTCCCGCCTGTCCACGCGCAAGGGCGCCAACCGCCAGAAGAACGACTCGCAGTTCCGGCAGAAGCGGACCGTGGCCGAGGTGCGGCACCACCGGTGAGCCGCGCCGCGGGGCCGCGCCGGGCTGATCCGGGGTGCGCCCGGGAGGCCGGAACGCCGGGAAGCCTCCGGGCCGCCCCGGGGTTACACTCTGCGGTTCGATGATCTCCGCCCTCGCCCCGGTCGCGCTCGCCCTCAGCCTCCTCGCCCCGCCCGCCGCGCCGGCCGCGCCAGCCGGGGCCGCCACCACCGGCGCCGGCCGGGACCTCGACGCCGAGCGGGCCGAGGCCGCCCTGGCGGCGCTGGCCCGCGACCGCGGCCCGCGCGCGGTGGTGGCCCTCCGCGAGCTGGACGAGGTGGACGAGGCGCTCCCCGACCGCGCCCAGGTGGTCCACGCCCTCGCCGCGGTGGCCGCCGACCCGGCCGCCGATCCCGAGATCCGCGCCCTGGCCCGCTGGCAGCAGGCCGGCCACGAGCAGGCGCGCGGCAACCTCAACAAGGCGGCGGCGCTGGTCGGCCGCATGGGCTTCGTGACCCGCTGGGCGGTGGCCGGCCCCTTCGACGACGAGGGGAAGCGCGGCCACGACGCCGCCTACCCGCCGGAGAAGGGGCTCGACCCCGCCGCCACCATGGCCGGCAAGGTGCGCGAGGTGCGCTGGCGCCCGCTGGCGCCCGAGGCGGTGGTGGACGGCTCGGTGGTGCTGGGGGCGGCGCTGCGCCCCGACGCCGAGGTGCTGGCCTACGCCCTCGCGGTGGTGGACGCGCCGCGGGAGCTGGAGGCGCGGCTCTGGTGGGGCGGGAGCGGCCGCGCCCGCGTCTGGGTCAACGGCGCGCCGGTCCTCGCCGACGCCGCCGACCACCCGCAGCGGCTCGACCAGCGCGGCGCGGTGGTGCGCCTCGCCGCCGGCCCCAACCGCATCCTGGTGAAGCAGGCCCACGGCCCGGGCACCTGGGCCTTCTCGCTGCGCCTGGCCGCCGCCGCCGGCGAGGGGCTCCCGCTCACCGTCCGCGATCCCGCCGCGGTGCTGGCGGCCCCGCCGCCGCTCCCGCCCGGCCCGCGGCCGGCGGCCCGCCCCATCGCCGGCCTGGTGGAGCGGCTGGCGGCCGCGGCCGAGGCGGCGGCCCGCGCGCCGGGCGGCCCGGGCTCGCCGGCGCGGCGCGCCGAGGCGGAGGCCCGCCACGCCCTCGCGGCGGCCATGGCGGTGCGCCAGCCCTTCGACCTGCAGGAGCACCGCCCGGCGCGCGAGGCGCGGCGGGCCACGGCGCTGGCGCCGGCCTGGGTCGAGGCGCGGCTCCTGGCCGCCGGCCTGGAGGAGGAGCGCAACCAGCGGCTGGAGCACCTGCGCGCCGCGCTGGCCGCCGAGCCGGCCAACCCCCGGGTGCTCCGCGGCCTGGCCCAGATCGCCCTGGCCCTCGACCGGCCGCAGGAGGCGGTGCGCCTGATGGAGCCGGTGGTGGCGGCGGCGCCGGGCTGGGTGGCGGCGCGCCTCACCCTGGCCACGGCCCGCGAGGCGGCCGGGCAGGGGGCTCGCGCCACCGCCGAGCGGCTGGCCCTGGCGGAGCGCACCCCGGCCACCAACCCCGCGGCGGCGGCGGCAGCCGGGGCGGCGCGGCGGCTCGGGCGCACGGCGCGCGCCGCCGACCTCTACCGCACCGCGCTGGCGCTCCAGGTGGACGACGGCGCCACGCGGGGCAGCCTGGCCAGCCTGCTCCTCGCCACCGGGGACCTGGCCGGCTCGGTGGCGCTGGCCACCGAGGCCCTGCGCCTCGACCCGGCCGACCAGGGGACCCGCCTGCGCCTCGCCGACCTCCTCGCCGCCAACGGGCGCGCCGAGGAGGCCGAGGCGGCCTTCGCCGACGCGCTGCGCCTCTGCCCCGAGGACGCCGACGCCTGGGAGCGGCGCGGCCGGGTGCGCCTCGCGGCGGGCCGGCAGGCCGAGGCGCTGGCCGATCTGGAGAGGGCGCTGGAGCTGAAGCCCCAGTCGCCGGCGCTGAAGGAGCTGGTGCGCAGCCTGGAGCCGCGGCGCGAGCGCTACGAGGCGCCCTACCTGCAGGACGCCGCCGCGCTGGCCGCCGCGCCGGTGCAGGCCGGGCCGGAGGACGACCTCGTCACGCTCTCGGACCTGGAGGTGGTGCGGGTGCAGCGCACCGGCCTGGCCTCGCGCTACAGCCAGCGCATCGTGAAGGTGCTGACGCAGCGGGGCGCCGACGCGGCCCGCCGCCAGTCGGTCGGCTACACGCCGGACCGGCAGGAGGTGAAGGTCGAGCGCGGGCGGATCATCAAGCCCGACGGCACGGCGGTGGAGGCCTGGGAGGAGAGCGAGCGCAGCGCCTCCGAGCCCTGGTACCGGCTCTACTACGACACCCGCGCCAAGACCCTCACCTTCCCGGCGCTGGCCCCCGGCGACGTGCTGGAGGTGGCCTGGCGGGTCGACGACACCGCCGCCGAGAACCTGCTCTCCGACTACTTCGGCGACCTCGCCTTCGTCGACGAGGGGGAGCCGAAGCGGCGCTGGGACTACGTGCTGCTCATGCCGCCCGGGCGCGCCATCCACGCCAACGCGCCGCCCGGCCTGGCCCGCACCGATCGCGACCTGCCCGACGGCACCACCGAGCACCGCTGGGTGGCCCGCGACGTGCCCCGCCTCGACGGCGAGCCGCGCATGCCGGGCTGGGCCGAGGTGGCCCGCTTCCTCCACGTCTCCACCTACGCCTCGTGGGAGGAGATCAACCGCTTCTACTGGGGGCTGGTGCAGGACCAGCTCCGCCCCACCGAGGAGGTGCGGGCCACCGCCCGGCGCGTGGCCGCCGAGGCGCTCAAGGCGCGCGGCCAGGATCCCGCGCTGCTGGAGAAGGGCGGCGCCGCGCTGGACCGCGACACGCAGCTGGCGCTGGTGGCGGCCATGCACGCCTTCGTGGTGACGCAGACCCGCTACGTGGGGCTCGAGTTCGGCATCCACGGCTTCAAGCCGTACCGGGTGGACCAGATCCTGTCGCGCCGCTTCGGCGACTGCAAGGACAAGGCCTCGCTGACCCACGCGCTCCTGGAGTCGATCGGCATCGACTCGCGCCTGGTGCTGCTGCGCATGCGGCGGCTGGGGCGCCTCCCCGAGCAGCCGGCCTCGCTGGCGGTCTTCAACCACGCCATCCTCCACCTGCCCCAGTTCGGCCTCTGGCTCGACGGCACCGCCAGCTACACCGGCACCCGCGAGATCCCCGGCGAGGACCGCGGCGCCACCGTGCTGGTGGTCGATCCGGGCGGGAAGCCCTGGTTCGGCCGCATCGGGGAGGCCGGGCCGGAGGAGAACCTGGTCGAGACGCGCTTCGAGGTGGCCCTGGCCGCCGACGGCGCGGCCCGCGTCGAGGGGAAGAGCCGCATCGCCGGCGTGCAGGCGTCGAGCTACCGGCGCGCCTACCAGACCGAGAACGACCGGCGCGCCACGCTGGAGCAGGCCTTCAACCGCGTCTACCCGGGCGTCTCGACCGAGCAGGTGGCGGTGGGCGACCTGACGCGGCTGGAGGAGCCGGTGGCGATGAACTTCCGCCTCCGGGCGCCGCGCTTCGCCGAGGCCGGGGGCGGGCTGCTCCGCTTCACCCCCTTCGGCGCCGGGGCGACCTACACCGAGACCTGGGCCTCCTTGTCGTCGCGCCGCCACCCGCTGGCCATCGGCGACCCGGCCACCTCGCGCTTCCACTACCGGGTGACGCTGCCCGCCGGCTGGGCGGTGCGGGAGCTGCCCGAGCCGGCCTCCGGCGACGGGCCCCACGCCGCCTTCGAGGTGCGCTGGCGCGAGGAGGGCGGGGCGGTGGTGACCGAGGGCTTCGTGACCCTCAAGTCGGCCCAGGTCCCGCCGGCCGACTACCCGGCCTTCCGCGAGCTGCTGCTCCGCATCGACGCCGCCTTCTCGCGCCGCGCCGTGGCCGGACCGGCCGCGCCCGCCGCCGCCGCCAACCAGCCGGGCGCCGCGGCCGCCCCTGCCGTCCAGGAGGCCCGGTGATGGCCCGCCCGCTCCGCCACCCCGCCGCCGCCTCCCCGGTGGCGCTGGCCCTCGCCCTCGCGCTCGGGGTCGCCGCCTGCGCTGGCCCCGGGGGCGGCCTCGCCCCGCGCGGCGACGGCCCCTCCAGCGCCGCCCGCGCCGCCCTCGACGCCCTCCTCGCGCGCAACGACGCCGCCGCGGCCGCCGCCGCGCTGGGCCCCGCGCCCCTCGCCGCCGTGCGCGATCCCTGGGCCCTGGCCGCCCGCGCGCTGCTGGCCCGCCGCGCCCTCGACGGCGCCGGGGAGCTGGCCGCGCTGGCCCGCCTCGCCGAGGTGGCCCCCGACCACCCCCTGGCCCTCACCGCCCTGCGCCGCCTCGGCGAGCTGCCCGAGGCCTCGCCGGAGCAGGCCCGCGCCGTGGAGGCGGCGGTGGCGCCGCTCACCGCCTCGGGCCGCCTCTCCGGCCTGGCCGCCTTCCGCGCCCGGGTGGCCCGCATCGCCGCCGCCGAGGCCCTCGGCGAGGTGGAGCGGGTGGCCCGGCTCCGCGCCGAGAACGGCGCGGTGACCGCCTGGACCCTCTCCGGCCCCCACGGGCTGCTCCACGCCGTGGACTTCGACGCCCCGACGGCGCCGGAGCAGGGGACGCTGCCGGCCGCGCTCCCCGCGCCCCTCCTCGGCCTGCCCTACGCCACCCGGACGCTGCCGGTGCCGGACGGCATGACCTCCCTCGACGGCGAGCCGGCCGACGGCGACCAGTACCTGCTGGCCAGCGAGGTGACGCTCACCCGCGGCGGGCGCTACCTCGCCATCCTCGGCACCACCGGCGCGGCCCGCGCCTGGCTCGACGGGGCGCCGCTCCTGGAGCGCCGCGCCTTCGAGGGCCCCGCGCCCGGCCAGCTGGTCCGGCCGGTGTCGCTCTCCGCCGGGACCCACCGGCTGCTCCTCAAGCTGGCCCGCGCCGGCGACCGCCGCGCCGCCATCGTCCACCTGCTCCGGGCCGACGGCGCCCCCTCGGACCTCGCGGCCCGCGCCCCGGCCCCCGGCCCGCTGCCGGCGGTCCGGCCCGGCCCCTTCCCGCCCTCCGCCCTCTCCGCCGCGGCCCTGGCCGCGTCCCTCGAGGCGGGCGGCCCGGCCGCCGCCGCGCTGCTGGCCGGGCGCGATGCCATGACCGGCGACCTGGAGGGCGCCAAGGCGCTCCTCGACGGGGCGCTGGCCCGGCTCCCCGCCTCGGCGCCGCTCCTGGCGGCGCGCGGCGTGGCCAGCGACGAGGATCCGACCCTCGACGAGCAGATCGGCAAGGGGCGGGCCGAGGCGGCGCTGCGGGCCGCGCTGGCCGCCGACCCGGGCGCCGGCGACGCCCGCCTGGCCCTGGCCGAGCTGCTGCGGCGCAGCGACCGGGCCAGCGACGCCGAGGCGCTCCTCGGCGCGCTCCCCGACGACCAGGCCCGCCGTCCGGCGGCGCTGGCGCTGCGGGCCCGCGTGGCGGAGGACCGGGGCTTCTCCGAGGCGGCCGACGGCCTGGCCGAGGCGGCGCGGGCGGCCGGGGGCAGCTGCGACGCCCTGAAGCTCCTGGCCGAGCTCTCGGCCCGCCGCGAGGCGGTGGCGAGGAAGGACGAGCTGGAGCGCGCCCTCCTCGGCTGCCGCGGCGGCCGCGAGCGGCTGGCCCGCCACCTGGTCTCGCGGGGCGAGGCGGCCGAGGCCGCGGCGCTCCTCGAGCCCCTCACCCGCACCCGGCCGGCGGCCATCCAGGCGGCCATCCAGCGGGCCCACGCCCTCTCGGCGGCGGGCGATCCGGCCGCCGCCGCGGCCTCCCTCGGCCCGGCGCTGGCCGCCTGGCCGCGCGCCACCCAGCTCTGGAAGGCCCGGGCCGACCAGCGCGAGCTCGGCGGCGACCGGGCCGGCGCCCGCGCCGATCGCGAGGCGGCGCTGCGCCTCGACGGCGGCGACCTCACGCTGCGCCGCGCCCTGGCGCTGGAGTCGGGCGCCGAGCCGCTGGCCGCCGAGGCGGTGGACGGCCTGGCCGCCATCCGCGACTACCTGAAGGCGCCCATGCGCGAGGACGCCTCCTCGGTGCTGGTGCTCGACGCCGCCGCCATCGAGTTCCACCCCGGCGGCGCCTCCACCGAGCGCGTGCACCAGGTCTTCCGCGTCCTCGACCAGGAGGCGGTGGACCACCAGGGCGAGGCCCAGCTCCCGGCGGGCGCCCAGCGGCTGGCGCTGCGCACGGTGAAGCCGGACGGCCGGATCCTCGAGCCCGAGGAGGGGGAGGGGAAGGGCGCCACCTCGCTCCCCGGCCTGGAGCCGGGCGACTTCGTGGAGCTGGAGTTCCTCCGCGGCGTCCCCGCCAGCCGTCCCGCCGCCGGCGTGGCCTCCGAGCCCTTCTACTTCGCCACCCCCGGCACCAGCATGTTCCGCTCCACCTACCTGGTGACGGCGCCCGAGGGGTTCGGCCTGGCCGCCGACGCCCACGGGATGCCGGCGGTGCCCACGCTGCACGAGGGCGGGCGCGAGGTGGTGCGCCACGAGGCGCGGGCCGTGCCGGCGCTCATCCCCGAGCCGGCCGCGCCGCCGCTCCCCGAGTACGCGCCCTTCCTCCACGTCGGCACCGGCGGCGGGCGCGACGTGGCGCAGCGGCTGCTGGCCGACCTGCTGGCGGAGCGCCCGGCCCCCACGCTGGAGCTGCGCGCCGCGGCCGCCGCGGTGCGGGCGCGCGCCGACGCCGCCGCGCCGGGCGGGAAGGCCGGGCCGGAGGCGCTGGCCCGCGCCGCCTACGACGAGGTGCGCCGGCTGGTGGTGGGGCAGGGCGGCTCCATCGCCGACGACGCCAGCGCGGTGCTCTCGCGCGGGCGCGGCAGCCGGCTCACCCTCCTCAAGGCGCTCCTCGACCTGCTGGGCGTGCCGGCCCGCTTCGCCGCGCTGCGCCCCTTCGGCAACGACCAGACGGCGTGGCGCTACCCCGGCCCCGGCCTCTGGGCCCACCCGGTGCTCCGCGTCGAGCTGCCCGGCCGCGTGGCCTGGCTCGACCCGGCGCTGCGCCAGCAGCCCTTCGGCTTCCTGCCGGAGCGGGCCCTCGACGCCGAGGCGCTGGTGCTGGCGCCGCCCGGCGCGCCTGGCCCGTCGGGCGGCCAGCTGGACCGCACCCCCGCCGCCAACCCCGGGCCGGACCAGCGCACCCTCGACCTCGCCATCACGCTCGACGCCGACGGTGGCGCCGCGGTGGAGGGGAGCGACCGCTACCCCGGCGCCCTCGGCGCCGGCGCCAAGGCAGCGCTGGAGCGGCTCGACCAGGCGGCGCGCCGGCAGGCGGTGGAGGCCCTCCTCACGCGGAGCCTCCGCGGCGTGCGGCTCACCGAGCTCGCCATCGAGGGCGAGGAGGACCCCGAGGCGCCGCTCACCATGCGCTGGAAGGGGACGGCCGCCGGCCTGGCGCGCGAGGGGGGCGGGGCGCTGCTGGTGGACGCGCCCCTCATGGCGGCGCGCCTCGGCGCGCGCTACGTGCGGCTGGCCACGCGCGAGACGGCGCTGCTCATCGACGGCGGCGAGCGCTCGGTGATGCGCCTCACCGTCCGCCCGCCGCCGGGCCGGGCGGTGCGGCCGGTCGCCGCGGAGCGGCTCGACGGCCCCTTCGGCCGCTTCGAGCGGACCGAGCGGCTGGAGGGGGGCGCGCTGGTGCGGGAGGATCGCTTGGAGCTCAAGCGAGGGCGCATCCCGCCCGGGGAGTACGGCGCCTTCGCCGGCTTCGCGGGTGGCGTGGACGAGATCCAGGCCAGGCCGGTGGCGTTCCCCCGGGACGTCGGCGCGGCCCCGGCGCCGTGAACCCGGGGGTGCGGGGAGACCCGACGCCCCGAACGAGAAAAGGTCCCAGGCTCCGGGACTTGGCCGACCGCCGACGGCCCTCGGGACCGGCACGCGCCGTGCTTCTTCGATGGACGTGCGTTTCGTCGAGACCACCGCGGCGCTGCTCCACTGGTTCCTCTCCCGGGTCTTCCCCTCCCCGACCCCCGCGAGAGTGACCGTGAGCCTCGTCGAAATGGCCCGTCCCCCAACGGGCCTTCCCCAACGGCGATAGCCGGCGGCGACGTGGTGTGACGACGTACCGGGCCGGAGTCCCCCTGCTTTCCCCGGGCAGGGCGGACATCCGGCCTAGTTCTTTTCCGGCTCCCAGAGCCGCTCCGCCACCGCCCCCTGCAGCTCCAGGCCGCGGCTGGTCAGCACCAGCCGGCCGTTCCGCACCACCGCGAGCCGCCGCGCCCGCAGCGCCGCCACCTCGCCGCGCGCCGCGGTCGGGAGGTCGGCGAGGGCCACGCCGCGCCGCGTGCGCAGGCCGAGCATGACCCGCTCGTTGCGATCGGCGCGGGCGTCGAAGCGGTCCTCCTCGCCGGTGGGGAGCTGGCCCGCCTCCACCGCCGTGAGCCAGGCGCCGGCGTCGCGGAGGTCCTGCCAGCGCACGCCGCCGCCGCCCGGGAGGCCCCGCAGGCAGCCGGCCGCGCCGGCGCCGAGGCCGAGGTAGCTCTCCCCCTCCCAGTAGAGCCGGTTGTGGATCGACTCGGCGCCGGGCTTCGCGAAGTTCGAGACCTCGTATCGCCGCAGCCCCGCCCGCCGCAGCGCCGCGCGGATGGCCCGCGCCTGCGCCACCGCCTCCGCCTCGCCGGGGAAGGCCAGCCGCCCGCTCCGCGCCGCCCGCGCCAGCGGCACCTCCTCGGCCATCACCTCGGGGTCGAGGGTCAGGGCGTAGGCCGAGACGTGGGCGGCGCCGCAGGCGGCGGCGCGGGCCGCGTCGGCGGCGGCGCTGGCCGGGCTGGAGCGGCGCCCGGCGTAGATGAGGTCCACCGAGGCGTTGCCGACGACCTCGGCGGCCAGGCGCACGGCGCGCGCCGCCGCCTCCGGATCGTGGCGCCGGCCGAGCTGGGCCAGCACGCCCGGGTCGAAGGACTGCACGCCGATGGAGACGCGGTTGACGCCGGCCTCGCGCCAGGCGGCCAGGCGGGCCCGGTCGCAGGACTCCGGGTTGGCCTCGATGGTGACCTCGGCGAGGTGGCCGGCGCCGTAGCGGCCGCGGAGCGCCGCGAGGACCTCCGCCACCTCCTCCACCGCCCAGCGCGAGGGGGTGCCGCCGCCCAGGTAGATGCTCACCAGGCGCTGGCCGTCGAAGGGGGCGCCGCGGAGCGCCAGCTCGGCGAGCACCGCGCGGGCGTAGCGCCCGCCGGCCGGCACCGGCGCGGTGGTGACGGCGAAGTCGCAGTAGGGGCAGCGGTGGGCGCAGTAGGGGAAGTGGACGTAGGCGCCGAAGGGGCGGGGCAGGGCCGCGCCGGGCGGCGCGGCGCGCGGGGATCCGGCGGCGTCCATGGCCGGGGATCCTAGCGCGCGCCGCCGCCGGATTCCCTACTGCTTCACCAGCTCCACCCGCCGGTTCTGGGCCCGCCCCTCCTCGGCGTCGTTGGAGGCCACCGGGGCGAAGGGGCCGGCGCCGAAGGGGCGCAGCCGGGCCGGCGCGATGCCGTGGTCCTTCACCAGCGCCTGCAGCACCGCCTCGGCGCGGGCCTGCGAGAGGGCCAGGTTGGACTCCGGCGTGCCCACCGTGTCGGTGTGGCCGACCACGAAGAGCTTCAAGGCCGGCTGCTTCGCCAGCAGCTTGCCGACCTCGGCGATGGCCTGGGCCGACTCGGGCTTCAGCTCGGCCTTGCCGGTGTCGAAGAAGATGCCCGCGACGGCCACGTGGCCGGTGGCGGCCAGGCCGCTCAGGAGGGCGTCGGCGTCGGCCACGATGTCCTGGCGCATCTCGCCCCGCTCCAGGACGGTGATGCGGTGCTTGCCGGTGTGGTCGGCGGTGACCTCGATCCAGGTCTGCATGCCCCCCCGGTCGAGCCGCAGGGTCTCGCGGTTCGGCTCCTCGTGGACCAGGCGTCCGCCGGCCGTCTTCACGGCGTTCTGGAAGTTGCGGAGGATCTGCAGCGCGCTCGGCACCGGCTTGAGGCCGGGCTGCGAGACGTAGACCACCCAGGCCAGCCGCCCCTCGACCCGCTCCTTCTTCCCCTTGGCGACGACGAACTCGTAGGCGTCGAAGTCCTTGTCGGCGCAGCTGTAGATCCACTGGCCGCCCATGCGCGTGAAGCTCGGCAGGTCCCGGCAGCCCGTGGCGTCGGGCCGCTCGGCTGGCGCGGCGGCGGCGGGCGTGGCGGTGACGGCGGCGGCGGCGAGCAGCAGGCCCGCCAGCAGCGCGGGCACGGTCGTCCTGGTCATGGTGTCCCCCTCGGGGGATCACTCTACCCGGAAGCGGGCATCCACCGCGGTCACGCTGGTGGGCGTTCCAAGGAGGGGGTTGAGGTCCAGCTCCTTGATCTCCGTGGCGAAACGCAGCAGCGTGGAGAGCCGCACGATGATCTCGGCGAACTTCCGCTCGTGCACGCCGGGCTTGCCGCGGGCCCCCTGGATGATGCGGTGGCTCTTGAGCGACCGGATCATCGAGAAGGCCTCGTCGTAGGTGAGGGGGGCCAGGCCGGCGGCCACGTCCTCCAGCACCTCCACGAAGATGCCGCCCAGGCCGCACAGCACCACGTGGCCGAAGCGCGGCTCGTACTTGGCGCCGATGAAGAGCTCGGTGCCGGAGAGCATGGGCTGGAGCATCACGCCGGTGGCGCCGGGGATGCGGCGCATGCGCTCGAACTCGGCGAGGAGGTGCTCCGGCGAGCGGATGTTGAGGGTCACGCCGCCCACGTCCGACTTGTGGAGCGGGCCGACCACCTTGAGCACCACCGGGTAGCCGGCCTCCTTCGCCAGCGCCAGCGCCTCCTCCCGCGTCTGCACCACCCCCTCCTTCACCATGGGGATGCCGGCGGCGGCGAGGAGCTGCTGGATGGTCTCCGGCTTGAGGTAGCCGCGCTCGCAGGTGTCCACCAGGTGGCGCACCCGCGGGATGTCCACCCCGTGCAGCTCGATCTTCTCCCCGGCCGGCGGCGGCGTGTTGACCACGCGGGTGAGGGCCAGGCCCAGCGTCACCTCGTCGGGGAAGCCGATGCGCCCCTGGCCGAGGAACCAGTCCACCTCGGCCTTGGCGGTCACCAGCGACGGCAGCACCGGGAAGATGGGCTTGCGGGTGGTGCCGAGCTTCTGGTGGAGGACCTGGTACGCGTCGAAGATGGTGGAGAGGCCCGGGGTGCCGAAGATCACCACCATGCCGTCCACGCCGTCGAAGTCCCGGTCGCAGGCGTCGATGATGGCGCCGAGGTGGGCGGCGGTGCCGGTGGCCAGGAAGTCGATGGGGTTGGAGACGGAGGAGCCGGGCAGCAGCTGGGCCAGCAGGGCCTCCGCCTTCGGCCCCTCGATGCGCGGGATCTCCAGGCCGCCGGCCGAGAGGGCGTCGGTGAGCATCACGCCGGGGCCGCCGGCGTGGGTGATGATGGCGATGCGCTTCCCCACCAGCGGCCGGTGCAGGAAGACGCCGGCCACGGTGACCAGCTCCTCGCGCCCGTGGCAGCGCACGATGCCGGCCTTGCGGAAGAGCGCCTCCACGGCCAGGTCGGAGGAGGCGATGGCGCCGGTGTGGCTGGAGGCGGCGCGGCTGCCGGCCTCCGAGGTGCCGGCCTTGATGGCGGCGATGCGGCAGCCCTTGCGGATGAGCGAGGCGGCGTGGAGCAGGAGCGAGTCGGGGTCCTTGATGTTCTCCACGTAGAGCAGCTTGATGCGCGACGAGGTGGCCGGGTCGAAGGTCTCGTCCAGGTACGCCAGCACGTCCTCCACGCCGGTCTGGGCGCCGTTGCCCACCGTGAAGACGTTGGCGAAGCGGATCCCCTTCTGGATGGCCGACTCCATGATGAAGACGGCGGTGGCGCCGGAGCTGGAGATGAAGTCGCAGCCCGACGGCACCAGCGCGGGGATGGGCAGCGTGAACATCGAGGCGTGGCGCGGCGTGAGCACGCCGGTGCAGTTGGGCCCGATGAGGCAGCCGCCCACCGCCTCCACCGCCGCCACCAGCGCCTGCTCCAGCGCCGCCCCCTCCGGCCCGGTCTCGCTGAAGCCGGCCGAGATGCAGACGAAGGCCCGCGTCCCCTTGGCCTGCGCCAGCGCCTCGGCGGCGGCCGGGCAGGCAGCGGCGGGGACCGCGAGGATGGCGAGGTCGATGCCGCCGGGCAGCGCCTCGACGGAGCGGAAGGACTTCACCCCCTGCACCTCGTCCTGGCGCGGGTTCACCACCAGCAGCTCGCCGGCGTAGCCGTGGTCGAGGAGGTTCTTGAGGATCTTGCCGCCCGGCTTGGACACGTCGCCGGAGGCGCCGACGACCACGATGCGCTTGGGATCGATGAGGGCGGCGTTGATCATGGGCGGGGTCTCCGAGCAGGATCCCATACCCCGGAGGCGGCACCGCTTCGACCATTCTGGCGGGGACGATATCGGGGGGTGCCGATCGGCTAGAGGAGGTGCATCTTCCCGAGCCCGAGCCCGAGCCCGAGCCCGAGCCCGAGCCCGAGCCCGAGCCCGAGCCCGAGCCCGAGCCCGAGCCCGGACCCCAGGAACGTCGACCGTCCTCCGTGGTCGGGCCTTCCGGCCCGTGCGGTGCCTCCGCCGCTGGGTCCTCGCGCCGCCACGCATGGCGCGCGTGGCCCCGTCGCGCCCCGGAGTGACGCGCGGTGCGGCCGGCCGAACTTGCTGCCGCCCTGCGCTGACGCGCAGGCGGCAGCTGCGGACAGCGGCCGGCTCGCTCATGGGCGACGAGGCGCGCCGGGGCGTCCATGGAGCACGAGGCGTCGCTGCGGAGGCGGCTCCGGCACCGCCCGGGCCTTGCGGCCCTGAGACGTGGGGGCCGCATGGGTGAGCCCGGGGCTCGCGGGGCGGTCATCGCTTGATGAGCGCGGTGAGCAGGGCCACCACCCGGCACGCGAGGCGGTTCACCTCGGCCGCTGCGGAGGCAGAGGCGTCCCCACAGGCCGCCGCGATCTCCACGGCGGCCGCGGCCTCCCCGGCCTCGGCGCGGGCGATGGCGTAGAGCCGGGACTTGTCTCCCTTGCTGAAGCGAGAGGCCCCTTCCGCCGTGTTCAAGCAGGCCGACTTGGCGGACCGGAGCGCCTGGTCCCGAAGGGTGGCATCCCGGACCCCCGCCGCGCGAACCGCATCGAGCAGCTGGCGGGCGACCTGGTAGGCGATGAGGCGATGGTGAGGAAGCTGGAAAGAGAGGTTGTCGTTCATGGCGCGTTCCTTTCACCCGGAGAAGGAACGCGCCATGAACGACGAGCCAGCGAGTCATGAGCCCACCGGCGCTGCGTGAATCCCCGGTGCGCGGCGCGTGCCAGGCGAAGCCTGGCGCGGGCCGTGCGAAGTGGATCAGCAGCGACGGAGGGCGAGCGATGTACCCCCAGCCCCAGCCCCAGCCCCAGTCCGAGCCCGCGTCCGAGCCCGCGTCCGGCCCCGCGCCCGACCCAGCTACCCCGCCCGCCCCGCCGTCATCAACGCCCGCGACGCCGCCCCCATCACCGCCGCCTTGTCGTCCGCGATGACCGCCACCGGGATGGTCTCCAGCAGCCGCCGGAACCGCCCCTTGTCGTGGAACGCCCGCAGCCAGAGCTCGCTGGCGTGCTCCCGCCACCCCTCCCGCGCCGCCTCCGGGAAGAGCAGCTTGGCCGCGATCCCGCCGCCCACGAAGAGGCCGGCGGTGGCCAGCGTCCGCAGCGCCCAGGAGCCGGCCTCGGCGCCGTAGGCCTCCAGGAACAGGTCCACCGCCGCGGCGCAGCCGGCGTCGGAGCCGTCGAGGGCCCGCGCCGAGATGGCCGACGGCTCCTCGCCGCGCGCCGCCGCCTCCGAGCGCCACCCCGGCAGCGTCTCCGCCCGCGTGGAGAGCACGTAGTCGTGGATGGCCACCAGGCCCACCCCCGAGACCACCCGCTCCACGCTGACGTGGCCGTGGCGCGCCTTGAGGAAGCGCCACAGCCCGAGCGCCTCGTCGCTCCACGGCGCCAGGTCGGCGTGGCCGGCCTCGCTGGGGAGCGAGACCGCGCCGGTGGCGCCGCGGAGCAGCGCCGAGTAGCCGATGCCGGTGCCGGCGGCGATGACCGCGGCGGTGCCGGCGCCGGGGACGCGCGGCTGCAGCGGCAGCACGTCGGCCGGGCCGAGGCGCGGCAGCGCCCAGGCGAAGGACTCCACGTCGTTGAGCAGCGCCACCGAGGGCAGCCCGAGCAGCCGGGCCAGCCGCGTCCCGTCCACCTCCCAGGGCAGGTTGGTGACCCGCGCCGTGTTGCCGGTGATGGGCCCGGCCACGCCGAAGCCGGCCGCCTCCACCGCCACCTCCCGCCCCGCCTCGGCGATGAAGCGCGCCAGCACGTCGTCGAGGGACGCGTGGTCGGCGCTCCGGTAGGTCGCGAGGTGGACGCGGCGGAGGCTGCCGCCGCGCTCCTCGAAGAGGGCCAGGTTGCACTTGGTGCCACCCACGTCGCAGCCCAGGATCATGGTGGATCTCCTCGCACGTGCGCCGGCCCGCGCGCCGCGCCACGGCCCCAAACGGGAAGGCCGCCGCGCGGCGCCGGCCGCCCGGATGTCGGATATGGATTCGCCAGCCCCCGCGCCACCGCGGCGGCCGGGGAGGCGTGATGCGGAAGGAACGGCTCAGGGCGGGCGTGGTCGGCACCGGCCTCTGGACGGAGCAGACCCACCTGCCGGGGCTCCGGTCCCGGCCCGACGTGGACGTGGTGGCCCTGTGCGGCCGCAACGCGCGCCGCCTCGCGGAGCTCGCGGATCGCTTCGGCGTCCCCGGCCGCCACGCCGACTGGCGCGCCATGCTGGCGGCGGAGCGGCTCGACGTGCTCCTGGTCGCCACGCCCAACGTGCTGCACCACCCGGTGGCCCTCGACGCCCTCCGGGCAGGCGTCCACGTGGTGAGCGAGAAGCCGCTCGCCATGGACGTGCGCCAGGCCCGCGAGCTGGCCGCCGAGGCCGAGGCGCGGGGCCTGCAGACGCTCACCTTCTTCACCCACCGCGCCGTCTCGGCCGCCGCCATGGTGAAGCGGCTGGTGACCCAGGGCTTCCTCGGCCGCCTCCACCACGTGAGCGCCTGCTACCTCACCACCTCGCACCTCAAGCCCGGCAAGCCGGCCGCCTGGCGCATGCGCCGCGCCGAGGCCGGCACCGGCGTGCTGGGGGACCTCGGCTCGCACCTGGTGGACCTGGTGCAGTGGTGGGCGGGCGACCTCACGGCCGTCGCCGGCCAGTGGCAGCGCCGCGATCGCACCTGGCCCGGCGGCGGCGTCGCCGACGCCGACGAGGCGGTGAGCTGGCTGGCGCGCCTGGCCGGCGGCGCCCAGGCCAGCTTCCAGGCCAGCAAGCTGGTGGCCGGGCGGGGCAACTTCCAGCGCGTCGAGCTCTGCGGCGAGGACGGCAGCCTGGTCTACGAGGCCGACCCCGGCGTGGCGGCCGACGGCTGGACCGGCCGCCTGCTGGCCGGGCGCCCCGGCGGCACCGCCCTCGAGCCGGTGCCCCTGCCGCCCGACCTCACCGCCGGCCTCGACCAGCCGGAGCCGGCCGGCCGCGCCGCCGCCTGGCGCCGCCTGGCCGATCCCTTCCTCGACGCCGTCAAGGCCGGCCCCGGCGCCGCGGCCGGCCCCGACACGCCCGGCTTCCGCCAGGGGGCCCGCGTGCAGGCGGTGCTCGACGCCGTGGCCGCCTCCGCCGAGGGGGCCGGCTGGGTCGAGGTGGCGTGAGCGCCGTTCCATGGGCCGGGCCCCCGGCGGTGCGCCGCGCCGCTACTTGCGCCGCTGGGCCATGTCCACCCAGACCGCCAGGAGCAGGATCAGCCCCTTGATGACGTACTGGTAGGTGATGTCCAGGTTCATCAGGCTCATGCCGTTGTCGAGGGAGGTCATCACCAGCGCGCCCACGATGGCGCCGAAGATGGTCCCCTCGCCGCCCAGCAGCGAGGTGCCGCCGATGACCGCCGAGGCGATGGCGTCCAGCTCGGCGTTCTGGCCGGCCGAGGTGGTGGCGGCGTTGAGGCGGGCGGTGGTGACGATGCCGGCGATGGCGGTCATCACGCCCATCAGCATGAAGAGGCCGAAGGTGTGGCGGGCCACGTTGATGCCGGAGAGCCGGGCGGCGTCGGGGTTGCCGCCGATGGCGTAGAGGTGGCGGCCGAAGGTGGAGCTCTCGGCGATGAAGGTGAAGATCACCGCCAGGAAGAGCACGAAGATCACCGCCCAGGGGATGCCCAGGTAGACCACCATGATCAGGCCGGCGGCGGCGATGATGGCCGAGACCAGGGCCAGCTTGAGGGCCTCGGCGTAGCCCGGCAGCACCGCGAAGCCGTAGGCCTGGCGGGCGCGGCGCTGGCGCAGCGAGAGCAGCACGTAGACCACGATGGCCGCCAGCAGGAAGTAGAGGCTGGTGTCGTGGATCCTCCCCTCCACCGCCTCGGAGAAGGTCGGCAGGTAGCCCTGGCCGATGAGCTTGAAGCGCTCGGCGGTGGCCTCGGGGGCCATCTCCAGCCCCTGGGTCTGGCCGCCGGTGAGGCCGATGATCAGGCCGCGGAAGGCCAGCATGGAGGCCAGGGAGACGATGAAGGCCGGCACCTTGCGGTAGGCCACCCAGTAGCCGTGCCACATGCCGATGACCAGGCCCACCGCCAGGGTGGCCAGCACCGAGGGGAAGACGCCCCACTCGTACTTGATCATCCCCATGGCGCAGACCGCGCCGGTGAAGCCCAGCACCGAGCCGACCGAGAGGTCGATGTGGCCGGTGACGATGATCAGCACCATGCCGATGGCCAGGATGGCGGTGGTGGCCGTCTGCACGAAGAGGTTGGAGAGGTTGCGGGGCGTCAGGAAGACGTTGTCGGTGAGGAAGGTGAAGATCACCCAGATGGCGATGAGCGCCAGGAACATCGTGTACTGCTTGGTGTTGTGCTTGATCGACGAGAGCACGATCTCGCGCAGCCCCTGCTGCGGCGCCCCGGTGCCCTCGTTCACGCTGGTCTCCATGGAAGTCTCCTCCTCGTGTCCTGGGGTCCGCGGCCCTAGGCCGCGCCGGTGGCGTAGCGCATGACCTTCTCCTGGGTGGCCTCCTCCCGCGAGAGGGCGCCGGTCAGCCGCCCCTCGTGGATGACCAGGATGCGGTCGCTCATGCCGAGCACCTCGGGGAGCTCGGACGAGACCATGACCACGCACACCCCCTGGTCCACCAGGTCGTTCATGATGTTGTAGATCTCGACCTTGGCGCCGACGTCGATGCCGCGCGTCGGCTCGTCGAGGAAGAGCACCTTGGGCTGGGTGAGCAGCCACTTGGCCAGCACCACCTTCTGCTGGTTTCCGCCGGAGAGGTTGCCGACCCGCTGCTCCAGCGAGGGCGTCTTGGTGCGCAGCTCCTTCACGTAGCGCCCCGAGACCTTGATCTCCTCGTTCTTGTTGATGACCCCGAGCTGGGAGATGCGCTTCAGCGACGCCAGGGTGGAGTTCTGCTTGATGTCCATCCCCAGCACCAGGCCGTAGCGCTTGCGGTCCTCCGACACGAGGGCCAGGCCCTCCTGGATGGCGTGGTTGGCGTCGCGGGGCACCACCTTCCGGCCCATCAGCTCGATCTCGCCCCCCTGCCGCAGGCCCCAGGCGCCGAAGATGCTGGTGATGAGCTCGGTGCGGCCGGCGCCCATCAGGCCCGCGATGCCCAGGATCTCGCCCTTCCGCACGTCGAAGGAGATGTCGTCGCAGACCACGTCGTCGGTGACCGGCGACTTCACCGTCCAGTGGCGGACCTTCATCACCACGTCGCCGGCGGTGTGGGGCCGGCGCGGGAACATGTTGGTCAGCTCGCGCCCCACCATGGTGCGCACCAGCCGCTCCTCCGGCATGGCCACCTTGTCGTCGGTGAGGATGGTCTTGCCGTCGCGCAGCACGGTGATGCGGTCGGCGATGCGGGCCACCTCGCGGAGCCGGTGCGAGATGTAGATGCAGGTGACGCCCTTCTTCTTGAGCTGCTCCAGGATGTCGAGGAGGTTGTCGGCCTCGCGCTCGGTGAGGGCGGCGGTGGGCTCGTCGAGGATCAGCAGGCGGGCGTTCTTGGAGAGGGCCTTGGCGATCTCCACCAGCTGCTGCGAGCCGACGCCGAGGTCGGAGACCTTGGTGGAGGGGTTGAGGTCGAGGCCGACCTCCTTCAGCACCCGGGCCGTCTCCCGGTAGGTCTTGTTCCAGTCGATGACGCCGCGGGCGAGCTGCAGCTCCTTCCCCAGGTAGATGTTCTCGGCGATGGTCATCTGCTTCACCAGCGCCAGCTCCTGGAAGATGATGGCGATGCCCGCCTCCTCGCTGTCGCGGATGGCGGCGTACTTCTGCACCGCGCCGTCGAGGACGATGTCGCCCGAGTAGGTGCCGAAGGGGTAGACGCCCGAGAGCACCTTCATCAGGGTGGACTTGCCGGCGCCGTTCTCCCCCACCAGCGCGTGCACCTCGCCGGTGCGCACCTGGAAGGTGACGTCCTCGAGCGCCTTGACGCCCGGGAACTCCTTGGTGATGTGGCGCATCTCCAGGATGAACTCGCTCATGGCGTGCCTCCGGCCGGCGGTGCGATGCGCGCGGCCTCGTCGGGGGCCAGGCGGCGCAGCAGCTCCAGCGCGAGCGCCGGGTCGCGCCGGGGCGCCTCCCAGACGTCGCGGTGGCGCTCGTACGGGTCCTCGCGGATGGCGAGGAAGGTCAGGTGGCAGCCCGGCGCCGTGGCCGAGCCGACGAGGCGGTAGCGCCGGCCGTCGAGCCAGCCGGTCTCGAGGCGGCGGCCGCCGTCCTCGTCGCGGGTGGCGCGGGCCGGGGTGACCAGCTCGGCGAGGCCGCCGGTGACCCGCTCCAGCAGGGCGGGCCTCTTGCCGATGGCCTGCATGTCGGGGGCGGCCAGCGGGTAGCCGCGCTCGTCGAGGAGCAGCCGCGCCGCGGCCCAGGCCTCGTCCAGCGTGGCGGGGCAGGCGGCCCGATCGAGCTCGGCCTGGAGCTTCGCCTCGGCCGCCTCCCGGGCCCGCACGCCGGCGCAGCCGGCGGTGGCCAGCGCGAGGAGCGCGAGGGTGAGGGGGACGGGAGCGGCGAGCCTGCTCGAATCGGTGCTCACGCGGGACCTCCGGATCGACGAAGCCGCCTCGCCTGGACGCCGTGTCCGGGCCGGGCCCGGGGAAGATCCGCCCTGCGCGGCCGGGTGGGGCCCGGCCGGCGGCTGCGTGGGCGGTGGTGCCAGTGCCGGGCGGGAGCCGCCCGGGAGCGCATCGGCCAGCGGGGTGGAGGAGGCCGGGGTAGGAACCCCGCTCCTCCGTCCACCCGCCGGCCTCCCCGCGCAGGGGAACTAGAACCAGATCTCCAGCTGCGTGCCGAAGCTGGTGCCGCTCTTCGAGGTGCCGAAGGCGCCGGAGGCCATCGTGCCGGAGGCCGCCGCGCCGTCGTTCCAGGAGCCGTAGGTCACGAAGAAGCGCAGCTCCGGGCGGGCGTAGTAGCCGCTGCCGAGCACCAGCGTCGGGGCGATCGTCACCTTGGTCAGGTTGGCGTCGGCCACGCCGGCGGCGTCGTAGTTGATCGACTGGTAGAAGAGGTCGGCGGCCAGCTTGAAGTGCGGCGTGAACTGGTAGGCCGGGCGGAGCTCGGCGGTGATGATCGAGCCGCCGGCGTCGGCCGGGGCGCTGATGTTCTGGTAGACGAGCACGACCGCGCCGGAGATCTCCTTGGTCGGGTTGAAGACCAGGTGCTCGATGATGCGCCACTGCTTCCAGTCGGTGGAGGCGCCGGCGAGGAGCTGGTTGTTGGCGCCGTCGCCCGTGGACTTCACGAACGCGCCCGAGCCGTACTGGAAGGCCAGGGTGTTGGAGCCGCCGAACAGGTTGGCCTGGTTGTGCTGGACGGTGATGAGCGGGCTGACGCCGGCGCGGTCGGCGCCGAAGGCGTCCACGTTGCCGACCTTCTGGTCGTAGGCGATGGCGAGGTCGAGGCCGAGCTCGAGGGTGCCGCCCGGGTTCACGGGGGCGTCATAGAGCCGGACCTCGGGGACCATGTAGACGCCGCGGGAGATGTCGGTGGCCTGCGGGAGGGCGGCGTCGCCGGCCTCCATGCGGATCAGGGTGAAGGCGAGCTTGCCGAAGCCGCCGGCCTTGACGTCCTCGATGCCCACGGCGCCCTGGCCCTGGGCCGGGTTCCAGTAGAACCAGTCGAGGGAGTGCACGTCGTGGCGCTTCCAGTAGCGGCGGCCGGCCCACACGGTGGCGCCGTCCCAGTTGTTGAACTTGAGGCCGGCCCACATCTCCTGGACGAACAGGTTGTTGCTCGGGGCGTCGCCGTCGATGGGCTGGAACTGCGCCGGCATGAAGACGACGTTCCAGTCCACGTCGTCGATCTTGCCCTTCTCGCTGAAGTTCATCTCCAGGTAGCGGTCGCACTCGTTGCCGAGGCGGGCCTTGAAGTTGGAGTCGGGAAGGGCGAAGCAGACCTGCCCGCCGCCCTTGGAGTTGAAGCCGACCGAGTCACGGAAGTAGCCGTGCATCTCGATGGCCTGGGCGGCCACCGCCCAGGTGGCCACTGCCGCCACCGTCAACGCGCGAACAACGCTCTTGATCGTCATGTGGTCTCTCCGTGGTGATGCTGCGTCACTACTTCCGGTACACCTTCTCCTTCGCCAGGTAGCCGCTCTTGATCAGCATGTCGTCCAGGTTGTCCTTGGTGACCACGAAGGGCGTCAGGAGGACCGACGGCACGTCCTTCTTGCCGTTGTTGACCACCTGCCCCTTGGTGTCGATGGACTTGCCCGCCGCCAGGTCGGCCGCCATCTGCACGGCCTTCTTCCCCAGCTCGCGGGTGTCCTTGAAGATGGTCATCGACTGCGTGCCCTGGACGATGCGGATGGCGGCCGCCAGCTCGGCGTCCTGCCCGGTGATGGGCAGCTTGCCGGCGAGGCCCTGGGCCGCGAGCGCCTGGATGCAGCCGCCGGCGGTGCCATCGTTGGGGGCGAGCACGGCGTCGATCTTGTTGCCGTTGGCGGTGAGGGCCTGCTCGCAGAGCTTCTGGGCCTCGGACGGCTGCCAGTCCTTCACGAACTGGTCCATCACGATCTTGATGTCGCCCTTGTCGGCGAGGGGCTTGATGTACTTCATCGCGCCCTCGCGGAAGAGCTTGGCGTTGTTGTCGGTGGGGGAGCCGGCCAGCACCACGTAGGTGCCCTTGGGGGCCTTCTTGGTGATGAACTCGCCCTGCAGCTCGCCGACCTTCACGTTGTCGAAGGACAGGTAGTAGTAGTCGAGCGTGGAGTTGGTCACGAGGCGGTCGTAGCTGATGACCTTGATGCCGGCCTTGGCCGCCTTGTCGATGATGACCGCCGCCGAGGAGGCGTCGTGCGGCGCCAGGATCAGGACCTTGACGCCCTGCGAGATCAGGTTCTCGCACTGGGCCACCTGCTTGGCGGCGTCGTTGTCGGTCACCTGCACGCGGAGGTCGATCCCGGCCTTCTTCGCCTCGGCCTCCATGATCTGCTTGTCCTTCACCCAGCGCTCCTCGCGCTGCGTGGGGAGGGAGAGCCCGACCTTCAGGTCCGCCGCCTGGGCAACGGGCGTGACCAGAATCGCGGCGGCGAGACCGAGGAACGAGCAGAGCAACCGCTTCATGTGCTGCCTCCTGGACCCACCACTCCGGCGGGCCCGTCTGATGTGGCACGGAATCCGACCCATTTATTCGTCCGAAAGCCGAATGAAAGGTGAGGTATGCTAATCAAAAAAATGGACGAGATGGAACCAGCCTACCCAACAGGTATTTTTGGCGGTTGAGACCCCCGAAGCGGGGGCGACCAGGACGCGCAGGCCTTGACGCAGCGTAGCAATCGATAGGATCTCCGGGACGATCTGGGATCCGCACCTACAGCGCGCGCCACACCCAAGCGGGGTGTCCGCGGGTCAGAGTGAGCCATGGCCGGTGACCAGAGCCTGCTCAAGCGCATCAACCGGATGGCCATCGTCCGGGCCGTGAAGGCCGCCCCCGGCGCCTTCCGCGGCCAGCTCGCCGAGGCCACCGGCCTCGCCGAGTCCACCGTGAGCGTGCTGGTCAACGAGCTCATCGACGAGGGCTGGCTCCGCGCCGAGGCCTCGCCCGGCAAGCGCGGCGGCGCGGGGCGGCGGCCGGTGGGGCTCTCCCTCGACGGCTCGCGCCTCGGCCTCATCGGCGCCGAGCTGGGCGTGGACTACCTCGCGGTGGCGGCCTGCGATCTCCAGGGCCACCCGCTCTCCTCCCGCCTGGTGGACTACGAGCACAAGGACCCGGCGCGCTCGGTGGCGGCGCTGGCGGTGCTGGTGGCCGAGGCCCACGCCCAGCTCCTCGAGGACGGCCGCCGGCCCCTCGGCGCCGGCGTGGGGCTGCCCGGCATGGTCGGCACCGACGGCGTCCTGCGCATCGCCCCGCGCATCGGCTGGCGCGACGTGGCGCTGGTGCCCATGCTCCAGGCGGCGCTGGCCAAGGCCGGCTGCAAGGGGTTGGCGGTCTCGGTGCTCAACGACGCCAACGCCGGCGCCCTCGGCGAGTACGTCTTCGGCGCGGCGGCGGCGGTGGACGCGCTGGTCTACGTGAGCCTGGGCTTCGGCGTGGGCGCCGGCCTGGTGCTCGACGACAAGCTGCAGCTCGGCCACTTCGGCCTGGCCGGCGAGGTGGGCCACTCCATCCTGCGCCCCGGCGGCGACCCCTGCCCCTGCGGCCGGCGCGGCTGCGCCGAGACGGTGCTCTCGCAGGAGGTGCTGAGCCGGCAGATCACCGGCCCGGGCCACCCGGTGCTGCACGGCCACGAGCTGGTGCGCCGCCTGGAGGCCGGGGACCCGGCGGTGCGCGCCGCCGCCCTCACCGCCGGCGAGCACCTGGGGCTCCTGCTCCACAACCTGGTGGTCACCATCGACCCGGCCGTGGTGGTGGTGGGCGGGCAGCTCTCCCGCCTGCCGGAGCTGGTGGAGGCGGCCCAGCTCAGCCTGGCGCGCCACGCCGGCCAGAGCCGCTCCCACCACCCGGAGGTGCGGGTCTGCCGCTTCGGCCCCAGCGCCGGGGCCATCGGCGCGGCCGGGCACGTGCTGCAGCAGCTGCTCCACCCGCTGGAGCGGCGCCCGCGGGCGCGGACCGGCTGAGCCGCGCCTCGCCCTCAGACGAAGCGGAAGACCGCGCCGGCGAAGGCCACCGCCACCACGGTGGCGCCCCACAGCGGCGCCTCCAGGAAGGCCAGCCAGCCGAGGTGGATGTAGGCCGCCGAGAGCAGCGAGATGAAGAGCCGGTCGCCCCGGGTGGTGGTGAAGCGCAGCACCCCGCGGCGCGGCGCGCCGCCCGGCCGGCGCCACTCCCAGATCATCATGAGGACCAGCAGCAGGCCGATGACGCCGAAGAAGGTGGCGGTCTGCCACGTCCACGCCATCCACCCCAGCCCGGTCGTCGCTGCGCCGCCCGCTCCGCCCATGGCCGCCCCCTCACACCCGCCCGAGGGCGAAGCCCTTGGCGATGTAGTTGCGCACGAAGTAGATGACGAAGGCGCCCGGGATGATGGTGAGGGCGCCGGCCGCGGCCAGCAGCCCCAGCTCGTAGCCCGAGGTGCTGGCGGTGCGGGTCATGGTGGCGGCGATGGGCTTGGCGTCCACCGAGGTGAGGGTCTTGGCCAGCAGGAGCTCGACCCAGGAGAACATGAAGCAGAAGAAGGCCGCCACGCCGATGCCCGAGGCGATGGTGGGGACGAAGATGCGGCCGAAGAAGCGCCAGAAGGAGTAGCCGTCCACGAAGGCGGTCTCGTCCAGCTCCTTGGGCACCCCGGACATGAAGCCCTCCAGGATCCAGACCGCCAGCGGGATGTTGAAGAGGCAGTGGGCCAGCGCCACCGCGACGGTGGTGTCGAAGAGGCCGATGGCCGAGTAGAGCTGGAAGAAGGGCAGGGCGAAGACCGCCGCCGGGGCCATGCGGTTGGAGAGCAGCCAGAAGAAGAGGTGCTTGTCGCCGAGGAAGCGGTAGCGGGAGAAGGCGTAGGCCGCCGGGAGCGCCACCAGCACCGAGACCACGGTGTTCATGGCCACGTACTTGATGGAGTTGACGTAGCCGCCGTACCAGGTCGGGTCGGTGAAGATCTTCCGGTAGTTCTCCAGCGTGAAGTTGTGGGGCCAGAGCGTGAAGGTGCCCAGGATCTCGTTGGTGTTCTTGAACGACATGTTGAGCAGCCAGTAGATGGGCATCAACACGAAGAGGATGTAGACGAAGGGCACCAGCCAGGCGATGCGGCGCATGTCAGTCCACCTCGTCCTTGGTCATGGTGGTGTAGTAGACCCAGGACAGCAGCATGATGATGAGGAAGTAGACCAGCGACATGGCGGCCGCCGGCCCCAGGTCGAACTGCCCGAGGGCCACCTTCACCAGGTCGATGGAGAGCAGGGTGGTGGCGTTGCCCGGGCCGCCGCCGGTGAGGACGATGGGCTCGGTGTAGATGTTGAAGCTGTCCATGAAGCGCAGCAGCACCGCGATGGTGAGCACGCGCTTCATCTTGGGCAGCTGGATGAAGCGGAAGACCGCCCAGCCCGAGGCCCCGTCGATGCGCGCCGCCTGGTAGTAGGCGTCGGGGATGGCCGAGAGGCCGGCGTAGGCCAGCAGGACCACCAGCGAGGTCCAGTGCCAGACGTCCATGGCGACCAGGGTGGCCCAGGCCGCCAGCGGCTGGCGCGTGTAGTTGTAGTCGATGCCCATGGCGTTGAGCCCGTGGCCCAGCAGGCCGATGTCGGGCAGCGCCAGGATGTTCCACATGGCGCCCACCACGTTCCACGGGATGAGCAGCGGCATGGCCATCAGGACCAGGTTGACCGACACCCACGGCCCCTTGCGCGGCATGGCCAGGGCGATGGCCACGCCGAGGGGGAGCTGGATGGCCAGCACGATGCCGGTGAAGAGGAGCTGGCGCTGCAGCGAGAGGCGGAAGCGCTCGGAGTGGAGCACCTCGCGGAACCACTTCACGCCCTCGAAGAAGAAGACGTTGTCGCCGAAGGTCTCCTGCACTGAGTAGTTCACCACCGTCATGAGCGGGATGATGGCGTTGAAGGCCACCAGCACCACCACCGGCAGCACCAGGAACCAGGCCTTCTGGTTGGGGACCTTGGCGCTCACGGGGTGGCCTCCCCGGCGGTGGTCCAGCCGTCGGCGAAGAGCTGGGTGTAGGCGGGGTCGAAGCGCACGTGGGCGCGCCCCTCCGGCACCGGGCGCCCCTCGTCCACCAGCAGCCGGATGAGGGTGCCGTCGTCGTGGCGGGTCTCGACCACGCGGTGGCGGCCGGCGTCGCTCACCTTGGCCACCCGCACCGGGACGCCCTCCTCGGCGAGGTGGACGAACTCGGGGCGGACCCCCAGCTCCAGCCGCGCGCCGGCGGCCGGGGCGGCGCGGGGCGGGACCGCGCCGACGGCCACCCCGGCGAAGCGCGCCACGCCGCCCTCGAAGGTGGCCGGCAGCACGTTCATGCCCGGGGAGCCGATGAAGTGGCCCACGAAGGTGTGGCGCGGCCGCTCGAAGAGCTCCACCGGCGTGCCGGCCTGCAGCACCTGCCCCTCGTTCATGACCACCACCTGGTCGGCGAAGGTGAGCGCCTCGGTCTGGTCGTGGGTCACGTAGATCATGGTGGTGTGGAGCCGCTGGTGCAGCTCCTTCAGCTTGGAGCGCAGCCGCCACTTGAGGTGGGGGTCGATGACCGTCAGCGGCTCGTCGAAGAGGATGGCCGAGACGTCGGCGCGCACCAGGCCGCGCCCCAGGGAGATCTTCTGCTTGCCGTCGGCGGTCAGGCCGGCGGCGCGCTGGGGCAGCATGGCCTCCAGGTCGAGGAGGGCGGCGATCTCGCGGACGCGCTGGTCCACCTGCGCCGCCGGCAGGCGCCGGTTGCGCAGCGGGAAGGCCAGGTTGTCGTAGACGCTCATGGTGTCGTAGACGACCGGGAACTGGAACACCTGGGCGATGTTGCGGGCGTCGGGGGCCAGGCCGGTGACGTCCCGGTCGTCGAAGCGGATGGTCCCCTCGGTGGGGCGGAGCAGGCCCGAGATGACGTTGAGCAGGGTGGTCTTGCCGCAGCCGGACGGCCCGAGGAGCGCGTTGGCGCTGCCGGGGGCCCACTCGAGGTCGAGCTTCTTGAGGGCCCAGTCGCCCGGGGCGCCCTTGGCGGTGCGGTAGCGGTGTCGCAGGCTCTCGATGCGGATGCGCGCCATGCCGTCCCCTAGCCCTCTGCAGCGCCGCCGCTGACGCAGCGGCCGTCCGGGCCGAAGTAGAGGCCCCGTGCCACGTCGAGCCGGAAGTCGGCGCGCTCGCCCACCGCGAAGCGGTGCACGCCGCGGGACTGGGAGACCCAGGTGGCGCCGTCGAGGCCGAAGTGGACCGTGCTCTCGGAGCCGGAGAGCTCGGCGATGGAGACCGGGCCGGTCACGGTGGCGCCGCCCGGCCCGGTGCCGGCGGTGGCCGGCTGCACGTGGTGGGGCCGGAGGGCGAAGGTGTAGGGCCCGTCGGCCAGCGCCGCGGCCGGCCCCTCGGCCGGCCAGGCGGTGAGCGCGCCGAGGCGGATGCGGCCGTCGCGCTTCTCGACGACCGCGGTGTTGATGGGCGGATCCGAGAAGGCCCGCGCCGTGGTGAGGTCCACCGGCCGGCGGTAGACCGCCGCGGTGGGCCCGAACTGGGTGACGGCGCCCTCGTGGACGGTGGCCACGTGGCCGCCCAGCAGCAGCGCCTCCGACGGCTCGGTGGTGGCGTAGACCACGGTGCAGTCGCGGTCGGCGAAGAGGCGGGGGAGCTCGTCGCGCAGCGCCTCGCGGAGCTTGTAGTCGAGGTTGGCGAGGGGCTCGTCGAGGAGCACCAGCCCGGCGTCCTTCACCAGGGCGCGCGCCAGGGCGGTGCGCTGCTGCTGGCCGCCGGAGAGCTCGGCGGGGCGCCGGTCGAGGAGGGGCGACAGCCCCAGCAGCTCGGCGATCTTCCCCACCCGCTCCTTCACCGCGGCCGCGGCCAGCCCCTCGACCCGCAGCGGGGAGGCGATGTTGTCGAACACCGAGAGGTGCCCGTAGTTGATGAACTGCTGGTAGACCATGGCGACGCGGCGCTGGCGCACCGGCACGCGGGTCACGTCCTGGCCGTTGGCCAGCACCTTCCCGGCGGTGGGGTGGAGCAGGCCGGCCATGAGCCGCAGCAGCGTGGTCTTGCCGGCCAGCGTCGGGCCGAGCAGCACGTTGAAGCCCTGGGGGGCGAGGTCGAGGCTGGTGGGATGGACGTGGACCTGGCCGTCCACCTTCAGCGAGACGTCCTGGAGCGTGAGGCGCATGCCGTTCGGTCCCCCGGGAACCGGGGCCGGCGGGCGCACCCGCCGGCCCCGCGCCTGCGGGTCAGGTCACTTCTTGGTCCAGCGCTTCACCAGCTCGTCGTAGTCCACGGTCTGGCCGGCCGGCTTCTCGTTGGCCAGCTTGGCCTTCGGGCCGTCGGGGCGGCCCAGCCAGCTGTTCGGGTCCTGCGGCTTGTTGAGCCGCGGGCCGCAGCCGCCGTAGACCTTGGCCTTCTCGTCGGCCTCCTGCATGCGGGCCATCACCTGGTCCATCTCGCCGGCCAGGCGGTCCATGGCCTGCTGCGGGGTGAAGACGCCGGAGTTCACGTCGCCGATGTTCTGCCACCAGAGCTGCGCCAGCTTCGGGTAGTCCGGGACGTTGATGCCGGTGGGCGTGTAGAGGACGCGGTCCGGCGAGCGGTAGAACTCCACCAGGCCGCCGAGCTTGGGGGCGCGGTCGGTGAACGACTGGTGGCGGATGTCCGAGTCACGGATGATGGTCAGGCCGACGTGGCTCTTCTTGAGCGACACCGACTTGGAGACCACGAACTGCGCGTAGAGCCAGGCGGCCTTGCGGCGCTCCACCGGGGTGGACTTGAAGAGGGTCCACGAGCCGGCGTCCTGGTAGCCGACCTTCATGCCGTCCACCCAGTACGGGCCGTGGGGCGACGGGGCCATGCGCCACTGCGGGAAGCCCTTGTCGTCCACCGTGTTGTTGCCCTCCTTCTTGGAGGCCACCATGTTGGCGGTGAAGGCGGTGTACCAGAAGATCTGCTGGGCCACGTTGCCCTGCGCCAGCGCCGGCAGCGACTGGTAGAAGTCGTAGTCGGCCGCGCCCGGGGGCGCGTACTTGCGGAGCCACTCGTCCCACTTGCGGATGGCGTAGACCGAGGCCGGGCCGTTGGTCTCGCCGCCGCGGGAGACCGAGGCGCCCGACGGGTTGCAGGAGTTGGGCTCCATGCGGATGCCCCACTCGTCGATGGGCCGGCCGTTGGGGAGGCCCTTCGAGGAGGCGCCGGCCATGGAGAGCCAGGCGTCGGTCATGCGCCAGCCCAGGTCCGGGGCGCGCTTGCCGTAGTCCATGTGGCCGTAGATGCGGACGCCGTCGATGGTCTTCACGTCGTTGGTGAAGAACTCGGCGATGTCCTCGTAGGCCGACCAGTTGACCGGCACGCCCAGCTCGTAGCCGTACTTGGCCTTGAAGGCCTTGCGGATGTCCGGGCGCTTGAACCAGTCGTAGCGGAACCAGTAGACGTTGGCGAACTGCTGGTCGGGCAGCTGCCAGAGCTTGCCGTCGGGCCCGGTGGTGAAGGACTTGCCGATGAAGTCGTCCACGTCGAGGGTCGGCAGGGTCACGGCCTTGCCCTCGCCGGCCATCCAGTCGGTCAGGTTGACCGCCGACTGCAGGCGCGAGTGGGTGCCGATCAGGTCGGAGTCGTTGACGTAGCCGTCGTACAGGTTGCGGTTGGTCTGCATCTGCGTCTGGACGGCCTGCACCACCTCGCCCTCGCCGAGGATCTGGTGGTTCACCTTGATGCCGGTGATCTCCTCGAAGGCCTTGGTGAGGACCTTCGACTCGTACTCGTGGGTCGGGATGCCCTCCGAGAGCACGTTGATCTCCATGCCCTTGAACGGCTTGGCCGCCTCGATGAACCAGTTCAGCTCCTTGAGCTGGGCCTCCTTCGACAGGGTGGTGGGCTGGAACTCCTTCTCGGCCCACCGCTTCGCCGCGGCCTCGTCGGCCCGGGCCCCCACCGCGAACAGCGCCGCGAGGAAGGCCAAGCCGATCCTGATCGTCCGTCCATGTTTCGTCATGTTCACTCCAAGCGGAACCCGGCGGCCCCGCGGATCACGGTTGAAGCGCTCATACCTGAATCGCGCGGGGGTTCGTTACGGTTCGTTTCGGCTATACCCAAAACACCCACATGACGCCCCGCGCCACGGGTGCGGGATCAGCGGGTGGACGCCCCGTCGAGGGCCAGGCGGGGCGCCGCAGCGGCCAGCCACGCCTCCCGCGCCGCGTCGCCGCCCGGGCCGAGGAGCAGGCGGCAGGCCTCGGCCAGCCCGGGGTCGCGGGCGATCTCCTCGCGCCGGGCCAGCTGCGCGATCTCGCTGCGCCGCCGCAGGAAGTCGTCGAGGTGCACCACCAGCTCGCGCTGGCCGGCCAGGGCCAGCTCGCAGCGCAGGTGCTCGCCGCAGGCCAGCACCCGCTGCCCCGCCTGCGGGTCGCGCCGGATGGCCTCGAGCAGGCCGAAGGCCTCGGTGCCGTAGCGCCGCCAGAGCCGCGCGGCCACCGGCGCCTCGGCCCCGGCCGGGGTGGCCCCGTCGAGCCCGAGGAGGCGCGCCTGGTGGAGGAACTCCTCGCGCAGGGCGGCCGGCGGCTCGCCCCACCAGCGCCGGCCGCGGAAGGGCAGCGCCACGCCGAGCCGCTCCACCTCGGCGCACAGCTCCTCGCCCACGTTGAGGCAGTCGGTCAGCTTGCCGCCGAAGATGGTGACGCGCCCCTGCCCCTCGCTCACCTCCAGGGCGTGCTTGCGCGAGAGCTGCATCCAGTCCTTGCCGCCGGCGCCGGCCGACCCCACCACCAGCGGGCGCACGCCGCAGCGCTCCGCCACCACGTCGGCCTCGGTGAGCGGGCGCGGCAGGCGCAGCCGCTTGTTGATGTTGTCGAGGACGAAGCGGCGGTCCTCGGGCGTCACGCCCACCTCGGGCCGCTCCACCGGCGTGTCGGTGGTGCCGATGCAGGTCTTGTCGCCCAGGGGGATGACGAAGAAGAGCCGCCCGTCGTCGGCGAAGAAGGCCAGCACGCGCCCGCCCGGCGTGAGCCGGTCCACCAGCAGGTGGATGCCCTTGGAGAGGAAGTGGCGGTGGGCCGTGGTGACCCCGTCGCGGCCGTTGACGCCGTCGGCCCAGGGGCCGCAGGCGTTGACCAGCAGGCGCGAGCGGATGCGCCGGGTGGCGCCGCCCACCAGGTCGCGGACGGTGGTGACCCAGCCGTCGCCGTCGCGGGCCGAGCCGGTGGCCTCCACGTAGTTGGCGGCGGCGCAGCCGTGGTCCAGGGCGCTGCGCACGAAGGACCAGGCGAAGCGCGCGTCGCCGTCGGGGAGGTAGGCGTCGGAGTACTCGAAGCCGCCGTCGAGGAGGTCGCGGGCCACCGCCGGCTCCTCGCGCGCCATGGTGGCGAGGGAGAGCGGGCGGGGCGTGCGGGTGAAGCAGGAGCCGAGCAGCCAGTAGAGCCAGGTGCCGGCCAGCAGCTTCCAGCGGCCGTGGCGGAAGCCGCGGGTGTGCGCCGTGTAGAAGCGGATCTCGCGGACCGACGAGGGGTAGCTGCGCAGGAGCTCGTTGCGCGCCAGGCAGAGCTTGCGCACCAGCCCGAACTCCATCGACTCGAGGTACTTGATGCCGCCCCAGACCAGGCAGGAGGACTCCTGCGAGGTGGCGGAGGCGAAGTCGGCCTTCTCCACCAGCGCCACGCGGGCGCCGCGCGCCGAGAGGGCCGCCGCCGAGACGGCGCCGTTGATGCCGCCGCCCAGCACGAGCACGTCGAAGGGCTCGCGATCGAGGCGGGCCACGCTGGCCGCCCGCAGGGCCGGACCACCGCTCATGGGTGACCCTCCGCGCGCCCCCGGGCCGGGGCGGTGGGCGGTTCGGTTTGCCTGGGGCGCGGGGCGCTCATAGGATGCGAAGCACATCGCACCTCTCGTTCGTGTTCGTTTCTTTTCATTTGGGTTCGCCCCATCCGTGACGCCGCGCCACCGCCAGCTCCTCGATCACCTCCGCCAGCACGGCGACACCTCCCTGGCCACCCTGGCCCGCGTCCTCAAGGTGACCGCCCAGACCGTGCGCCGCGACGTGCGCCAGTTGGAGGCCGCCAACCAGGTGGCCCGCTACCACGGCGGCGTGGGGCTCCCCTCCACGGTGGAGAACATCGACTACGCCCAGCGCCAGGTGATGAACGCCGACGCCAAGCGGCGCATCGCGCGGCTGGTGGCGCGCCACGTCGAGCCAGGCCGCTCGCTGATCATCGACATCGGCACCACCACCGAGGAGGTGGCGCGGGCCCTGGCGTCCCACCGTGGCATCCGGGTGGTCACCAACAACCTCAACGTGGCGGCCATCATGGCCGCCAACGAGGCGGCCGAGGTCTTCGTGGCCGGCGGCCTGGTGCGCCACCGCGATCGCGGCATCGTGGGCGAGGCCACCCTCGACTTCATCCGCCAGTTCAAGGTGGACGTGGGGGTGATCGGCGTCTCCAGCATCGAGGCCGACGGCACGCTCCTCGACTACGACTACCGCGAGGTGCGGGTGGCCCAGGCCATCTTCGAGCAGGCCCGGGAGATCTGGCTGGTGGCCGATCACTCCAAGTTCAAGCGCGGCGCCATGGTGCGCCTGGGCCACCTCTCGCAGGTGGACCGCTTCTTCACCGACGCGCCGGTGGGCGAGCCGGTGCGCAAGCTGCTGGAGTCGCTGCAGGTGGAGCTGCTGGTGGCGGACGCCGGCGGGCGGTGAGGGGGCGCGTTACCGGCTCGCCACCTTCTCCGTCCGCTCCCGCCACCCGCCCCCCAGCGACCGGTACAGGTCCACCAGGTTGACGAGCCGCGCCAGCCGCACCTGGATCAGCCCCTGCCGCGCGGCGAAGAGGTCGCGCTGGGCGGTGAGCACGGTGAGGTAGCTGTCCACGCCGCCGCGGTACCGCAGGTCGGCCAGCTCGGTGCGCCGCGCCTCGGCGGCCACCCGGGCCGACTGGGCCTGGAGCTGGCGGTCGAGGAAGGCGCGTCCCTCCAGCGCGTCGGCCACCTCGCGGAAGGCCCCCTGCACCGCCCGCTCGTAGCGGGCCACCTCGGCCTGCTTGCGCAGCTCGGCGGCGTCCAGGCTGGCCTGGAGCGCCCCGCCGGCGAAGATGGGGAGGCTGATGCGCGGCGAGAAGGTCCAGGCCAGCGAGCCGCCGGCGAAGAGGCCGTCCAGGCTGGCGCTGGCGGTGCCGCCCTGGCCGGTGAGGGAGATGCTGGGGAAGAAGGCGGCGCGGGCCGCCCCCACCGCGGCGTTGGCCGACTGCAGGGCGTGCTCGGCGGCCAGCACGTCGGGGCGGCGGACCAGCACCTCGGAGGGGACGCCGGCCGGCAGCTCGGCCACCGGCGCGCCGGCGTCGAGCGGGGCCGGCGGGGGCAGCCCCTCCGGCAGCGGGCCGCCCACCAGCAGCGCCAGCGCCGAGGCGGCGCGGGCGCGGACCTGCTCGGCGGCGGCCAGGTTCACGCGCGCCGTCTCCACCTGCGACTCGGCGGTGCGGAGGTCCAGCTCGGTGGCGCGGCCGGCGGCGGCCGAGGCGCGGGTGATCTCCGCGGAGGCGGCCACGGTGTCGAGGGTGGCCCGGGCCAGCGCCACCTGCTCCTCGGCGGCGCGGCCGGCCAGCTCCTGCGAGGCCACCGCCGACACCAGCGCGAGGTGGGTGGCGCGGCGCGCCTCCTCGGTGGCCAGGTACTGTTCCAGCGCCGCATCCGAGAGGCTGCGCAGGCGGCCGAAGAGGTCGAGCTCGAAGGAGGCCGCCGCCCCGACCTGCCAGGCGCCGGAGGTGCTCTCCTTCCCGGAGAGGCTCAGGTCGGCCGGGGTGTGGGTCCGCGAGGCCGTGGCCACGCCGGCCACCGCGGGGAGCAGGGCGGCGCGCTGGATGCGGTACTGGGCCCGCACCGCCTCGGCGTTGAGGGCGGCCACGCGGAGGTCGCGGTTCTGCGTGAGCGCCAGCTCGACCAGGGCCTGCAGGCGGGCGTCGGGGAGGACGTCGCGCCAGCCCAGGTCGGCGGCGGGCGTGGCGCCCGCGCCCGGGGCGGCGGCGGACGGGAAGCTCGCCGCCACCGGCGCCGCGGGGCGCTGGTAGCGCGGCGCCAGGGAGCAGCCGGCGGCCAGGGTGGCGGCGGCCAGGGCCGCGGCGGCGGTCGGGATCCGGCTAGCCATGGCTGGCCTCCTTGAGGCCGCCGGCGCGGCGCGCCAGCTCCTCGTCCTCGGCGCGGGCGTCGGCGTCGGGGTCGTTGGGCTCCTGCCGCGGCGGCGGCGGCTTCACCCGCTGGGCGATGAGGGCGAAGAAGAGGGGGACGAAGAGGATGGCCAGCACCGTGGCGGCCAGGGTGCCGCCGATGACGGCGGTGCCGATGGCCACCTGGCCGCCGGCGCCGGCGCCGTGGGCGATGGCGAGGGGCAGGACGCCCAGGATGAAGGCCAGCGAGGTCATGAGGATGGGGCGCAGGCGCAGCCGGGCCGCCTCCAGCGCCGCCTCCAGCACCCCCATGCCGCGCTCGTGCAGCTCCTTGGCGAACTCGACGATGAGGATGGCGTTCTTGGCCGAGAGGCCCACCGTGGTGAGGAGGCCCACCTGGAAGAAGACGTCGTTGGTGAGGCCGCGCCCCAGCATGGCGGCCACCGCGCCGAGCACGCCGAGGGGCACCACCAGCATCACCGAGGCCGGGATCGACCAGCTCTCGTAGAGGGCGGCCAGGCAGAGGAAGATCACGATCAGCGAGATGGCGTAGAGGGCCGGGGCGTTGGCGCCGGAGACCCGCTCCTCGTACGAGAGGCCCGACCACTCGTAGCCGATGCCCTGCGGCAGCTGGGCCACGATGCCCTCCATGGCCGCCATGGCGTCGCCGGAGGAGCGCCCCTGGGCCGGCTCGCCCTGGATGGCCATGGCCGGGATGCCGTTGAAGCGCTCCAGCTTGGGCGAGCCGAAGGTCCAGCGGGTGGTGGCGATGGCGGTGAGGGGCACCATCTCCCCGGCCTTGTTGCGCACGTACCAGCGCGAGAGGTCCTCGGGGTTCATGCGGTAGGGGGCGTCGGCCTGCATGAAGACGCGCTTGGTGCGCCCCTTGTCCATGAAGTCGTTGACGTAGGCCACGCCCCAGGTCGAGGCCAGGGTCTGGTTCACGTCGGCCAGCGAGACGCCCAGGGCGGTGGCCTTCTGCTGGTCCACCTCGACGTTGAACTGCGGCGTGTCCTCCAGGCCGGAGGGGCGGACCTTGGCGAGGCGCGGGTCCTTGCGGGCCAGCTCGAGGAGCTGGTTGCGCGCCGCCACCAGCGCGTCGTGGCCCAGGTTGGCGCGGTCCTGCAGCTGCAGCTCGAAGCCGTTGGCGTTGCCGAGCTCGGTGACCGCCGGCGGCGTGAAGACGAAGGCGAAGGCGTCCTTCATGCGGGCGAAGGCCTTCTGGGCCCGGGCCGCCACCAGGTCGGCGCGCAGCCGCTCCTCGTGGCGCTCGTCCCAGGGCTTGAGGCGCACGAAGGCCACGCCGGCGTTCTGGCCGCGCGAGCCGAAGTTGAAGCCGGCGATGGACATGACCGACTCGATGGCGTCCTTCTCCTCGGTGAGGAGGTGGTCGCTCACCTTGGCCAGCACCTTCTTGGTCTGCTCCATCGTGCTGCCGGGGGGCAGCACGACCTGGGCGTACATCAGGCCCTGGTCCTCCTGCGGGAGGAAGCCGGTGGGGAGCCGGGTGAAGAGCGCGCCCAGCGCCACCACCAGCACCAGGTAGGCGATCATGCCGCGCACCCGGCGCTTCAGGAGGAAGTCCACCACCACCTGGTAGCGGCCGGCGCCGCCGTCGTAGGCGCGGTTGAACCAGCCGAAGAAGCCCTTCCGTGCCAGCCCGTGCCCCTTCTCCACCGGCTTGAGGAGGGTGGCGCAGAGGGCCGGGGTGAGGGAGAGGGCCACGAAGACCGAGAGGGCCATCGAGGAGACGATGGTGATGGAGAACTGGCGGTAGATGACGCCCACCGAGCCGCCGAAGAAGGCCATGGGCACGAAGACCGCCGCCAGCACCAGGGCGATGCCGACCAGGGCCCCGGTGATCTGCTTCATCGACTTGCGGGTGGCCGACTTCGGCGGCAGCCCCTCCTCGCTCATGACGCGCTCGACGTTCTCCACCACCACGATGGCGTCGTCGACCAGGAGGCCGATGGCCAGCACCAGGCCGAACATCGTCAGGGTGTTGATGGAGAAGCCGAAGGCGGCCAGCACGCCGAAGGTGCCGAGGAGCACCACCGGCACGGCGATGGTGGGGATGAGCGTCGCCCGGAAGTTCTGGAGGAAGAGGTACATCACCAGGAACACCAGCACGATCGCCTCGAGGAGGGTCTTCACCACCTCCTCGATGGAGACCTTCACGAAGGGCGTGGTGTCGACCGGGTAGGTGGCCGCCAGTCCGGGCGGGAAGTAGCGCGACAGCTCCTCGACCCGGGCCTTGACGCGGTCGGCGGTGGCCAGCGCGTTGGCGCCGGCGGCCAGGCGCACGCCGATGCCGGAGGAGGGGCGGCCGTTGATGAAGGTCTCGATCTCCGAGGTCTCGCCCGCCAGCTCCACCCGGGCCACGTCGGCCAGGCGCACCCGCGAGCCGTCGGGGTTGACGCGGAGCAGGATGGCGCGGAACTGCTCGGGGGTCTGCAGGCGGGTCTGGGCGGTGATGGTGGCGTTGAGCCGCTGGCCGTCCACCGCCGGCAGGCCGCCCAGCTGGCCGGCCGAGACCTGGGCGTTCTGGGCCTGCACCGCCGCCTGCACGTCGAGGGCGGTGAGCCGGTACTGGGCCAGCCGGGCCGGGTCGAGCCAGATGCGCATGGCGTAGGCCGAGCCGAAGGTGACCACCTCGCCCACGCCGTTGACGCGGCTGATCTGGTCCTGGAGCGTGGAGAAGGCGTAGTCGGAGATGTCGTTGCGGGTCATCGACCCGTCCTTCGACACCAGGCCGATGATCAGCAGGAAGTTGGAGACCGACTTGGCGACGCGCACGCCCTGCCGCTGCACGTCCTGCGGCAGCTGGGGCATGGCCACCGCCAGCTTGTTCTGCACCTGCACCTGGGCGATGTCCGGGTCGGTGCCGGCGTCGAAGGTCAGCGTCACCGCGGCGTTGCCGGCCGAGTCGGAGGAGGCGGCCATGTAGCGCAGGTGGTCGAGCCCGTTCATGCGCTGCTCGATGACCTGGGTGACGGTGTCCTCCAGCGTCCGGGCCGAGGCGCCGGGCCAGGTGGTGCTGACGGTGATGGCGGGCGGCGCGATGGCCGGGTACTGCGACACCGGCAGCCCGAGGATGGCGAGGGCGCCGGCCAGCATCACGAGGATGCCGACCACCCAGGCGAAGATCGGCCGATCGATGAAGAACTGGGCCACGTGGGGCTCCTTGGTCCGGAGGGGGAAGAGGCGGCTACTTCGCCGCCGGGGCGCCACCGGCCGGGACGGGCGTCACCGCCACCCCGGGCCGCACCTTCTGCACCCCCTCCACGATCACCTGCTCGCCGGCCTTCACGCCGCCGCTCACCAGCCAGGCGTCGCCCACCGTCCGGTCGGCCACCAGCTGGCGCCGCTCCACCTTCTGCTCCGCGTTGACCACCAGCGCCACCGGCAGCCCCTTCTGGTCGCGCGTCACGCCCACCTGCGGCACCAGCAGGGCCTCGGGCTGCACCGCCTGCTCCAGCCGGGCCCGCACGAACATGCCGGGCAGCAGCTCGCCCTTCGGGTTGGGGAAGAGGACGCGGAGCGCGATGGAGCCGGTGCCCGGGTCGACGGTCACGTCGGCGAACTGCAGCGTGCCGGGCTGGGCGTACTCGCGCCCGTCCTCGGTGAGGAGCTTCACCTTGGCCCCGCCCTGGGGGGCCGCCTGGAGCCGCCCGGCCTCCACGTCGCGGCGCAGCGCCAGCACCTCGGCGGCCGACTGCGTCACGTCCACGTACATGGGATCGAGCTGCGTCACGGTGGCGAGGAGGGTGGCCTGGGCCTGCTGCACGAAGGCGCCCTCGGTCACCGCGGCGCGGCCGATGCGGCCGGTCACCGGCGAGGTCACGGCGGTGTAGGAGAGGTTGAGGCGGGCCAGCTGCTCGTTGGCGCGGGCCGCGGCCACGTCGGCCTCCGAGGTCTTCAGCGCGGCGGCGGCGGTGTCGGCCTCCTGCTGCGAGACCGCCTTCGACGCGAGCAGCTCGGCGGTGCGGGTGGCCTGGGTGCGTGCGTTCGAGAGGCTGGCCTCGGCGCGGGCCAGGCCGGCGCTGGCGGCGGCCAGGGCGGCCTCGTAGGGGGCCGGGTCGATCTGGAAGAGGCGCTGGCCCTCGCGGACCTCGCTCCCCTCGTTGAAGAGCCGCTTCAGCACGATGCCGCTGACGCGGGCGCGGACCTCGGCGACGCGGAAGGGCGAGGTGCGGCCGGGCAGCTCGCGGGTGAGCGTCACCGCGGCGGGGGCCAGGGTGATCACGCCGACCTCCACCGGGCCGGTGGCGGGGGGCGGGCCGCCCGGGCCGCCCTTGCAGGCGGCGAGGCCGGTGAGGGCGAGCAGGAGGGCGAGGCGGGCGTGGGGGGAGGTGGGCATGGCGGGGGAGACCTAGCGGGGACGGGGGTTGACCGTCAAGACTGAACCGTTCAGTTTAGTCGCCCATGCGCTCCACCGCAGCACGCCCCGTCCGGAGGCCGGAGCGATCCCCGGCCAAGCGCCGCCAGATCCTGGCCGGCGCCCGCCGGGTCTTCGCCGCCGTGGGGTACGAGCGGGCCACGGTGGACGAGGTGGCATCGCAGGCCGGCGTCTCCAAGGCCACCGTCTACGGCCACTTCGACGACAAGAAGGCGCTCTGGCTGGCCTGCTTCGCCGAGGAGACCGACGCCGTCCGCGCCGAGCTCCTGCGCAGCTTCGAGGAGGTGGGGGGCGATCCGGAGGTGGCCCTGCGCCGCGCCGGCGAGCGGCTCATGAAGGTGCTCACCTCGGCCCCCTTCGTCTCGCTCTACGTCCACACCGCGGCGGAGGCCCAGCGCTTCCCCGAGGCGGGCGCCTCGCTCTTCGAGCGCGGGCCGCTGGCGGTCTGGGACACGGTGGCCGCCTGGCTGCGCCGCTGGGAGGCGGCCGGCGTGCTGCGCCTCGGCGACCCGCGCCACGCCGCGGTGCACTTCCTCCAGCTCTGCCACGGCGAGCTGGTGATCCGCGCCCAGCTCGGCGTCGCCTACCCCACGCCGGCCGAGCTGCGGGCCACGGTGGGGCGGGGCGTGAAGGCGTTCCTGCGGGCCTACCGGGCCTGAGGCGCCTCGTCGTCCACCCGGTAGACGCGCACCGGCCCGGCGCCGTCGCCCACCACCAGCCAGAGCGCCGCGGCGCCGCCGGCCTCGATGACGCGGAAGTCGAGGATGCGCGTGGCGGCGCCGTCGCCGAGGGCCAGCCCGCGGCACCCGGGCGTCCCGGCGGCGCACCCGCCCTCGCCCTCGAAGTCGCCGGCCGCGCCGGGGGCCACGGCCGCCCGGTAGAGCGCCAGCCCCTCGTCGCCGTCGAAGCCGGCGTAGAGCCAGCGCGGCGTGGCGGCGAGGAGCGTGAAGGCGCCCTCCTGCCGCGCGCCGAGCCGCGTGAGCCGCGGGTCGCCGCCCGTCGCGGCCGCGCCCGGCGCCACCAGCCACCAGTCGCCCGGGGCGCAGGGGGCGGCGGCGCCGGCGGTGTCGCAGCGCCAGAGCTGGGGCACGGCGGCCGGCTGGCCGGGGAGGCCGACCACGTTGCGGGCGGCGAAGAGGCAGGGGCCCGCGCCGCATCGGCCGAAGGTGGCGAAGGCGGCCACCGCCAGCCGGCCGCGCCCGGCCGCGCCGTCCGCCGGCGGCGCCACGCCCTCGCGGGCCGCCCAGGCCTCGGCGGACGGCGTCGCCCCGGCCCAGTCGCCGGGCGCGGCGCCGGCCGGCCCGGGGCGCGCCACCGTGGCGCGGGCCAGGCCGGCGCGGTGGCCCAGGTAGAGCAGCCCCTCCACCCGGGCGAGGGCGGTGAGCCCGGCGCCCGCGGCGCCCGGGAGCCGGGAGGCCTCCAGGTCGAGGAGCCCCTCGCCGGCCGGCGCGTCGAGCCCGGGCCAGGTGGGGGCGCCCTCCAGCGCGAGGAGCACCGGATCGCCGCCGGGCCCGCCCGCGAAGGCCAGGTAGAGCCGCCCCGGCGCGCCGCCGTCGGCGAGGAGCGCGGTGAGGCGCGGCACCTCGCCCGCCGGGCCGGACGCCGGGAGCGCGGCGCCGAGGTCGACGAAGGCGAGATCGAGGAGGTCCGCTCCGGGCGCCGGGGCGCCGTAGAGGAAGCGCGAGCCGGCCGGCCCGGCGCCGGCCAGCCAGAGCCGCTCCACGCCGCCGAGCGCCGCCGCCTCGAGGAGCACGGCGCCGGCCTCGCCGTCCGGCCCGCACGCCAGGGTCCCGGCGGCGCAGCCGGGCGTGCCGAGCGTGCCGGCCGAGGCCAGCGGCGCCAGGGCCGCCCAGGCCGTGCTGGAGGCCGGCGAGGCGCCGGCGTCGACGGCGAGCGCCAGCGCCACCGCGGCGGCCACCGGATCGGCGACCCCGGCGTCGAGCCGCGCCAGCCGCGCGCCGTCCCGCCCCGGCCCCACCCAGGCGCCGCCCCACCAGCCCGCCAGCCGCGCCTCGGTGGCGCCGTCGCCCAGCGGGTCCACCGCCACCAGCGCCGGCCCGGGCGCGGGGGCGGCGAGCGCCAGGAGGCCGGCCGGCGGCCCCTCCAGCGCCACCACCGCGCCGGCCGCCGCCACCGGGCCGACGGCGCCGCCCGAGTCCGCGCTGGTGCCCGAGGCGGAGCCGCCAAAGGAGACGCTGCCGGGGGCGGCGGCGTCGTTCGCGAAGGTCCAGGTGAAGACCGCCGGGCTCCCGGCGGCGGCCGGGGCGGAGGCCGGCGCCGGGCCCGACACCAGGGTGGCGCCGGCCCCGGCGTCGAAGGCGAGCGCCGGCACCACGCTCGCGGCCGCCGTGGCGCCGGCGACGCTCACCGTCATGGTCACCTCGAAGGTGGCGCCGGCGGCGACCGGCGTGGCCGGCCCGGCCAGCGCCGCCGCGAGCGAGGCCGGGGCCTGCACCAGGAGGGTGATGGCGGTGACCTTGGGCGCGGCGCTGGTGCCGGTGTTGGCGTCGGCGGCGGTGACGGTCGCGTCGAGGGTGTGGCTCCCGGTGCTGGAGGAGGCGCAGGTCCAGGTGAAGGTGGCGCTGCCGCCGCCCGCCACCGGCTGCGGGGTGGCCGGCGAGGCGGCGCCGCAGGCCGAGCCGGCCGCGGGCGTGACCTTGGTCGCCACCCCGGAGACCACCGCCGGGGCGCCGCCGCCGTTGGCCAGCACCAGCGTGATGGTGGCGGCCTGGCCGGTGTCCGCGGTGGCCGGGCTGGCCGTGAAGGCGGTGACGGCGAGGGCGGCGGCGGTGAGGCCGGTCACGGTGGCGGCGCCGGCCTGCACCGGCCCGACCGTGGCCCCCGAGTTGCCGTCGGCGGCGCGCACGCTGGCGCCGAAGGCGAGCGGCCCGGTGGCGGCCACGGTGCACGACCAGGTGAAGGTGGCGCGCCCGCCGCCCGCGACGGCCTGCGAGGCCGGCGCGGGGGCGGTGCAGCCGCTCGCGCCGGGCGGGTTCTCGGCGGTCGGCGTGGCGGCGCTGGCGGTGGCCTGGCCGAGGTTGTCCACCGTGAGCGTGAGCGTCACCACCTGGCCGACGCTGGCCGAGGGGACGCTCGCCGCCACGCTCGCGGCGAGCGCGGGCGGCGCCTGCACCAGCACCCCGGCCAGCGGGCTGGCGGTGACCTCGAGCGGCAGGCCGCTGGTGGCGTCAGCGCCGGCGAGGTGGCCGCCGAGCTGGAGGGGCCCGGCCTCGGTGGCGGTGCAGGTCCAGGTGAAGGTGCCCAGGCCGCCGCCCGGGATGGCGCGGGTGGCCGGGCTCGGCGCGGTGCAGGTGGCGGCGACGCCGGTCGCCGACGGCGTCACGGCGGTCACGCTGGCCGCGGCCGCGCCGGTGTTGGTGGCGGTGAGCGTCACCGTGAGCGCCTGGCCGGCGCTGGCGGTGACCGGGCCGCCCGCGATGGCCACGGTGGCGGCGAGCGCCGCCGGGCTCTGCACGGTGACGGCGGCGGCGCTGGCGGTGGCGGCGAGCGGGGTGCCGGCGTTGCCGTCGAGGCCGGCCAGCGTGGCGCCGAGCCCCAGCGTGCCGGTGGTGGTGGGGGTGCACGACCAGGTGAAGGTGGCGCTGCCCCCGCCGGCCACCGGCTGGCTGGCCGGGCTCGGCGCGGTGCAGGTGGCGCTGGCCGTCCCGCTCCGCGTCGGGGTGGCCGACACCGCCGTGGCGGCCGCCTGGCCGGAGTTGGTGACCGTGAGGGTGAGGGCCACCGCCTGCTCGGGGTTCACCGTGGCGGGCGTGGCCGCGACCGCGCCGGCCAGCGCCGCCGCCAGCTGCACCGCCACCGCGGCGCCGGTCACGGCGGGCCCGACGGCCGCGCCGCTGTTCACGTCGCTGGCGGTCACGGTGGCGCCGTAGGTGAAGGCGCCGGCCGCGGCGGCGGTGCAGGTCCAGGTGAAGGTGGCCGTGGCGCCGCCGGCGACGGCCTGGGGCGTGGTCGGCGAGGGGGCGCCGCAGG
>WBZM01000697.1_pt1 | contig 42143 bp, 44 predicted proteins | sample 5204271 | NCBI WGS metagenome assembly WBZM01 (sample SAMN12344346, study PRJNA552823) | activated sludge metagenome | biome: Activated sludge suspended growth; feature: Nitrification reactor; material: Wastewater; isolation source: activated sludge from nitrification reactor of wastewater... | reverse complement strand
AGCAGGACGACGAGGTCGGGCTTCAGGGAATTGGCGACTTCGGCGATATGGCGGATGCGCGAGGCGGGCATCCAGGGCTCGCAGGCGTGGATGTCGGCGATGATGGCGACCCGGAGGTCGAGCCCCGCCGGCCAGGCGCGCGGCGCGATGCGGTAGCGGGTGACGTCGAGCATGAAGCCCGGTTCGACCGCGACCGCGTAGCTGGCGAGGCCGGTCGACCCCAGAACGAGGCCTCCGGCGCCCTGCAGCAATGCGCGACGGGTGATCATCTCTTCGGCCCCACGCCGCGCGCCCGATATGCGCGGCTTGTCGCCCGAGACAATCTCAGGCGGCTATTTCCTGCCCGCCGATATAGGCGTCATTGCGGCCCATCGAAGGCTGGAAATCCGGCTCGAAGTCGGAAAGGTTAAGGCCGAACTCGGCGGCGACGGCGGCAAGGCCGATTTCGCGATAGATGCAGGCGCGGATTTCCGGCGCATCGGGCCGGTTCGCAATGGCCTGCAGGAGGATGGTCTGCAACTCGAACATGCGCATACTCAACTCTGCCGTCTCGGGAAGCCAACGCGGCTCCGCAGGGTCAGAGTTAAGGCTTGCGGGTTAAGGCGGATTTAAGCCTAACGAATTGCGATGTCCCGGCGCGGGACGCCTATTCCTTGGTGATATCCGGCGCGGTCGGGTTCTTCATGCCGACGACATGGTAGCCGGCGTCGACGTGCAGGATCTCGCCGGTCACGCCGCGCGACATCGGCGACAGCAGATAGACGGCGCTCTCGCCGACTTCCTCGATCGTCACGGTGCGGCGCATCGGCGCGTTATACTCGTTCCACTTGAGGATGTAGCGGAAGTCGCCGATGCCCGACGCCGCCAGCGTCTTGATCGGGCCGGCCGAAATTGCGTTCACGCGGATATTCTGCTCGCCAAGATCGGCGGCGAGATAGCGGACGCTGGCCTCCAGAGCCGCCTTGGCGACACCCATGACGTTGTAGTGGGGCATCCACTTTTCCGCGCCGTAATAGGTCAGCGTCAGCATGGAGCCCCCGCCCGCCATCAGCTTCTCGGCGCGCTGGGCGACCGCCGTGAAGGAATAGCAGGAGATGAACAGCGAGGTGTTGAAGTTCTTGGCCGTCGTCTCGATGTAGCGCCCGGTCAGCTCGTCCTTGTCGGAAAAGGCGATGCAATGGACGACGAAGTCGAGCTTGCCCCAGAGCTTCTCGACCTCGGCGAAGACGGCGTCGAGGCTCGCCTCGTCGGTCACGTCGCACTGGCCGACGACATGGCCGCCCAGCTCCTGCGCGAGCGGACGCACGCGCTTCTCGAGCGCCTCCCCCTGATAGGTGAAGGCAAGCTCGGCGCCCGCGTCGCGCGCGGCCTTGGCGATGCCCCAGGCGATCGAGCGCTGGTTGGCGAGCCCCATGATGAGGCCGCGCTTGCCGGCGAGCACGCCCGATATCGTAGGGACTTGCGGTGTCGTTTGCGACGTCATCTTGTCCGACCGGAATAAGCCTTGGGGCGCGACAACGCCCATCATGCCAGCCGTTTAAGGGGTGGCGTGCGCAAGCGCAAGGGCGCCCGGCCCGGCGGGGGCGCCGGACACCGCGGCATCCACAGGTCCACGAAATGACTGGCGCCGGCGCCCCCGCCGTCCTATCCTTAACTAGTGGTTGTCGAATGCGGCTCCCTGGCGTCCCCGAGTATGTCCGAAGAACGAAAATCGTCGCCGCAAACAGCGCCCTTTGGCGAAGCGCTGCAGGAGGGCGCGCCGGAGCTTCGCCGCTTCGCGCGGGCGCTCGTGGGACCGGTCTCGACGCGCACCGCCGACGCGCTGGTGCAGACGGCGACCGCGCGAATTTCAGCCTCCGAACGCCTGAATGGCGACCCGCTGGAACGGGCGTTCGCCGAAATCGTGCGACTCAACCGGCGGCGCGTGCGCGAGCGCGGGCGCGCGGCGGAAGCGACCGACGCGGCCGGCGGCGAGGCGGAGCGCCGCGACATGTCCGTTCCCGCGCAGATTTCCGCCATGCCGCTCGACGAGCGGGAAACGCTGCTGATCGTCACGCTCGCCGGCTACGGCTATGAGGCGGCCGGCCGCATTCTCGATCTGCCGATTTCGAGCGTCGTTTCACGCCTCATGCGCGCCCGCGCCCGGCTCGACGGCGCAAAGCCCGGCGTCGCCCAGCGCAGCGGCCACCTGCGGTTGGTGAAATGACCGGGGGGGCCCGCGTCAGCGAGGCCGAGCTTCACGCCTTCGTCGACGGCCAGCTCAGCGAGGAGCGCTCGCTGGCGGTCGCCGTCTGGCTCGCCGAACATCCGCGCGACGGGCTCAGGGTCGATGGCTGGCGGGCGCAGACCGATTCCATCCAGCGCGCCTTTCCGCCCCCGGCGCGCGAGCGCGTGACGCTGGCCTTTCGCGCGCCCGAATCCGACGCGCCGCTGACCATGCCGGAAACGCCGGCGATCGAGTCCTATCGCGCCAAACGCCGCCGACGCCAGACGCTGGCGGTGGTCGCGGCCTTCGCGGCCGGGGCGATCGCCGCCGGGGCGATGGCGGTCGGCGCGCATCGCATGACGGCGCGGCCTTCTCTCGCCGAGCCGATCTTCGCGGAAATCGCGACGGCCTCCGACGAATTCGCCCGCCGCGCGGTCGAAGCCTGGCGGGCCTATGCCGAGGACGCCGCCCGTCCCGTGGAAGTCGATTCGCGCGACATGGCGGCGCTGACGAAATGGCTGAAGGAGCGGACCGGGCTAGAACGCCCTCCCGTCATCGCCGAGGCGCGGCTGCTCGGCGGGCGCGTCCTGCCCGCTCACAGCGAAAACGCCGCCTTCCTGCTCTACCGCCTCGCCTCCGGCGATCTGGTGGCGCTACTGGCCGAACGTGGCGCGAGCGCGCCCGGCGCCTATGCGACCGGAGGGCTGACGGCGCGCGCGTGGAGCCGCGACGGCTTCGACTATGCCCTGGCCGGCCCCGTCCCGGAGCTTCGCCTGGAGGCGCTGGCCTCTGGGCTGGGGCGGCCGCGCTGACGTCGCCTCTCAGCCCAGATTCTTGCGGGGATCGTACGGGCGCTGCTCGCGCCAGCGCCGCATGAGCGCATCGAGATCGGGGTCGGCCGAATCGGGCAGCACGATCTGCAGCGTCACGTAGAGATCGCCATGCGCGCCCGTGGTCGATTCGAGCCCCTTCCCGCGCAAGCGCAGCTTGCGTCCTGAGGACGAGCCCGCGGGAATGGTCAGCTCCACCTTGCCCGCGAGCGTCGGCGCGTCCACCTTGCCGCCGAGCGTCGCTTCATAGAGCGTGATCGGCAAGTCGAGCTTGAGGTCGCGCCCGTCCACCTTGAACAGGGGATGCGGCGCGAATTTGAGGGTGACGATGGCGTCGCCCGGCTCGCCGCCGTAAGGGCTCGGCTGGCCCTGTCCGCGCAGGCGAATCTGCTGGCCGTCCTCGACGCCCTTCGGAATCTTCACTTCGAGCGTGCGGCCGGTCGGCAGGACGACGTTGACCTTGCCGGCGCGCGCCACTTCCACGAGCGGCACGAGCGCGGTCGCGGCATAATCCTCGCCCCTGGGCGCCGGACCCGCCCGACCGCCGGCGGCGCCGCGGCCACGGCCGCCGCCGAACAATTCTGAGAAAATGTCGCCGGCGCTGAAGCCGCCCTGGCCGCCGCCCCCGCCGCCGAAATTGAACTCGAAATGCTCCGCCCCGCCCGGCCCCGCCTGCCGGCGGAAGCCGCCAGGCCCGCCCGCGCCAAAGCCTTCGAAGCCGCGCGGCTTGCCGTCCGCGCCGATCTCGCCGCGGTCGAACTGGCCGCGCTTGTCTGGGTCGCCGACGATCTCGTAGGCCGAATTGATCTCGGCGAACTTCTCCTGCGCCTTGGGATCGTTCTTGTTCTGGTCGGGATGGTATTTCTTGGCGAGCTTGCGGAAGGCCTTCTTGACCTCGTCCGCGCCCGCGCCCTTGGAAACACCGAGTACGTCGTAAGGATTGCGCATTCTTCAGCCCATTCCGGCCCGGCCCTGACGGCGCCGCGCCCATGTCTTGAGCGCTAATTTGGGGACCGGCGCCGCAGTGCGCAAGCGCCCTCCAGGCTCGAACCGCGCCGTTATTCCACGTCGAGAGGGGTTGTGCCGGCCGGCTTGCCGTCGGCGCCGAGGCGTATCTTCTCGATGCGCGTCTCCGCCTGCTTCAGCAATTCCTCGCAGCGCTTCTTCAGCGCCTCGCCGCGCTCGTAGGCGGCGATCGAATCTTCCAGCCCGATGTCGCCCTTTTCCAGCCGGGCGACGATTTCTTCCAGCGCCTTCATCGCCTGTTCGAAAGGCATGGCGGCAATGTCTTTGGCTTCGGTCACGTCGGGCTCTCGAAATATTGCGTCGCTTCGCTCCTCGCAGGGACGGGGAGCGATTCCGCTGAAGTCCCGACGCTTATACCACGTCCGGCGCGGCGCCGCCCGCCGGCGGCGGACGGCGGGCGAACACCAGCTTCTGGTACAGGAGCCCGATGCCGATCAATACGAGGCCGAGGCCGATGAACGACAGCGCCCGCATCAGGCCCTCCAGACCGGACATGTCGTAGAGGAAGATCTTGAGCGTCGCGGCCAGCACGAACAGCCCCGAGGCGATTCGCGCGCCCTGATTCTGCCGCCAGACGCCGTAGAGCAGCAGCAGCGCGCCCAGCGCCAGCCAGACCGCCGAATAGGCCCAGATTTCCACCTCGCCCGTCGTCTCGCTCTCGCAGATGACGTCGCCGTGGAAGAAGCGCCGGGTCTGCAGGCAGGCGTAGAGGAAGAGCAGCGCCAGCGAGAGCACGCCCGCGCCCGTAACATACCATTGCGGACGGGCGCCCCGAGACATGCGCATCAGGACGGCGGCGAGCAAGGCCGGGAGCAAGTAGGAGATCAGCAACGCGTTGAAGAACGTCCCGCCCTCGACGGCCGCGCATTCGATGAAGGGATTGCGCGCGACGGCGAGGCCCACCGCCGCGATGGCGACGGACAGCCCGCCGAAGATCATCGACGCGCCGTTGAAGACCGGGCTCGCGCGCCGCAAATCGAGTCGCGTCAGCACGATGGCGAACAGCAGCGCGCTCGTGGCGAGCAGGCCTTGTTCGAGCAGCGAGCTCGACGGCTCGTAGGGATCGCCGCCGTTCAGGGCGTGGCGGACCTCGAAGAAGACGAGCAGGCCCGAGAACAGGATGGTCAGCGACTGCGCGACCCGCACGGGCAGGTCTTCGCCGCCGGCAAGCCGCATGTTTCGCGCGGCGAGGCCGAAAGCCAGCGCGGGCGCGCCGTAGCCGAACAGCAGCCAGTTGACGACCGGCGTCGCCCCGAGCGCCTCGCCGACGATGCGCGGCTCCCAGACGAGGCGGCCGAGCACGACGAACCCCATGACAGCGACCGCGTAGCGCAAGGCCACGAGATCGAGCCTGGTCGCGACATAGGCGGCGGCGAGCGCCGAAACGGAGAGCGCCACCGTCAGCACGCCCTTGTCGAAGACGAAGACGAAGCCGAGCGCCAGCGCGGCGAGCGCCGCCGTCGCGAAGGCGCCGAGCGCGAGTTTGATCGCGGGCGCGGCGTCGGGCCCGTCGCCGCGTCGGAAATAATGCGCGGCGAGCACGAAGACGGCGGCAAGCAAGCCGGCGATCAGCGCGAAGGGCGGGCTCGCCTCGCTGCGCGCCAGCCGCAGGTAGACGATAGCGAGGATGGCGAGCGGCGCGACGGCGGCGGCGCCTGCATAGCAACCGGCGATCATCGCCGGCAGGCGCGGCGCGCTTGCGAGCTTGCGCGCCGAAAAGCCCGCGACGAACAGGGCGGCGGCCGCCGCGAAGGCCGAGAACAGGCCGCTCTGCAGCGGCTCATGCAGCGTCGCCACGGTGGACAGGTGGATGGGCTTCTGGCTGTCGCCGGTCCAGATCCAGAGAATTGCGGCGGCGAGCGCGCCGGCGACCGGCGTGACGACTGCGGCCGGCGGCGCGATCGCGCCGATGGCGGCAAGGCCCGCGACGAGAACGCCCAGCATCAGGACCGGCGCGGTCGCAAGAAAACCGTGCTCGAAGCCCGAGAGCGCGACCAGAAGGCCGACGCCGGCAAAGCCCGCGAGGACGATGCAGGCGACCGGATCGAAATCGGCCTCTTCGTCCGGCGTCGCGAGATGCGGCAGGAAGGCGAGGAAGGTCGCGGCCAAAGCAGCCGAAATGAGCGTCTGCACGAGCGCGGCGTGGAAGAAATTGGCCGAGCCCTGCGCGGCGAACACCAGCGCCCACAGGCCCGCGCCGATCGCAGCGGCGGCCGCAAGCCACAGCCAGCGCCGGATGCGCGACAGCGCATAGGCCGCGCCCGTGGCGGCGGCCAGATAAAGCACGACCGGCCAGGGATTGGGCTGCGCCGAGGAGACGAGCAGCGGCGCGGCGAAGGCGCCGACGAGGCCGAGGCCGGCCAGCGCCGGGCCATGCAGCGCGGCGGCGAAGATCGAGGCAATGGCGATGACGCCAAGCGCGATGAAGGCCGGCGCGGGTCCGATGAAGCCGTAGAGGCCGTGCGCCGCATAGGTCGCGCCGAACAGCGCGACCGTGCCGGCGGCGGTGAGCACTGCCGGGATCTGCGTCGGCGTTTCCGACTTTTCGCGGCGGCGCAGGACTTCGCCGGCGACGGCGAGCAGCGCGCCGAAGATCAGGCCGAGCACGGTGCGCGCGGCCGGGCCGAAATAGCCCTGCTCGATGGAATAGCGCACGAGCAGCAGCCCGCCGAGCGCCAGCGCCACGCCGCCGACCCAGACGGTCCAGCGCGCGCCGAGACGCTCCTCGAGGCTGCGCGCGGGCGCGGCGGGCGACGTCGCGCCCGGCGCGTTTTCGTCGGCGCCGGGCCAGCCCCAACCGGCGGTCGCTCCGCCCGGGGCGGGCTCCGAGGCGGCGATGGGCGGAACGGGCGGCGGCGCCGGAGCTGGCGCGGGTTCGATCGGGGCGGCCTGCGCCGCCGGGACGGGAGACTGCTCCGGCGCGGCGCCGGGCAGCGGCGGGACGGGACGCATCGCCCCCACCGGCCGGATCTCCAGTTCGGCGATCCGTCGCTCGGCTTGCGAAAGCCGCTCGCGCGTCCTCAGCGCCATGAAGAAGGCGACCGGCCCGGAAACGGCGAGCAATAACCCGGCGAGCGTCAGTAGCGCGATCATGAATCCTCCGTCCGCCCAATCAGCAACGGAGGCCGAGTCGCGGTCGGGGACAAGATGCGACGCGCGCGGCAGGCCGCCTGTACGGAATCACACGCGGGGATTCAGGACGACATGGTCTACAGCGGCAGGGCGAAGGGAACGCCCTCCCAGCAATCCTCGCCGCGCCCGATCGCCTCCACGGCGGCGATCATGCGGCCTTTTCGTCCCAGCCGCTCGTCGGCGATCGAAACGAATCGGGCGTTGGGCGTCGCCGTCGGCGAAGACGCGCGAATATGCGAGGCGATTTCGTCTTCGGCGCGTTCCGGATTGAGCGCGCAGGCGGTGACGAAGGCCGCCGCCGTCGAGCGCGAGACGCCCGCCCAGCAATGGATGAGCAGCGGCTCGCGCCGGTCCCAGGCGCGGACGAAGGCGAGGAGATTTTCGACATGGGCGACGTCGGGCGCGACATGGCCCGGCAGGGGCTGGCCAATATCCGACATGCCGATGAAGAGATGGCGCTCGGGCGCGATGCAGGCCGGCCGCGTGACCGGCGTGCCGACGTTGATGAGCGTGACCATGGAGCGCGCGCCGGCCGCGTGCGCGATCTCGTCGATGCGGGCAAGCGAACAGACATGGACCCGCGGCATCAGCGCTCCCCTTCGATGGCGCGGAAGCGCGCGAGGAATCGCTGCTCCGCCTCCTGCGAGGATATTGGCGCAAGAAACGTCTCGAGGCCACGCGGACGGAACTCCGGCTGGCCGAAAAATGTGCGGGCCTCGCCGAGATCGAAGCCCGCAAGGGCGGTCGCCTCGAAGAAGGCGGCGGCGCGATCGGCCTTCTTCACGAGGCGCGCGAGACCGGCCGCGGGCTTGGCCGGCAGGCCGAAGCGCAGCAGGATGGCGGCGAGAATGCGATGCTCGACCTCCTTGTAGCTGTCGCCGATCACCGCCTTGAACGGCGAGATCATGTCGCCGACGACATATTCCGGCGCATCGTGCAGCAGCGCGAACATGGCGCCGCGCGCGCCTATGCCGATATCGAGCGACGACGCGATCTGCTCGACGAGCAGCGAGTGCTGCGCGACCGAAAAGATGTGCGGGCCGGTCGTCTGGCCGTTCCAGCGAGCGACGCGCGCAAGGCCGTGCGCAATGTCCTCGATCTCGACGTCGAGCGGGGAAGGGTCGAGCAGGTCGAGCCGGCGCCCCGACAACATGCGTTGCCAGGCGCGCGGCGGCTTGGCGCTTCTGCCGTTCATTTCTTCAGCGCGAGCGACGCGCATTTCGTGTGGCAATGGCAATCGACGAGATGATCGTTGACCATGCCGGTCGCCTGCATGAAGGCGTAGACGATGGTCGGGCCGCAGAACTTGAAGCCCGCGTCCTTCAGCGCCTTCGACATTTTCTTCGACGTCTCGGTCTCCGCCTGGATGTCGTTGAGGTCGCGCAGCCGGTTCTGCACGGGCCTGCCGTCGACGAACTTCCAGAGGAAGTTCGAGAAACCTTCCTTCGCCTCGATATCGAGATAGGCGCGCGCGGACTGGACCGAACCCTCGATCTTCTGGCGGTTGCGGATGATGCCTTCGTTGGCCATCAGCTTTTCGAGTTTCGCGGGCGTGTAGCGCGCGATCTTCGCGGGCTCGAAACCGTCGAAGGCCTTTCGAAAATTGTCGCGCTTGCGCAGGATGGTGATCCACGACAGGCCCGCCTGAAAGCCGTCGAGCAGCAGCTTCTCGAACAGCGCGCGCGAATCATGTTCGGGCACGCCCCATTCCTCGTCGTGATAGGCGACATAGAGCGGGTCGACGCCCGGCCAGGGGCAACGGGCAAGGCCGTCGTCGTGCAGGACGGCGGGACGCGGCTCGGGTTTCTTGGCCATGTCAGGTGAATAGCGAAATGCGGGCGCGCGCGAAAGTGGAGCGCGAGCCTTCAGGCTCGCCGCGCTTCAATGCGAGCCTGAAGGCTCGCGATCCAGCATCCTCACCGTCGCCGCGCCGGCCGTCATGGCCTGCCCCTTCGCCTCCTCGGCGCGGTCGAGGCGCACGGTTGCGAGCCCCTGCCCGTCCCGCGCGCCGCCGAGCACGCCGACGGCGATCTCGCCCGCGCGAATTTCCGCGCCGGGCGCAGCCGCGCCGTCGAGAAGGACTTTCACCACGCGCTTGCGCACGAGGCCGCGGTGCTGCATCCGCGAGACGACTTCCTGCCCGACGTAGCAGCCCTTGTCGAAGGCGACGCCATGCAGCAGGTCCATGTTCGCCTCGTGCGGAAAGGCGTCGCCGTAAGCGAAATCGAGCCCGCCCGCCGGCACGCCGCAGGCGATGCGATGCGCCTCGTATGTTTCACGCGCATCGCGCGCGAAAGCCTGCGCCGCCGCAGCGGGCAGGATCGCACGCCTGCCGAGCGCCGGCGCGCGCGGATCGTCGAAGACGACGGCGCCGGCCGGCGGCGCGGGGGCGTCGCCAAACAGCGCGACAACGGCGTCGGCAGAAAGATCGGCGAGATCGATTTTCGCGCGCAACCGATAGAAGGCGAGGCGTTTCAGAAGTTCGGCGGCTTTTTCGCGCGGCGTGTCCAGCAGGAAGCGCTCGCCGTCCTGGGCGATCAGGAAGTCGAACAATATCTTGCCCTGCGGCGTCAGCAGCGCGCCGAAAGCCGGCGCATCGGGCGCGACCTTGTCCATGTCGCAGGTGACGAGACCCTGCAGGAAATGGCGCGCGTCGGCGCCGGAAACGGAGAGGACGGCGCGGTCGGCAAGAAGAACGGCGGGCATGAATGGTCCTGTGGCTCCCGGCAAATTGTGTCGCGCCACGTCCAAGTCAAGCGCCGGGGCCGCCGGCCTCCGGCCGGCATGTTGCAAGGGCCGGCCGGAGGCCGGCGGTCCCGGCTGTTTCCCCTCGGCGCAGGTTGGTCTAAACCCGGATCAATTCAGGAAGCTCAGATGACCCAGACCTTCGACCTCATTCTCTCCGGCGGCGAGCTCGTCAACCAGGACGGGCGCGGCCAGCGCGACATCGGCGTCAGCGGCGAAACGATCGCGGCGATCGGCGACCTCTCGCGCGCCTCGGCCGGCGAGCGGATCGACTGCCGCGGCCTGACCATCCTGCCGGGGGTGATCGACAGCCAGGTGCATTTCCGCGAGCCCGGCCCGACGCACAAGGAAGACCTCGAGACGGGCTCGCGCGGCGCCGTGCTCGGCGGCGTCACCGCCGTGTTCGAAATGCCCAACACCAACCCGCTGACCACGGGCGAAGCCGAACTCGCCGACAAGGTCGCGCGCGCCAGGAACCGGATGCATTGCGACTTCGCCTTCTGGGTCGGCGGCACGCACGAGAATGTCGGCGACATCCCGCATCTCGAGCGCCTGCCGGGCGCTGCCGGCGTCAAGGTGTTCATGGGCTCCTCGACCGGCTCGCTGCTCGTGGAGGACGACGCGGGCGTCGCGCGCATCCTCGGCGCGACGCGGCGGCGCGCGGCGTTTCATTCGGAAGACGAATATCGCCTGAACGAGCGCAAGCCGCTGCGCGTGAAAGGCGACCCCAATTCGCATCACGTGTGGCGCGACGTGACCGCGGCGCTGCAATGCACGGAACGACTGGTCCGGATCGCGCGCGAGAATCGCGCGATCATCCATGTGCTGCATGTCTCGACCGGCGAGGAGATCGAATTTCTTTCCGCGCACAAGGACGTCGCATCGGTGGAAGTGACGCCGCACCACCTCACGCTGTCCTCGGACGATTACGCGCATCTCGGCACGAAGCTGCAGATGAACCCGCCGGTGCGCGAGACTTTTCATCGCGACCGCATCTGGCGCGGGCTTGCCGAGGGCGTGGCCGATATTCTCGGCTCCGACCATGCGCCGCATACGCTCGAAGAAAAGGCCAAGCCCTATCCCGAGAGCCCGTCCGGCATGACGGGCGTGCAGACGCTGGTGCCGGTCATGCTCGACCATGTCGCGGCCGGGCGCCTGACGCTGGAGCGCTTCGTCGACATGTCGAGCGCGGGGCCGGCGCGGCTGTTCGGCATTGCGCGCAAGGGCCGCGTCGCGGTCGGCTACGACGCCGACTTCACGATCGTCGACCTCAAGCGCAAGGAAACGATCCGCGACGAATGGATCGCCTCGCGCGCGGGATGGACGCCCTACCACGGCAAGAGCGTCACGGGCTGGCCGGTCGGAACCTTCGTGCGCGGCGCGAAAGTGATGTGGCAGGGCGAGATCGTGACGCCGTCGCGCGGCGGCGCCGTGCGTTTCCACGCTGCGCTCTAGCGCGCGCCGGGCTTTCGCGCGACGCGCGCCTAACATTGAAAGCCGATCAGCCTATCTGCTTTTGAATGCTCAAGAGCAGGCCGATCTACGGCTGGCGCTCGGCTGCGGCATCGGCCAGAATGCCGCCGATGCCGCCCGCCGCCGATACATCAGCCGAACCGCTTTCGCTGTCTCAGGTTCTGCGCGACCTCGGGCCGCTGCAATTCGTCAACGGGCTCATCGGCTTCATCTTCGCGGCGACCGGCCCTGTCGCCATCGTCCTGTCGGTGGCGACGAACGCGCATCTGAGCGACGCGCAGATCGCCTCGTGGATTTTCGGCTGCTTCTTCATCAACGGCGCGCTGACGCTGTTCATGACGTGGCGCTGGCGCCAGCCGCTGTGCTTCTTCTGGACCATTCCCGGAACGGTGCTCGCCGGCCAGAGCCTCTCGCATCTGAGCTTCGCCGAAGTCGTCGGCTGCTATTACGCGACCAGCCTGCTGATCGCGGTCGTTGGCGCGACGGGCCTCGCCAAGCGCGCGCTCGAATGGATTCCCATGCCGATCGTGATGGGCATGGTGGCCGGCGTCTTCCTGCGCTTCGGGCTCGACGTGGTGCGCGCGCTGAACGGCGACCCGCTGCTCGGCTGGGCCATGCTCGTCGCCTTCTTCGCGCTGTCGGCGAGCGACCGCGTCGCGCGCCTCATGCCGCCGATCCTCGGCGCGCTGATCGTCGGCGCGATCATCCTCATCGTCACGCCGCGCGGCGGCGGTCAGGCGCTGGGGGCGCTCACGCTCGCCAAGCCGCAATTCGCCGGCGCGGCCTTTTCCCTGCAAGCGATGATCGAGCTTGTCGTTCCCCTCGCCATCACCGTGCTGGTCGTGCAGAACGCGCAGGGGTTTGCGATCCTTCAGGCGGCCGGCCACCATCCGCCCGCCAACGCCGTCACCCTGGCCTGCGGGATCGGCGGCGCATTGAGCGCGGCGGTCGGCGCGGTCGGCACGTGCCTCACCGGCCCGACCAACGGCATCGTCACCTCGTCCGGCGCGCGCGACCGGCACTATGCGGCGGCGCTGACCACAGGCGGGCTTGCGATACTCTTCGGCCTGTTCTCGCCGACCTTCACGCGGCTCATGCTGTCGACGCCGAAGGAATTCATCATGATGCTCGGCGGCCTCGCCATGCTGCGCGTGCTGCAGGGCGCCTTCGTCTCGTCGTTCAGGGGGCCCTTCGCCTTCGGCGCGCTGGCGAGCCTGCTGGTGACGATCGCCGACATTCCGCTGTTCGGCATCGGCGCGGCCTTCTGGGGGCTCGTGGCGGGCGCGATCGTCTCGCGCATTCTCGAGCGCGATCAATACGCGAAGGCGTGAGCCGCATCTCAGGCTGTCGAGCCTCGCGCGCATGGCGGCGAGAGCACAACATGGTCATTCCGGGTCGGCGGACCAGAAATAGTGCCAGACGCCGTCCGCCGCGATGCCGACGCGCATCGGCGGCGGGCGTCCGGCCGCATCGCTGCGGCCGAGATCGGCGAAGCGCACGCAGGCGAGCATGAGCTGGCGCTCGTCCGGCGAGGGATCGGGCGGCGGCTTCAGCGCGAAGGCCGGCCAGACGTACATCTGCGCCTTGCCGCGCGCCTCTACGACGAAGGCCTGCCGCAGCACGTTGCGCAGCAGCGCGAGAATCTCCTGCCCCTTGCCGTCGAAGGACAGGGCCTTCAAACGCTCGATCGGGTCCTCGCCCGGCGCGCGCCTCGCGCCGCGCTCGAACAGCGGCCGCACCTCGTTCCAGTCGATGGGGATGCGCAGCGCCTCGATGTCGCGCGTCGCGCAGGCCTGCAGGATTTTCTGGCGGATGGCGGCGACAGGACGCGGCAGCGCGCCCGCATCGGAGATGGGCTCGGAGATCGTGGGCCGCGCCGCGGGCTTCTGATTGGCCATCGTGAAATTCTAGACCAATCGCGTGGCGATTTCGCGTTGCGCGCCTGTCATCCCGGCCGCGGCGGAGCGGAGAGCCGGGGGCCGGAAGGCGTGACGAAAACGCTGGATCCCGGCTCGACCGCTTCGCCGTCGTCCGGAATGACGGTCCTGCAAATCAGTGGCGCGCGCCGACTGTGTAATCGCCGCGGCGCACGCGCTCCGGCAGTTTCGCGGTGAAGGCCGCCACCGCATCCTCGCCGTAGCGCGCGACGAGTTCCTGAAGGCCCGCCGTGATCGCCGCATCGGCGAAGGATTCCATGTCGAGCCCGGCCATCAGCGCCTCGACGAAAGCGTCGTTGACGTAGACCAGCGCGGCGCGGCGGTCTTCCTTGGCAATGTCGAGATCGAGCGGGCGGGCGAGCGGAAGCGACGTCATGGCGGCCAACCTATACGGCCGAAGGCTCTCACGCGATTGAGGTCTTGATGGAAGGTTAACGCGGCTTTTCAATTGCGCGTTAACCAGATTTCCGGCCTGTCAGGTGCCGCCGTAACGGTCGGATATATCGCGCGCCAGACGGCCGCCTTCCGCAACGAAACGCGCGATCGCGGACCGCGCGTTCGGCGTGCACTGGCCGTAGGTCGTCTCGTAGCCGCGATAGCCGCGATTATAGGCGCCGGCGAGCTTTTCACGCCGCTCGGGCGTAGTTCCCTCGGCGTCCAGCAGCGTCGCCATGCGCGCGCGATATTCGGCGCCGTCGCCATCGCCGCAGAGGTCGCGCAGATAGGCGAGCGCGCCCATGATTTCGGCCAGGCGCATGATCTGGCCCTCGTAGAGCGGAACGCCCGGCGCAGGTTCGGGCGGCGCGTCGGCCTTCTTCTCCGGCGCCTTCTTTTCCACCGCCGAGGGACGGGCGGGCTTTCGCTCGACCGCCGGCGCAGAGGTCGCCGCGATCGCCAGCGCGAGCGCGCAAAGGAGCGGCCAGCGTCCGCGCATCATTCGGCCTGCCTGCAGATTTCGGCGGCGCGCGCGAGGATGCGCGCCAGATGCGGCGTCGTCGGCAGGTCGCCGAGATCGTGCGGATCGACCCAGCGCACTTCGCCGGCTTCCGGCCCGGTGGTCGCCTCGCCGCCCGTCCAGACGCCGACGAAGGAGGCGACGACGAAATGATGGCGCACGCGGCCTTCCTCGTCCCGGTCGATGCGCTGGACATGGCGGTTGAAGCCGACGATGCGCGCCTGAACGCCCACCTCCTCCTGCAATTCGCGCAGCGCCGCCGCCTCGATGGTCTCGCCGGCCTCCACCAGCCCGCCGGGCAGCGACCAGACGCCCGCGCCGGGCGGCTTCGTGCGCGTGGCGATCAGCGCCTTGCCGTCGCGGAACACGGCGATGGAAGCCGCCAGCATCGGGCGGGAGGGATAGGTGCGGGCGTCCGTCTCGAGGGTCGGCGGCGCGGCGTCGTTCACGAGCGCGTCTCTCAGGGATAGAGGCGCTGCTTGCGCCAGTCGCCCTCGGGCGCGTCGCGGCGGAAGTCTATGCGCTCGTGCAGGCGGAAGGGCCGGTCGGACCAGAACTCGAACTGGACGGGACGAATGCGAAAGCCCTTCCAGTAGGCGGGGCGCGGCACGTCGCCGACGGGATATTTGGCTGCGAATTTCGCAACGGCCTTTTCCAGCGCGAAGCGGCTTTCGAGCGGACGGGATTGCTGGCTCGCCCAGGCGCCGATGCGGCTGTCGCGCGGGCGCGAGGCGAAATAGGCGTCGGATTGCGCCTCGTCGACGACCTCCACGGGGCCGCGGATGCGCACCTGGCGGCGCAGCGACTTCCAGTGGAACAGCGCCGCGGCCTTGCCGGCGGCCAGCAGTTCCCGTCCCTTGGCGCTTTCGGCATTGGTGTAGAACACCGGCCCGCGCGAATCGAAGTCCTTCAACAGGACCATGCGAATATTGGGCAGACCGTCAGGGTCGACGGTGGCCAGCGCCATGGCCTCGGGATCGTTGATCTCCTTGGCTTTCGCTTCCTCCAGCCAGCTCTCGAACAGCGCGAAAGGCTCGCGCGCCTCCGTAAAGTCACCGGCCGTTAACTGCTCTGCGGGAATATTCATGACGGTTCCTTGTATCACGGCGGAACAGAGTGCGTAGCCCCCGGCGTCCTTCAGCAACTTTCCATATAGCGCCGGCCCCCGCTGCAACGCGGGCGACGGCGATCGTCGGCGTTTGCGTGCTGGGGCTTGCGGGCGCGGGCTGTTCGCTGTCGCTGCCGATGATGGGATCGGCTTCGCTGCCCGGCGTCGATCGCGAGCCGACGGGCACCATCGCCAAGACGGCTGCTACTGCGACCTCGCCGCTCTCGCATAATCTCGACGGCGAAGACTGGCGGCGCGCGCGCGCGGCGCTCGCCACCGCGCTCGACCCGCAAGGCAACGGCGCGACGGTCGCCTGGGACAATCCGCAAACCGGGCGCAAGGGCACTTTTATCCCGGTCGCCGCGCCTTTTCCGGACGACGGGCAGGTCTGCCGCGCGTTCATATCGAAAATCGACAGCGGCGAAGCCAAGGAAATAGTTCAGGGTTCGGCCTGTCGCGTCGGCGGCACGGACGACTGGACGGTGCGCGACATCAAGCCGTTCCGGCAAAGCTAGCGCCGCGCCGAATTTGCGCCGCAAACCTGTGAGAAATGGCGCGCCGTCGATCGAAGCCGCGCTGAGCCCCGGGCCGCAACGTCTTTCCGATCGCCCCTGAAACCAATCGGAACGACAGATGCCTCTCACGAGAAATCGCGCGTTTGCGCTCGCGCTCGCCTTGACCGCCGTTACCCCCGCCCTCGCCGGCTCCGACGGCAAGTATGACGGAACGTGGTCCGTTTCCGTCGTCGCCGAAAAGGGCAATTGCAATCCGCAGACCTGGACGGTGATCGTCGCCGGCAATCGCCTGCAGCGCGTGCAGGAATTGCCTGTCAGCGCCTCCGGCTCGATCGATGCGCAGGGCCAGGCGCGCTTTCAGGTCGCCAGCATGGTGAACGCCGACGGCGTGATGAAGGACAAAAGCGGCGCCGGCCGCTGGGACGCGCCGAGCCAATCGTGCTCCGGCCGCTGGCGCGCGGCGCGCCTCTGATCCTCAGAGTCTGAACTCGAAATTCGCTGCGAACCCGCGCCCCTCATGCTGAGGAGGCGGAAGCCGCCGCTGCGCGGCTCCTCAGGGTGAGGAGTCTGGAATTGCGGGCCAGACACTCCGGGTGAGACTTATCGGTCAAACTTTCAGGCCGAGGCCGCGCCGTGCAAGTCGCGCGCGAGCGCTGCGGCGTCCATAGCCGGCAATCCGCAAACCATGGAACGGCAGACATAGGCTGCGGCGCGGCCGCCGACCGGCGTGCGACGATGCGCCAGACTCGACGGAGTCCAGTCGTCGCCGTCTACAGTACGCAGCACGCAGATCGCCGGATCGGGCGCGGCGAGCGCCGTGCGCAGCAGCGCATCCGCGCCATTGTCGCCCGCCACCACGACAACCGCCGCGCGTTCCAGCATATCCGCCGCAGCAAGCAATGTCGGGCTGAGCGCCAGCGCCGCGCCCGCGCCGGAAAAGGCGCGGATCAGTTTCTCGCATCGCTCGCGCCAATCGGCCTCGCCCGTCAGATGATAGAGGCGCGCGAAGGCCTCAGCCATGAGGCCGGCGCCGGAGGGCGTGGCGTTGTCGCGCGCATGGCGCGGGCGGGCGACCGGCACGTCGGCGGCGCCCTTCGCCGTGATGAACAGGCTGCCGTCGTCGTCGCCGAACAGGTCGATGGCTTCGCGCGCCGCGGCAATGGCCTTGCCGAGATAATCGCGCTCGCCCGTCGCCTCGAACAGGCTGACAGCCGCGAGCGCGAATGCCGCATAATCGTCGAGCTGGCCTGCGGCGGAAACGCGCCCGCGCCAGGCGTGGGCGAGACGCCCGCTCTCTTCGCGCGCCTCACGATCCACGAACCGAAAGGCGCTCTCGGCCGCCGCCAGCCACTCCGGCCGGTCGAAGACGATAGACGCGCGCGCCAGCGCACGGATCATCAGGCCGTTCCAGTCGACCAGAACCTTGTCGTCGCGCGCCGGCTTCTCGCGTCGCTCGCGCAGGTCGAACAGTTTCGCGCGGCTGGCCGCCAGCGCGCCTTCCGCCCCGGCGTCGCCATAGGGCGCGACGCGCCGCAACACGTTGCGGCCCTCCCAATTGCCGCCGTCGCGCACGTCGTAGACAGACGCGAACGCTTGCGCCTCATCGCCCAGCGCGGCGCGGATTTCATCGGCCGTCCAGGTGTAGAACAGCCCCTCCTCGCCTTCCTGGTCGGCGTCCTGCGCCGCGGCGAAGGCGCGGTCGCCCGCGCTATCGGCCTGCGTGCACATTTCGCGCAACAGCCAGCCGACGGTTTCCCGCGCACGCTCGGCGTAGAGCCGCGAAGGTTCGGCGGCGTGGGTCAGCGCGAGCAGATCGAGGATCTGCGCATTGTCGTAGAGCATCTTCTCGAAATGCGGCACATGCCATTCGGCGTCGACCGAATAGCGCGCGAAGCCGCCGCCGAGATGATCGTAGATGCCGCCCTCGCACATGGAGGTAAGCATGTGGCGCACGGCGTCGTCGAGGTCGGCGCGGCCCGTGCGACAGCGTTCCTGCCAGAAGAAGCGGAAAATCGGGGCGTTCGGAAATTTCGGCGCGTCGCCGATGCCGCCGAAGGTGCGGTCGACCTGCGCGAGCAGGGCGTTCGCGAATTGCTGGAATTGCTCAGGCCCCAGCGCCGCGCCGGGCGTGGTCGCGGAAAGCTCGGCGAGATGTTCGCTCAGCGCGCGGCCGTTCTTGGCCACCGTGTCGCGCTTTTCGCGCCAGGCCGCATGGACGGCGTTCAGCACCTGCGGGAATGAGGCGCGGCCCCAGCGTGGTTCGGGCGGAAAATAGGTACCGCCCCAGAAAGGCGCGCCATCGGGCGCGATGAACATGGTAAGCGGCCAGCCGCCCTGCTGCCCCATGGCGTTGAGCGCGCTCATGTAGATGTGGTCGATGTCGGGCCGTTCCTCGCGGTCGATCTTGATGTTGACGAACAGCGCGTTCATCAGCGCGGCGATCTCCGCATTCTCGAAACTCTCGTGCGCCATCACGTGACACCAGTGGCAGGCGGCGTAGCCGATGGAGAGCAGGATGGGCTTGTCGAGCGCGCGCGCTTCTTCCAGCGCCGCATGGCCCCACGGACGCCAGTGCACGGGATTGTGCGCGTGCTGGAGGAGATAGGGAGAGGTCTCGCGAGACAGGAGATTTTCAGGCGGAAGCATGGAGCAAACATAGCGCGGACGCGATCAGCGTCCACGCGGGTCATGTCAGGCGACGCACGGCGCTCTAGATTAGCCGGCGAGGAGACGCGCCATGTCCACATTGCACGATATCGATCCGCAACGCGGCGACAGGGCGTCGTGCGAGGCCGTCGACATGGTCGTCGTGCCGCGCGCGCACGATATCGGCGACGGCTTCATGGTGCGCCGCGCCTTGCCGGCCGCCGGCCGGCGCATGGTCGGGCCCTTCATCTTCCTCGACCAGATGGGGCCGGCCCTCCTGCCGCCGGGCAAGGGCGTCGACGTGCGGCCGCATCCGCATATCGGGCTCGCCACCGTCACCTATCTCTACGAAGGCGAGATCATGCACCGGGACTCGCTCGGCAGCGCGCTGCCGATCCGGCCCGGCGAACTCAACTGGATGACGGCGGGCAGCGGCATCGCCCATTCCGAGCGCTCCGGCGCCGACTGGCGCGCGCAGGGCGGGACGCTGTCGGGGCTCCAGCTCTGGGTCGCGCTGCCGCAGGCGCACGAAGAAACGGCGCCCGCCTTCGATCACTACGACGCCGCGAACCTGCCGGTCGTGAACGACAAGGGCGTCGAGGCGCGGGTGATCGCAGGCGCCGCCCTCGGCGCGCTTTCGCCGGTGAAGACGCTTTGCGATACGGTTTTCGTCGATTTCAATCTGGCGGCCGGGGCCAGCGCGCCGGTCGACGCCGCGCACGAGGAGCGCGCGCTCTACATATTCTCAGGCGCCGTCGAGATCGCCGGCGACACGTTCGAGGCCGGCCGGCTCGTCGTGCTGAAGCCCGGCGCCTCTATTGCGGTCCGGGCGACGTCGCCCGCGCGCTTCGCGCTGATCGGCGGCGAGACGGCGGACGGGCCGCGCTACATCTGGTGGAATTTCGTCTCGGCGCGCAAGGAACGGATCGAGCAGGCCAAGGCCGACTGGGCGGCCGGCCGCTTCGCCGCGGTTCCCGGCGAAACCGAATTCATCCCGCTGCCCGGATGAAGGCGAGGCTCTCGTCGAAGCGCAGGTCCAGCGGACGGCCGCGATGGACGGCCTCGAGCCGCGCAAAGCGCATGGCGGAGGAAAGATCGCCGAACACGCCGCCGATGCGGCCGTGCGCTTCGGTGACGACGAAGGACGCGCCCTGGCCGCGGCTTACGCGAAATGAAAGCGGGTTCGAGGCGTCTTGCGAGCGGGTATCCATTTTTCCGGTCTTTCTTCGATCAGTTCCAGTTGCGATGGCGAAGCTTTCGCACGCGGCGCATGAACGTGTGATGAGCGACCACGTCGCATTTCTGCCGAAATCCGGGTGATTGCGCGGCGCCATTCCGCACATTGCGGCGCGCCGGGGCCTCATGCCACCCTCCGCCCCGGAGACGATTCATGCGCGCCGGACCGAAAAACCTGATTACCGACGTGGCGGGGCTGACGATCGGGAACGCCCAGAACGAGCGGATCGCGACCGGCGTGACGGTGGCGCTTTTCGAGGGCGAGGCCGTCGCCTCGGTCTCCGTTACCGGCGGCGCGCCAGCCGGCCGCGATCTCGAATGCCTCGCGCCGGAAGCGCAAGTGGAGGCGGTCCACGCCATCCTCCTGTCGGGCGGTTCGGGCTTCGGTCTGGACGCGGCCAGCGGCGCGCAGGCCTGGTTGCGCGAACGCGGGCGCGGCGTCGTGTTCGGGCGCGCGGTCATTCCGATCACGCCGCAGGCGATCTGCTTCGATCTCATCAACGGCGGCGACAAGGACTGGGGACGCTATCCTCCCTACCGCGAACTCGCCTACGAGGCCTGCGAGGCGGCCGGCGCCGATTTCTCGCTCGGAACGGCAGGCGGCGGGTTCGGCGCGACCACGGCCGACCTGAAAGGCGGCCTCGGCTCCGCGAGCGTCGTCACATCGGCCGGCCATACGGTCGGCGCGCTGGTCGTCGTCAACGCCATCGGTTCGGCGGTGGTCGGCGGCGGCCCGCATTTCTGGGCCGCCCCCTGGGAGATCGGCGACGAGTTCGGCGGACTCGGGGCGCAGACGCATCCCTCGACCGCTCTCGTGTGGAAAGGACAGCCGCTCACGCCCGCGACCACGATCGCGCTGGTGGCGACCGACGCGAAGCTGACCAAGCCGCAGGCCAAGCGCCTTGCGATCGCCGCTTCCGGCGGAAAATCCAAGGGGCTGCGGCTGGCGCACGCGATCTTCGACGGCGACATGGTGTTCGCCGCCTCGACCGGCCGCCGCCCGCTCCGCGACGCCGCGCCCGAAATGATCGAACTTTGCGCGCTCGCCTCCGATTGTCTGGCGCGCGCCATTGCGCGCGGCGTTCATGCCGCGACCGCCCTGCCCTTCCGCGGCGCCTTGCCGAGCTGGCGCGACCGGTTCGACGGCGCCTGAAAGATGCATCGCCGGACAGGGTAAAATTCGATTCAGATTTTCCAATCTGTGGACTAAAGTCCTGTTTTCTATCAATCCAATGATAATAAAAGCATTCTCCCGCTGGCTCTGGGTTAAAGTTTGGGTTAAAGACTGCGTTAAACGGCGGGGCTAACCCGACTTTTGCGAGCCTGTCCCAGATGACCAATTCCAAGATCGGACGCCCCGCCCAAGCTTCCTACGTGGTCAGGCGCGGGACGATTTATCACTATCATCGGGTCGTCCCGGATGACGTGCACCAGAAGATTGGCAAGCGCATTTGGAAGCAGTCTCTAAGAACCGGCTACAAGCCTGAAGCGATCCAGAAAGCGCGCGCGCTGGCAGTCGAACACGACACCTTGATAGCGCGGCTACGGACACCGGACCCGTTCGAGTCTCTCCCGCCCGAAGATCGCGCCCGGATCGAAGACGCTGGCGGAGTCGACTCCTATCTCGCGTGGTTGAACAGTCGCGCACGCGACGCGGACAACCTCCGGTCGCAGGCGGAATCCCTCAAAGATGCGGTCGCAGGTGAACCTATCGATCTTGGTGGCTGGATCGTAGCCTCCGCACACACACCATCCGATCCCGCCCCCGATCCTGAAGCGACGGGCGCGACAGTATCCGGCATGGTGGCGGAGGCGCGCGCCATCGATATGCATGTAACCCGCGAGGCGACGACCGTCCGGAAGCTAAAAATACCTGATCTCACCCGATCACACCCGAAGCTTGCAACGACGGTCGAGAAGGCTCCTGAACCGACTGACGACAATATCACCCTGTCGGCGCTGATTGACGCTTGGGAGCGCCAGAAGAAGCCTCGCACATCAAGTCAGTATCGCTATCCTCTGGGCCTCTTTATCGAGGAATTCGGCGATCTTCCGGTACAGTCGATTACGAAGGCTAACGTCCGGTCGTTTCGCGACATGCTTCCGAAACTCGCGCAAGGTCGGCACAATCGCGAAACCGAAGGACGCAAGCTAGCTACCCTACGCAAACGCGCGAAGTCCGGCGCATCCCTCATAGGCCCGACGACAGTCGCGAAGTATCTTCGCGCGCTCGGCACCGTCATGCGGTTTGCAGTCGATGAAGGTTATATCGACATTGATCCGGTGGCGAACATCAAGCCTCCGGCGACACACGATAAGGCGACACCAGAGCGCGAACGCAAGCGGCGTTCCCTCACGCCTGCCGAAGTCCGCAAGCTACTCGACGCCTCATCACGTCTGATCTCGACCGCTAAACCCACCAAGATCGATCTCGGCTGGTTCGTCCGCGTCCAGACCTACACCGGCGCACGCGGCGAAGAGATCGCGCAGCTAACCGCCAAGGATATCGTAACGACGGGCGCACACCCTTTCATCCGAATTCACGGTGAAGGCGACAACCTAATCAAGAACGTCCCGTCATGGCGCGTCGTGCCGATCCACCCTGCCCTCACGGCGTTCGGTTTTCTCGATTTCGTGAAAGCCCGCTCGAACGGCGAGACGATCTGGACGACGCTCCCGCTCACAAAACAGAATCGGCGATACCAACGCATGTCGCGTCGCCTGACGAGTCTACTGCGCTCGGAAGGCATCAAAGACGACACGCCAGAAGGCCGGAAGGTTGTTGGTCATTCACTTCGCCACACGTTCAAGGATTCCGCACGCACGGCCGAAGTTCCCGAAGAGCTTGCCGAGAGAATGCAGGGGCATAAGTCTCCTGATCGCGCGACCGCGCGCGGCTACGGTGATGCGAGTCAACTTCCCTTGCTGGCGAAGTGGATGGCGAAGATTGATCCTCTTGACGCGAGAAGGCGGGCGACTGATTTCGATGACGGCGACGAGGACTGATCGTCAGGTTTCCCGACACCAAATTGTTGCGCCATGCTACATCTAAATTATTGTTAGTAAACGAATTTCTGGACTCGACTCCCCAATCAGCGCCAGCCATAGTCCTCCCCGTCAACCAACGGACGGGCCGGGGCGCGCACTCCATGCAAAACATCGAATGGATCGAGTCATTGCTGGTCGAGCGCGCCCCCTCCCTCGCCCTACTCCAAGAGACGCTTACAGCCGCACTCAATGACAAGGCGGACGCCCAACGCGCCATAGCAACCGTGCGACTTCTGGCGAGCGAACTTCTGGCGACTGCGCAGGCCGTTGACGAATGCCTGACCGGCGCGCCCTGCCCGCTTTTCGATGAAGCTTTCATTCGGGCCGATGTGTTCGTCTGAACGCGACCGCAGTATTTCCAGCCAGTCGATGTTAGAATTCCTGACACATAATGTTACTATTCCTGACGTTTAACCATACCTCATGTGGTTAACATCGCGATTGTATTGACTCTTGTTCAGACATGACGCTTTCATCTTCTTGTAAAACAGAACATGCGAGGCGTAATGACCAAAGACAAAGCGAAAGCGACTGAACTCGACCCGGAGGAAACCGTTGTCGTCCGTCGCCATTGGAACGCATGGATGACGGCGACGGTGAAACTGAAGCACCTTCAAAATCTGCATTGGGACGATACGTCTGGTGGCGTGAACGTTCGATCACCGCACGTCATGATGTATGGCTACATCTATTGCGACCAGATCGTTTCAGGCGAACTGAACCACTCGTGCGCACACGGTCCGGGACCGCATCGCATCAAGGTCGTTGTTGTTCAGGTGGACAATCCGAAGCCGCTCATCAAGCGCTTGAAGGCGCAGATCGCGGAACGCATTGCTGAACATGAGAGGACTCGTTTGCCCCGCCCGTGGGACCCGTTCGACTATAAGCACAAGGAAAAGGCCAAGACCGCTATCTAGAGTCGAGCGCAGACCGCCGTCGGGAAACTGGCGGCGTTGTCGTGGTAGTCCTCTGAACTCGACCGTTTCCAACCCACATACAGGAACATCAATGTCCGTAGTCGAATTGACGAAATCAGAGCAGAAGCTTGTTGCGAAGCTGCCTAAAGAGGTCCCCCTTTCGGAGAGACGCGAGTTTGCCAAGACGCCTGTCTATCATGGCGGGCCGAAGCCTACCGACGCGACGGCGAACGATCTCCGCATGGGAATCACAAAATGCACCGTGCTGGCCAGACTGGAATTGTATCGGGCGCAATGCCTCGAAGCCATGTTGGAAGACATGGAGAAGGCAGCCAACAAGATTCCGAACGAACGTCGGTAGTCTCGCCTATGTGATTGTCCAACAGCGCCGCCGGGACAACTGGCGGCGTTGTTCTTTTAGGTTTGAGACCAGAAGGTGAGAAGGTCCGACCGCGCGCCGTCTATCTTGAAGGTCGAGTTCAGATACACCCTGCATCAGCCCATATCATTTTGAGCCACCACGTCATGACGCTAGGTGAAACCGACGGGTATGGGTTACAATATGCAAATAAGTCGGCAGTGCTGGAACGGTGTTCCTCCGCTGCGCAAACCGGGCGGGGTTCGGGAGACATAGCAATGTCCCGGACTTTCCATGCCCTGTTCGCCCTCCCCTATTCCTTCACATGATCTTGAACCCGCTCTGACGCCCCGTCAGGGCGCGAAGATCGTCGGTTGTAGCCTGTCGTCGTTTTGGCCTTTGCTCCACTCAGGCGCGATCCCTGCGTACAGGATTGGCAAGCTCATTCGCGTCCGCCCGGAAGACCTCCGCGCATATGTCGCTGCGCAGCGCGAAGCGTTCGCCGTCAGCGCGGGACGTGCGGCATGAACGCCGTCGCCATCTCCCCGCAAGCATCGCAGGCCCACCCGCTCACAAGTGCGCCAGTGACCTTCGCCGGCGATCCGGCAACCACCAAATCCCGCACGGTGCGCGTCTGGGCCACCCGCAAGTTTCACCTTCGCATTGGCGATACGGCGACGACGGCCGACTCCGCCTTCGCGGGTGCCGGCGATGGGGCGCTAATTCGTCTCGCACCGGGCGAAGGGCTCGCTTCGATCAAGGCGGACGACCAACCGGATGGCGTGATCTGGTTCACCGTCGTGACGGTCCGTTGACGTGGCGACCGAACGACTCCCGTGCGGCACCGACGCCGATCTAGCGCTCGACGAAATCGACACCGCCTCCCGGCTCGGTTGTCGCGTCGCAGACTTGCGCCGCGCACGCTTCCACCGCGTCGGCCCTGAGTTCATCCGAGAGTCTGGCCGCATTCTCTACCCCATTCGCGCGGTCGAGCACTGGCAGCGTCGCGTCGCTCGCGAAGCCGCGTCCCTCGCCGCCGAGCCGCTCGCCCTTTCCACCTGCTTTCAAGGCGATTTCACCGCATGACCGAATTCAATATGCGTATCGGCGTAGACGCCACCGCCGCCAAAGGTGAAGTCGCCGCCCTCCGTCGCGGCTTCGACGATCTGAAGCGTTCAATCGCCGGCATGTCGTCGGGCGGCGGCGCGTTCTCATCTCTGGCGCGCGATCTCGCGGGTATTTCATCCAGCTTCGACGCTCTCAAGAACGCTTCCGGCGGGCTTCGTTCGATCTCGCGCGACATTTCCTCGTTGTCGGCGGCCCGCTCCGCCGCCACGGACGTGCGCGGCCTCGCCGGGTCGTTCACGTCCGCGCACGCTGCGCTGAAACTTTTCTCGGCGGGCATTGCCGGTTTCTCCCTCGCCGCCTTTACGCGCGAAATCCTCGATACCGGCAATGCGGTCGTATCGTTCAACATCGCACTAGACTCCGTTGCGACGCACGCGGGCGAGGCTGGCGAACACTTCGCCTTCATCACGAAGTTGTCCGCGCAGACGGGCGGAGCGCTGGAAGAGATGGTCCCCGCCTATCAGCGTGTAGCGTCCGCTATGCGCTCGCTCGGCCGCTCGCAGAAGGAAGCGGAAGACACCTTCGCCGGCTTCCAGAAGGCCCTCTCGGCGAACCACGTCCCGCTGTCTGAACAGAAAAACACGCTGCGCGAACTGATGGAAACGTTCGCCATGGGTGGCGGTCACGCCACGCAGGTCATGCGTGGCATGGCCTCGCACATTCCTTCACTCGCTGGCATCATCCAAGACACGCTGAAGATCGACGGCGAGGAACTACACAAGAAATTCAAAGAAGGCGGCCTCAAGCCGCAGGAAATGATTAAAATCGGCCGCGCGCTTGGCGAGCAGTATTCTGCCGGCGTCATCGAAGGATTGGAACACTCGCAGGCGCAACTCAACCTGTTCAAGAACCAGTTCTTCACCCTGCGAAAGTCAATATTTGAGGGGGGATTCGACTCGGGCCTCACCACCATGCTGCGGTCGGTCAACTCATCGCTCGACGCCATCGGCATGAACGACGTGGGCGCGCGCATCGGCGAAGGCTTCCGCGTCGCGTTCGTATCTACGGCTGCATTTTCCAAGACTCTCTTCGAGTTGCGCGGGCCGCTGTGGAATGTAGTCGAGGCAGGCGCGGGCATCGCGGCCCTGTCGGCGGCGTTCAAACTCGCCTCGGTCGGCGTCTCCCTACTCCTGTCGCGAACTGTGCTGCTCGCCACGACAATCGTCGCGGTGACGGAGAACTGGCGCACGCTTCAGGATGTTTTCAGCGGGAAGGACGCGGGTTTCAACATCGGCGCTTCGTATCTCGGTGGCGTCGCGAAGGGCTTGTTGCAAGGGAAAGGTCTCGACGCGGCGATGAAGGCCGGCGACGATGCGGCGCGCAAAACGTACTTCGAGGAACAGGGTCGCGACGCTGGCAGAGGATACGCCGAGAAGTTCGAGGAATCCTCGAAGGGTGTCCTTGAGCGTCTGGGCGACGCGCTGAAGGCGTCTATGCCTTCGTTCGATCTCGACGCATACATGAAGGAGTGGCGAAAACTCGACGCGGAGTCGAAGCCGCATCCCTTCAAATCCACCGCTGACGTGAACAAGAATGCGAGCAACGAAGCGCGTCGCCTCTATGAAGAGAGTGTCAAGCTGGATGACAAAGTTCGCAAGGTCTACGAATCTCTGAATCCTTCAGTGAAGGCTTCCGCCGAGCTTGCGGAAAACTTCCAGAAGATCGGCGAGATGATCGGCAAGCGCGCGCCCGACAAACATTTCATCAATGAGTCGGAAGCCGCGCGGATGAAGGAATTCGCCAAGTATGCCGCCCTCGCCGACGTTGCGCCAGCCGCTGCGAAAATTCGTGACGCGATGGGCGAGATTAAAATCCAATCGCAGTTCGCTGGCAACAAGGACCGGATGGACGAAGAGCTTAAAGTGCTCGCCCTCAAACACGAATTGATGAGCAAGAACCTCACGTTGGCGAAGGACGAAGAGAACGCCTATCGCGCCATCATCCGCGCGCAGCAAGAGATTGCGAAGGGAGGCTCCAACGGCTTCATCCAGTGGGCCAACGGCGTCAAGCAGACGACTGACTCCATGAACGACAACATCAAGTCTGGCATGGACATGCTGTCGGACGGCCTGACGAAGTTCGTCACCGAAGGCAAGGGCAAGTACCGCAATCTCGGCGAGGCGGCGAAGGCTGAGTTCGCCAGCATCGCACGCGGCATGGCCTCGAAGTTCATCAAGACCGGCATCGAGGGCTTGATGAAGCAAGCCATTACGAACATGTCCGGCGGGCAGTCCAACGCCATCACGAAGGCGCTCGGTCTCGGCGGCGCGGCGGTAGATAAGGCCGTGAAGGGTCTCGACTCCGCCGTCGCTTCCATGAACGTCAACGCGGCGGTCGTCAATATTTCGGGCGGGACTCTGCCCTTCGGCAACGGCGTCGGCGGCTTCAATCCTGCTAGCGTCGGCGGCAACGTCAAGGACGCGATCTCCGGCAACGCCGAGCGTGCGGGTTTCCTGAATTTCGAGCCGACCATGCGCGGATACGCTGCGACGGGTGCAATCAAAGGCGTCGGCGCATATGGCTCCGGCGCATCGGGCCTGACAGCGTTCGGGTTGAGCGGCGTCGCCTCGCCATCGTCGGGAAACAACGCCGCTGAGGTTCTGAGAAACATCAATCGCGTCGCCACCGAACGCAATATCAGCCCGCGCGATCTAGCCAGTATCGTGAGTTACGAAACGGGTGGTTCGTTCAATACCAACAAATTTGGCGGCAAGGGTGGGAACTATCTCGGCGCGATCCAGTTCGGGCCTGCCGAGCAAAAGAAGTATGGCGTTTACGCTGGTATGCCGATTGACAAGCACTTCGATGCGGTCGGCGCGTTCATCAAGGATCGTGGCGCATCGGGAGGCGACCTCTCGACCTTGTATCGCACGATCAACGGCGGCAATCCGAATGCTTCGCTGAACGCCAGCGATGGGAATGGAACCATCGCCAGTCATATCGAGAAGATCGCTCGCGATCATGGTGGCGCGCTCGACCGCCTTATCCGTCAATCTGGCAACGCCCCAAAGATAGACATGGACCCGACCGGCTCGATTTCCAAAATCGCTTCGGATTCGAGCGCATCGTCGTTGTCGAATATGGGGGGCGGCTCCGCTGCTACCGCAGGGATTGGCGCGTCGGAAGCCATCGCGTCAGCAATCGGAGGCGCTGCTAAATCGCCGCTCGAAAGTATTCTCCCTGTCTTCGGAATCGCCGGCACCATCGCCTCGATCATCATGCGTAAGAAGCACAAGAAGGCCGGCTCCTTCGCGGAAGGCGGCTATTCGACTGACGCGGTGTCTGGATATTCCATGCCGTCCTCGTTCTGGCACGGCGCGCCGCACTATTCGGAAGGCACTCCGAACACTTCCGGCGGCATCCCGGCGGTGCTGCACGAGAACGAAGCGGTCATCCCTCTATCGCGCGGTCGCGAAATCCCTGTCAAGCTGGAAGGCGGTCAGGGCGGCGGCGACCGCCAGCAGCGCGCGCCCATCGTAAATATTGCCATTTCCGCGAAGGACCATGATGGCTTCCGTCGCTCGCGCGCGCAGGTTGGCGCGGCGCTGGGCGCGGACCTTGGTCGAGCGCTGGCGCGTGGACGCTGATATTCGCGCAATTTGGCTCAATTGGAATTATGAGCCACACCGCTGGATTTCTTGACTTCCGGCGGCAAACAATTAACATACGCGACATTCGATGATGCGTTGAAATCGATGTATCCAAGCGCCTTTTAGCGCCTTGGCCAGCCTGCAATCGAACTTGCGGAACATAGGCTCCCGCTCCCCTCAGCGCAAATGGTCCCGTGGACCAAACGGGGAGAGCTATGTCTTCAAACCCACAGATCGCAGACGACGACGAGATCATTCCGTTCGGGACGTGCGTCGGCGAAAATCGTGATCTCATCCATTCCAGCAGCACGGCGGCGCGTTGGCTTCGCGAAGAGCCTGACCTTCTCCCGAAGACGTTCAAGCTCGGAAACAAGCGTTTCACGACTCGCCGCTATGTTCGCGAATGGCGCGCGCGAGTGATCGCAGGGGCGCAGTCGTGACACGTCGCCACCTCCGCACACGCAACTCGACCGAACACATCGCCGCCGTGCGCGAGCGTCGTCTTCTCGAATTCGGCGAAGCGTGCGTCATCGCCAACAAGACACGGACAGAAATGAAACGTGTCCTCGGTCCGGACGGTCATCCATTTCGTCGGATTGGGCAGCGACTATTCATCCTGCCCGCCGAACTGAAGCAATTCCTCGAACAACTGCGCCGCGAGCGCGCCTGAAAGGACAGATACCCATGCCTGATTACACTCCCGAACAAATCGACCGCCTTGCCAAGGCCCGCGCGCGCGATCTCATGACCAAAGCAGCCCACCGCGCCGACGTGCACCCCGCCGCCGCCGAAGATTTCGTCAACGAAATCGGTAAGCACTTTGAATACGACCCGGCCGAAGACGGGCTGAAGCTGAAGAAAACTGCCCCCGCCGGCACGACCGTTGACGCCATCATCGACGCTGCGCGCGAGCGCGCCCCGCACCGCTTCATCGACAGTCAGCCGGTTCAGTCGGAAGCGACCATCGGCGGAAAATTCAGCGGCTTCGCGCCTGATCAGAAGGCGGGCGAAGACTTCTTCAGCCGCTCACCCGAAGAGAAGATTCGCATCGCCAATGAGCGGGCGCGTCCCAAAGGCTGGTGAGGCAATGTCCATCGATCATACCTTTGGTCATCTTCTTGACGCGGCGCGTTCTGACCATGTGAACAAGGCGAGCGCCTTGCATTGGCGCGGCGTCCTGACCACGACGTTCAAGCCGCTTTACGATTGCATTCTCGGAATGGATCGCACGGTGTGCGCGCGCTACGGTCACAAGTGCGGCGTTACGTTCGACTTCTCGCATCCGCATGAGGATTACGCCTATTTGGTTCTGGTGATCCAGACACCAAAGGACGCGCATCGCATCGTGTTCCGCATGTCGATTGATCGGCTGGAATGTCTTGACCAGTGCTGGATGACGGCGACGGCGAGCGACATGGCCGAGATAATTGACGGTTTGCAGAGACGTGTTGCGGACCTCTTCAAGCAGTTCGTACCGAAGAATTGAACCCAAAAAATTGCCCCGCCGAAACGGTCAATTTCGACGGGGCAGTAATCAACTGAACTGGTGAAGTATGCGTAGTTCCCTTCAGAATGTCAACGAAAAACCGCCTGTCACCCCTGAAATTCCGGCACTTTCCGACGATCAATGCGAGCGTCTGAACGATGCGTTGGAGTCCTTGCGCTCTGTCCTAGTCCCCACCGACTTCGAGGCGCAGCTTGACGCACTTCCCGACGATGCGCGCCACGAAATAGAGGCGGCGCTTACCGAAGAGTTGGACGAAGCGAGCTACGATGATTTTTTTGCGGATGTTCCGCGCAGTCGAGCGCAGACTCCGCTAGTCCACTTCGATAATGACGGCTGGCGCACGTTCACGGCTCCTTGGCGCGCGATGTTCATTGCCGCTGGCGTGACGATGGCGAAGGATGCGGGGTCGAGTGCAGACACCGTCGTCCCCTTCAAGATCAACGACGCCCTGTTCATCGGCGGCGATCTCCCCCAGAAGGTGCTCGACCTCCCCATGAAGCTCGGCTTCGGTCGCGGACGTGACGACAAGCGCTGGCCCGGCAAGGCCATGCCCTTCTCCGCCGTGCTCGGTCTCCTGTCCAAGAATGAAGTTGGCGAGAAGGACGGCAAGGCGTTCATCCAAGGCACGGCCATCGGCAACGAGCGCAAGGCCAAGGCCATGGAAGGCATGTGGATCGCCGGCCTCGATCTCGATTCCGGCATCTTCCCCGACCCCATCGGTCACAAGATTCAGAACGACTTGAAGCTCACGTCGGTCATCTACACGACGCATTCGCACAATTCGACCGAGACCCACGTCGTCCAGAATAGCTTTGCACAATGGTCCCGGAAGCACCACCTCGACGAGGTGCCGACGACCGACACGATGCGCCGCTATATGCAGCAGGCGAAGAAGTGGGAGCCTTGGGTCGTCGAGACCATTGAACTGGCGGAAGAGCCTGTCCACACGAAGGACGGCATCTCCTACGTCCTGACGCACGATCCGATGCCGAAGTTCCGCGTGATCTTCCCGCTGGCGCAGCCTTTCATCATCGCGAAGCAGAAGCTCTCGCAGCAGGATGCCATCAATCTCTGGAAGGGTCGCCTGCTCGGTCTCGCCAAGATTCTGGGTGTGCCGATTGACGAGGCTTGCCTTGATCCTTCACGGTTGTTCTATCTCGCACGCCGCCGTGAAGGCCGCGACTTCCAGATCATCGTCACATCGGGCGAAGCGCTCGACTTCGACAAGGTTCCGTCAATCGATACGCGCTCCCGCACAAAGCCTGACGATAACGTGTTTGCGCAGGCTGCAAAGGAGCTTGGGTCGTCGGACGGCGCGGACTTGGTGTTTAACGGGTTCAGCCTGAAGAGGTGGGCGAAGACGACGGCCGACAGCTTCGATGCGGCTGGCATGATCCGCGCGGCCTGCCCGGATAAGATTCGTTCGGACGACGGTCAGGACAAGTTAGAGATTGAATGCCCGTTTGACTATGAGCACGGCAACGCTGGCGACACGGACGACCGCGCTTGTTATGTGTGGTCCGCCCACGCCGGGAGCACCGAAGACGCATTCAAGTGGGGCTGCCGCCACAACTCTTGCAGCGGTCGCACGCGCCTCGATTTCGTTTGCGAAGCGCTGCGGGCTGGATGGTTCACGACTGCCGACTTGGAGAACGAGTCGTATCGGATCGTCACCGTTGACGACGACGAAGAAGACGACCTCCCGTTCCCATACGTCCTGATCGACGACAAGATTCACTTTGAGACGACGACCGGCAAAAAGACCACAGCGCACTTCGTCTGCGACGCCTTCAAGGTCGTCGGCGAGTCGCGCGACGAAAGCGACGACAACCGGGCGCTGTTGATCGAATTCACGTCCAAGGGCAAGCGCCATGTCGAGCGCATCCCGTTTGGCGAGCTACAGGTCGGCAGCAACGCCATTCGTGAACGTCTCGCCAAAAAGGGCCTGACGATTCACGCCGGGCGCGAATCCAAGTCGCGCTTCGACGGGTTGTTGTCGATCCTCTCCGCCAAAAAGCAGTATTTGACGGTCTCGCGTCCGGGCTTTTACGTTTGGGAAAACGAGACCGTATTCGTCTCGCCGACAGGAAAGGCCATCGGCCGGGATGGCGCGCGCGACGACGTTTCGCTTGTGGCGACGGCCCTGCTTAAGAATCCGCACCCACGCGGGACGTTCGATGGCTGGCGTCAGAGTATGGAAGCAATCGCCAACGCCGGACTGCCGCATCTTGTTCTGGGCGCGGCGTCAGGCTTCGTTGGCCCGCTGATCGTGCTCGCCGAAGCCGATACCAGCGGCGTTATCTTCGTTGGCCCCACGTCGAAGGGAAAAACCATAGCGCAGGGCGCTGGGGCGGGCGTATGGGCCGATCCTAATCCGAAGCTGGGGCGCGGGCTCTTCCGCTCCGCCCGCTCGACGGACAACGGTCTGGAAAGCCGTGCGGCGCTATCCCATGCAACGATCATGTCGGTTGACGATCTGGGTGGAAACACCGACCCGAAAACGATTGGCCAGATCATCTTCATGATCGACGGCGGCACGTCGAAGGAGCGCCTGCGCGCCGATACGTCAGTTCGCGACGTGAAATTCTGGAAGATGTTCTACACACTGTCCGCCGAGAAGACGACCGCAGAACTCATTCGCTCCGCCGGGCGCACCATGCTGGGCGGACATGCCGTGCGCCTGCCGAGCATCACGGTCCCGGAAGATACGCGCGATCTGACGCCGGACGAATTGAAGGCGATCACCGGCTTTCAGTCTAACTATGGCGTGGCATGGGAGCCCTATATCAGGTGCCTGTTCTCCGCCGGCTACGTCGAGCGCCCGGAGGCGATCCGCGAACGTCTGGACGCCTGCATCGGCGAACTCTGCGACGCATCATCCAAGGGAGCCGAGCGCCGCGCCGCGCTGCCGTTCGCGTGGTTGTGGCTCGGAGGCGAGATCGCGCGCGACGCAGATATTCTTCCGGCGAACATGCCGATTGAATCGTCGGTTCGTGCGGCGTGGGCTTCCTATCTGGCGAGCGCCGAAGCCGAAAGCTTGGCACCGGGCGCACTGGCCATTGAGAACGTGGCGAAGAACATCAACCTGACGTGGGGGGTCGAAATCATCCCGCTCGGCTCCAATGCGCCCGTCATGGGGATTGGCGACCCGTGCGACACGTCAACCGACGACGACGCGAAGCCCCGCTATCGCGCTCCGAAATACGGCTGGTACGACGAAGAAACGATCTACATCGTTCCCGGCGCTCTAGCCGAACTTGCCGGAGGCGAGACCAGCGAACGCACCGTGGCGCAGGCGCTCCGCAAGGCAGGTGTCTTGCAGATGTATGGCGAAAAGTACCTCAATCCCTATCTGCCCGGACGCCCTCTGACGAAGCATTACCGCCTGAAGCTAGCGGCGCTGTCTGAGGCAGGCGACGAAGAGACGGACGACTAGCGGCCCCTGTGTGCTGGCGCGCCGTAGGCATGGGCCGACCGGGCGATCCCCGGTCGGTTTTTTCATGGCGAGCTTTCTCCGGTCGGCGGGAGCGATTCTCCGGTCTTTCTCCGGTTTTTCTCCGGTCGAGCGCAGAGAGACAATCATTTATTTTCAATATCTTATGAATTTTTCTCCGGTTTCTCCGGTTTTTCCGGAGATAAGGGGCGCTTGTTGCAGGGTTTTGTGTGGATGCGGGTGTCGGCGGGCTTCCGGCGTGAGTGTGTGACCGCCCACCATCTTATCTCTTAAAAAACCGGAGAAACCGGAGAAAATGGAAATCGATCGAGAGTAAGTTATTGATTCTTAGGACGGTTCTGGCATTTCTGGACTCGACCAAAAACCGGAGAATCACCGGAGAAAGACCGGAGAATCACCGGAGAAAACCGGAGAATCGGGTCCGGTCGAGCGCAGATCGCGCCGCCGTTACGCCAAAAAACGCCAAAAGTTCTAGAAATCCCACAAGTTCTATAATCGTCGGGGGTCGAGTGCAGACGGTCCGCCTCAATATTTCTGCCGTATCTCGGTGTAGCTTTCATCCGTCCAGCCAAATTCGCTGCGCGTGATTAGGTCGCATCCGGCATCTGCCGCTATTCGCCGCGCCTCTGTCGTCAGGTCGTGCGCGACGACCAGCGCGGGACCAGATGCGTCTCCGACCTTGCGCAGCGCCCGCCGGACCTCGCCACTCACGATCACCTTCACATCCGGGAAGCGCAGCGCGACGACATACATGCTGACCAGCGGATTGGGAACGTATAGCTCCGCAACCTTTTGACCGAACGCCTTGCCGATTGCTTCCCGCGTTGCAGGTAGATCGTGGACGATGTGCGGCTTCACCATTCTTGGACGATACGCCTGAAAGGTTGATTAGGAATTGCTCCGTATACTGTCAAAAGTTCCGGTTTTAGCGCGCGCCCTCCCCGCTTCGATCCGGGTTCAGGGCAGGGCGAGATAGTTATGGTTAATAACCAATTTAACTGAGTGGTTAACTCGGTATTTAGGTCAACAATATTGACCTATTAGATTGTAGGACAATCCTGTCCACAATCGCCCTGCCCTGCTTTACGTCCCGTTAACCACCCTACCATGCTTCGCTTTCCCCGGATCGGACCTTCTGGCACTGTGTCATTAGCAAAGACGTTCGAATTTCATAATGACAATCTAGGAACAAGGTCCTAAATCATGGCAACGGGCAAGTTCGTCGCGTACTACCGGGTCAGCACCGCCAAGCAGGGCGCGAGCGGGCTGGGCCTTGAAGCCCAGAAGGAAGCCGTCAGCCGATACCTGAACGGCGGCGCATGGTCGCTGGTCGCAGAGTTCACGGAAATCGAATCCGGAAAGAAGAACAAGCGCCCGGCGCTGGCGGCTGCGTTGGCTGCCTGTCACCTTCACGGCGCGACGCTGGTAGTCGCCAAGCTCGACCGCTTGAGCCGCAACGTGGCGTTCGTGTCGGCGTTGATGGAGTCCGGAGTGGAGTTCGTCGCGGTCGATTTCCCGATGGCGAACAAGCTCACGGTCCACATTCTGGCGGCGGTCGCAGAGCACGAAGCGGCGATGATTTCCGCCCGTACAAAGAGCGCGCTTGCCGCTGCGAAGGCGCGCGGTGTCCGCCTCGGTACACGCAACCCGGAGAACATCCGAAATGTCCAGCAGATAGGCGCGCTGGCCAGCGCAGAGGCGCGTATTGAGAACGCCAACAAGCGCGCCCGCTATGTCGTTCCAACCATACGCGAGCTTGCTGCTGCTGGCCGTTCGCTGAACGCCATCGCCGCCGAACTGAACTCGCGCAGCATCCCGACGCCGCGTCGCACTGGCGCATGGACGGCAACGGCTGTGAAGCGGGCTCTGGCGCGGGTTGCGGAGGCAGCCTGACCGGCGGAAGGCGGGAGGATCGCGCGACAATTTGACCCCCACCCCCCTGATTCCATTAAGGTTAATGGTCCCACGGCGCTCCTACCTACCCGCCCCTTCCCACGCGCCATCCAGTGGGTCGGATTTTTCACTAAAGCTTAGCTTTAGCTTGAACGAAACAAGAACATCAGCGACCATCCGGGATGGCCTATCGCAAGCTTCCCCAGCGCCTTCCGGGCCACTATGTCCCTGCCCTGACCGACGCGCTCCTGACGGCGCGCAGGCGTGTCCTAGAGGCCAGCACGGTCGTCCCGTGGGGATGCGCGACGGATCACGCCCTACGATCCATCGTCGCAGCCATCGACGCCTTGCGCGCGATGCTCAAACATCTCTCCGGCGATCTATGGGATATGGACTCGGACCTGTCCGCCGCCTTGCGTTCGTCGGATCGCGCACGCCGTCCGATCACGCTCGAAAACCCGTTTCCCCTGCTAGGTGATCTGCGCACGCTCCGGGACGCACTTCGATCCGCGCAGGATCACGTTGCAGTCGACGGGGCCGTCTATCAGGCGCTTCAAATGGTAGACGCCACCATCATGGGCCTGACCGTCCTGTTGACGGGAGACGAAACTTACTTCCACCCGATGGGCGGCGGCACAACCGATGGACAGCGGGCGGCGGAGGCGAGGAAGCTGGCGCGCGAGCGGGGCGAAATCGTCCCCTCTGATGGTCGCGATTTTGGGTTAAAGGGCTGGCAATAAGCCGGTATACCCAAGCCAGAAATTATTATTAAATCAATTAGTTATGAATGCTCACTTCATTCGATTCAGATTTTCCGCTCATTCAAATCAAGCGCACGGCAATCTCGATTCAAAAGCAATTCAAATTGCAGCGACTGCCCGGCGCGGGCAACCTGCGGGCGCTCGCGCGATATGCGGCCAACGGCTGCGGCCAATATTCCATGAACGCGCAAATTCAGCGCGATGGCGCGCGCCGTCGCGAGCCGCCCGTTCGCGCAGGGCGCCTCGTCAACGCGAAAGAATGAGTAAAAATTAATTCATATCTGACCGGCATTCGCTTCAAAGGCGCGGTAAATCTGACCTCAAGAAGCAGGGAAACATTAGGATTCGAGCAGGGGCCCGCGTGTCAAATCAGGTCATTCCTGTGGGGGGAATGACATGAATTTGCATTTGAACGTCGTATTCATCTCCTGTCTCATTCTCGGCGCCGCTGGCGGCCTCGAAAGCCGGCTTGCAGGACGCAAGCTCGCCATTGCCACACATATGGCGGCGACAAGCCTCGGCTATTTCGCGGTCGCCATCTGCCATACGTCGATCGAGATCAGCTTCGGCCTGAACTCGGCGCCGCTGTATGGGCTCGCGCTCGCCTTTCTCGTCTGCGCCTGGATCTCGGAAACGGATTCGCTGCGTTCCGGCGAAGATGTCGAGACGCGCGGCGACGCGTCGAACCACGTGGTCGCCTTCGTGATCGGCTATGCCGGCGCGATTGGCTCGACCGCCCTGCTGACGCTGGCGGTCGTCGAAATGTTCGCGCTGTTCATGCGACGCGCGCGCGCCGGCTGCGAGCCGGTCTATGGCGCGGAAGCCTCGATCGCGACGATCGACGAAGCGCGCTGATCAGCCCGCGATCTTCGAGAAGTCGGCGACGCGCCGCATGGCGGCGCGCAGCTCGCCGAGGAGCTGCAGCCTGTTCTTGCGCAGGCGCGGATCGTCGGCGTTGACCGTCACCTTGTCGAAGAAGGCGTCGACCGGCGCGCGCAATTTCGCCAGCGCGTGCATGGCGCCTTCGAAATCTTCCGCCTTCACGCGCTCCTTCGTCTCGGCGCTGGCGCGGTCGATCGCCGCCTTCAGCGCACGCTCCTCGTACGCGCTGATGAATTCGATATTCGCGGGCTCGTCGAAGGCGCCTTCGCCATCCTTCTTTTCCTCCGCGCGCAGGATGTTGGCGGCGCGCTTGGCGCCGGCGAGCAGGTTCTTGCCGTCGTCGGTGTCGAGAAATCTCGCCAATGCCTCGACGCGCTTCACGATCATCAGGAGATCGTCCTGATCCTCCAGCGCGAAGACCGCGTCGATCAGGTCGTGACGCGCGCCCTTGTCACGCAGGTAGACCTTCAGCCGGTCGGCGAAGAAGGCCAGCAGGTCCTTGCCGCTGTTGGCGTGAACGTGCAGATGCGACTGCGCCACGCGCACAAGATAGAGCAGCGGGATGCGCAGACCGTTCTCGATCACGATGCGAATGACGCCGAGCGCGGCGCGGCGCAGCGCATAAGGATCCTTCGAGCCCGTCGGCTTCTCGTTGATCGCCCAGAAGCCGGCGAGCACGTCGATCTTGTCGGCGAGCGCGACGGAGACCGCGACAGGATCGGTCGGAATGCGGTCGTTCGGCCCCTGGGGCTTGTAATGGTCCTCGATCGCCGCCGCGATGGAGGGCGCCGTGCCTTGCGCCAGCGCATAATAGCGTCCCATGAGACCCTGCAGTTCAGGGAATTCGCCGACCATCTCGGAGACGAGATCGGCCTTGGCGAGATGGGCGGCGCGCGCGGCGCGCGCCGAATCGGCGCCGATGCGCTCCGCAATCTCGCCCGCCAGCTCCTCGAGCCGCTTGACGCGATCGCCCTGCGTGCCGAGACGCTCGTGATACACGATCGTGTCGAGCTTCGGCACACGCGCTTCGAGCGGCGTCTTCAGATCGCTTTCCCAGAAGAATTTCGCGTCCGACAGGCGCGCCGCGACGACACGCTCGTTGCCTGCGACGATTTCCTTGCCGCCGTCCTTCGCCTCGATGTTGGAGACGAGAATGAAGCGGTTGGCGAGCTCGGCGCCGCGCTTCAGCACGAAGCACTTCTGGTTCGCCCGAATGGTCGCGCGAATGACCTCCGGCGGGATGGCGAGAAAGCTCTCGTCGAAGGCGCCCATCAGCGCGCGCGGCCATTCGACCAGGCCGGCGACCTCGTCGAGCAGGCCTTGGTCTTCCACCAGTTCAAGCCCCTGCGCGAAGGCGAGGTCGCGCGCATCGTGCAGCACGATGTTCTTGCGGCGTTCGGCGTCGAGAACCACCTTCGCCTTTTCGAGCGCAGGCAGATAATCGTCGAAGCGCCGGACCTTGATCGCTTCGGGCGCGAGAAAGCGATGGCCGTAGGTGACGTTGCCGGCGGCGACGCCGTCGATCTCGAACGGCACGACGTCCGGCTCTTCGTTCTCGGCGCCGAAGGTCGCGACGATGGAATGCAGCGGGCGCACCCAGCGCAGGGCGTCCGGCCGCGCGGAGGCCGCGCCCCAGCGCATCGACTTGGGCCAAGGAAAGGCGCGCAGGATCGCAGGCAGGATTTCGGCGAGCAGGTCGAGCGTCGGACGTCCGGCGCGCTCGACGATGGCCACGTAGAATTCGCCTTTCTTCGGGTCCTTCTCGATCTTCGCCTGGTCAAGCGAGGCGAGGCCCGCGCTCTTCAGAAATCCCTGGACGGCGGCGTCCGGCGCGCCAACGCGCGGACCCTTCTTTTCTTCCCGAATATCCGGCTGGCGGCCCGGCAGGCCCGCGACATGCAGCGCGAGCCGGCGCGGCGTGGCGTGCGCGACCGCGCCCTCGAATTTCAGTCCGCGCTCCATCAGGGCGCCGGTGACGAGGCGCTCGAGGTCGGAGGCCGCCTGCCGCTGCATGCGGGCCGGGATTTCTTCGGAAAAGAGTTCGAGAAGGAGGTCGGGCATCGGAACCGGCGAATTTGAAAACGCGCCGTCTTCTCCCGCATGTGCGCGCGGGACGCAAGGCCGGACGGACAAAGCGCGGCGGGCGCGGCCGCCGCGCGCGGACGATCACAACGCCTTGTGAGCGCCGTCGCAGAGGGGGGCGTTCTTGGTGTGCTTGCACGCGCAGAGGTAGGCCGTCTTGGATTCAGGCGCAGTCCAGGCCATCGGCGCGAATTCCGACCCCTTGTGCGCGCCGTCGCAGAGCGGCTGCTTGGCCGACTTGCCGCAGGTGCACCAATAGTAGGTCTTGCCGGCCTCGACCTCGACCGGGATCGGCGACTTCTGCGCAATAACGGGTTGCGACATGGATTCCTCTCGTGTTTGCATGCAGCCGAAATCGGTAGCTGCGCTATAGAACCGTCCCCGCGCCGTCTGTCTATTGCGTTGACGCAAAATATATCGTGCAGGATTTGCAAATGAGCCAACTGGAAAGCGTTCTGGGCGCGATCGACGCCGCCAATTCGGGCGATCCGACGCTTGAGGAGGGAGGACCTGCCGCGCTGCTCTACGGGCGGCGGATGAGCGACCGGCTGGCGCGATTCGCGCCTGACGCGGGCGATTTCCTGCAAATCGCAGCGCGCGGCCAGCATATCGAGCGCTGGGCGATCCCGCGCGCCGACTATCCTATGGACAAGCCGGGCTATTTCCGCTGGCGCAATGCGCTGAAGGAGCGCCACGCGCAACGGCTGGCCGAGATCATGGCCGCGGCGGGTTTTTCTCCCGACGCCGCCGAGCGCGTCGGGCAAATCGTCCGCAAGGAGCGGACCAGGACCGACCCGGAGGCGCAGACGCTGGAAGACGTCGCCTGCCTCGTGTTCCTCGAATTCTATTCCGAGCCGTTCCTGACGAGGTACGAGGAGGCCAAAAGCGTCGACATCGTGCAGAAGACTTGGCGAAAAATGTCGGAAGCCGGACACGCGGCGGCGCTGAGCCTGAAGCTCGCGCCGCGCGTCGCGGAGATCGTCGGGAAGGCGCTGGCCTAGAGAGCGCTCAAGCCGTTCTTGCGAGTCCGCCCGCCTCCGTCCGCAGCCATGCTTCGCCGCAGGCCTTGGCGAGTTCGCGCACGCGCAGAATGTAGCTCTGGCGCTCGGTGACGGAGATCACGCCGCGCGCGTCGAGCAGGTTGAAGGTGTGGCTGGCCTTGATGCACTGGTCGTAGGCGGGCAGCACCATGTCGTGACGCTCGCCGCGGTCGCCGGCCGCCAGCAGCGCGCGGCATTCGGTTTCGGCGTCCTTGAAGTGGCGGAACAGCCGTTCCGTATCCGCATGTTCGAAATTGTGCCGCGAATATTCCTGCTCGGCCTGCAGGAAGACGTCGCCGTAGGTGACCTTCTCCGCGCCCTCGCGTCCGTTGAAGTTGAGGTCGTAGATCGATTCCACGCCCTGCAGATACATGGCGAGGCGCTCGAGCCCGTAGGTGAGTTCGCCCGAGACCGGCGAGCATTCGAAGCCCGCGACCTGCTGAAAATAGGTGAACTGCGACACTTCCATGCCGTCGCACCAGCATTCCCAGCCAAGCCCCCAGGCGCCGAGCGTCGGGCTTTCCCAATCGTCCTCGACGAAGCGGATGTCGTGCAGCAGCGGATCGATGCCGATGGCCGCGAGCGATTCGAGATAGAGGCCCTGCAGGTCGGGCGGCGAGGGCTTCAGGATCACCTGAAACTGGTAGTAGTGCTGCAGGCGGTTGGGGTTCTCGCCGTAGCGCCCGTCCTTGGGGCGGCGGGAGGGCTGCACATAGGCCGCCTTCCAGGGCTTCGGCCCGAGCGAGCGCAGCGTGGTCGCGGGATGGAACGTGCCGGCGCCAACCTCCATGTCGTAGGGCTGCAATAGGACGCAGCCCTGCTCCGCCCAGAATCTCTGCAGCGTGAGAATCAGGCCCTGAAAGCTCTTGCGGGGGTCGTTGACGGCGGTCGTGGTCATGGCGGGTCCAGTTTGCGGCGCAAACTAGAGCCCGCGACGAAAAAGTGGAAGCCGGTTTTTCACAACGCGCGCGTTCCGCCTTCGAGCCATTTTGCCGCCCGCCCGAGACGCCATTCAGCCGGGGTTCAGGCGCGACGCCTTAATGAAACGCCTAAATCCGCAGTCCGGAACCGACCCGTTCGGCCCCGCGTTTCTGAGGACAGGAGGGTTCAATCATGACCAGCAATCTGAAAATGGCGTTGTCCGCCGCAACGCTCGTCGCCGGTCTGGCTCTGACCGCGCCGCCGGCGCTGGCGCAATTCGCGGCCGGCGCGGGCGGGGGCGGCGGCGCCGTCATGCATGGCGGCGGCGGCGCGATCGGCGGCGGCGGCGCCGCGATCGGCGGAGGCGGCGGTTTCGGCGGCGGCCATGTCGGCGCCCCCATCGCGGCTCCTTCGGCCCCTGCCGCGCCGCAGTTCCACGCCGCCCCGGCGGTCGTGCCGCAAGCCCGTGTGCCGCAAGTCGCGCCGGGCGGCGGTTATGGCGTACCGCGTGTCCGCAATCCGGGCGGAACGCCGATGGCGCACGGCTCGCCCTGGAACGGCGGCGTCGTCACGCAGGCGCCGCGCCAGCCGCGCACATGGCCGGGACATGGCGTCGTGACGCGGCCGTACAACAATGCCCAGATCTATCACGGCGGACGCCATCATCGCGGCCACGGCCATTGGCGGCGCGGCGTGTGGTATCCGTACGCTCTCGGTGGGTATGACTATACCTACGGCGTCTACGATGACGAC
>WBZM01000696.1_pt1 | contig 42167 bp, 35 predicted proteins | sample 5204271 | NCBI WGS metagenome assembly WBZM01 (sample SAMN12344346, study PRJNA552823) | activated sludge metagenome | biome: Activated sludge suspended growth; feature: Nitrification reactor; material: Wastewater; isolation source: activated sludge from nitrification reactor of wastewater... | reverse complement strand
GAACTGCGTCTCGACGCAACGATAGCGCGCGATCAGCTCGTTGATGTCGCGGTAGATGAAGCGGTACTTCCAGATCGCCTCGAACACGAGATGCAGGAAAAGCCAGCAATCCTCGGCGTCGGGAAGGCGCTGTTCGGGCGCCGCCAGCGTGTCTTCAATCTCGGCCCGGTAAGCGGCGAACAGGTCTTCGACGATCTTTTCCTTGGAATGATAGTGATAATAGAGATTGCCGGGACTGATGCCCATTTCGAGCGCGATCGCCGCCGTCGTCACCGTCGGTTCGCCATGCGCGTTGAACTGGGCGAGCGCGGTCTCAAGAATGCGCTCGCGCGTCCTTCTTTTTGGCTTTGCCGCCATCCGCCCTTCTCCCGGCCTTGGCAATCTTCTCACGGGCCGGGGCGGTCGCGCCTTGAGCCAGCGCATGGTCGAGACGGCCGAGCGTCGTCGCCAGCCGCCGGGTTTCGGCGGCCAGGCCCGTGGCTCGTCGCCCGGGCGCGGCGATCAGCCGGCGGTCCGGATCGGCCAGCGCCGCATGGTCGAGGCGCACGCCGTGCCGGGCGAGGACCGGCTCCAGTTCGGCCGCGCGGCGGCGCAGTTCCGCGCGTGTATGGCTGTAGGCGTGTTCGGCGAGGCGGCGCCTGTCGGCGTAGCTGAAGACGTTGGCGAAAAAGATCATCGCATCGTCCCGCGCCGGTTCGAACAGCACAATGTCGGCGTCCGGAAATTCATGGGCATAGCGATCCATGCCGACCTTCATGCGCGACTGGATGAGCGCGCGGAAGGTCTGCGACAGCACGGTGGCGAGCCCTTCGTCGACAAGATGGGTCGGCCCGCGCCGGCCTTCGCCCGAGGCGAGCCGCGTATTGAAAGGCACGAGCGGATTGACGCAGACGAGCAGCTTCGCGCCGGCTTTCAAGGCGACCGAGGCGTGCAGCGTCTTCTTGAGCGCGCCATCGACGTAATCGCGCTCGCCGATGCGGGCGGGCGGATAGAGCCCGGGCAGCGCGGAGCTCGCCTTGACCGCTTCGGAGATCGGCACGCCGTCGTAGCCGGCCGAGCCGAAGACCACCGCTTCGGCCGAATCCAGGTCCGTGGCGACGATGAACAGCTTGTGGCGCAGCTCGCGAAAATCGTTGGTGCGCCCGCTGCGGCCGAACATGCGCGCCAGATAGGCGGCGGCCGCGTCATTGTCGAAAACGCCGGTCGGCAAGGCGCGCGTGAAGCCTTGCAGCGCCTCGAGGAGCCCGCGTGTCGGGCGGCCCGCGCCGGAGCGGTCGAAATAGGCGGCGACGGCGCCGAGCGCGAGATCGGGCAGACGCGCGAGGCGCCGCGCATATTCGGCGAGCGCCGGGCGCATCAGGAAGTCCGGCTCGAACGGCTCGGCGTGATCCTCGCTCTCGATGAAGCGCAGGCACAGGTCGCGCGGCGTCAGGCCATTGGCGAGGCTCGCGGCGATGAAGGCGCCGGCGCTGACGCCGACGGTGGCGTGACATTGCGTGAAGTCGACGCCGTCGAAGGCTTCCTGAAGGGCGACCAGCGCGCCGATCTCATAGATCGAGCCGAGCGGTCCGCCGCCCGCGAGGGCCAGTCCGATCTTCGATTGCCGCGCGCCTACCATCTCGTCCTCCGCAGGCGAAGGGAGGCCGCATGACGCGGCCTCCCCCTGGCGATCCAGACCGAAGGCTTACGCCTTGGCGACAGCCTTCTTCTTCTCGTCCATCATCTTGTTGGTCGCCTCCGTGAGTTCGGCGACGCGCTTGGAGAGCGTGTCGATGTCCTTGCGCGTCGGCACGTTGAGGCTGTGCAGCGCGCGGGCGACGCGATCCTCGAAGACCTTTTCCAGCTTGTCCCAAGCGCCGGCGCCACGCGACTTGATCTCGGAGATGCGTTCGTCGGCCGCGGTCTTGGTCTCTTCCTGCACGCGCTGACCCTCGGCCACAAGCGCATCGAAAACCTTCTGTCCCTCAGCCTGCGCCTTGGCGAAAGCGCCGAGGCCGGCGAGCCAGATCTGATTGGCGGATTCGCGGATGGTGGCCGCGAGATTGTCGTCGTGTTTGGCGAGAGCCTTGAGTTTCTTGGCCATGACAAGTCCCCTTGCGAACTTGCGGCCCTTCAGATTTGGAACATGCCGCGCCCAAGAAGCGGCCCCCGCTTCTCGGCGGCATGTCCAGGCCGCGATTGCGACAATCCACCACAGAAATTTAGAGTCCGCCGCCCAATTCTCTGGGCGACTTCGCCTAAAGCGAGCATTTAGACTAAAAATGCGCGGAACAGGGAGGCGGCGATGATCTATTTCGTAACGGGCGCCAGCGGCTTCATCGGCAAGCGCTTCGTCCGCAAGCTTCTGACGCGCAAGGACGCGCGCGTCTTCGTGCTGATGCGCGAAGCGTCGGAGGAGAAGCTCGAGCGCCTGCGCGAATTCTGCGGCGATGCGGAGCAGCGCGTCGTCGCGGTGCAGGGCGACATCACCGCCGAGAAGCTCGGCGTCGACGCCAAGGACCTGCGCAAGCTCAAGGGCAAGATCGACCATTTCGTGCATCTGGCGGCGATCTACGACCTCACCGCCGATCCCGCCGACGTGGAGCGCGCCAATATCGGCGGCGTGCGCAACGCGCTGGATTTTGCGCGCGCGGCTGGGGTGAAGCGCTTCCATCACGTGTCGTCGATCGCGGCGGCGGGCCTCTACGAAGGCGTGTTCCGCGAAGACATGTTCGAGGAAGCGCGCCACCTCGAGCACGCCTATTTCCGCTCCAAGCACGAGTCCGAACGGCTCGTGCGCGCGGAAAAGAAGATGGCCTGGCGCATCTATCGTCCCGCCATCGTCGTCGGCGACTCGCGCACCGGCGAAATGGACAAGATCGACGGCCCCTACTACTTCTTCAAGCTCATCCAGAAATTGCGCCACGCCATCCCGCAATGGCTGCCGGCGATCGGCCTCGAGGGCGGGCGCATCAATGTCGTGCCGGTCGATTTCGTCGTCGACGCGCTCGACTATCTCGTCGCCGCGCCGGACCTCGACGGACGCACGTTCCATCTCACCGACCCGGCGCCGCTGCGGCTCGGCGACATGCTGAACCTGTTTGCGCGCGCCGCACATGCCCCGCAATTCACGCTGCGCGTCAACGCCGCCATGTTCGGCTTCATCCCCGGCGCGCTGGCCAAGGGATTGATGAGCCTCACGCCGTTCCGCCGCATCCGCAAGCTGGCGCTGCACGAACTGGGCCTGCCCGACGACATCCTCACCTTCGTCAATTATCCGACGCGCTTCGACAGCCGCGAGACGCAGAAGGTTCTGGCCAAGGGCGGCGTCAAGGTTCCGAGGCTGGAGGATTACGCCTGGCGGCTCTGGGATTATTGGGAGCGCCATCTCGATCCCGACCTCTTCCTCGACCGCTCGCTGCGCGGGCGGGTCGCCGGCAAGCGCGTGCTGGTCACGGGCGGTTCGGTCGGCATCGGCAAGGCGGTGGCGCACAAGCTCGCGCAGGCCGGCGCGACGACGATCATCTGCGCGCGCGACGCGGCGGCGCTCAAGGAGGCGAAGGACGAATTCGCGGCCGACGGGCTGACGCTGCACACCTACAGCGCCGACATCGCCGATCCCGAGGCCTGCGCGAAATTCGTCGCGCGGCTGACGGCCGACCATGGCGGCGTCGACATTCTCGTCAATAACGCCGGCCGCTCGATCCGGCGCTCGATCGAACATTCCTACGACCGCCTGCACGATCTCGAACGCACGATGAAGGTCAATTATTTCGGCGCGGTGCAGGTGGCGATGGGCCTGCTGCAAGGCATGGCGGAGCGGCGCGAGGGACACATCGTCAACGTGTCCTCGATCGGCGTGCTCACCAACGCGCCGCGCTTTTCCGCCTATGTCGCGTCAAAGGCGGCGCTGGAGGCCTGGAGCAATTGCGCGGCCTCGGAGTTCCTGGACCGCGGCGTGCATTTCACCAACGTCAACATGCCGCTGGTGCGCACCGCCATGACGGCGCCGACCAAGTTCTACGCCAACGTGCCGACGCTCGATCCGGACGAGGCGGCCGATCTCGTCATCGACGCGATCATCCATCGCCAGTCGCGCGTGGCGACGCGGCTGGGGCGCTTCGGGCAGGTGATGCACGCGCTCCTGCCGAACTTCGCGCATATCGTGATGAACACGGCCTTCCGCATGTTCCCCGACTCGGCCGGCAAGGACGGCGCGCCGCAGGCCCCGACGGCCGACCAGATCGCCTTCACGCAGGTGCTGCGCGGCTTGCATCTGTAGGGGCGCTACTTCCGTCGTCATTGCGAGCGGAGCGAAGCAATCCATCCCCAAATCTCTCGAAAGATACGGGGATGGATCGCCGCGTCGCTTCGCTCCTCGCGATGACGAACCGGATCAGTGCGCCTCGGCCTTCTTCATCTCCGATGCGCCCGCGCCGTTGAAGAAGGCGTTGAGCGCGACGGTGACGATCGTCGTCAGGAGGATACCCGACTCCAGCAGCGGCTTGAGCTGCTTGGGGAAGGCCTCGAAGAAATTCGGCGCGATCAGGGTGAGCATGCCGAAGCCGATGCCGAGCGCGACGATCAGCAGGTTGTTGCGGTTGCCGGTATAGTCGACGCTCGCCAGAATGCGGATGCCGGTCGCGGCCACCATGCCGAACATCACGAGCCCGGCGCCGCCGAGCACGCTGACCGGGATGGCGCCGAAGATCGAGGCGAGCTTCGGGATGAGGCCGAGGATCAGAAGGATCACGCCGCCGGCCACCGCCACCCAGCGCGAGCGCACGCCGGTGACGCCGACGAGGCCGACATTCTGCGAATAGGACGTGTAGGGGAAGGTGTTCATGATGCCGCCGAGGATCGTGCCGACGCCGTCGGCGCGCAGGCCCTTGGTCAGTTCCTTCGCGTCGACATTCTTGCCGGTCATTTCTCCGAGCGCGAGGAACATGCCCGTCGATTCCACCATGACGACGATCATGACGATGCACATGGTCACGATCGACCAGAAGTCGAAGGTCGGCATGCCGAACTGGAAGGGATAGATAAGTCCGAACCAGGGGGCATTGGCGATCAGCGCCGTATTCACCTTGCCCAGCGCCAGCGCAACGATGGCGCCGACGATGATGCCGAGCAGCACCGCGATATTCGCGAGAAAGCCCTTGAAGAAGCGCGAGATCAGAAGGATCGCCACCAGCACGATGGCCGCGATGGCGAGGTTCTCGGGATGGCCGAAGGCGGGGTTGGGGAAGTCGCCCATCACGCCGTCGATCGGCTTCTTCACGGTCGGCAGCGCGCCGCCCGCCCAGCCGATGCCGATGCGCATCAGCGTGATGCCGATGACGGCGATGATCGTGCCGGTGACGACCGGCGGGAAGAAACGGATGAGCCTGCCGACCAGCGGCGCCACAAGGAGCGCGAAGACGCCTGACGCGATCACCGCGCCGTAGATGTTCAGCAGCGTCGCCACGGGCGTCGCGCCGGCCGCCTTGCCGGCGCCGATCATGGCGAGCATGGGGGCGACGGAGGCGAAGGTGACGCCCATCATCACCGGCAGGCGGATGCCGACGCCGGGGAAACCGAGCGACTGGACGATGGTCGCCAGGCCGCAAGCGAAAAGGTCGGCGTTGATGAGCAGCGTGCGCTGTTCCGGCGACAGGCCGAGCGCGCCGGAAATGATGAAGGGCACGGCGACCGCGCCCGCGTACATCACCAAGACATGCTGGATGCCGAGCGCGGCGAGGCGCTGCGGCGGCAGGACCTCGTCCACGCCGTGGTTCGTCTGTTCGCTCATGTTCGCCTCTCCCGTTGTGCGCGAGTCTGTCGTCGCGCTTCACATGCAAAACCGGCGCCCGTTCACCCCGGCAGTCTGTCGCGCAGGCGCAACAGCGCGATTTTGTCGATTTGCGTCAGCGCTTCTGCGAACTCTTCGTCAGACGTGTGACCGATGCGGCGCTCGAAGGCGGCGAGAATATCGTCTTTGGTCGCGCCCTTTACCGCCATGATGAAGGGGAAGCCGAACTTCGCCTTGTAGGAATCATTGAGTTCGGTGAAACGCGCGAGTTCCGCCGCGGTCAGCCTGTCGAGACCCGCCGAGCCTTGCTCCCTCGTGGAATCGGCGGTCAGGCTCTTGGCGAGCGCGAGACGCCCCGCAAGATCGGGGTGAGCGCGGATCAGCGCGAGCTTGTCGTCCTTCGACATGGCGCGGGCGACGGCCGCCATCGCGCCGTGCAGGCCGCTTGCCGTGTCGCATTCGGCATCGAGGCCACTGGCGTGCGCGCCCGCCGCGATCTGCGGCGTGTGCTCATAGATGTCGCCGAAAACTTCCGTGAACAGCGCGCCGCCCATGCGGCTCGGCGCATAGCCGCCCCGGGGCGGATGGGTCTTGATCCAGTGGCGGGCGATGTCGAGACGCGTGGCGACCCAGACGCGCGCATGGCCGCGCACATAATCGAGAAAGCGCGCGAGCGCGGCGGCGCGGCCAGGCCTGCCGACGAGACGACAGTGCAGGCCGACCGACATCATCTTCGGCCGGTCGTCGCCTTCGGCGTAGAGCGTGTCGAAACTGTCCTTGAGATAGGCGAAGAACTGGTCGCCGCTGTTGAAGCCCTGCGGCGTGGCGAAGCGCATGTCGTTGGCGTCGAGCGTGTAGGGGACGAGCAATTGCTGGCGTCGGCCGTCGTCATGCCAGTAGGGCAATTCGTCGGCATAGACGTCGGCGGAATAGAGAAAGCCGCCTTCCTCTGTCGTCAGCGGGATCGTGTTCTCGGATGTGCGGCCCTGATAGAAGCCGAGGGGGCGCTCCCCCACGACTTCCGTGTGCAGACGGATAGCCTCGGCAATGTCGGCGCGTTCCTTTTCCGCGCTCGCGTCCTTGTAGTCGATCCACTTGAGGCCATGGCTCGCCATTTCCCAGCCTGCCGCCTTCATGGCGGCGACGGCTTCCGGATTACGCGCGAGCGCGGTGGCGACGCCGAACACCGTGACCGGCATGGCGCGCTCGCGGAACAGGCGCAGCAGGCGCCAGAACCCGGCGCGCGAGCCGTATTCGTAGATCGATTCCATGTTCATGTGCCGCTGGCCGGGCCAGGGCTGAGCGCCGACGATTTCCGACAGGAAGGCCTCGGAGGCGGCGTCGCCATGCAGGATGTTGTTCTCGCCGCCCTCCTCGTAATTGACGACGAATTGCACCGCGATGCGCGCGTCGCCCGGCCAGCAGGCGTGCGGCGGCGTCTCGCCGTAACCGATCATGTCGCGGGGATACGCCGCCATGATCAGGAGCCCCGGTACGTGGAAAAGGCCCAGGGCGAAACGAGCAGCGGCACGTGATAATGGCCGGCCGCGTCCGCTATGCCGAAGCGGATCGGCACGACGTCGACGAAGGCGGGCTCGGGCAGCGCCTGCCCGGCGGCGCGAAAATAATCGCCGGCGTGAAAACGCAATTCATAGACGCCTGTCGTCAGCTCGTCGTCGATCAGAAGCGGCGCGTCGGTGCGGCCATCGGCATTGGTGCGAGCGCTCTTCACGGGCGAGGCCACGCCGTCCTTGCCGATGCGGACGAGTTCGATCGCCACATCTGCGGCTGGCCGCCCCGCCTGAATATCCAGCACATGCGTCGACAGACGGCCCATATCCCGCTCCCTGCTGCTGTCATTCTAGCAGCGCGCAATCGTTCCACATTCAAATATTTTTTGAAACTGCGCGCGTGGCCTGCGCGTCAATCGCCGCTGACGGCGCGGCGCTTTCGCGCCTTGCCGGGCCGGGCGTCGGCCAGCGCGGCCTCGATATGGTCGCGCGCTTCGTCCGCCAGCGCGTCGGCAAACGCTCGCACCTTTGGCGGAACCATACGCTGATAGGCGTGCAGGATGGCGAGCGTCACCGGCGTCGGCGGATTGTCGGGAAGAACCGGCACGAGGGTTCCGGAACGGAGGTGTTCGGCGACTTCGAAGAGGGGCTTCATGACGATGCCTTCGCCGCCAAGCGCCCATTGCGTCAGCACGTCGCCTGCGTCCGCGTCGAGGCCGCCCGAGACCATGGCGGAGACGGCGCGGCCGCCGCGCTGCAAGGTCCATCGAAACTGGCGCGATCCTGGGTAGCGCAGCATCAGGCAGCGATGCTTTTCGAGATCGGCGATCGACTTCGGCGCGCCGCGCTTCTCGATATAGGCGGGCGCGGCGCAGAGCACGCGCTCGACATCGGCGATCTTGCGCACGATGAGCGAGGAATCGGGCAGCCGGTCCATGCGCACGGCGACATCGACCGCCTCGGTGAAGAGATCGACGAGGTAATCTGAAAGCCGCAGCGTGACGTCGATTTCCGGGTAGCGCGCCTGAAAGCGTGGCAGAAAGGGCGCGACCACGCGCTGGCCGAAACCGAGCGGCGCCGTCACCTTCAGCAGGCCGCGCGGCGGCGCGCCCTTGTCGGAGACGCTGGCCTCGGCGCGTTCCAGCGCCTGCGAAACATCCAGGCAGTGCTCGTAAAACACGCGGCCCTGCTCCGTGAGAAACATCTTGCGCGTGGTGCGATTGAAAAGACGGCAGCTCAACCCCTTTTCCAGACTGCGGATGCGATGGCTGACGACGGCCGCCGACAGCCTCATGCTGCGGCCGGCGGCGGAGAAGGAGCCGAGTTCCACGGCGCGGACGAAAACGCGGATGTTGTCGAGGGAGAGCATTCATCGATCCCGTTTGAAAGTCTACGCGCTTTCCAACAATATCGTCATGCGCCTCGCCGGCCTAGAGTGGCGGAGCGAGGGATGGAGAAGCGGGCATGGACGCGATCGCGTTGGAATGGGGCGGGCTCCTTTTGCGATGGACCCACATCATCACCGGCATCGCCTGGATCGGCTCGTCCTTCTATTTCATGCATCTCGACGCGGCCTTGCGCGCCATTCCGGAAATTCCCGCGGGCAAGGGCGGCGAAGCCTGGGAGGTGCACGGCGGCGGCTTCTACCAGGTGCGCAAATATCTCGTCGCGCCGGATCGAATGCCGGCCGAACTCATGTGGCACAAATGGGAATCCTATTCGACATGGATTTCCGGCTTCTCGCTGCTCGTCTGGGTCTATTACCTCGGCGCCGATCTCTATCTCATCGACCCCAATGTGCGCGCGCTGGCGCCCTGGCAGGCGGCGGCGATCGGCGTCGGCGGCCTCGCGCTCGGCTGGTTCGTCTACGACTTCCTGTGCAAGTCGCAGCTCGCCAACAACGAGGTTGCATTGGCGGCCGTCGGCTTCGCCTTCGTGATGGCGATGGCCTTCTTCTTCCAGCAGATGTTTTCCGGTCGCGGCGCGCTCCTGCATACCGGCGCGCTGATGGGCACGATCATGACCGGCAACGTGTTCATGAACATCATTCCCAACACCAAGATCGTGGTGGCCGATCTGATCGCTGGCCGCGCGCCCGATCCGAAATACGGCAAGCAGGCCAAGACCCGCTCGACGCACAATAATTATCTCACCCTGCCCGTGCTGTTCCTGATGATCTCGGGCCATTACCCGATGACCTTCATGTCGCCTTACGCCTGGCTGATGGTCGGCTTCGTGCTGATCGCGGGCGCGCACGTGCGCTACTTCTACAATCAGCGTCACGCCGGCAAGGGCGACAAGTGGTGGGCCTGGGGCGTCGCCGCCGTTTCGATCCTCGTCGCCGTTTGGCTGTCGATGCTGTCCAATCCGCTCGGCCGCCAGAAGCTCGGAATGCCGGCGCTGGCGACGCCGGCGGTCGCGGCGGCGCGCGCGCATGTGCCCAAGGATGTCGAAGACGTGCTGACCAGCCGCTGCGCCATGTGCCATGCGGCGGAGCCCGTGTGGGCGGGCCTTGCCGCCCCGCCCAAGGGCGTGCTGCTGGATACGCCGGCAGCCATCGCCGGCAACGCCGAACTGGTGCGCATCCAGGCGGTGCTGACCACGGCCATGCCGCCGAACAACATCACCGAAATGACGCGCGAGGAACGTATCGTGCTCGCCAACTGGCTCGCCAAGAAATGACGCGACTGCTGAAGCTGGAGCCGCTGACGCGCGCGGCCTTTGCGCCGTTCGGCAACGTGATCGACGCCGAGGGCGCGGCGCCCATCACGATCAATCAGGGATTTGCGCAGCGCTGCGACGGGCAGGCGCGCATCGACGTCGGCAGCGAAGGCGGCGCGGTCAACGTCAGCCTGTTCACGGCGCAGCCGCGTCCCGCGCCGATCGAGATCGCGCTGATGGAGCGCCATCCGCTCGGCAGCCAGCTCTTCGCGCCGATGCAGGCGCAGCCGTGGCTGGTCGTCGTCTGCGGCGACCCGCGCGACGCCGCGACCTATCGCGCTTTCCGCGCGAGCGGTCGGCAGGGCGTCAATTATGGGCGCAACGTCTGGCATCATCCGTTGCTCGTGCTCGATGCGAACAGCCTGTTTCTGGTCGTCGATCGCGCCGGGCCGGGAAACAATCTCGAGGAAGTTGAATTGGACGCAGCCGAAAGGCTGTCGCTTGCGCCGTGAGCGCAGGGAAAGAGGACAAGATGGAGCGCAGCTATTATTCCGCGATGGGCGGGCATCCGCCGCAGACCGACATGCTGACCGGGCGCGCGGTCTTTACCGAGGCCTATGCGGTCATTCCGCGCGGCGTGATGCGCGACATCGTGACGAGTTGCCTGCCGCACTGGAGCAAGACGCGGCTGTGGATCATCGCCCGCCCGCTGTCGGGCTTCGCGGAGACGTTCTCGCATTACATCATGGAAGTTGCGCCGGGCGGCGGCAGCGACCGGCCGGACACCGATCCGCGCGCGCAAAGCGTGCTGTTCATGGTCGAGGGACACGCGGCGCTGACCATCGGCGACGCCAGGCATGTCCTGAAGAAAGGCGGCTACGCCTATCTGCCGGCGGGCGCGTCATGGCGTCTCGCCAACGAGGGCGAGGCGCCGGCCAAATTCCACTGGATCCGCAAAGCCTACGAGGCGGTGGACGGGATCGAGAGGCCGGACGCCTTCGTCGCCAGCGAGGCCGACGTCCCGCTGCGCGCCATGGCCGGCACGGATGGCAAATGGGCGACGCAGCGTTTCGTCGAGCCGGACGATCTGCGACACGACATGCACGTCAACATCGTGACCTTCGAGCCGGGCGCGATCATCCCGTTTCTCGAGACGCACGTCATGGAGCACGGCCTCTACGTTCTCGAAGGCAAGGCCGTCTACAAGCTCAATCGCGATTGGGTGGAGGTTGAGGCCGGCGACTATATGTGGCTACGGGCCTTCTGCCCGCAGGCCTGTTACGCCGGAGGACCGGGTCGCTTCCGCTACCTGCTGTACAAGGACGTGAACCGCCACCCGAAACTTGGCGGTTTCTAGATCCGCACGAAAGCGGCGGATCCAAAAGAAAACGGCAGGGCGTGAGCCCTGCCGCTTTTTTTGGACGCGATACGATTACTTGCAGTCAGCCGAAGCGGAAACCACGGCGCCCGAACCTTCCGGCTTCGCGGCCGAGGCGGTCACGACGGCGCTCGAACCTTCCGGCTTCGCGCCCGAAGCCGTCACCACCGCGCCCGAACCTTCCGGCTTGGCGCCCGAGGCGGTCACCACGGCGCCCGAGCCTTCCGGCTTCGCGGCGGACGCGGTCACGAGAGAATTGCCGGCCTCCGGCTTGGCGGCGGACGCAGTCACGAGAGAGTTGCCGGCCTCCGGCTTGGCGGCCGAAGCGGTCACGAGCGAGTTGCCGGCTTCCGGCTTCGCCGCCGAAGCGGTAACCGTCGTGTTGCCCGCTTCCGGCTTGGCGGCCGACGCGGTGACCGTCGAGTTTCCGGCCTCCGGCTTGGCGGCGGACGCGGTCACGAGAGAATTGCCGGCTTCCGGCTTGGCGGCCGAAGCGGACGTAACGTTGCCGTTGCCCTGCGGGCACGGGCCCGCGGCGAAGGCAGGGGCCGCGAAAGCCATGGCGCCGGCGACGAGGGCGAGCTTGAGAGACTTCATTTTATCCTCCAATGGTGGAACCGGCGCTTGCTGACCGGGATCGTCCGTTGCCAGCGATCGTGAGCAGTTACGTGACATCTCTTCGAAAAGTTTCACCAGCCATGCGCTAATTCTTGTCGATCACAATTTCGTGTCTCCCGCAAGAGGCGGCGCTTCGGCGCTTTTTTCCAGGGAAACCGGTCAACCGGACGCCGTTTCCGCCGCTCTCCTTGCCCGTGTCAGAAACACCGCGCCCCGCAGGTCATGACGTTCGCCCCAATTTTCGGGGGCCTCTCCTGCCTGCGCAATGAGATCGGCGGACACAACCACGCTGTCACCGTCGGCGAAAGCCTCTCGCGCCCGATCGGCCTCGTCGATGGCGCGACCGACGACAACCGGCGATTTCGAATCGGCGGCGGTCAGGGCCGCGGGATCGACCAATATCGGCCCCAGGTGCGCGAGGATGGCGGCTTCGATCGACACATTCCAATGATCCAGCAGCACGCGCGACAGGCGCTCGATCTCCTTTTCCAGCTCCCGGACCGTTGCAAGAGCGCGGCGCGCGGCGCGGGCCGCGTCGCGGCCGACCGGGAAGCAGGCCCACCCCTGTTCGCCGCCGAATGCGAGAACCAGACCGCCCTGCGCACGTACGGTCTTGTCGAACGTTCGATAGAACTCGGTCAGCGCCCATTGCAGATCCTGCGGCAACATGGCGGACGAAAGGGCGCTTCGATTGCCGAGCCTCAGAAGGACGAGCGCGCAGATTTCCTCATGCGCCGACTGCGCGGCCGCAGCCTCCACGCTGTCGAGCGGCGCGACGGAGACAGGACCGTTCGGCCGCAACTGGCAGGCCAGACGCATGTCCGGCGCGGCGGAAATGCGCTCGAGCGTCAGGATTTCGTTGCGGCCGGCAGGCGGACAATTCTCCTGGCCCTTGAGCACACGGACGCGACAGGTCGAACAGCGCGCGCGCCCGCCGCAGGCGGAGGCGTGCGCGATGTGATTGGCGCGGCTGGCCTCCAGCACGCTCCAGCCGAGCGGCGCGCGCACCCGGGCGCCCGGATAAGCGATCTCGACCGTGACGCCGCGCAGCCGCTCGTAGCCCCAGCGCAGGAAGCGCGCGGCGAACAGGCAGGCGACGAGCGCCATGTAGATGTCGACCGTGCGATCGCGCCAGCGCGCCACCCCGGCCATCGTTTCGACCGAGGGCCCGTGGCCCGCCGGCGGGACCGCGCCGAAACGGGTCAGTTCGCGCTGCATTTCGATGAAGCCGAGCGCGGAGAGGATCGGCAGCACGAGAAAGACGCCGAACAGAAGCGGCAGCCACTGGCGCCACCAGCGCTTGCGCCCGAAGGCCGCCTGCAGCCCGAGGCAGCCGTGGATCCAGCCCGGGGCGAGGATTGCGAACTGGCGCGTCTGCGAACTCGATTGCCAGAGGTCGCGCACGACGTCCGCATAAAAGAGCTGGTAGTCGTATAGTTCCATCGCGAGGCGCGTGGACGCGGCGTGCGCGATCAGCAGCACCGGCAGATTGAGCCCCAGCGCAATTCGCAGAAGATCCCGGAACGGCATGCGCCGGAGCGTGCGGCGCTGATAGACCGCCTCGAAGGCGAGGCCGACATGCGTCAGCGCGGCGCCGTACAATAGAAGAGTGCCGGCGCGGCTTTGCCAGACCATCATCGCATAGTCGAGGCCAGTCTCCGCCACGGCGAGCGAGACGAGACCCAGCGCGTGATTGGTCAGGTGCGTCGTCAGATAGACAAAGAGCACCACGCCGGATGTGAAACGCAGCCCGCGCCGCGTCGGCGCGAGCCGCCGCATCCATTGCTGCAGACGGGCGTCAGGTCGAGCGCGCGGCTCGTCCTGCGCCGTCGCGCTCATTTTGCCTCACCGGCCGCAACCTGATCGGGCGGCGCCTGCCATTTCAGCGGCAGGGCGACATATTTCATGCGGCCCTGGCTCTCGACGAGCATGGCGATGTAGTCGCGCTTGGCCTGCGTCGCGATCCTGATGGCTGCGGCCATTTCCTCCGGCTGCGCGATCGGCTGCAATTGCACGCTGGCGAGCACGTCGCCGATCATCAGACCGGCGTCGGCGGCCGGGGAACCCGACTGCACCTCCGTGACGACGACGCCCTTGCGGCTCGGCCCGATCTTGAATTGCGCGCGGGCCTCGTCGCCGAGCGGCGCGCACATGAAGCCGAGGTCGTTCGCCTGGCCCGACGCCACCGCAAGCCGCATCGGGGCGGAGTCCTGATTCTGCGCGCCCGGCCATTCCACCGGCGTGAGCGAGACAGTCTCGCTTTTCCCGCCGCGAAGGATTTTCAGGCGCACCCTTTGCCCGAGGGATGCGGCGACGTCGCGGCGCAACATGCGCATGTCCTCGAGCGTATTGCGATCGATCTCGGTGATGATGTCGCCGATATGCAGCACGCCGTCGGCGGGCCCGCCCTTGACCGTATCGGCGACGACCGCTCCAGATTTCGCGGAGACGCCGAGCGCATTGATGATTTCGGGCGTAAGGCTCGCCCCCTCGACGCCGATCCAGCCGACCTTGAGATAGCCGTACTTCCGCAGAAGCGCGGCCACTTCCTGCGTCGTCTCCGAGGGAATGGCGAAGCCAAGGCCGATGGAGCCGCCCTTGGCGTTGCCGCCTGTATAATAAGCGGTGCTGACCGCGATCACCTCGCCCTTGAGATTGAAGATCGGGCCGCCGGAATTACCGTGGTTGATCGGCGCATCCGTCTGGATGAACGAATCAAACAGAGAGAAGCCGAGATCGCGATTGAGCGCGCTGACCACGCCGGTCGTGACCGTCGTCCCCAGACCGAAGGGATTGCCGATCACGACGATCTGCTGACCGAGCTCCAGCTTGTTGCTGTCGCCGTATTTCACCGGCTAGAGCTTCTTTGCGGTCTCCACCTTGAGGAGGGCGAGATCGACGTCGCCGCCGTGACCGAGCAGCTTGGCGCGCATCGGCGCGCCATCCTGCAATTGCACGATGATTTCGTAGGCGCCTTTGACGACATGGCGGTTGGTGACAATGTAGCCGGCCTTGTCGACCACGAAGCCGGAGCCGTAGGACTCCTTGACCTTCATTTCGCCCGGCTTGGCGTCGGCCGCATCGCTCTTCTCGAGCGTATGGGTCGTGATGCGCACGACGCTCGGCAGCAGCTTCTCGATCGCGCCGGCCCGCTCGAGCTTGGGTGTGCGAAGATAAAGAATCGCGGATACGAGCGCGACGACAAAGATCGTGAGCGCGAGAATGTTCCTGCGGGCGACGGTCATCGTCTCCTCCTTCAGCGGCAACGCGCATGGCCACGGCGAACGCCCGCCGAGCGCAAGGCGAAATAGGACTGCTGCGACTGGATTTCGATGGCTCCAGACGCTTTCGGACACTTGTGGCCAGCCTGCTGCGCCAGCACGGCTTCGCGCAAGAGGGTCGGCGCGGATTTGGCGAGCGCCCTGTTCCTTGGCGGCGACCTGCCGCACAGGCCGCGAATCGACCGGCCCTACGCGACATGCTAGGTAGAGCTTGACCATCAGGGGCTCAAGGGAGGGCCTGTCGATTAGGCGGCGGTATGAACCTGTCGATCGCGGACCGGCGGCGGCGCCGCGCCGTCGCGTCTTGTCGTCCGCCACGGATTTGGCGGCCGGGAACGATGTGTCGCCGCTGCTCGTCCGGGTCGCCACGCACGACGACAAGGCGGCCGGGGAGGCCGCCGCCCGGCACATCCAGACGCGCGTTCGCCGCCTATTCGGCCAATTGCCACCCGAACAGGCGGCAGCGCCGATCGGCGCCTTGAAAGCGCTGATACGCCCGGCCGGTCGCGCCGGAGCGGCGGACCCCTGCGACAACCGGAAATTTGGGCGCTAAGGTCGCGGCTTGGAATCGAATGGCGGAACAGGCTTGAGCGACGAGATCAGAAAATCCGAAGCGCTGGCCGCGGCGCAGAGGCTGTCCCAGCTGATCCAGCGGACCGGTCAGGGCGACCGTGCGGCGTTTCGCGAGCTTTATCTCAAGACCTCGGCGAAACTTATGGGCGTGGTCGTCCGTATTCTCAGATCAAGGAGCGAGGCCAGCGACGTCCTGCAGGATGTCTACCTCAAGGTGTGGACGAACTCCTCGAGTTTTGCGCCGGAGAACGGCTCGGCCATGGCCTGGCTGGTCTCCATCGCGCGTAACCGGTCGATTGACATCGTGCGCGCCCGCAAGTCTGCGGCGACCGAGACCCAGGAGACCGACTGGTTCGAAAAGCTGCAGGGCGCAGCCGACGTGGAGGGCGATTTCATGAGCAGGGATGCCCTTATCCGTTGTCTGGAACGCCTGAATCCGCAGGTGCGCGAGGCGATCATGCTGGCCTACTATGAAGGATTGTCGCGCGACGAACTGGCGGTTCGGCTGGCGATGCCGGTCGGCAGCGTCAAGACCTGGCTGCGCCGCGGCTCGCTGGCTTTGCGCGACTGCCTGGACGGCAAGTCATGAGCGACGATCTTTCCATGACAGCGCTGGAATATGCGCTTGGCACGTTGCCTGCCGATGAGCGCGCCGCGTTCGCACGACTGGCGGCGACGGACGCGGCGGCCCGCGAAGCCCTTGCCGACTGGGAGCGCAAACTTGCGCCGATGGCGGCGGCGATCGAGCCGGTCGAACCGGATAACGCCATCTGGCGCGCGCTCGAGCAGCGATTGGACCGGCCGGCCGTCGGGAACAACGTCGTGGCGCTTCACCGGTCAGTGAAGAGATGGCGCTCGGCCGCGACCGCGACGAGCGCGCTTGCCGCGACGCTTGCGCTTTACGTGGGACTGAAGCCCACGCACGAGATCGAACGTCCGGCGTTGGCGGCCGCCGTGCAGAAGGCGCCCGCGCCCTCGGCGCCGACGGCGTCAGTGGCGTCGACGGCCGGTCGCGTCCCGGAGGGCGGCGGCGGCATTACGACCGCGTCAGCAAGCCGGCAAAGCGAGAATCTCGTGGTGACCGCGAACGGCAGCCGCGACGGCGCAATTCGCGGCGGCCTCAACGTGCAGCCCGCGCGCGACACGGAGGCGACGCCGCCCCTGGTTGCGGCCCTGACGCCCGCTGCCACGCCGGCGGCTTTCCTCCTGCGCGCCGATACTTCGACGAATACGCTTGTCGTTCGCCGGGTGGCGGCGACGGCGCCGACCGGCTCGGTTCTACGACTCTGGCTCGTGACGCCGGGCGCGGCTCCGCGCGCGCTGGGCGCGATCAAGGAAGACACGACGCGGCTCTCGTTGCCGCGCGACGTCTCGCTCGTCGGCGCGACGATCGCGGCGACCATCGAACCGGAAGGATCGGCGGCCGAGGCGCCCGGCGGCGCCTACGTCTACGAAGGCAAGCTCGTGCGCGAGTGACGCGCATCTCCCGGCGATGGCGGAAGAGAGAGGGAGTCGAACCCACCAGGGACCGGCTCGCGGCCCCTCCCGGATTTGAAGTCCGGACGCCCCACCGGGGACGATTCTCTTCCATGCGCAGCGTTTCAGCCTAAACGCCCGGCGACGCGCCGAACAGGTCGAGGCGATGACGGTTGATACGCCTGAGATCGCCGCGCCGAAGGGTGACGCCGTGGCGATCGAAGAACTCCAAAATCTGGATCGCGACCTTCCGGCCATTGTCAAGCCGGTCGCGGAATTGCGCCGCGGTGAACTGGCCCTGCGGCGCGTTCGCGGCGAGGTCCGCCGCAATCGCGGCCATTTCCGCGACCGTCGGACGCAGGAAGAAATGGTCGTGCGCGACTTCGTCCACCTTGCCCATGCGTCCGAGCTTCTTCATCAGGCGGCGCACGTCCGGTTCGCGAAGATCGAGAAGATTGGCGATGTCGCGGACGCGCGGCGGACGAAAGCGTTCGGCCTCCGAGATGAGCGGCGCGATGCGCCGCCAGGATTCCTCGTCTTCCGGCTGAAGCCGGACTTCATGCTCGGCGAGCCGCGCCCAGGCGCCGTCAAGCGCGACACGGCCGGCGAGCGCGGGCGATTGCAGCAGCGAGCGAAAGACAGGGGCTGGCAGGCGCGGCTCGAGCGCCATGCGCAGCCGCTCGAAGCCGAGGCCGGGCAGATCGGGATTTTCTGCGTGAAAGGCGACGAGCGTCGAGAGAAGGCTGCCGATCAGCCGCTGGAAAGTTTCGCGCGACAGGCCGACGGTCGCGCCGCCCCCTGCGAGTTCAACGATATCGAGGCGCTGCGCGATAGCCGCGAATGCGTGTGCGCCGAGCGCGCGGTCACGCGCGAAGGCGGCGAGGTCGACATGGAATGGCGCGCTCGCAAGCAGGGCTTGCAAGGCGTCGGCAGGGTCCGCGCGCGACGCCGCCGCGAGGATCGCGCGCCGCTCCGGCGAACGCCGCTTGCGCGTCGGCGCGCGCAGATCGACGAAGACGCCGCCGCCGATCGTGCGCTGCGCGGTGGTGTCGCGCGCGACGAAACGGTCGCCGACGGCGGCCGCGATCGGCTTTTCCAAAACGAGTTGCGCAAATGCCTGGTCGCCCGGCGCGATCGGATCGTCGCCGAGCAGGACGATGCGCGCGGCGATGTCGCTGGCGGCGTGGTGCAGCCGGATCGGAGTCCATTGCGCAATGGATTTCCTTTCCGACGACAGCAGGCGGAACGAGACGTCGATGCGCTCGGTCGGCGCGTGGAGTTCGGGCGCAAGCACGAAATCGCCACGCGCGATGGCGTCTTTCGAAATTGCTTCCCCGGCAAGATTGAGGGCGCATCGTTCGCCGGCGCGGCCACGCTCGGCCGGACGGTTCTGCGCATGGATATTTCGTACGCGCGCAGGCCGACCTGACGGACTGACGACGACACGGTCGCCAACAGAGACTTCGCCCGAAAGCACGATGCCGGTAACGACCGTGCCCGCGCCCGAAAGCGTGAACGAGCGGTCAACCGCGAAGCGAAAGGCGCCTTCTTGCGATCGCGCGCGCGTCGCGTCGGACGCGGCAAAAAGCTTTTCGCGCAAGACATCGACGCCAGCGCTGGTCGCCGACGAAACCGGCGCGATCTCGGCGCCGGCAAGCGACGACGTCGCAAGCAGATTTTCCAGATCGTCCGAAACCTCGGCGACGCGCTCGGGCGGGACCATGTCGATCTTGGTGAGCGCGACAATGCCGCGATCAAGGCCGAGCAGATCGAGAATCGCGAGATGCTCGCGCGTCTGGGGCATGATTCCGTCGTCGGCGGCGACAACAAGGAGCACGAAATCGACGCCGGTCGCGCCGGCGAGCATGGTGTGCACGAATTTTTCGTGGCCGGGCACGTCGACAAAGCCCAGCGCCGAGCCGTCGGGCGCCGGCGCATAGGCAAAGCCCAGATCGATGGAAATGCCGCGCGCCTTCTCTTCCTTGAGGCGGTCCGTGTCGACGCCGGTGAGAGCGCGCACCAGCGAGGATTTTCCATGGTCGATATGGCCGGCGGTGCCGACGATCATGTCGCGCCCGTCGTCTTCTTCAGATGCTCGAGATTGGCGAGAAACGCGTCTTCGTCCGTCAGACAGCGCAGGTCGAGCACAAGCGCGCCTTCCGCTACGCGTCCGATGACTGGCCGGGGCAACGCGCGCAACGCCTTGTTGAGAGCGATCACCGCGCGCTGTCCGCCGCGCGAGCGAACGGCGAGGCCGGCGCTCGCAATCGTTTCGACCGGCGAGGCGCCGGACCCGACCTCGCTCGCGCAATCCGCGACCTCGACGAGAAAATTTCCCCCGACCAATTCCTGCAGGCGCGGCGCGAGCCGGCGCGCCTGCGCCGCGATCTCGTCGCGCGGCCGCGCGAGCGAGACGAGCGTCGGCAGCGTCTGCGCAAGTCGGTCGGGATCGCGATAGAGCTTCAGCGTCGCCTCGAGCGCGGCGATTCTGATCTTGTCGACGCGCAACGCGCGCTTCATCGGATTTTTGTTGATGCGCGCAATCAAGTCCTTGCGCCCGACAATGAAGCCCGCCTGCGGTCCGCCGAGCAGCTTGTCGCCGGAGAAAGTCACGAGATCCGCGCCTTCGGCAACCGCCTCGGCGACGGTCGGCTCGCGCTTCAAGCCGTAGCGCGTGAGATCGACCAGAACGCCGGAGCCGAGATCGTTGACGAGCGGCGTCTTCTTCTCGTGCGCAATGGCGGCAAGCTCCCGGGCGGGAACGTCCTTGGCGAAGCCCTCGATGCGATAGTTGGAGGTGTGGACTTTGAGAACGAGGCCGGCCTCCTGCTCCAGCGCGGCGATGTAATCCTTCGCATGGGTGCGGTTGGTCGTCCCGATCTCGACGAGCCTGGCGCCGGCGCGCGCCATGATGTCGGGCATACGGAAGGCGCCGCCGATCTCGATCAGTTCGCCGCGCGACACGACGGCGCGTTTTCCGCGCGCGAGCGTGTTGAGGACCAACAGAACCGCGGCGGCGTTGTTGTTGACGATCGTCGCGTCTTCCGCGCCGGTCAATTCGCAGAGAAGCGCGCGCAGATGATCGTCACGCTCGCCGCGCCTGCCGCCACCGACGTCGAATTCGAGCGCGACCGCCTCGCGCATCGCCTGCGCCGCAGCGTCGATCGCCGCTTCGGCGAGGCGCGCGCGGCCGAGGTTGGTGTGCAGCACCGTGCCGGTGAGATTGAAGACGGGCTTGAGGCTCGGCGCGCTGGCCCGTTGCAGACGCTCCGCCGCGCGCGCGACGATCGCCGCGACATCAGCGACCCCCTTGCTCTCGCGGGCCTCGGCGAGCGCCTGCCGAACGGCGGCCGTGAATGCCGCGCGTCCGAAATCGTCGATGGGCGCGGCAGCCGCGCCATCGCGGAGAACCTCGTCGACCGCCGGCAGACGACGGGGATTATCGGCTTTGGACGCAACCCCTTTCGTTCTCATCCGCTAATAGCCGAGCAGAAAGGGATTGACGGCGCCGCGGCGGAACTCTCCGCCCTGCAACAACATGTCGAGCGCCAGACTTGCGACATCGTCGGCGACGGGGTCGAGCGTCGGCTCCTTGTGCTGCAGCATGATCTTCAGATACCGGCCGCATTTTGCGCAGGTCTCGGCGCGCACGAGGCCTGCGCCCGGACCCTGCTCCACTTCCTGGTAGCCGATGCCTTCGGTCGAGCCGCAGCACACGCATTTCACGCGCACCTCGTGCCACAGCGTCGAACACAGCGCGCAGGACGCGAAGCGCACGCCATGCGCGCCCTGCCAGCCGACGACGAGGCTCGCGACCGGCGGGCCGCCGCAGGCCGGGCAGGCGCCCTGGCCGACTGGCGCGAGCGTCCTGGCGTCGAGCCGCGACGCGAGGCGCGCCGCATGGACCTGCATCCCGGCCGCGACAAAAGCCTGCTCTGCAAGACGCGTCGGATCGAGACGATTGTCGAAGGCGGCGCGGGCCATCGCCTCGCGCTCGGCTCCGTCCATCGCCGTGACCTTGCCCAGCGCCTCGCAGGCTTCGGCCGGCATTTCGATCTGGCGCGCGAGATCGAACAATTTGTCGAAAGTCGCGGCAAGCGCCGGATCTTCGCCAAAGCGGTTTCGATCGAGCGGCGGCATCGCGTGCTCGCGCGCACGCGCGCGTTCGTCGGCGCTCGGCATGAGCGGTTCGGGCAGTGCGGCCTCGTTCGTGCGGTGCTGCGCTTCGGCAAGGCCCGCCATGAAATGCAGGTAGGGCGCAAGCTCGTGGCTTTGCGCAAGCACGGCGAAACGCTGCGCGCGCAGACGAAAATGCGTTGCTGGATCGGGAAGGCGGGCGAAGGGCGGTTCGGCGCGCGAACCGATCTCGACGGGGGCAAACGGCTGTGCGCCGGATTCACTCATGATGCTCTGCTCACGAACCGCACGGGCCACGTGGAGCGATCGCGTGTTTCGCGCGATCGCAGGATGAAGCCTGCGCGCCTGACGCGCGCAGGAATTGCACTCTACCGCTGACGGTCGGCCGTCACCAGCTCCTTGAGCCACTTGCGGTGGTGCCGCCAGGCCCAACCGCCGGTGACGCTGCCCTTGGTCATCGCGCTGATCGTGCCGCGCACCCAGATCGCGGCATAGACGTGCACGATCCACACGCTGATGATGACGACGGCCGCGACGGCGTGCACGAGCACGGCGATGCGCTTGGTCGGGATCGACGTGTAGGCGAAGAAATACGTGTCCCAGATCGTCAGCCCCGACAGGATCAGGACGACGATCAGCAGCGACATGCCCCAGAACACCATCTTCTGGCCGGCATTGTACTTCCCGACCTCCGGCATCCGTTCCTCGTGGCCGGCGACGAGGTCGCCGGCATGCGAGAGCCACTCGCCGTCTTCACGCTTCCACAGATTGAGCTTCCAGAAGCGGAAGAACAGGCCCGAGAAGGAGAAGAACAGGACGACGCCGATCCATGGATGGATGGCGCGCGTCGCCTGGCCGCCGCCAAACAGGCCGGTTAGGAAGAACAGGCTCGGATGGAACAGCGCCAACCCCGAGAGCGCGAGCAGGATCAGGCAGATCGCCGTCACCCAGTGATTTGCGCGCGCGCTCGAGGTGTAGCGGTCGACGACGACAGGGCTTCCGGGATGGATCTTGTCGCCTGCGTCGATGTCGTCCGCGCTCATCTTTCTCCTCCCGCCAGCCGCTGGGCGTTGGCTTCGTCTTCAGCGGACACCTTGTTCGGTCCGGCAATCATGTGATGCACGAAACCGAAGGCTGCGACCGCGCCCATGACCGCCAGACCGGCGTATTTGGTGACGCCCTTCCAGGCCTCGACCAGCGGAGAGATGCGCGGATTGTTCGGCAAGCCGGCATAGATCTCCGGCTTGTCGGCGTGTTGCAGCACGTACATGACGTGCGTGCCGCCGACGCCCTGCGGATCGTAGAGGCCGGCGTTCCTGTAGCCGCGCGACTTCAGGTCCGCGATGCGGCCGTCAGCCCATTTCTTCATGTCGTCCTTGGGGCCGAACACGATCGCCTGGGTCGGGCAGGCCTTCTGGCAGGCCGGCCCCTGGCCGACCGCGACGCGGTCGGAGCAGAGCGTGCACTTGTAGGCCTTCTGGTCGACCTTGGAGATGCGCGGAATATTGAACGGGCAACCTTTCACGCAATAGCCGCAGCCGATGCACTTCTCGTGGTCGAAGTCCACGATGCCGTTCGAATATTGCACGATGGCGCCGGGCGCCGGGCAGGCCTTGAGGCAGCCCGGATCCTCGCAATGCATGCAGCCGTCCTTGCGGATCAGCCACTCGAGATTGCCGGTCTCCGGATTGTCCCATTCGGTGAAGCGCATCACCGTGAGGCTCGCCGGGGTCAGGTCGTTCGGGTTGTTGTACGTGCCGTTGTTGGTCCCGATCTCCTCGCGCAGATCGTTCCATTCCATGCAGGCCGACTGGCAGGCCTTGCAGCCGATGCACTTCGACACGTCGATCAGCTTGGCGACCTGGTTCTGGCGCTCGGCCGGCGGCGTTACCGTCGAAGCCGAGCGACGCACCAGGTCCTTCTCGCCGAATTTCGGGCTGCCTGCCGCGACAGCGGGATTTGGAAGCGGTGGGTACATGTCTTCCTCCTCCCGTTAGGCGACCGGGCCCGGAATGGGCTCGATGTTGACCAGGAACGCCTTGAATTCCGGCGTGTCGGTATTGGCGTCGCCGACGAAGGGCGTGAGCGAATTCGGACCCCAGCCCTTCTTCGCCGCGCCGACGAAGCCCCAATGCAGGGGGATGCCGACGATATGCACCTTCTTGCCGTCGCACATCATCGGCTTGATGCGCTTGGTGACGACGGCGCGCGCCTTGACCGACCCGCGCTTCGACCACACGCGCACCATGCCGCCCGCCGCGATGCCCTTCTCCCTGGCCAGTTCCTCGCCGATCTCGACGAAGAATTCCGGCTGGAGCGCGGCGTTGATGCGAACGTTCTTGGTCCAGTAGTGGAAGTGCTCGGTCAGACGATAGGAGGTCGCCGCGTACGGGAACTCCTTGGAATCGCCGAGCTGCTCGAGATCGCCCTTGAAGATGCGCGCGACGGGATTGCCGCGGATCTTCGGCGCGATGACGTTGGCGACGGGCGATTCGAACGGCTCGTAATGAACCGGGAACGGTCCTTCGCGCATCATGCCGCGCGAGAACAGGCGCGCGGTGCCTTCGGCGTTCATGATGAAAGGCTGGACGTCCTGCGGCTTGGCGGTCGGCGCGATGTCCGGCACGTCATAGCCGGTCCATTTCGCGCCGTCCCACCACAGCAGCTTGCGGCTGTCGTCCCACGGCTTGCCATCCATGTCCGCGGAAGCGCGGTTGTAGAGAATGCGCCGGTTGACGGGCCACGACCACGCCCATTTGGCGTAGGCGCCGGTCTCGTCGGGATCGCTGAGATCGCGCCGGGCCATGTTGTTGCCCGCCTCGTTCCAGCAGCCCGAATAGATCCAGCAGCCGCAGGCCGTGGAGCCGTCGTCGCGCAGCGCGGCGAAGCTCACGACCTGCTTGCCCTTTTCAAGGAGCTTCTTGTTCGGATCGTTCGGGTCGGGCACGTCCGCGAGGACATAGCCATTGAGCTCCTTTGCGAGCTCTTCCGGCTCGGGCTCGCCCGGATCCTTGTAGCGCCAGTCCAGATTGAGGATCGGCTCGGGAACGACGCCGCCCTCCTTCTTGTAGAGTTCGCGCACACGCAGGAAGATGTTCGCCATGATCCAGGTGTCGTGCTTGGCCTCGCCCGGCGGCGTGCCGCCGGCCCAGTGCCAGTGCAACTGACGGCCCGAATTGGTCAGCGAACCCGTGTCCTCCGCAAAGCAGGTCGAAGGCAACTGCAGCACTTCGGTCTGGATGCTCGCCGTGGGCACGTCATTGTGCTCGCCGTGGTTCTCCCAGAAGCGTGCGGTCTCCGTCTGCAGCGGGTCCATGACGACCAGCATCTTCAACTTGCTCAGAGCTTCCGTCAGCTTCTTCCGGTTGGGGAAGGCGAGCAGCGGATTGAACCCCTGGCAGAAATAGAGGTTCATCTTGCCCTGATGCATCATGTCGAAGGCGCGGAGCACGTCGTAGCCGGCGACGTCGAGCTTGGGCAGCCAGTCGTAGCCGAACTTGTTCTCCGGCGTCGCCGCGTCGCCCCACATGGATTTGAGGAAGCTGACGAAGAACTTGTTGTAGTTCTGCCAGTAGCTCATCTGGTTGGGGCGCATCGGCTTGAAGCCGCGCGTCGACATGTAGGACTCGTAAGTCGTCTCCTTTTCCGTCGGGATCGTGAGATAGCCGGGGATCAGGTTCGACATCAGGCCGATGTCGGTCAGTCCCTGGATGTTGGAGTGCCCGCGCAGCGCGTTCATGCCGCCGCCGCGCACGCCGATGTTGCCGAGGATCAACTGCAGCATCGCCATGCAGCGGATATTCTGCGAGCCCTTCGAATGCTGCGTCCAGCCAAGCGCGTACATCGAGGTCATCGTCTTGGTTTTCGAAGACGTTTCCGCGATCGTGGCGCAGATTTTCAGGAACTTGTCCTGCGGCGTGCCGCAGATGCGCTCGACCATTTCGGGCGTGTATTGCGCGACATGGCTTTTAAGCAGGTTCCAGACGCTGCGCGGATGGTCGATGTCGGACTGCACATAGCCGTCCGCCCCGAGTTCGTAGTCCCAGGTCGAGCGGTTGTAGTCGCGACGCGCCTCGTCGTAGCCCGTGAACAGGCCGTCCTGGTAGCCGAAGCCTTCCTTGACGATGTAGGGCGCGTTGGTGAACGCTTTGACATAATCCCACTGCACCTTGTCGTTCTTGATGCAGTAGTTGATGACGCCGAGCAGGAAGGCGATGTCCGTGCCCTGCCGGATCGGGGAATAATAATCAGAGACGGCCGCCGTGCGCGTAAAGCGCGGATCGACGACGATCAGCTTTGCGCCACGATTGGCCTTGGCTTCAGTGACCCACTTGAATCCGCAAGGATGCGCTTCAGCGGCGTTGCCGCCCATCACGAGCACCAGATCGGTGTTCTTGATGTCCGTCCACGAATTCGTCATCGCGCCACGGCCGAATGTTGGAGCCAGACTGGCTACCGTTGGGCCGTGTCAAACGCGCGCTTGGTTGTCGAATACCAGCATCCCCATGCCGCGGACCACCTTGTAGGTCGTCCAGGCGGTTTCGTTGGTCGTGGCGGACGCGGCAAGGAAGCCCGTGGTCACCCAGCGGTTGACCGTAGCGCCATCCTTGTTCTTGGCGACGAAATTGGCGTCGCGATCGGCCTTCAGGGCCTTGGCGATCTTGTCGAGCGCGGCGTCCCAGGAGATGGGCTCGAACTTGTCGGAGCCAGGCTTGCGGAGCATCGGCTGCTTCAGCCGGCTTTCCGAATGCACCATGTCCAGCAGCGCCGCGCCCTTCGGGCAGAGCGTGCCGCGATTGGTCGGGTGGTCCGAATCGCCCTCGATGTGGGTGATCTCGGCCTTCTCGCCCTTGGCGAGATTGCCCTTGGAGTAGAGGATGATGCCGCAGCCGACGGCGCAATAGGTGCAGGTGTTGCGGGTTTCCGTCAGGCTCGTCAGCTTGAACGGCCGGATGGTCGTCGCGAAGGCCTGTTCGACCTCGCCAAAACCAAACGCGCCGAGAGCCGTGCCTGCCGCGCCCGCGCCAGCGCCAATCACAAATTGGCGCCGAGACAGCTCGACATTCATGGTGACCCTCCCCTCGGAAGGGCGCGCGGCCTAGAGATTGTCGCTCTCGTTGGGGGCCGCGCGACCTTCGACTCGAAGCTGACATTTCAGCTTGCATGAAAGCTATGTGGCGACACGGGCGCTGTCAAATGCCTCAAAATCCGAAAACACATTGATTTTGCAATGCAACACGCACTTGCGCTCAAGTATTTGACCGCAGGCCGCATGGCGCCCTAGGCTCGGCGCAATGGTTTGTCGGACGGCTCCCGCGTGGCGGGGCTCCATTGCGCAAAGCCTAGCTTTTCTGATGCTCTTCGCCCTGCAGGGCGGTGCGGCCAAGGCCGATTCCGTAAGACTGCAGCCGTGGGCCGGACCCGCGCCCGCCTTTTCACTTGCGGATTCGCGCGGGGCCACGGTCGGGCTCCGCCCCGGTTCAGGCGAGATAACCATCGTTCACTTTTTTGCGACGTGGTGCGAGCCTTGCCGCGAAGAACTGCCGGCGCTCTCGCGCCTGGCGCAGAGGGCGGGCGCCGCGGCGCGGGTGATCGCCATCTCGGTCGCCGAACCGGAAATGCGGGTGCGGCGCTTCCTGGCGACGACGCAAACCGACTTTCCCGTCCTGCTCGACCCCGACCGCGCGACCGCGCGCGCATGGGGCGTCTCTGTCCTGCCGACGAGCTTCGTGCTCGACGCCGCGCTTGCGCCGCGGCTTGCCGCCGAAGAGAGCGTCGCCTGGGACGTGGTCGAGCCGAATCTGCTCGCGACAGGCTTCAAGGCAGGCGCGACAGCGCAAAAATGAGGGAGGAGAACATGAGGGAGGAGAAAATGAACATGGACAGACGCGCGCTTCTGGCTTCCGGCCTTGCGGCCGGCGCCGCCGCCCTGGCGCCGCGCATGGCGCAGGCGCAGGGGACATTCGCCCCCGCGCCCGGCGGCTGGCGCCGCTTCGCCGTGACGACGCGGCTGGACATCGCCAAGCCCGAAGGCGCGACGCAGGCGTGGCTGCCGCTTGCATCCGTGCAGGAACGCGACTGGTTCCAGGCCGAAGGCGCGGACTGGCGCACCAACGGCAAGGCGACCGTCTTCCGCGACGGACGCCACGCGGCGGGCATTCTGCGCGTCGAATGGAACGCGCAGGAAAAGGCGCCCTATGTCGAGTTGACGAGCAAGGTGGCGACGCGCGACCGCGCGGTCGATCTTTCGAAGAAGCACGTCGTCACGCCGCTCTCGTCGAGCGAGCGGAAGCACTATCTCGCGGCCACCGACCTCATTCCGACCGACGGCGTCGTCAAGCAGACCGCCGACAAGATCGTCGCCGGCGCGCGCAACGATCTCGACAAGGCGCGCGCGATCTACGAATGGGTTGTCGACAATTCCTATCGTCGCGCCTCGACGCGCGGCTGCGGCATCGGCGATATCGCGGCGATGCTGAAGTCCGGCGATCTCGGCGGCAAATGCGCCGATCTCAACGCGCTGTTCGTCGGCCTGGCGCGCGCTTCCGGCGTTCCCGCGCGCGACGTCTACGGCATCCGCATCGCGCCCTCGCGTTTCGGCTACAAGAGCCTCGGCGCCAATTCCGACGTCATCACCAAGGCGCAGCATTGTCGCGCCGAAGTGTTCCTCGACGGCTATGGCTGGACGCCGATGGACCCGGCCGACGTGCGCAAGGTCGTGCTCGAAGAGCCGCCGGGCAATCTGCCGGTCGGCGACGCGAAGGTGGCGGCCGCGCGCAAGGCTCTGTTCGGCGCGTGGGAGACGAACTGGCTCGCGTACAATTTCGCGCACGACGTCGCGCTGCCGGGATCGACGGGGCCGAAGCTCGGCTTCCTGATGTATCCGCAGGCCGAGACCGCGGGCGTGCGTCTCGACTGTCTCGACCCGGACAATTTCCGCTACACGATCAAGTCCAAGGAAACGACCGCGATCTGATCGCGGGCCAAGGAGAGACGACATGAATGCGCCCGTGGTTCGCCTGACAAGCCTCGCGCATGGCGGGGGCTGCGGGTGCAAGCTCGCGCCCGCCGTCCTGCGCGAATTGATGGCGGGCCAGCCCGCCGTCAGTCCCTACGCCAACCTGCTCGTCGGCACGGAAACCGGCGACGATGCGGCCGTCTGGAAACTCGACGACGGAACCTGCATCGTCGCGACCACCGACTTCTTCATGCCGATGGTGGACGATCCCTTCGACTTCGGGCGGATCGCGGCGACCAACGCCATCTCCGACGTCTACGCCATGGGCGCGACGCCGATCATGGCGCTGGCCATCCTCGGGATGCCGGTCGACAAGATCGCGCCCGAGACGGTGCGCAAAATTCTTGAGGGCGGCCGCGCGAGCGCGGCGGAGGCCGGCATTCCGGTCGCCGGCGGCCATTCGATCGACTGCCCCGAGCCCGTCTACGGGCTTGCCGTCATCGGCGTGTGCAAGCAGGAGAACATCCGTCGCAACAGCGCGGCACAACCCGGCGACGCGCTGATCCTCACGAAGGCGCTGGGCGTCGGCGTCTATTCGTCGGCCGTGAAGAAAAACATGGTCGACGGCGACATGTACGCCGAGATGGTCGGCTCGATGACGACGCTGAACAGGATAGGCGCGTCGCTGGCGAGCGATGCGGACGTGCACGCCATGACCGACGTGACCGGCTTCGGCCTGCTCGGCCATGCGCTCGAAATGGCGCAGGGGTCCGGCGCGACAGTGACGATCGAGGAGGCGCGGCTGCCGTTCCTGAAGGAAGCGGCAAGCCTCGTGCAGAAGGGCTGCGTCACCGGCGCCTCGCATCGCAACTGGACGAGCTACGGCGAACATGTCGCGCTGCCCGAGGGTTGCGACGACTGGCGGAGGCATCTGCTGACCGACCCGCAGACGTCGGGCGGCCTGCTGGTCGCCTGCGCGGCCGAACGCGCGGACGAGATTGCCGCGCGGATCGTGGCGGAGGGCTATCCGTTCGCGCGGGCGATCGGGCGCGTGAGCCAGGGGCCGGCGCGGGTTGTGATCGTGTGATTCAGCAAAAATCCTCGTCCTGAGCGCCTGACTCGAAATGCGTCGCAATCCCGAATCCCTCATGCTGAGGAGCGGGCGTAGCCCGCGTCTCGAAGCATGATCCAGAGTCTCGGGTCTCGGCCACCCTTCGAGACGCGCCTTGCAGGCGCTCCTCAGGGTGAAGGCTAGAGTTATCCGTCAGAGGCCCCATGCTTCGAGACGCGATGCTGCGCGTCGCTCCTCGGCATGAAGGTTGTCGTTCAAAACGACCGCGGCAGTCCTAGCACATGCTCCGCGACAAAGCTCAAGATGAGGTTCGTCGAGATCGGCGCGACCTGATAGAGGCGCGTCTCGCGGAACTTGCGTTCGACGTCGTATTCGCAGGCGAAACCGAAGCCGCCGTGAAACTGGATGCAGGCGTTGGCCGCCTCCCATGACGCCTTCGCCGCGAGATATTTCGACATGTTGGCCTGCGCGCCGCAGGGCTCGCCCGCGTCATAGAGACGGCAGGCCTCGAAGCGCATGAGATTGGCCGCCTCCACCTCGATGTAGCTTTCCGCGATCGGAAATTGCACGCCCTGGTTCTGGCCGATCGGGCGGCCGAAAACGACGCGCTCCTTGGAATAGGCGGAGACCTTGTCGACGAACCAGTAGCCGTCGCCGATGCATTCGGCCGCGATCAGGATGCGTTCGGCGTTCAGGCCGGTGAGGATATACTTGAAGCCCTGCCCTTCCTCGCCGATCAGGTTCTCTTCCGGTATCTCGAGATTGTCGAAGAACAGCTCGTTGGTCTCGTGATTGACCATGTTGAGGATCGGTCTGACGGTAAGACCCTTCTTCACCGCCTCCTTGATGTCGACGATGAAGATCGACATGCCGTCCGACTTCTTCTTCACCTGGTCGAGCGGCGTGGTGCGCGCGAGCAGGATCATGAAGTCCGAGTGCTGGATGCGGGAGATCCAGACCTTCTGGCCATTGATGACGTAGCGGTCGCCCTTCTTCACCGCCGTCGTCTTGATGCGCGTCGTGTCCGTGCCGGTCGTCGGCTCCGTCACGCCCATCGACTGCAGGCGGATTTCGCCGCTGGCGATGCGCGGCAGGTATTTCTGGCGCTGCGCTTCCGAACCGTGCCGTATCAGCGTGTTCATGTTGTACATCTGGCCGTGGCAGGCGCCGGAATTGCCGCCGGAGCGGTTGATCTCCTCCATAATGACGGAGGCTTCCGTCAGCCCCAGGCCCGAGCCGCCGTATTGTTCGGGAATGAGCGCGGCCATCCAGCCGGCCTTGGTCAGCGCGTCGACGAATTCTTCCGGATAGCCGCGCGCCTCGTCGACCTTGCGATGATATTCGGCGGGAAACTCGGCGCAGAGCGAGCGCACGGCGTCGCGGATTTCGTGATAATTGTTCGAGACGCTCATCGTGCTGTCCGCCCTCGGTCTGGTCCTGGCTGCCGGCAAACTAGCGAAGGCGCGCGCGTTTAGAAACGCCTGCGCGTCGCAATTCCCGCCGGGCCGCCATGCGGCGCGCGCTTAATTGGGCGCAAAACCCAGCGCGGCGCGAAAACGGTTCTTGAGATGGACGCCGTCGCGCGGCGGCAAGACGCGGGGCGAATTCTCCGGCTTGATCCTGACTACCGCGAGACCCGCTCCCCCGCGCGCCGCCATTCGTTCGCGCAGGCGATCCACGCCCGTCAGGTCGGCGACGGCCAGCGTCCAGGCGAAGCCGAGGCTCGCCGCGACCTTGTCGATCTCGACGCCGAGGCCGGTATGGCTCGCCTGCATTCCGGTCTCGCCGAACCGGCCGTTGTCCAGCACGACGACGGTCAGATTCCCCGGCTTCTGCACGGCGATGGTGGCGAGCGCCCCCAACCCCATCATCGCCTCGCCGTCGCCTGTGACGACGAGCACGGTCTTGTCGCGCTGCGCCTTGGCCAAACCCAGTCCAACCATCGCCGCGCCGCCCATCGCGCCCCACAGATAGAAGTTGCGGTCGTCGTCGCCGGCCGCCATCACATCGTATGTGGGCGAACCGAGGCCCGTAACGACCAACAGGTCGCGGCTCCTTCCGGCGAGCAGGCGCGCGACGACCTTCCTGCGGTCGAGCGCGCTCAAGGCTTCACCCATTGCTTTTCGCCGATCAGGCGCTGGCCGAGCAGCACGGCGCAGGCGCAATCGCCGTTGAAGGCCATGGAGGCCGCGCCGTGCAGCAGCGGCTCGACGTCCTCCGGCCTGTCGGCGCGCCAGGTGAGGACGCCCATCAGGTTCAGCGCCTTCTCGGTCGCCTGCCCCATCGGGTTTTGCCAGGGATTGAACTCGGCCCAGTCCCCGCGCATCGTCACGATCATCAGGAGCGGAAAGCGCCCAGCCGCCGGCAGGGCCAGCATGTTGATGCAATTGCCGACGCCCGAGGACTGCATGAGCAGCGCGCCGCGCTCGCCGCCGAGCCAGGCGCCGGCGAGGTAGGCGACGCCTTCCTCTTCCGTCGTCAGGACGACGGAGTTCATTGCGGGGTCGACGACGGCCATCTCGATCGCCGCGGCGTGGCCGGCGTCGGGGACATAGGCGACGTGCCTGACGTCGTGGCGCTTGAGCGCCCTGAAGACATCCGCCCGCCAGCCGGACGGCTGAACGGTCTCAGGCTCCTTCGCCATCTAATGCTCCGTGCCCGCTTCCACGCCTGCCCGCGAACGAATTTTCGCCGATGCGGGCAGCGACATCAAGGCGGGGGCCTGATCGCGCCACCGCTCCGCATCGCGGAATGCAGTTGATAATTGTCCGACGCTTCCTCACTATGCGCTTGCCGACAGGGGGTTGCAGGCGACATGGGCAAGCTGCTCAAGATGCTCGCGTTCTGGAGCGTGGCGATCGCCGCCTCGCTGTGCTGTCTTGCGGCGGCGGAGGCGCGCGACTTCCGCGCGGCCGATACGCAGACCGCCGACTATCCCACCGTGCAGGCGGTCGAATATATGAGCCGCATCGTCGCCGACCGCACGCAGGGACGCTACCGCATTGTCGTGTTCCATTCGCGCCAGCTCGGCGAGGAGAAGGAAACAATCGAGCAGACGCGCGTCGGCGCGATCGATCTCAATCGCATCAACGCGGCGCCGCTCTCCGCGCTGACGCCCGAAATCGAGACGCTTGGCCTGCCGTTCCTGTTCAGGTCCAACGAGCACATGTGGTCCGTCCTGCACGGCGAAATCGGAGAGGAGATTCTCGCCTCGCTGTACCCGCACGGCCTGGTCGGCCTTACCTTCTACGAGTCAGGCGCGCGCTCGATCTACAACAGCGTGCGCCCGATCCGTAAGCCGGAGGACGCCAAGGGCCTGCGCATTCGCGTGCAGCAATCGGACCTTCAGAAAGCCATGATCAAGGCCATCGGCGCCGAGCCGATCGCGTTGGCCTACGGCCAGGTGATGACGGGGTTGTCGACCGGCATCATCGACGGCGCGGAAAACAACTGGCCCTCCTACGTCACGACCAACCATTACAAGGTCGCCCGTTACTACACGCTGACCGAACATACGATGATCCCGGAAGTGCTGGTCATGTCGCGCAAGGCATGGGACGCGCTGACCCCGGACGACCAGAAGGTGTTTCGGGAAGCGGCGCGCGAGTCCAGCAACTACATGAACCTGCAATGGCGCGCCTGGGAGGAGCGGGCGCGCGAAGAGGCGCGGTCGGCGGGCAACAGCATCATCGAGGACGTGGACCGCCGTCCTTTCGAGGCGGCGATGAAGCCCATCTACGACGAGGCGATGCGCGACGCGCGCGTGCGCGAGATCGTCGAGAAAATCCGCGCGGCCAAATGACGAGCGCCCCGGAGCCGGTCGGCCAATCCGCTGAAGGCGCGGCGTCGAGCGGCCTTACCTATCTGGTCGAGAGCGTCGTGCGGCGCTTTCGCATCCGCACGCGCATTTTTCTCGTCGCCGCGGTCAACATCGCCGTCATCGTCGTTCTCGCCATCCTGCTGTGGATCAGCTCGAAGCTGCTCAACGACACCTGGACCGAATTGCAGGCCGTGCGCAGCTCGGAGCGCCTCGTCGCTACGATCGAATCCGAGGCGAGCCGCGTGCAGTCACTGATCCATCGCTATTTCATCCAGCCGACGCCGGAAGTTCTCGCCGAAGTCGAGGCCCGTTGGAGCTCGATCACCGGCACTCTGTTCGAACGCGCAGCGACCGACCCGGCCCTGGCTTCGGAAGCCCACACGCTGCGGGACATCACCAATCGCCTCGTTTCCGGCTTCGACCAGTTGCGCGCCGCGCGCACGGAAATCGCCACGCTCTACGAGGAGCAGATATTGAAGCCCTCGCGCGAGATGAGCGGCCTCTATGCGATTCTGGAAAGCACGATCGCCGACCGCACCGCGCTGATCGCGCCCCCGCTCAGCAAATCGCGCGAGGCCTTTGCGACCACATCGGTTGCGATCAACTCCTACTATCTTTCGACTTCTTCGACGCCCGCCGACGAAGCCTTGAGCAATCTCGACACGATCATCAATACGATTCCCGTCATGCTGGACCTGTCGAACGGCGACATTCAGCGCGCCGCGCTCCAGCGGCTGCAGACGCGCGCCCGGCAGCTCAAGGAGGGCCTGCAGAAGCTGACCGCCGAATTCAAGGAGCAGAACAGGCTGCTGCAAAATGTCGTCGACAAGAGCCAGGCGCAGATGTCGGAATTGGCGACGGCGCTGTCCGACAACATGCGGCGGCGCGAGACCCGGGTCCAGGGACAGCTCGATCGCGCCCTGAACGCCGTCTTTCTCGTCATCGCCATCGTGACCCTCGTGTCGCTCGCGGTCATCGGATTTTTCGGCGCGGTGTTTGCGCGCTCGGTCAGCCTTCCGCTGCAATCGCTGATGCAATCCATGAACCGGATCGCCGCGGGGCGGCTCGACACGCGCGTCGGCGGAACGGAGGCGCGCGACGAAATCGGCGGCATGGCGCGAGCGCTGGAAATCTTCCGCGAGAACGCCATCGCCAAACTGCAGGCCGAGGCGGATCTCATCGCCTCCAAGCGTCGGACGGAAGTCGCCTACGAGGAGTTGCGCGAAACCCAGAACAGCCTGATCGAGGCGGAAAAACTGGCTGCGCTCGGCGGTCTGGTCGCGGGCGTCGCGCACGAGGTCAACAATCCCGTCGGCATCAGCGTGACCGTCGCCTCGACGCTGGCGCGGCGCTGCGAAGCCTTCAGCGAAGAATTGAAACGGGGGGAACTCCGGCGCTCGCGCCTCAACGAATTCATCGACGGCAACCGGGAGGCCGCAAATATGCTGCTCTCCAACCTGCACCGCGCAGCCGAACTGATCCAATCCTTCAAGCAGGTCGCCGTCGACCGAAGCCATGCCGAACGGCGAATATTCAACATGCGGACGCTGACCGACCAGATCATGCTTTCGCTGCGGCCGACGCTGAGCAAGCGCAATATTGCGCTTCGGATCGAATGCCCCGAGCATGTCGAGATGAACAGTTATCCCGGCTCCTGGGGTCAGGTCCTGACCAACCTCACGCTCAACGCGGTCACCCACGCATTTACGCCCGACGTGGACGGCGCGATCGACATCAGGGTCACCAAGCCGGACGTCGAACATGTCGAGATTTCCTTCGTCGACAATGGCCAGGGAATGACGGACGACGTGAAGCGACGCGCCTTCGATCCTTTCTTCACGACCGCGCGCGGACGCGGCGGGACGGGACTCGGTCTGCATATCGTGCACAATATCGTGACCAACCAGCTCGGCGGCCGCATCGCCATCAGTTCCGAGCCCGGGCGCGGTGTGCGATTCCGCATGGTCTTGCCGACGAACGCGCCGCAGTTTGCCGCCCAGGAAAAGCCACTCGAAGCAAAAGCATGAGCGACGACGACCTCATCCGCCTCGTCGAAGACGACGCAACGCCGCCCTCGCGCCCTGAAGCCAAGGCGTGGAAAGTCGCGATCATCGACGACGATCCGGCAGTCCATGACGGCACACGGTTCGCCCTCTACGACTATTCGCTCAATGGCGACGGAATCGAACTCCTGTCCGCCTATTCCGCGGCCGAAGGACGGCGCCTGCTCGCCGCCACGCCCGACATAGCGGTCGTGTTGCTCGACGTGGTGATGGAGACCGATCAGGCCGGGCTCGAACTCGTCGACTACATCCGCCGCGAACTGCGTAACGAGGCGGTGCGCATCATTCTTCGCACGGGCGAGCCGGGCCAGGCGCCTGAGCGGCAGGTGATCGTCGACTACGATATCAACGACTACAAGGCGAAGACGGAGCTGACCGCCGACAAGCTGTTCACCTCGCTGACAGCCGCGCTGCGCAGCCACATGCAGTTGCGCACGATGATCGAGACCCGTCGCGGACTTGAAATCATCATCGAGGCGACGCCTACCCTGTTCGATTTTCGCTCGATGCAGCGCCTCGCCGAGGGGGTTCTGACGCAGGTCGCCTCGCTGCTGGCGGTCGACTGCGCCGGCATACTCATCCTGCGCGAACTCGGCGCGGGCGGCAGACGATTTGCCGTTCTGGCGGGATCAGGCTGTTACCGGGAATGCGTCGGCGCCGACAATCTCGAGGGCCTCGATCGCGACCTGCTCGATCTCGTTGACCATGCCTTCTCGACGCGGCGCACGGAATTCAGGGATCGACGCACCGTTCTGTACATATCCACGCATAGCAGCGCCGAAGTCGTGGTTTTTCTCGACGCCGGCAAGCGCCTGACCGATACCGATCGCGCGCTGATCGAGGTCTTTTCGAGCCGCCTGTCAATCGCCTTCGACAATGTCGTTCTCTATTCGCAGCTCCAGCAGGCCAATGTCGATCTCGAGCGGCGCGTCGAGGAGCGGACCGCTGAATTGCTCGCCGCCAATCGCCGGCTCGAGGCGCAGTGGCGGCGCGTGCGCCAGGTCAACGATTTTCAGAGCGAGGTTCTGGGCAAGGTTGCGCACGACCTGAAAAATCCGCTCAACGTGATTCTCGGACGCTCGGAAATCCTGGAGGAAATATTCTCGAGGAATGCAGAGAGCGCTCAGGTCGCGACGCCCCAATTGCGGCATATCCGCGCCTCGGCCTTGCGCCTGACTTCGATGATCGACGAACTCATCACGGATGCGATGAACGACGCGCTCGACATTTCCGTGCGAAACGAGGTTGTCGACCTGGGCGCGATCGTGCGCGACGTCGTGGAGGCGAACCGGCCGCTGGCCGAGCGCAAGGACCAGCGGATCGAACTCGCCACATCCGGAATGCTGGCGACCCAGTGCGATCCCGAACGCATTCGCGAGGCGGTCGACAATCTCGTGAGCAACGCGATCAAGTACTCTCAGATCGGCGGCTCGATCGGCGTGGAGGTCTTCTCTGCCGGCGACAGCAATATCGTCAAGGTCACGGACGCCGGACCGGGCTTTATGCCGGAGGACATGACGCGGCTGTTCGGCCGCTTCCAGCGCCTGTCGGCCAAGCCCACGGGCGGCGAGACGTCGACGGGTCTCGGGCTATCGATCGTGAAGAGGATTATCGATCTCCATGACGGGTCGATCGCGGTCACGCAGGGCGAGACGGGCGGCGCGTCCATCTCGATCGGGCTCAAGTCCGCGCAGCATGGAATGAGGGCATGAGCAAAGGCCAGATGATATTCGTCGTCGACGACGACGCCGACGCACGCGACATGGTGGGCGACTACCTGCGGATGCACGGCTTCGACGCGATGCTGTGCGATGGCGGGACGGATCTGCGCGAGGCGCTGAAGCAGGCGACGCCGGAGCTGGTCGTGCTCGATCTCAACATGCCCGGCGAGGATGGGCTGTCGCTCATCCGCTTCCTGAAACAGACCTGCGGCTGCCCGATCATCATGCTGACCGCTACCGCCAGCACGATCGACCGCGTCGTGGGACTGGAGCTCGGCGCCGACGACTATATCGCCAAGCCCTGCGAATTGCGTGAGCTCGTGGCGCGCATCCGCTCTATCCTGCGGCGGATCAAATGGTCGCCGGCGCGCAATTCGGAGCGGCGCCTGGCGGCGATCGTCGCTTTCGATCTCGTCGATTTCAGCCGCTTCGTGCATGAGGACGAAGTCGGGACGCTGGCCGCGCTCGATCGCATATTCGCGGAAGTGGTCGTGCCGACGCTCGTGCAATGGCATGGCGTCCTGTTCAAGATGCTCGGCGACGGCGCCCTCGTTGAATTTCCGAGCGTGGTCGACGCCATGGAATGGGCGGTGATGTTCCAGACCGCCATGGCGACGCGCGAAGAGGCGGAAGGCGCGCGCGGCGGCATGAAGTTTCGCGTGGGGGTCGCCGTCGGCGACGTGATCGTCAGCCAGCTCGACCGTCTCGGCGAGGGCGTGGCGCTGGCGGCGCGCGCGCAGGAGATCGCGGAACCCGCAGGGATCGCCGTGACCGAGCAGGCCTATCAGTTCCTGCGCGGGCGCACGGCGATCGAACTCGAAGACATCGGCGTGAAGCAGCTGAAGAATATTGCGACGCCGATGCGCATCTGGACCTGGCCGGCTGCCCGCGTGAACTGACCGCGTCAGTCGATGGCAAGGCGCGCGCGCAGGGCGTCGAGCGACGCAACGATTTCACCGCCGCTCGCGTGGATGAAATATTCGACCTGGAGGTTGACGGTCGAGCCGACATTGTCAGCCGCAAGACGAAAGTCGCCGCGATAACCGACGATGCGCTTGCCCCGCGCGAATGCATAGCCAATCTCGGCCGCCGCGCCACTATCGACATCCACGCCGTCGAGCACCGCCAGCACGAGGCCGCAGCCGTCGATGGCGCGCATGTTGGTCTCGCCGATTTGCCGGTTGAGCAGGCGCCAGGCTTCGCGCTGCGCGTCCAGGGAGGACAGACGCGCAATGCGTTCAATCTCTCCCGGCGGCGCGAGCGCGAAGGGGTCGATGACCTCGTAGCCCAGGTCTCGCGCGAGCGCGGCAAGCGCGGACTGGCCGGCACGGCCAAGTTCGGAAAAACCGAGCGGGCCGGCGAGATAGACGCTTCTCGAGTTCGACGCCATGCACGACGCTCCGCGCTTGCTTTCGCCATCATAGACGACAGGGCCGAATTGCCGAGGCGCCTCGCTTGCGTGCAAACCGCGGCTGGCGCGGGTGTCGGACGGGAAGACAGGCGGGCGACCATGCCCGAAGGCATGTGATTTTTGCGCTGCAACAATGCACAAATTGCTAGAGAGCCCCAAACCAGCATGCTAGAAGGCGAGCGCAAGCGGAGCGTACGTCCGCTGTGGAGGGAGAACAGAGTGAAGCTCAGACATTTCGTGATTGCGCTCGCCGCTACGACGGCGCTGACCGCTTCGGCCCATGCCGCGGATTCGATCAAGATCGGCCTTTCCGGACCGTTCACCGGCGGCTCGGCCTCCATGGGCGTTTCGATGCGCGACGGCGTCAAGCTCGCGACTGAAGAAATCAACAAGGCCGGCGGCGTGCTCGGCAAGCAGATTCAGCTGATCGAACGCGACGATGAAGCCAAGAACGAACTCGGCGTGCAGATCGCGCAGGAGCTCATCAACAAGGAGCAGGTCGTCGCCACCGTCGGCTACATCAACACCGGCGTCGCGCTCGCCTCGCAGCGCTTCTACCAGGAAGCCGAAATTCCGGTCATCAACAACGTGGCCACCGGTTCGGTCATCTCGCAGCAGTTCAAGCCGCCGGAGCACAAGTCCAACTATATCTTCCGCACCTCGGCCAACGACACGATCCAGTCGGGGATGATCGCCAACGAAGCGATCAAGCGCCAGGGCTTCAAGAAGCCGGCGATCTTGGCGGACTCGACGAATTACGGCCAGCTCGGCAAGGACGATCTCGTCAAGACGCTTGCCGGCATGAGCGTCACGCCGGTGGCGACCGAAAAATTCAACATCGGCGACACCGACATGACCGCGCAGGTTCTGCGCGCCAAGGAAGCCGGCGCCGACGTGATCCTGACGTACGCGATCGGTCCGGAACTGGCGCAGATCGCCAACGCCATGGCGAAGCTCGGCTGGAAAGTGCCGCTGATCGGCTCCTGGACGCTGTCGATGGCCAGCTACATCGACACGTCCGGCGCCAACGGCGACGGCGCGATCATGCCGCAGACCTTCATTCAGTTGCCGACGACGCCCAAGCGCAAGGCGTTCATCGAGGCCTACCAGAAGAAGTACAATATCGACCGCATGCCCTCGCCGGTGTCCGCCGCGCAGGGCTACGACTCGGTGTATCTGCTCGCCGCCGCCATCAAGCAGGCGGGTTCGACCGACGGCCGCAAGGTCCGCGAGGCGCTCGAGAACCTCAACGAGAAGATCGAGGGCGTGGTCACGATCTACGACAAGCCCTTCAGCGCCACCGACCATGAAGCGATCACGGCGAACATTCCCGTGATGGGCCTCGTCAAGGGCGGCCGGGTCGTGCCTGCGCATCCGGAGGATCTGGAAGGCGACAAGGCGATGCGCATCAAGCCGAAGGGCTGATCCGAAACGTTTCCCGGGGCGGACAAGGCCCCCGGTCTCACTCGAACGCCGCGCCCTCGGGGGCGCGGCGTTTCCACGCGAGCGCGCCTGCCATGAATATCTTCGCCCAACTCATCGTCAGCGGCGTTTCCGTCGGCATGATCTATGCGGTCATCGCTTTCGGCTACCAACTGACCTTCGCGACCTCCAAGACGCTGAATTTCGGACAGGGCGAAGCCCTGATGCTCGGCGCGCTGGTCGGTCTCACGACGATCAATTTTCTGATCGGCCAGTCGATCGGCACGTTCTGGGCCTATCTGCTGATGCTGCCGGTCGTCTTCGTCTTCGGCCTCGCGCAGGGCGCCTTCGTCGAGTGGCTCGGCGTGCGGCAGGCGATCAAGATCAAGTCGGAAGCCGGCTGGATCATGGCCACCATCGCGCTCGGCATCATCTTCAAGAATCTCGCGGAAAACATCTGGGGGCGCGACCCCCTGAAATTCCCCTCGCCGCTGCCGGAGGCCGCGCTGCAGATCGGGCCCGTGCGCATCCAGCCGATGGAAATCGCCATTGTCGCGGGCGCGCTCGCGCTGATGGCCGCCGTCGAAATCTTCAACCGCCGGTCGATCTTCGGCAAGGCGGTGGTGGCGACCGCCAACGACCGCGACGCCGCCGGCCTGATGGGCGTCAACACCTCGCTCGTCATCACCTTCTCTTATGCGCTTTCCTCGCTCTCGGCGGCGTTTGCCGGCGTTCTGGTCGCGCCGGTGACGCTGACCGGCGCCGCCATGGGCGCAGTGCTCGGGCTCAAGGCTTTCGCGGTCGCGATCATCGGCGGCCTGTCGTCGGGCGTCGGCGCGATCGTCGGCGGGCTTATCCTCGGCATCGTCGAGACGCTGACCGGCTTCTACATTTCGACCGGGTACAAGGACGTGCCGGGCCTCGTTCTTCTGCTGCTCGTGCTGTCGTTCAAACCGTCCGGCCTGTTCGGCGTCGCCACGATCAAGAAGGTCTGAGCCGATGCGCAAGATCCTTCCCCTGCTGGCCGCCGTCGTCGCCGTCCTCGTCATTCCTTTCGTCGTCTCGAGTCCTTACTACCTGCATCTCCTGCAGACGATCGCCATCTTCGCCATCGTCGTGCTCGGGCTCGACATCGTGTTCGGCTACACCGGCGAGGTCTCGATCGGCCACGCGGCGCTGTTTGGCATCGGCTCCTATACGGCCGGCGTCCTGTCGATGCATTTCAACGTCGGCTTCTGGCCCTCTCTGGTCGCGGCGCCCATTGTCACGGCCGCCTTCGGCGCGCTGCTCGCGCTGCCGGCGCTGCGCGTCACCGGCCCCTATCTCGCCATGGTGACGCTGGCCTTCGGCACCATCGTGCAGATCCTCATCAACGAAATCGTGCCGCTGACCAACGGGCCGCTCGGCGTCAAGTTCTCGACGCCGGCGCTGTTCGACTGGCGCGACTATTCCAACGTGCTGCCCTTCCTCGACATGTCGGCGAAGCGCATGAAGGAGTCGCAGTTCTTCATTCTCTCCGGCATTGCGCTCGTCGGCGTGATCGTGATCATCAACCGCATCCTCGCCTCCCGCTTCGGCCGCGCCTTCGAGGCGCTGCGCGACAGCCCGATCGCCTGCGACTGCATGGGCGTATCGGTTTATCGCCACAAGGTGATCGCCTTCGTGACGAGCGCGGCCTTCGCGGGCTTTGCGGGCGTGTTCTTCGCCTATTCCGAGCAATATATCGCGCCGAACAATTTCTCGTTCGAACTGTCGGTGCTCTTCCTGCTCGCTGTGACCATGGGCGGCCGCAAGTCGCGGCTCGGTCCGCTGATCGGCGCGGCGATCATCGTCTACCTGCCGAACCTGCTCGCCGACATCAATCTGTTCCGCATCGTCGCCGGCGTCATCGCGGCGGTGGCGGTGCTCGCGGGCGGCGCCTCGGCGATCCGCAATCCGGAAAGCCGGTCGCGGGTGGTCACGCCCGTCCTGCTGTGCGTCGCCTTTTTCGTCTTCTCGCTGTTCCTGCAGAAGATCACGGACTTCAAGCTGACTCTGTTCGGCATGATGATCCTGTTCGTCGTCTACTACCTGCCGGACGGCATCGTCGGCTTCCTGAAGCAGATTTTCGCGCAGGCCATGCCCGGCATGTTCGGCCGCGCGCAGATGTCGACCAAAGGCGGCGCGGAAAGCGACGCTTTCGTCGCCGCGCCCGTTGTCGCCAAGGATCGCCCGCTGCTCGACGTCGGCCGCGTCGTCATGCAATTCGGCGGCCTGAAGGCGCTCGGCGGCGTCGACCTTTCGGTCAAGCCCGGC
>WBZM01000695.1_pt1 | contig 42176 bp, 46 predicted proteins | sample 5204271 | NCBI WGS metagenome assembly WBZM01 (sample SAMN12344346, study PRJNA552823) | activated sludge metagenome | biome: Activated sludge suspended growth; feature: Nitrification reactor; material: Wastewater; isolation source: activated sludge from nitrification reactor of wastewater... | reverse complement strand
TACGGAATCCGCAAGCTGGATACAGGGGTGTCGTGTGCCTATGGAAATCGCGGATGGAGCGCGCGAAACCGCCGCCTTTCCGGGGTGCTCGCGGCCTAGACCCCCCGGCAACCCGTCAAACCCGGGCCTCAGGTGCACGTGGTTTTCAGGTCCCGGAGCCAACCGGGAGCTTCAACCTGCCCGAACGGAGTTCGTCCGTCCAGGCTTGAGGTCGCACCGACGCGGGGGAGATCGATCGAGTGACGCATCCGCGGACGCTCGCGCGGACAGCGCGCAGGATTAGCGGGCTTGCGGTTGCGCCTTTTGCGGGGTCTCAGCGACGCGCGTGACGGCCTCGCGCCATGCCTCGCGCAAGGGCGAGAGGACGCGCAGCACCTCGTCGACGGCGGCGTCGTCCTGCTTCAGGTTCGCCGCCACGAGCCGCGACATGCAGAAGAGGTAGAGCCCCTGGAGGTTCTCGCAGAGCTCGGGCGCGTGGGACGGGTCGAGCGTCGAGGCGAGCAGGTCGAGGATCGCGTGGGCCCGGCCGATCCGCTCGCCCGAGCGCGCGCGGTCGCGCGCCTGGATGGCCGCCTTCGCCTCGCCGAGGAAGCGGAAGAGGCCGTCGTAGAGCATCACCAGGACCTGCCCCGGGGAGCTCGTCGTCACCTGCACCGTGCCGTATCGCGAGAGGACCGTCGCCGCGCTCATGGATTCCTCAGAGGGTGGTGTTGGTCGAGCTGATCAAGCTTCCGACCGTGTTGATGAGCGAGTTGTAGCGGCCGACCACGCCCTCCAGCGACGCAAACTGCGTGCGCAGCGACTCGGTGTAGTTGTCGAGCCGCCGCTGCATGCCGGTGATCTCCGTGCCGAGCCGGCGGGACTTCGCCGAGAGCGCCTCGGTGCGCGCGCGGACGGGCGCGTTGACGCTCGTCGTCAGGTCGTTGACGGTGCTGTTGAAGGTGCCCATCACGCCCGTCGCGCCGCTCGCGGCGTCGGTGACGAAGAGCTTCGCGACCGACGCGGGGTCGGCGGCGAGGGCGGCGGTGAAGGTCGCGTCGTTGAGCCGCAGGGTGCCGTCGTTCTGGAGGCTCACGCCCGCGCTCGCGAGGGTGGTGTAGCGGCCGGTGGTGCCGGGGACGTCGTTGTTGAGGATGCGCGAGAGGCGGTCGAGCGAGCCGCGCATCACCCGGTCGCCGGCGAGCTCGGTGTTGCTCGCGCGCTGGGTGCCGAAGCCCGTGGCGGCGTGCGAGGCGTTCACCACGTCGTTGTAGGCGGTGACGAAGGCCTGCACCTTCGTCTTGAGCGCGGCGGCGTCGTCCGACACGGTGACGCGCACGGGGGAGGTCGTCGTGCGCAGGAGGTTGAGCGTCAGCCCGGGCGCGGCGTCGCTCACCTGGTTGGTGGTGCGGGTCATGGTGACGTTGTCGACCGTGAACTGCGCGTCCTGGGCGGTCTGGTAGGTGTTGCCGCCCACGCTCAGCCCGAGCCCGGCCTGGAGCGCGGGGTCCTCGGTGAAGGCGACGGTGTTGGTCGCGCCGGTGTCGAGCCCGCGCACCTGCATGCGGTAGGTGCTGCCGTCGTAGATCACCGCTGCGCTCACCCGCGCGCCGGAGGACGAGATGCGGGAGGCGACGTCCGCGAGGGTGTCGCCGCTCGACACGGCGACCGAGACGGGTGTGCCGGCGCCCACGGCGATGGAGAGCGTGCCCGAGAGGCCGAGGGCGGTGGTAGCCGAGGCGAAGGTGTTGCTCTGGGTGCGCTGCTCCCGCGCGAGGCGGGTGACCTGGATGTCGTAGCCCCCGCGGGAGGCGCCGCCCACGGTGGTCGCGGTGACGGACGTCGCGTCCGAGGAGGACGCCGCGGTGGGGTTGAACTCCGCGGTCGTGTCGAGCGCGCGGGCCGCCGTGGCGAGCGCCGCGAGCTTCGTGGAGAAGCCCGAGATCGTGGTGGAGGCCTGGTCGACGGTGCGCTGCCGGGTCTGGAGCGCGGTGATGGGCTGCTGCTGGATGGACACCAGGCTGTTGATGAGCGAGTTGGTGTCAAGGCCGGAACCGAGACCCGTGATGGTGAGCGGCATGAGACCTCCGTGGGGGGAATGGGCGCGCCCCGCGGGCCCGCCTCAGGGAGGGGGCGCGCGGGGCGGCGGGGTGGTGCGATCAGCCGCGGAGCAGCGAGAGGGCCATCTGCGGCGCCTGGTTGGCCTGGCTGAGCACGGCCGCGCCGGCCTGCATCAGCACCTGGTTGCGGGACATCGCCGCCGTCTCCGACGCGATGTCCACGTCGCGGATGCGGCTGAGCGAGGCGGAGAGGTTCGACTGCATCGACTGGAGGTTGGTGACCGCCGTCGTCATGCGGTTGATCGACGAGCCCCAGCCTTCGCGCAGGGTGCTCAGGGTGCTGATGGCGGTGTCGAGCGTGCCGATCGCCGTGCGCGAGTTGGCCACCGAGTCGACCGCCGAGCCGGTCATCGAGAGGCCCGTCACGTCGGCGCCGCCGAAGTTGATGTTCAGGCGGTCGGCCGCGGCCACGTTGTTGATGCCCACCTGGAAGCTCACGCTCGCCGCCGTGCCCGAGAGGAGGTTGCGGCCGTTGAAGGTGGTCACCTGCGCGATGCGGTCGATCTCCGCGAGGTTGGCCTGGTACTCCGTGTTGAGGTTGGTGGAGTCGGCGGTGCTCAGCGTGCCGTTGGAGCCCTGCACGGCGAGCTCGCGCATGCGGGTGAGGATCCCGTGGATCTGCTCGGCCGCGCCGTCGGCGGTCTGCGCCATCGAGATGCCGTCGCTCGCGTTGCGCTCGGCCACCATGAGTGACCGCACCTGCGCGTTCATGCTCTTGCTGATGCCGAGGCCCGCGGCGTCGTCGGCGGCGCCGTTGATGCGGTACCCGCTCGAGAGCTTCGCGAAGTTCTGCGAGAGCGACTGCTGGGTGTGGGAGAGGTGGCCCTGCGCGATCATCGAGGCGACGTTGGTTTGAACGTAGAGACCCATGGAAATCCTCCGGGATGGCTTCGGCGCTCGCGGCGTTTCGGGGCGGCGCCACCATGGCGCTCGCCGCTCGTTTCCGCGGCCCGACACACTCAGGAACGACCACCGCGGGCCCGGCTTGAACAGAAAAAGCTCGCGCCGTTCGCGGCGCCGCTACGGCCGAGCTCGCCGTCAGCCCTCGTCGGCCTCGGGCGCGGCGATGCGCGCGGCGCTGGAGGACACCGCGTCGAGCAGCAGCGCGAGCTCGCGCGTGGTCGAGAACGCCGCCGCGTCGACCGGGCCCGTGGTGGGCGCCGCGCCGTCGGGCGGGGCCGCGTCGTCGGGGCGCCGCGGCAGGCCCAGGAGCCCGCGCAGGTCGTTGGCGTAGCGGCCTTCGGGGCCGGTGAAATAGCCGCCTGCCTTGAGCGCGTGGGCGAAGCCGTCGACGTCCCCGCGCGCGGCGGCGTCCACGGCCGGCGCGTACCGTCGGTGCAGGAGCGAGAGGAAATCCTCGGCGCCCTCGTCGAGCGACTCGTACGCGCGGAAGCGGGCCCGCGTGCGGACGCGCTCGCCGCCCTCCCACTCGTGCGTGCCCGCGGAGGCTGTCATCCCGCCTGGGCCCGTCCCCTTGATGCCCCCGAAGTTGAAGTTGAACATGTGGCGCCCGCTGCCCGTCTCGAGGCACGCCTGGGCCGTCGCAAGGTCGACCACGCCGGGGCGCGCGGGACCGCCGGTGAGGCGCTGCTCGGCGCGGGCGATCGCGGCGCGGATCTCCGCGCGGGTGGCGGGCGTGCGCTCGAGGGGGACCTCTCGGCGCGACGGCTCGGGGGCGGCGGGTGATGGGTCGGTGCGGGCGTCGGCGGCGGTGATGCGCATGGGCGCGCGACACCGCAACCGCCGTGCCGCGCGCGGCGTCAGCCGGGCACCGACGTCACCACGCGGCGGTCGGCCTCGCGGAAGGCGTCGATCACGCGCTGGAAGGCGTCGAAGGTGCGCGTGGCGGTCACGAGGTCGGTCATCGCGCCGACCATCGTGGCGTTGGACTCCTCGACCGAGCCCACCGTCAACGAGGCGGCGGCGACCGTCGGCGTCGCGCCGCGGGCCGCGAGGAGCGTGCCGCCCTCCTGGACGAGGCGGTCGGGGCGGTCGAAGCGGACGAGACGGAGTCGGACCGCGGGGGTTCCTGCGGGGGCGCCGGCGCGTCGCAGCTCGCCGTCGGCCGTGAGCGAGAGCTCGCCCGCGCCGGGCGCCACCCGCAGGGGCGCGCCCGACTCGTCGGCCACGACGTCGCCGCGCGCTGTCTTGACGCCGCCCTCGGGGTCGACCGTGAGGGAGACCGCGCGGGTGTAGCGCTCGCCGCGCGGGGTCGAGACCGCGAGGTAGACGCCCTCGGGGAGGGCCGCGTCGAGCTGGCGCCCGGTGGCCGCACCGCGCCGGCGCTCGTGTCGACCGCGGTCGCCGCCACCGTCACGAGGGTGGGGCCGCCCGCCGCCGCGCCGCCGCCGGCCCGCGAGAGCATCTCCTGGAAGACCGGGCGCACCCGCTGGTAGCCGTCGGTCGAGGCGTTGGCGAGGTTGTTCGCCGCCGTCTCGAGCAGCGTTGATTGCGCGATCGCGCCGCTCAGTGCCGAATAGATCCCGTCGCTCATGTCATTCCCTCCCGATGGCGGCCCGGAGGCGGTGGATCGCCTCCGTGTGGAGCCGCGAGACCATCGACTCGCCCACGCCGAGCACCGCGCCCACCTCCCGCAGTGTGCACTCCTCCTGGTAGTAGAGCGCCAGCACCTGCTGGAGCCGGGGCGGGAGGTCCTCGATCGCGGCCACCATGGCCTCGACGAGCTCCCGGCGGCTCGCCTCGTCGTCGACCGGCTCGGCGTCCGACTCGAAGTCCTCCTGGTCGAAGTCCATCAGCTCGAGCCGCGCCATGCCCGCCTCGGCGATGCGCGCGAGCAGGTCGTGGTAGCCGTCGTCGTCCAGGCCGAGGGCGTCGGCGATCTCGCGCTCGGTGGGCGGGCGGTTGCGCGACTGCGTGAGCTCCTTGATGGTGCGCGTGAGGTGACGCGAGGCGTGGCGCACGCGGCGGACGGACGTGTCGAGGCCGCGGAGGTAGTCGAGCATCGCGCCGCGGATGCGGTACGAGGCGTAGGCGTCGAACTCCTCGGCGCTCATCGCGTCGTGGGCGCGGTGAAGCGCCTCCATCAGTCCGAGCCAGCCGCAGCCGACGAGGTCGGACACGGCCACATGGCGCGGCGCGCGCCGGGCGGCCCGCATCGCGATGCGGCGCACGATGGGCTGGAAGTGCTCGTAGTCCGCGCGGCTGAGCGTGCGCCGGGCGTCGCCCTCGACCCGGCTCGGTGCGGTGTGACTCACGCGCCGGCCCCCGGCGCGGCGCGCGGCACGAGGTGGTCGAGGATCGCGCCCGCGGTCGCCGGCGCGACGTGCTCGGGGACGCGCTGACCCGCGCAGAGCACCGCCACCGGGAGCCCGGTGGCCTCGGGCGCGTGCACCAGGCCCGCGGGCGAGGCCGTCTCGTCGAGCTTGGTCACCGCCAGCGCGGTGGGCTCGAGGGGCCCGAAGGCGCGCGCCACGGCGGCGGCGTCGAGCGCCCGCAGCGACGCCGGGACGCAGAGGATCACGTGGCGGGCGAGGTCGTGGCGCGCGGCCGCCCTCGCGAGGGCCTCGGGCTCGAGCAGCGTCTCCACGCCGCCGGGCTTCGGCGGGCTGCCCGCGGTGTCGACCATCACCAGGTCGGTGTCGGCGTCCTCGATGCAGCGGGTGAGCTCCTCGCGGTTGGCGGCGGTTTCGAAGCGGGCGTCCATCAGCGAGGCGTAGCGGCGGAGCTGGTCGAGCGCGCCGACGCGGAAGCCGTCGCACGCGATGAGCGTGACCGAGCGGCGCTCGATGCGGGCGCGGGCGGCGAGCTTGGCGATGGTGGTGGTCTTGCCGACGCCGGTGGGGCCGACGAGCGCGACGAGCGCGCGCCCGTCGCCGGCGAGCGGCCAGGGCGCCACGCGGATCATGCCGGCGAGCGCCTCGCGCAGGCGGTCGGGCAGCGCGCCCTCGTCCTCGGTGTCGCGCAGCGCGCGGGCGAGCGCCGTGGCCGCGGGGCCCTCGATGCCGCGGGCGCGCAGGAGCGCCACCGCGCGGTCGCCGTGGGGCTCGAGGGCCACCTCCTCGAGGGCCGTCCGCAGCGCGGCGAGCTCGGCCATCAGCGCGGGGGGCACGCGCTCGTGGGCGGCCACGGCGGCCTTGAGCGCGCGGAGCTCGCTACGGAGCTCGTTGCGCAGCGCGGCGACCGAGGGGCCCGCCGCGGCCGACGAAGATGCCGATGACGACGCCGACGCGTGGGTCGGCGGCGGCTCGGAGGGCGGCTGCTCCGCGGGGTTGTAGGCGCTGAGCGCGAAGAGGGGGTTGGCGCGCCGCGACGGGGTCGCGGGGGGCGTCGAGGGCGTCGGCGCGGTGGCGACCACCTCGACCTCGGTCGAGCCGAACAGGCCGGCGAGGCCCGGCAGGCGGACCTCGCGCGTGGTCAGGAGCACGGCGCCGCCTCCGAGGGCTTGCACGGCGGCCCGCCGCGCTTCGGTCAGCGTGCGTCCGCGGAACACCTGGCACGTCGTCATGGGGATGGGTGACCTCCGGTCGCCGTCAATGCAGGGGGCGGGCCGAGGCGCTCGACGACGCGCAGCGTGGCCGAGGGCTCGATCTCGCGGAAGGAGGCGACCGCGAGCTGCGGGAGCTTCCATTCAAAGATCGCGCGGACGTAGCGGCGCAGGTCGGGCGGCGCCACCAGCAGCGGCGCGGCCTGCTGCGCGTAGAAGGCGCCGACCGCCTGCTCGGCCGACTGGACCACGGCGCGCAGGAGGGCCGGGTCGAGGGCGCCGCCGGTGCCCGCGGCGATCTCGCGCAGGGAGCGTCGGAGCACCTCCTCGAGGCGCGGGTCGAGCGTCATGGCGGCGACGGTGCCGTCAGGTCCTTTGAAGCGCGAGGTGATGTGGGGGGCGAGGCGCTCGCGCACCATCTCGGTGAGCTGCTCGGGGTCCTTGGTCTGCGCGGTGAGCTCGGCGAGGGCTTCCAGGATGGTGCGGAGGTCGCGGATGGAGACCGACTCGCGCGCGAGGTTGCGGAGGATGCGGACGAGCTCGCCGAGGGGGAGCGAGGCCGGCACCACGTCGTCGACCAGCTTGGGCGCGCTGCGCGCGAGCACGTCGAGCAGGTGCTGCACCTCCTGGCGCCCGATCAGCCGGTGGGCGTTGGCGCGGAGGAGCTCGCCGAGGTGCGTCGCGAGGGTGGTCGCGTGGTCGACCACGGTGTAGCCGAGGGCCTCGGCGAGTTCTTTGTCGCGCGGGGCGATCCACCAGGCGGGCATGCCGAAGGTGGGGTCGGCGGTCCGCTCGCCGTCGAGGTCGGGCGAGGCGCCGCTCGGGTCGACCGCGAGGAGCCGGCCGCCGCGGCACTGGCCCCGGCCGATCTCGTTGCCGAGGATGAGCACGCGGTAGCCGCCGGGGGCGAGCCCGAGGTTGTCGCACACGTGGATCGGCGGGATGACGAGCCCGAGGTCGCGCGCGAGCTGCTGGCGGAGCGAGGCGACGCGGTCGAGCAGGGTGCCGCCGCGCGCCGCGTCGACGACGCCGACGAGCTCGTAGCCGATCTCGAGGGTGAGCACGTCCATCGCGAGGGCGGCGTCGATCTCCTCGGCGGGGGAGGGCTTGCGGTCGCCGGCGGCCCCGCCCGTCGCGGGGGAGCCCGAGGCGCCGGCGGCGGCCTTCTGGTCGAGGTTGCGGGCCACGAGCATGAGGGCGCCGGCGAGGACGAGGCACGGGAAGGCGGGCATCCCGGGGATGAGGGCGAGGAGCGTCAGAATTCCGGCGGTCATGGTGACGGGCCGCCGACGCCCGAGGAGCTGGACGCCGAAGGCCCGGCCGAGGGGCTCGCGGGTGGCGCTGCGGGTGACGACGATGCCGGCGGCGGCGGAGATGAGCAGCGCGGGGATCTGCGAGGAGAGCGCGTCGCCGACGCTGAGGACGGAGAAGGTCTCGCCGGCGCGGGCGATCTCCATCCCGGCGCTCACGCCGAGGACGAGGCCGCCGACGAGGTTGATGGCGGTGATGAGGAGCCCGGCGATGGCGTCGCCGTGGACGAACTTGCTGGCGCCGTCCATGGCGCCGAAGAAGTCGGCCTCGCGCTCGAGGTCCTTGCGGCGCTTGCGGGCGGTCTCGGCGTCGAGCGAGCCCGAGGACAGCTCGGCGTCGATGGCCATCTGCTTGCCGGGCATCGCGTCGAGGGTGAAGCGCGCGGCCACCTCGGCGACGCGGCCCGCGCCCTTGGTGATCACGACGAAGTTGATCACCGCGAGGATGAGGAACACCACGAGCCCGACGAGGACGTTGCCCTCGACGACGAAGCGCCCGAAGGCCTCGACCACGTGGCCGGCGGCGCTCGGGCCCTCGGTGCCGTGCAGGAGGATGCGCCGCGTGGTGGCGACGTTGAGGCTCAGGCGCAGCAGCGTCGCGATGAGCACGAAGGCCGGGAAGGCGCTGAACTCCAGGGCCTCCTCGATGAAGAGGGCGGTGAGGAAGATCCCGATGGAGAGGGCCATCGAGAAGGCCAGCAGCACGTCGAGGAGCGCCGCCGGCATCGGCATCACCATCATCAGCACGATGCCGATGACGCCGAGGGGGACCACCACGTCCCAGCGGCTCTCGGGCTCGGCGGCGGCCGCGCGGGTGTTGGTGCTCACGCGCTGGCGTTACGCACGCGCCGTGCCGAGGGGCGCACGCGGTAGACCCAGGCGAGCACGCGCGCGACGGCGGCGAAGTGCTTGCCGGGCACCGCGCGCCCGATGGGGACCTCGGCGTCGAGGGCGCGGGCGAGGGGGCGGTTCTCGAGGATGGGGATGCCGTGGCGGCGGGCCTCGGCGCGGATCTGGAGGGCGAGCTCGTCGTGGCCCTTGGCGATGACGACGGGGGCGGGGTCGTTGGGCCCGTAGCGCAGGGCGACGGCGACGTGGGTGGGGTTGGTCACCACGACGTCGGCCTTCTTCACGTTGGCGAGCGAGCGCTTGCGGATCATGGCCCGGGCCCGCGCGCGGATCTGGCCCTTGACCTTGGGGTCGCCCTCCTGCGCCTTGGTCTCCTCGGTGAGCTCCCGGCGCGTCATCTTCATCTCCTGCTCGATGGTCCACCAGTTCCACGCGTAGTCGGCGGCGGCGATGGCGGCGAGGGTGAGGAGGGCGTGGCCGGTGACGCGCGCGACGGCCTCGGCGCAGCGCCCGAGCGCGGCGTCGACGGGGACGCGCGAGAGGGTGACGAGGGCGGGCAGCTCGCGGCCGAGGGCGCGCCAGGTGACGTAGCCCACGAGGCCGACGCGCAGGAGCCCGAGGGCGGTCTCCGACGCGCCGTGCTTGAAGGAGAAGAGCTGGCGCAGGCCGTTGAGCGGGTTGAGGCGCTCGGGCTTGAGGCCGACGGCGTCGGGGCGGAGCTCGAGGCCCGACTGGGCGAGGCCGACGGCGGTGGCGGCGAGCGCGGCGGCGAGCGCGGCGGGCGCGGCCATCGCGACGAGGGCGCCGGCGGCGGTGGAGAGGGCACGTCCGCCGCCCGCGCGGCCGAGCGCGCCGAGGTCGCCGAGGGTGCTGGCGAAGAGCACGTGGGCGGCGCGGGAGAGCACCTCGCGGGAGCCGAGCAGCACGACGACCACGGCGGCGGTGGCGGCGACGCCGGCGGCGTCCTTCGCCCGCGGGATGCGGCCCTCCTTGCGGAACTGCTCGCGCCGCTGCGGCGTCGGGTCGAACTGCTTGTCGCCGTCGTCCGCGTCGCTCACGGGGGCCTCCGGGCGACGGATTCGAAGAGGCGTTCGAGCGTGGGGGAGAGGGTGGCGAAGTGCTCGCCCAGCCCGACGGTGACGTCGCCGAGGGAGGCCATGAGCACGGCGACGCCGGCGGCGACGAGCACCGTGAGCCCGACGCTGAAGAGCTGGAGCGAGGGCGCGGCGCGGGCGATGAGGGCGAGGGCCGACTGGGCGGCGAGGGCGACGGCGACGACCGGGAGCGCGAGGCGCAGGCCGACGGCGAGCGAGTCGGCGGCGAGGTCGACGAAGAGCGGGGCCGCGGCGTGGAAGGGGACCGACGCGCCCACCGGCAGCGCGCGGAAGGACTCGAGCACCCACGCGATGGCCACGCGGTGCGCGCCGACGGCGAGGGCGACGAGGGTCGCGAAGAGGGTGACGGCCTGGCCGAGCGCGGTCTCCTGGGTCTCGAGCGTGGGGTTGAAGGCCGACGGCGACGCGAGCCCCGAGGCCTGCGCCACCGCCTGCGACAGCACCTCCGCCGCCGCGAACACGAAGCGGAACGCCACCGCGAACAGCGCCCCGACGAGCACCTCGGAGGCCGCGCCCGCCGCCAGCCGCGCGTCGAGCCGCGCGGGGCCGTCGGGCGTCGGGGCGACGGCGCCGGCCACCAGGGTGAGGGCCAGGGCGAGGCCCACGCGCTGCGTCGGGCCGGCGTGCCCGCCGGGGAAGGGCGAGGCGGCGGCGAAGCCCGCGGCGCGCGAGAAGGTGAGCGCGAGCGCGAAGGCGCGGGGGAGGAGCTCGCGCGCGAGGTCCATCAGCGGACGACGTGCTCGACGGCGGCCAGGCTCGCGCGGGTGTACTGCACCGCGTGGGCGACGAGTGCGGGCCCGATGGCGACGAGTGCGGCGAGCACCGCGACGGTCTTGACGACGAAGCTCACGCTGGCCTCGTTGACCTGCGCGACCGTCTGCACGAGCCCGACGGCGACGCCGGTCACCAGCGAGACGGCGAGCAGCGGCGCGGCCATGTGCGCGGCGGCCGTCAGCAGCCCCATGAGGAGCGAGAGCGCGCCCTCGGTGGTCACGCGAAGCTCCGGAGCAGCGAGCCGACGAGCAGGTGCCAGCCGTCGGCCAGCACGAAGAGAAGGAGCTTGAGCGGGAGGCTCAGGGTGGAGGGTGGCACCATCATCATGCCCATGGACATCAGCAGCGACGACACGACGAGGTCGATGACGAGGAAGGGCAGGAGCACCATCACGCCCATCTGGAAGGCGGTGGTGAGCTCGCTCACGACGAAGGCCGGGGCGGCGATGCGCAGCGGCACCTCCTCCTCGGTGCGCGGCAGCGGCTGGCGCGAGGCCTCGTAGAAGAGCGCGAGGTCGCGCTCACGCGTCTGCCGGAGCATGAAGCTCCGGAGGGGGGCGGTGGCGCGGTCGACGGCGACCTCCCCCGTGATCTGGTTGTTGGTGTAGGGCCCCCAGGCGTCGCGCGCGATCGCCGAGGTGACGGGCGCCATGGTGAAGGCCGTGAGGAAGAGCGCGAGGCCCACCAGCACCTGGGTGGGCGGCGACTGCTGGGTGCCGATGCCGTGGCGGACGAAGCCGAGCACCACGACGATGCGCGCGAAGGACGACATCGTCAGCACGATCGCCGGCAGCAGCGACAGGAGCGTCAGCAGCGCCAGGATCTTGAGCTGCGGGGTGAGGCCGGGGTCGTTGAGGAGGTTCATTCCGCGCCCCCGAGGGCGAGGAGGCCGCGCGCCTGCTCCTCGACCTCGCGGCGGGGGGCGGCGCGGTGCGCGGCGGAGCGGGTGCGGCGCTCGGGCTCGCGCTCCCGGGCGGCGGGCTCGCGCTCCCGGGCGGCGAACTCGCGCTCCCGGGCGAGGGACTCGCGCGGGCCGATGGACTCGCGGGCCGCGCCGAGCATGGCTTCGAAGCGCGATCCGATGCGGTCGGCGGGGCCGTCGCCGGCGGGGGCGTCGTCCGCGGGGGTGGCGCGCGCCTCGGGGCTGTCGAGCACGGCGAGGTGCTGAACCGACGCGGGCGTCACGCCCAGGAGGAGTCGCTGGCCGGCCACGTCGACCACCAGCAGTTCGCTGCGCACGCCCACCGACGCGCGCTGAAGGATCGAGAGCTTGAGCCCGCCGGCGTCCGCCGTGGGCGCGGCGTGGCCGCGGCGCAGCCAGTACCCGAGGCCGACGGCGGCCCCGACGAACACCACCAGGAAGGCCATCCCGGTGCCCGCCCCCTGGCGCGCGGGGGCGAGCTCGATGGGGCGGCTCGGGCGCACCGGGAGGGGCGTCTCCGCGCGCGGTGCGGAGACCGGCGGGGCCGCCGCGGGAGCGGGCGGGGAGAGGGTCGGCGCGGCGATCGGCACGAGCGTCGTGGGCGCGAGGGGCGGGGCGGCGGCGGCGGGCACCGCGGCGGGCGCCTCCGGGGCGGGCAGAGCGAGGTGCCCGTACACGCGGCTGCGGCGGTGGCGCAGCGCGTAGGCGAGCTGCTCGGCCGTCAACACCACGCCGCGGGCGCGGGGCGGCGGGGCGGCCTGGGGCGGCCGCGGCGGAGCGGGCTCCGGGGCGGGGGCGGGCTCCGGGGCGGGGGTGACGGCGAGCGCGGTCGTCGTGGCGCTCTCCGCGGCGGGGTGCATCGCGGCGCGGGGTGGCGGGTTGCGCTGCGGCGTCTGCGCGCCCGCGTGCTGGAGGGCCGTCAACGTACCGGCGGCGGCCGCCAGCACGATGACGCCCCCGTAGAGGGTGGTGGACTTCACGCGCCCCTCCCGGCGTCGCTCGCGACGAGCTCGGTGATGCGGACGCCGTAGCGGTCACCGAGGACGACGGCCTCGCCGCGGCCGAGGAGGCGGCCGTTGACGTAGATGTCGAGCGGCTCGCCGGCGGCCTTGGAGAGCGTCAGCGTCTGCCCCGGCGTCAGCTTCAACACGTCGGCGATGCGCATGCGCCGGCGGCCGATCTCCAGGGTGATCTCGACCTCGACGTCGCGCAGGAGGTGGTAGGCTGCCGGGGGGATGGCCTGGTCTTCGGGCGCTTCGGCCGACTCGGGGGCTGAGCCGTTCTGCGGGACCTGGAGGTTCATAAAGGCTGTCGCGTCTCCTCTCGGGGCGTTGCTCGAGGGGGGATCACTTCAACGTTCGTGCCCGACACGATGCGCACGGCGATGCGGCCGCCGGCGGCGGTGGGCCTGGCCATGAAGAGCGTCCGATCGTCGGCCCGCACGCACACCGCGCCGCCCACCGACACGTCGAGCGGGAGCGTGTCGCCGACCTTCAGCGCGAGCACCGCGCCGAGCTTGATGGGCTGGCGGGCGAGCTCGACGACGAGGTCGAGGTCGACATCGCCGAGGGCGTTGGCGAGGCGCGGGTCGGCGGCCTTCGGGGCGCCGGCGCCGCCCGTCGCCACGAGCGCGCCCTTCGGGAGCACCAGGACGACGCGGCCGACGTCCGGGGGCGCGCCGAGGGCGAAGGAGCACGCGATGGGGGTCCCCTCGCCGCCCTCATTGTCGGCGTCGGGGCGCGCGGGGATGGGCTCGACCCGCACGCCGGCGCGGGCCGCGAGCACCTCGGCGACGGCCCGCACGACGCCCTCGACGGTGCGCGAGACGAGGGCGTTCTGTGGGGCGGTGAGGCCCGAGGGGTTGAGCGTCGGGAGCGCGCGCCCGTCGCCGCCGAGCACGCCGTCGAGCATGCGGCTGAGCGCGCCGGCGTCGAACACGAGTGCGCCCGGGGCGCCGCCGGGCTCGACGGCGAGGTGGACGACGTGGACGGGGCGCGGCAGGTCGAGCATGAGCTCGGCGGCGGGGGCCGCGCGGGCCCACTCCATCGCGACGGGGACGTCGCGGCGGGTGAGGAAGGGGAGCGCGCGGCGCAGGGCCGTCGCGAGGCGCACGCGCTCGCGCTCGAACACCGCGGCGGCGCGGCGAACGGGCTCGCCCTCGAGCGAGAACTGGAGCGGCCCCGTGCTCTCGGCGAGGGCGTTCATTGCACGACGAGGTCGGTGACGAGGACGCGGGAGACGCCCGAGGCGCCGGTGGCGCGGACACGGTCGAGGAGGTCGTGGCGGAGGCTGTCCATCCGCTCGGGGGCGGCGGCGGTCTCGTAGTTGACCGTGCGGAGGTAGGCGATCACCGAGTCGCGGATGCGCGCCACGAAGACGCGCGCGGCCTCCTCGGTGACCGTGCGCTCGAACTCCACCGCGAGCACCACGCGCATCGGGTGAGCGCGGTGGTTGGCGTCCGAGGCCATCACCAGGAATGGCTCGAGCGCGAGGGTGTAGCCCGGCGGCCCGAGCTGCGGCGCGTGCTCGGCCGCGGGCGCGTGGTGGGCGGCCGCGCCTCGGCCCGCGAGGCGCGCGCCCCCGAAGGCCGCCCCGCCGGCGATGACCCCGGTGACCAGGGCCGCGACGGCGGCGCCGCGGGCGGGGGGCTTCTTGTCGGCGTCCTTGGCCGGCTCTTCTTTCTTGTCGCTCATGGTCGTCGCTTCAGCGGTTGAGGTTCATGATCTCCTGGAGCATCTGGTCGGCCGTCGTGATCGTCTTCGAGTTGGCCTGGAACGCCCGCTGGTGCGCGATGAGGTCCACGAACTGCTCGCTCACGTCGACGTTGCTCTGCTCGAGGGCGCCGGCGACCACGGAGGCGCGGCCCCCCGCCCCCGCCGCGCCGACCGCGGCCTCGCCCGACTCGAGCGTCGACGCCCAGAGGTTGTGCCCCGCGCGGCCGAGGCCCTCGTTGGCGCGGAAGCGCGCGACCGCGAGGCGCCCGACGGGCAGCGTCTGGCCGTTGGTGTAGACGCCGTTCACCGTGCCGTCGCCGTCGACACGGACGCTGCTCAGGCTGCCGGCGGCGTACCCGTCCTGGCTCTGCGCCGAGACGTTGCTCGCCGAGCCGAACTGCGTGATGCCGTCGAGCCCCGTCCCGCCCGACCCCGCCGGCGTGCCGAAGTTGAACGCGAGCGCCTGGCCGGGCCGCGCGCCGTTGAAGCTCACCGTGCCGCCCGCGGTGGAGGCCTGCGCCTGGAGCGCGCCGCTCGTGCTGAAGGTGAGCGTGCCGGTCGCGACCTCGCTGTTGCGCCCCGCGGTGCCGCCCGCGACCTCGCCGCCGTTGGCGAGCGCGTGGTACTCCCACGCGTTGGGGCCCGTGCGGCGGAAGTACACGCTGACGGTGTGGGCGCCGCCCTGCGAGTCGTACACCGTCATCGCGGTGGAGAAGTTGGACGTGGCGGCGGGGTTGTTCGGGTCCCAGGGGGCCGTCGGGGTGGCGGCCGAGGCGTCGAGGTTGGCGCCGACGGTGAGCCGCGTCGTCGCGCGCGGGGGGATGCCGCCGGCCGGGATGGTCAGCGCGCTCGGCGACGAGGCGAAGGTCCCGTCGCCGTTGGCGGCGTAGCCCTGGAGCGCGAGGCCCTGCGGGTTGACGAGCGTCCCCTGGTTGTTGACGGAGGCCTGGCCGGCGCGCGTGTAGAACGTCCCGGGCACGCCGTCGAGCGCGCCCTGCACGACGAAGAAGCCGTCGCCCGAGAGCGCGAGGTCGGTGGGCTGGCCCGTGGTGAGGAGCGCGCCCTGGGCGAAGATCTGCTGCGTGCGGGTCATCCGGACGCCCTGGCCGGGGGCGTCGGGTCGGCCGACCGCGCCGCCGAGCACCGTCTCAAAGACCGAGCGCGAGCGCTTGAAGCCGACCGTGTTGATGTTGGCGACGTTGTCGCCCACCACGCCGAGGGCGCTGCCCTCGGTGGTGAGGCCGGAGACGCCGGCGTTCATCGCGTTGCGTAGCGACATGGGACCTCTCTGTGCGGGGTTCAGGGGGTGCGCGGGCGCTGGTCGCCGACGCTGACGAGATCGGAGATGGGGGCCTCGACGCCCGAGTCGAGCGTGAGCTGGGCGTAGCCGCGGTCGAAGGACACGCGCGTGACGGTGCCGGTCACGTCCTGCGAGACGGCCACCGCGCGGCCGTCCTCGGTGGTGGCCGAGACCGAGAGCGTGTAGCTGCCGCGCGCGGCGAGCTGGCCGTCGTCGCGGCGGCCGTCCCACTGCACCGCGACGGCGCCCGCGGGCCGCGCGCCGAGCTCCATCGTGCGCACCACGCGCCCGTCGGCGTCGCGCAGCGTGGCCGTCACCCGCGCCGCGGGGGCCGCGAGGTTGACGCTCGACGAGGTGGCGGTCGCGCCGTCGAAGGCCACGCCCGCGCCGCGCACCGTCACCGTGCGGCCCATCAGCCCGATCGCCTCGTTGTTGGCGAGGCCGCCGACCTGCGTCGAGAGCACGCCGAGGTGGCTCGACTGGGCGATCGCCTGCTCGACGAGCGCGAACTGCGAGAGCTGGCTGACGAACTCGGTCCCCTCCATCGGCTGGAGCGGGTCTTGATGCGAGAGCTGCGCCACGAGGAGCTTGAGGAAGGCCTCGCGGTCGACGGTGGGGCGCTCGGCGCCGGCCGTCTGCGCGGCGCCCGCGCCGGAGGTGATCGCGTTGAGTGGGCTCGGCATGCGCGCCCTCAGAGCACGAACCGGACCCGCGCCCGCGGGGACGTCACGACGACCCCCGGCCCGGCCCCCGCGCCCTCGTCGCGCCCGTGGCGCTCGGCGGACCCGTCGCGCGCATGCTGCTGCGAAGGCGCGCCCTGCGGCGGCGTCCACGCGCCCGCCCCCTCGAAGGAGAGACGCGCCACGGAGATGTCCGCCGCGCGGATGTCGGCCGCGAGCGCGTCGGCCTGCGCGTGGAGCGCGTACGCGGTGGCCGCCTGCGACGCGCGGATCTCGACGTCGACCGCGTCGCGAGCCCCGCGCGCGCTCACGGCGATGTGCCCGAGGCCCGGGACGGTGAGCTCGCCGTGCGCCACGTCGCGCAGCGCCCGGTGGTGGGCGGTGGAGTCCATCGCCTCGTGGAGCCTTGCGCGCGCGGCGGCCGCGTCTTCGCCCGCCTCGGGGCGCGTCGGTTGCCTGACGGCCGTCAAGGCGTTGTCGCCCCGCGCGGAGGGCGCCGCGGCCCAGGGGTTCGGCGAGCCCGCGGGCGAGGGCGCGGCCGCGTCGGGGGCGGCGACGTCGGGCGGCTTCGACGCGACGGGCGGCGGGCGCGCGGAGGCGGAGGCCGCGTCCGACGAGGGCCCCGGCGCGCGCGAGCGGTGGCGGGAGACCGCGCGGGCGAGGTCGTCCGACGCGGGCGGCGCGCGGGGGGCGGGCGCGGGGTTGCTCTCCTCGCGCGACGCCGGGGGCTCGTCGAGCAGAGACTCGGGCGCGGCGTCGGGCGCGGCCTTGCGCGACGCGGCGACAGGCTCGCGCGGGTCTGTCGCAACGGGCTTCGCGCCGTCCTCGGGCGCGGGCGCGGGTAAGGCGAACTGGGCCGCGGGGTCGGTCACATCCACCTCGTCCGGCGCTCCCTCGTCCGGCGCGACGGCCGGCGGGATCATCCACGCGCAGAGGTCCATCAAGCGGGCCTCCTGCGCGCGGACGTCCTCGTCGTCGCCCTCGTCGCGCGGCTCCGCGGCGTCGGCGTCGCCCTCCTCCTCGTTGCCCGAGACGACAAAGGCCTTCTCGTCGCGCCGGCGCTCGGCGCGCGCTGGCTTGAAGCTCCGCTCGGGGGCGACGGCGCCCCCCACATTCGGGACGTTCACAGGGACCTCCTCACCGCGCGGGCCGCGACCTCGTCGGCGGCCGTGCGCTCCTTGCGGTCTTGCGTCGCGCGTGCCGCGGCGGCGAGGCCGTCGCGCCAGAGCTCGATGCGGCGAAGCTCCCCGCGCGCGGCGACCAGCGCCTCGTGGCAGCGCTGGGCCTCGGCGCGCGTGACGCCCACTTGCGTGGCCGCGCGGTCGGCCCGCTGGCGCAGCGCTCGGAGCCAGGCGTTCACCTCGGCGAGGTCGGCGCTCGACGCGCTCCCGTGGGCGGGCGCGGCGCTCTCGCGCGACCAGAGGGCCTCGGCCTCGCGGGCGGCGGCCTCGGCCTCGGCCACCCGGCGCGCGGCCTCGGCGGCGAGCGTCTGGGCCTGCTCCACCGCGCGGCGCCGCAGGTCGACCACGCGCTCGGCGCGCTTCGTCCGGTCGGCGCTCACCGGGCGAGCTCCGCGGTCGCGTGCAGCGCCGCCAGCGCGTCCTCGCGGCGGACGCCCTCGTCGAGGCGCTGGCGCACCAGGGCCTCGATGCGCGGGAGCGCGGCGCGGGCGCGGTCGACGCGCGGGTCGGAGCCGGCCACGTAGGCGCCGATCTGGATGAGGTCGGCGGCGTCCTCGTACGCCGCGAGGAGCCCGCGCACCTTGGCGGCGTCGTCGAGGTGCCGCGGGGCGCAGAGGTCCTGCGCGAGGCGCGACACGCTGCGCAGCACGTCGACGGCGGGGAAGAGCCCGCGGTCGGCCATCCGGCGCGACAGCACGATGTGCCCGTCGAGGATGCCGCGCACCGCGTCGGCGATGGGGTCGTTGAGGTCGTCGCCCTCGACCAGCACCGTGTACACCGCGGTGATGGACCCGTCCCCCGCGCACGTCCCCGCCCGCTCGAGCAGCGACGGCAGCGACGCGAACACCGTCGGCGTGTAGCCCTTGGTGAGCGGCGGCTCGCCCGCGGCCAGCGTCGCCTCGCGCAGCGCCATCGCGTAGCGGGTCACCGAGTCCATCACCAGCAGCACGCGCTTCCCCTGCGCGCGGAAGTGCTCGGCCAGCGCGGTGGCGTAGAGCGCGCCGCGGGCCCGCACCAGCGGCGGCTCGTCGCTGGTGGCGGCCACCACCACCGAGCGGGCGAGCCCCTCGGCGCCGAGCGCGTTGCGCACGAAGTCGCCCACCTCGCGGCCGCGCTCGCCGATGAGCCCCACCACGATCACGTCGGCCGAGGCGTGGCGGCAGAGCATCCCGAGCAGGGTGCTCTTGCCGACGCCGGTGCCGGCGAAGAGCCCCACGCGCTGCCCGAGGCCCAGCGGGAGCAGCGCGTCGAGCGCGCGGACGCCCGTGCCGAGCGGCTCGTGGATGGCGCGGCGGCCGAGCGGCGACGGCGGCGACGCGCGCACCGGGACGCGCGCCGTGGCTTGAATGGCGTCGCCCCCGAGCGGCGCGCCGAAGGCGTCGACCACGCGGCCGAGGAGCGCGTCGCCGGCGGGTGAGAGCCCGCCGCCGCCGCTGACGCGGACGCGCATCCCGGGCGCGACGCCGGCGGTGTCGCCGAGCGGCGTGGCGAGCAGGCGCCCGTCGCGGAAGCCCAGCACCTCCAGGGCGAGGCCGCGGCCGCCGGGGTCGACCTCAAGCTGAGCGCCCACCGGGGCCGTCACGCCCTCGACGCCCACCAGCACCCCCACCACCTCGCGGACGCGGCCCTCGGGCGCCACCAGGCGGGCGGCGCGGGCGCGATCCACCAGGCGCGAGAGGTCGACGCGCGCGGCGGCGCTCACGGGTCGCCCCCTTCGAGCGCGTCGCGCATCGCGGAGAGGCGCGCGGAGAGGCCCGCGTCGGCCGCGGCGGGGCCCGCGCGAACGCTGCAGGAGTGCGGCGGGAGGGAGACGTCCACGGAGATCGGGGGGGGCGTCGCGAAGGTGCGCTCCCAGGCCTCGGTCGGCACGGCGGCGGCGACGTCGGCGGAGACCGTCAGCGACAGCCCCTCGCGCGTGAGGAGCGCGTCGACCGCCTCGCGCGCCCACGACGCGACGACGGCGGGGTTGGCGGCGAGTTCGCGGCCCACCACGCGCTCGGCGACGGCCAGGGCGAGGCGGACGAGCTCGGGCTCGGCGTCGCGGATGGTTTGCGCGCGGAGGCGGTCCGACGCGCCCGCGGACTCCTCGAGGCGCGCGGCGAGGGCGGCGTTCTCCGCGCGCAGGGCGTCGTTTTCGGCGCGGAGCTGCGCGACGTCGGCGCGGAGGACGTCGTTCTCCTCGTGGAGGGCGGCCTCGGCGAGGACGTCGTGGGGAACGGGGCTCGGCCGCGGGACGATCACCGGCGCCTCGGCCTGCGGCTCGACGGGCGGCGGGGGCGGGGCGGCGGAGACGGCCACCGGGCGCTGCGACGCGGCGAAGGGGACGGGCTGCGCGGCCGCCGCGGGGCGGGGCGCGAGCCAGGAGGGGAGCGCGGGCTTCGGGCCGGCGCTCCGCCGCGGGAGCCAGGAGGCGCCGAGGGGGTTGATCGGTCGCACGGGGTTCAGTCCTTCTCGCGGCCGAGGTCGATGCGGCCCTCGGACTCCAGCCGAAGCGCGGCCTCGACGATCTCGCGGCGCGCGGCGTCGACGTCCGAGCGGCGCACCTTGCCGAGGAGCTCGAGGTCGTCGCGGATGAGCTCCGCGGCGCGGGCCGAGAGGCCGGCGAAGATGGCGTCGGCGACCTCGGGGGCGGCGCCCTTGAGCGCGGTGACGAGGCGCTCGGAGGGCACCTCGCGGAGGATGTCGCGCATCGCGCGGCCGTCGACGTGGCGCAGGTCGTCGAAGGTGAACATCGCCTGGCGCACCTGGCCGGCGAGCGTCGCGTCGGTGGCCTCGAAGTCGCGGAGGATGTTCGACGCCGCGGAGCCGACGGCGTTGAGCATCGCGGCCGCGCGGGCGACGCCGTCGACGGTCACCAGGGTGCCGGCGTCGGAGGTGGGGAGCTCGCTCACCAGGGCGTTGGCGACGTCCTCGAGCACCTTCGCGGGCAGCTCCGTCATGCGGCTGACGTGGTCGACGACGGCCACCTGACGCTCGGGGGCCATCGCCGTGAGGATGGAGCCGGCGGCGGCGGGCTCGAGCCGCGCGAGGATCGCCGCGGCCATCTGCGGGGGCTCCTGGGCGAGGAGGCCCGCGACGGCGTCGGGCGGGGCGTTCTCCAGGCGCGCGAAGGGGCTCAGCACGCCGTCTTCGAAGACGGCGTTGGTGCGCGCCTCGCCGATCGCGACGGTCGACAGCCGCCGCAGGTACGGCAGCCCCCCGCGCGGCACCGCCACCGCGTTGCGCGACCGGTCGAGGAACTCCTTCCACGTCTCCTCCATCGCCCCCGCGGGCACCTCGCGCATCGTGGAGGCGACCGCGCGCAGCTTGCGAAGCTCCGCCTCGCCCAGCTCGCTCACGATCGGCCGCGCGACCTCCTCGTCGAGGGATAGAAGAAACAGCACCGCCTTCTCGGCTCCCGTTGGCATCGCCGGCGACGGCAGCAACGGGCGTACCGCGGTGCGGTCAGGCCTTGCGCTCGCCGTCGGCACCGAGCCAGTAGCGCAGCACCAGGGCGGCCGAGGCCGGGTCGGCCGCGGCGCGCGCGTGCGCCGCGGTGCGGAGGCCCTCGCGCGCGGCCTCGAGGTTGACGTGCGGCTCGTCGGCGCCCGCCTCGTCGGTCGAGCCCTCGGGCAGCGCGCCCGTGAGGTCGCCGGGCACGCCCCCGGGCAGCGCGTCGGGCAGCACCGCAGCCTCGTCCGCGATCCGGCGACGGCGGCGCATCGCCACCAGCGCGACCACCACCAGCACGGCCGCCACGCCCGCCACGGCGGCGACGTTCGTCCGCGTCCAGCGCGAGCGCGCCGGGGCCGCGCCCTGGGTGGCCGGGGCCGGCGCGTCGAGCGTCTCGCGGAAGGGGATCGACTCGACCGTCACCACGTCCCCGCGGTCCGCGCTCGCGCCGACGGCGCCGCGCACCAGGCCCGCGAGGCGCTCGAGCTCCTCGCGCTCGCGCGGCACCACGCTGCGGCGCCCGCCCTGGGTGCGGACGACGCCGTCGACCACGACGGCCACGGTGAGGCGCTTGACGGTGCCGTGCGTGGCGACGCGGCGCTCGCTGACGTGGTCGACCTCGTAGTTGCGGGTGTGCTGCTCGCGCACCAGCGGCCCCGCGTCGGCCGGGCCGGCGGTGGTGGTGGGCGGGGCCGCGCCGAGGTTGCTCTGCGCCCCGGGGACGCCCGCGACGGAGACGCCCCCCGGCGGCGTGACGCGCTCGGTCGTCTGCTCCTCGCTGCGGAGCGCGGTGCGGTCGCGGTCGTAGTGGTCCTCGGTGCGCTCGACGCGCGCGAGGTCGACCTCGACGGCGGCGCGCACGTCGACGCGCCCGTCGCCCACCACGCGCTCGAGCATCGCGCGGACGCGCTCCTCCAGGGCCCCCTCGAGCGCGCGGTTCTGGGCGCCGCGGTCCTCCTCGAGGGAGGCCGCGCCGTCCTCCTGCTCGCCGCGGGCGCGGTGGAGCATCTCGCCGTCGGTGGTCACCAGGTTGACGCGCGCGGCCGTCAGCGCCGGCACCGACGACGCGACCAGGTGGACGACGCCCGCCACCTCGCCCGCGCCGAGGCGGCGACCGGGCCGGAGCCGCACCACCACCGACGCGCTCGCGGGGTCGTTGCGCGAGACGAACACGCTCCGCTCGGGCATCACCAGGTGGACGCGCGCCGACTGGACCGCGCCGAGCGACCCGATCGACCGGGCCAGCTCGCCCTCGAGCGAGCGGCGGAAGAGCACCCGCTGTTCGAACTCCGTCGCCCCGAGGCGCATCCGGTCGAAGCTCTCGAAGCCCACGCCCCCGCCGCGCGGGAGCCCGCTGCTCGCGAGCTCGAGGCGCAGCTCGTGGACGCGGGCCTCGGGCACGTCGATGGCGGCGCCCTCGTCGCGCAGGCGGTAGGGCACCTTCAGCTCACGGAGCTTGGCCACCAGCGCCGCGGCGTCGTCGCGCTCGAGCTGCGAGAAGAGCACGCCCCAGGTCTCGACGTTCGAGCGCCACGCGAGCCAGCCCGCGAGCACCAGCGCGGCGAGCGCGGTGCTGCCGAGCAGGATGCGGGCGGGGCGCGAGAGCGCGGTGAGCCACTCGCGGGCCCGCGCCAGCGCGCGCGCCGGCCCGGCCGTCGGCGTCGGCGTCGGCGGGGCCTCGTCAGACACCGGTGCGCCAGATCTCGTGGAAGGCGTCGAGCAGCTTGTTGCGGATCGCGCCCACCAGGCGCACCCCGATCTCGGCCTCCTTCACGGCGATCATCGTGCCGTGGAGGTCGTCGGTGGCGCCCGCGGCGAGGGCCTCGACGCGGGCGGTGGCGGCGTGGTCGGCGGCGTTGACCCGCGCGACGGCGCTCTGCAGCACGTCCCCGAAATCGACGTCGGGGGCGGCCGTGGGAGACGGGGAGACCGCATCGGTCTGTCCGGGGCGGGCCTCGCCGGTGGGGAGCGCGAGGCGGACGTCGGCGCTGACGGGGAGCATAAGGGCTTACTGTCCGATCTTGAGGGCCGAGCGGGCCATCGCCTTGATCGACTCGATGCACGTCACGTTGGCCTCGTAGGCGCGCGACGCCGTCATCAGGTTGACCATCTCGGTCACGACGTTGACGTTCGGGTACTCGACGTACCCCTGGGCGTTGGCGTCCGGGTGGCCCGGCTCGTACATGAGCTGCCCGGGCGTCGGGTCGGCGCGCACGGCCGCGAGACGAACCGCCTGGACCTGCTGCAGCAGCGGGTCGTCGGTGCCCGGCGCGACGGGCTCCGAGGCGAACACCGGGTCGAGGCGGCGGTAGGGCTGGCCGTTGGCGCCGCGCGTGGTGTGGACGTTCGCGAGGTTGCTGGAGATGACGTTCATGCGGCCGCGCTGGGCCGTCAGCCCCGAGCCCGCGACCTCGAGGGCGCTGAAGACGCCCGCGCCGGTGATGGGGGCGGTCATCCGGCCCTCCCGTCGTTGGCGGCCCAGGCGAGCCCGCTGAGCTCCTGCGTGGTCAGCACCGCGAGGGTGTCGTAGCGGAGCTGGTTGGCGGCGATCTTCACGGCCTCGCGGTCGACGCTCACCGCGTTGCCGTCGAGGCCCGGCGTCGCGCCGGGGTCGGCGATCACCGCGAAGCGCGCGCCCGAGGCGCCCGCCGGGCCCGTCAGGTGGCCAGGGTCGGTCGTCGCCATGGCCGACTGGAGTTCGGCTTCGAACGAATCCGACCGCGCCAGGTCGAGCGGCCGGAAGCCCGGCGTGTCGATGTGCGAGAGGTTCGCCGTCAGCAGGTTGTGGCGCTGGAGGTGGTAGTCGAGCGCCCGGTGGAGGCGCTCCGTGGTGTCGAGGAGGCTCATGGGTCCGCCCGCCGGCGTCTCCACGAACCGTGCCGCGCGTCCCGGCCGCCCCCGGGCCCGTCCGTTGCAAGGGGCCGCCGACGGACGAGCGACCGATGCTGAAACTCACACGCCTCAACAACCACACCGTCGCCATCAACCCCGACCACATCACGTGGGTGGAGGAGACGCCCGACACGACGCTGTCGTTCATCAACGGGGAGAAGCTCATGGTGCGCGAGTCGCTCGACGAGCTGATCGCGGCGGTGGTCCAGTACCGCCGCGTCGTGCGGATGGTCGAGCCCGAGGGCGCGCCGCTCGGGCCCGTCGAGGGCGACCCCCCGCGGCTCGGCGCCTTCTCCTCGCAGAGGCGCATGAGCGAGCGGCCGCGGCGGACGTCCTTCCCGGCGCCGCGCACCCGGGAGGACGGCTGATGCAGCCCGGGCCCCTCGTCGGCATCGCCCTGGCGCTGATCGCCATCCTCGGCGGCAACGCGCTCGAGGGCGGCCACATGAGCTCGATGGTCGGCGGCCCGGCGGCGCTGATCGTGCTCGGCGGCACCATCGGCGCCGTCGTCGTGCAGTACCCCTTCGGCACGCTCAAGGCCGCGCTCCAGGCCGCGGGCAAGACCTTCAAGAAGCCCACGCTCGAGCCCGCGGCCCTCGTCGACGAGATCGTGGGCTACGCCAACCAGGCGCGCCGCGACGGGATCCTCGCGCTCGAGAAGGTCGCCGCGCAGGCCTCCGACCCCTTCCTCTCCAAGGCCCTGATGATGGCGATCGACGGGGCCGACTCCAACGCGCTGCGCGACACGATGGAGGGGACGATCATGATGCAGGAGGAGCACGGCGAGGACGCCGCCAAGGTGTTCGAAGCCGCCGGCGGGTACTGCCCCACCGTCGGGATCATCGGCGCCGTGCTCGGGCTCATCCACGTGATGAGCAACCTCGCGGACATCGGCGCCGTCGGCCGCGGCATCGCGGCGGCCTTCGTGGCGACCATCTACGGCGTCGCGGCGGCCAACATCATCTTCCTGCCCCTCGCCGGCCGCATCAAGATGCAGGTGCGCGACGACGCCAACCTCCGCCAGCTCGCCCTCGTCGGCGTGCTCGCCATCCAGGAGGGCATGAACCCCAAGCTCGTGCGCGAGCGCCTCTCGGCCTTCGTGCACGGCCACGGGGACGCCGGCGCCCACGGCGCGGGGGAGCCCGCCCGCGCCTGAGGCCCCGCGATGAAGAAGAAGAAGCACCCCGAGCACGTCAACCACGAGCGCTGGCTCGTGAGCTACGCGGATTTCATCACGCTCCTGTTCGCCTTCTTCGTGGTGATGTTCGCGGTGTCGCAGGTCGACTCGCGCAAGGTCGGCCGCTTCACCGAGAGCTTCTCGAAGGCGATTGGGATCGCGGTCTTCCCCCACAACGGCCACGGCGTCCTTCCCGGGCTCCAGGCCGCCATCGCGCAGACCGAGACGCAGGGGAGCAACGACACCCAGCCGCTCCCGAGCGAGCTCGAGGAGCTTCAGTCGCTGCTGATGGCCGAGTCCGCGCGCAACGTCGCGCTGGCCAACGTCCAGGTGGTCCGGCGGCGCAACGAGCTGGTGCTGCGCCTGCCCGAGGGCATCGTGTTCGCCAGCGGCGACGCCTCGGTGAAGGAGTCGGCCATGCGGACGCTGCTCGCGCTGGCCGCGACGCTGCGCGCCCGCCGGGTGGACGTCCGCGTCGAGGGCCACACCGACAACCGCCCGATCCACACCGCCCGCTTCCGCTCCAACTGGGAGCTCTCCACCGCGCGCGCCACGAGCGTGCTCGAGCGCCTGATCGAGGACGGCCAGATGCCCCCCGAGCGCCTCTCCGCGGCGGGGTACGGGGAGTTCCACCCGGTGGCGAGCAACGACACCGACGCCAACCGCCAGTTGAACCGCCGCGTCGACCTCGTCGTCTCCGCGCAGCCCCCGCCCGCCGACGCCGGGGAGTCCGCCGAGCAGCCCACGGACGCAACGGGCCCAGCGCCCGCCGACCCGCACGACACGCCGGACGCACAAGCCCTCGTGACGGACGCGCAGGCGCCCGCTGCCGACGCGCAGGCACTCGCGACCGACGCGGCCCCGGAGCCCGCCCAGCACGACGCCCACGAGCCCGCGCCTGCGCACGACCCCGCGCCCGCGCACGACGCCCACGACCCGCACTCGTCAGCTCACTGACAACCCGTCAGCGCCGTGACGGCGTGCGCGCGTCGCCCCTTCCTCCACGAAACCCACCACACCCGCAGCGCCGCCGCGCACGACCACCACGTCGCGCGCGTGGCATCGCTCTCGCAGTGGACGCGGCCATGTTCCGCTCCCTCCACGTCGCCGCGACGGGCATGGTCGCTCAGGAGACCAGCCTCGACACGATCGCCAACAACCTCGCGAACGCCAACACCGTCGGCTACAAGCGCCAGGAGGCGCAGTTCGAAGACCTCCTCTACCAGAACCTCCGTGCCCCCGGCGCGGGCCCCGGCGCGGGCGCCCCGGCGGGCGTGCAGGTGGGGGCGGGCTCGCGCGTGGTGGCCACCTCGCGCTTCTTCTCGCAGGGGTCCATCCAGCAGACGGGCAACCCCCTCGACGTCGCCATCGAGGGCCCCGGCTTCCTCGCGGTCAACCGGCCCAGCGGCGAGGTCGCGTACACCCGCGCGGGCTCGCTCCGGCTCGACGCGCAGGGCCGCATCGTCACCACCGACGGCCTCTCGATCGAGCCCTCGATCACCGTCCCGCCCGACGCCACGGCCATCTCCATCGGCCCCGACGGCACCGTCAGCGCGACGCAGCCGGGCCAGCACGTGCCCACCCCCCTCGGCCAGCTCACCCTCGCCACCTTCCCCAACCCCGACGGGCTCCAGGCCATCGGGCACAACCTCTTCACCGCCACCGGCGCGAGCGGCGAGCCCTCGAGCGGCGTCCCCGGCGCCGACGGCCGCGGCACGATCCTCCAGAACGCCCTCGAGAGCTCGAACGTCGAGGTCGTGCAGGAGATGATCGGGCTCATCCGCGCGCAGCGATCGTACGAGATCAACTCCAAGGTGGTCTCGGCCGCCGACGAGATGCTCCGCAACGCCACGCAGATGCGGTGACGGCAGTGCCCTCGCGCCTCCCGGCCCTGCTCGCGCTCCTCGCCCTCGCGCCCCCCGCCGTCGCCTCGCCGCCGGCGCGCGTCGCGGTCGCCGGGGTCCGCGTGCGCGTCGCCGACGTCGTCCCGCACGCGCCCACGGACGCCGCGGAGGTCGACCTCGGCCCAGCCCCCGCGGTGGGCGGCTCGCGGCTCATCACGCGCGACGACATCCTGCGGGCCCTGCGCGCGCGCCAGGCCACCGAGCCCGCGCGCCTCCCCGACGCCGTCCGCGTCGTCCGCCAGACCCGCACGCTCGCCGCGCCCGAGCTCGACCAGATCACCCGCGAGTCGCTCCCCCCCGCCGGCCTCCCCCGCGGCGCGTCGCTCTCGGCGGTGCGCGCGCCCCGCGCCGTCGAGGTCCCCGCCGGCTGGAGCGCCGTGCGCGCCGAGCTCCCTCGCCCCCCGCGGCGCCCGGGGCCCTTCGCCACCACCGCGACGCTGACCTTCCTCCGCGGCGAAGAGACCCTCGCGCGCGTCATGGTGCCGGTCGAGCTCGTGCTCCCGGCCTCGGCCGCCGCGCCCGACCTCGCGCGCGGCGCCGCCGTGACGCTGTCCGTGCGGCGCGGCCTCGTCGAGATCCGCGCGGGCGGCAGCGCGGGCGCCGACGCCGACGTGGGCGACACGCTCCCGGTGGTGCTCCGCCCCTCGGGCCGCGTGCTCCGGGCGAGGCTCGTCGAGCCGACCCTCGCCGTCGCCCTGGAGGAGCCGTGACCCGCGGCGCGCTCGCCCTCGCGCTGATGCTCATCGTGGGCTGCGCGCGCCCGACGCTCTCCACGCACGTCGCGCGGCAGCGGGACTACACCGCGGGCTCCTACGCGCAGCGCGACCCCGGGTCGCAGCCGGGCAACGGCTCGCTCTTCAGCGACGCGATCGCGGGCTACCTGGAGGACACCCGCGCGGTGCGGGTGGGCGACCTCGTGGTGGTCCGCATCGACGAGCACGCCGACGCGCGCGGCGGGGCCACCACCGACCTGCGCCGCGAGTCGAGCGCCAACCTCGGCATCGCGAACGTGCTCGGGCTGATCCCCGCGCTGCGCACGGCCGTCCCCGAGCTCGACCCGACGCGCCTGCTCGAGGTGGCGAGCCGCTCGAACTTCACGGGCAACGGCAACACCGCGCGCAACGGCGAGCTGTCGGGCAGCATCGCGGTGCGCGTCACCCGCGAGATGCCCAACGGCGACCTCTTCGTCGAGGGCACCAAGCTCGTCCGCATCAACAGCGAGCAGTACCACCTCTACGTCTCAGGCCTCGTCCGCCGCGCCGACATCGCGCAGGACAACTCCGTCCCCTCGTCGCGCATCGCCGACGCGCAGGTGGAGTTCAGCGGCGAGGGCGACGTGGCCGACACCAACCGCCGCGGCTGGCTCCTGCGCCTGCTCGACGTGATCAACCCCTTCTGAAAGGCAACTCCCCCACTTGCGCGCGCTCCACGCCCTCACCGCGGCCCTCCTCGCGCTGACCCTCCTCACGCGCCCCGCAAGCGCCCGCGCCGAGCACCTGCGCGACCTCGCCGAGGTGTCGGGCGCCCGCAGCAACCAGCTCATCGGGTACGGCCTGGTCACGGGCCTCGGCGGCACCGGCGACGACGCCTCGGTCCCCTTCACCGCGCAGTCGATCCAGGCCCTCCTGCGTCGGCTCGGGATCCAGGTCGAGCCCGGGCAGCTCCGCCTGCGCAACGTGGCGGCGGTGACGGTGACGGCGACGCTCCCGCCCTTCGCCCGCCAGGGCGCCCGCATCGACGTGACCGTCTCGTCGATCGGCAACGCCCGCTCGCTGCGCGGCGGCGTGCTGCTCCAGACGGTGCTGCGCGGCGGCGACCAGCGCGCGTACGCCGTCGCGCAGGGCCCCCTCACGGTCGGCGGCTTCATCGCCCAGGGCAACACAGGGACCACCGTCACCAGCGGCACCACCACCACCGGGCGCATCGCGGAGGGGGCCCTCGTCGAGCGCGAGGTGCAAGCCATGCTGGTGACCAACGGCGCGCTCCGGCTCGACCTGCGCGCGCCCGGGTTCACCGTCGCCTCGCGCGTCGTGGCGGCCATCAACCAGCGCTTCGGCGAGCGGACGGCCTTCGCGGTCGACGGCGGCGCCGTCTCCGTGCGCGTCCCCGAGGGCGGCGAGCTCGTCGACTTCATCGCTTCCCTCGAAGACCTCGACGTGACCCCGCTGCGCCGCGCCCGCGTGGTGGTCAACGAGCGCTCCGGCACCATCGTCGCCGGCGGCGACGTGCGCCTCGCCCCCGTCGCCGTCGTCCACGGCAGCCTCACGATCGTGATCCGCGAGACGCCCGAGGCCACGCAGCCCGGCGCGCTCAGCCCGGGCGCCACCGCGGTGGTGCCACGCACGGAGGTCACGACCACCGACACCCCGCGCAACGTCGCGTACATGCCCGCGGCGCCCACCCTGGCCGACGTGGCCGCGGCCCTCGGGCGCCTCGGGCTCTCCCCCCGCGAGCTCGCGAGCGTCCTCGAAGCCCTGCGCGGCGCCGGGGCCCTCGAAGCCGAGCTGGTGATCCAATAGCCCCCCACCGCACGAGCCATGACGAACCCCATCCGCCTCACCACACCCACCGCGTCCCTCGCTGGCGCCGCCTCACCGCACGCCGCGCCAGCCGAGGACATCAAGCGCATGGCCTCGGAGTTCGAGGCCATGCTGCTCCGGCAGCTCCTGAGCGCCGCGAAGATGGGCCAGGGGCAGGGCGGGTACGCCGACATGGCCGTCGAGTCGATGGCCGACGGGATCAGCCGGGCCGGCGGCGTGGGCCTCGCGCGGGAAATCGAGCGGGCGCTGTCGCGACAGATCGAGCCCCCCGCGGCCCCGACGTCACTTTCCCATTCAAGCCCCGGCGGCGGTGGTCGTTCCCTTGAGTGAAGCGGTCTTCATCTCGGAGGATTTTCAATGCGCATCACCGACGCCTACAGCAGCCTCGGCGCCGTCACGTCCCAGCCCGTCGCCCGGGCCCCCCAGGGTCGCCCCCCCGCCCCCGCCGAGGCGCCCGAGGAGGGCGTCCGGGTGCAGCTCTCGCCCCAGAGCGTCGAGCTCTCGAAGCAGTCGGAGGGCGAGGTCGACGCCGCCCGCGTGGCGCGCCTCAAGTCCGCCATCGAGTCGGGGAGCTTCCAGGTCGACGCGCGGGCCATCGCCGAGAAGCTCGTGCGGGGCGGCTGAGCGATGAGCCCCGAGCAGGCCCTCGACCGCATCGACCAGCTCCTCGACGAGGAGCGAGCCGCCCTCCGCCGCCTCGACGGCGCCCGCGTCGACGCGCTCACCGACGAGAAGGCCGCGCTCGTTCGGGCGCTCCAGGAGTGCATCGCCGAGCGCCCCGACCTCGCGCCCCGCCTGCGCGTCACGGCCGCCGGGCTGCGGCGCAACGCGGTGCTCCTCGCGCACGCCCGCGACTGCCTGCGCGACGTGCTCTCGTCCCTCCAGGACGTCCCCGGCACGCGCGCCAACGGCGCCGCCCCATCGACACGCCTCTCACTCCGCGGTTGAAGCACCATGAGCCTCTTCTCTCTCCTCGGGGTCGCCCGCGACGGACTGCAGGCCCAGTCCGCCGGCGTCTCCGTCACCGGGCAGAACATCTCCAACGTCAACACGCCGGGCTACGTCCGCCGCAGCGCCGTCCTCGCCGAGCGCCAGGCCAGCCAGGGGGGCGTCGAGGTCGTGACCACGGCCCGCTCCTTCGACCGGCTGACCCACCGGCGCGCGGTCGAAGAGCACGGCCGCCGCGGCGCCGCCGACGCGCGGGCCGACGCGCTCGCCTCGGCCGAGTCCGTCCTGGCTCCCGGCTCGGGCGACATCGCCGACCGCCTCGGCGCCTTCTTCGGCTCCCTGAGCGCGCTCAGCGCCACCCCCGCGGACACGTCCGCGCGGGCCGACGTCCTCCGTCAAGCCTCCGACCTCGCGCGCCAGATTTCTGGCACCGCCTCCGACCTCGAGTCCTTGCGCGGCGACCTCTACACCCAGGCCCGCGGCGCGGCCGGCGAGCTCAACGAGCGGCTCGGCCGCATCGCGACGCTCAACGCCTCCATCGCCGAGGCCACCGGGCGCGGCGACCCCGGCCTCGCGCTGCGCGACGAGCGCGACCGCCTCGTGCAGGAGGTCGGCGATCGTGTCGGCGCGCGCGCGGTGGAGGACGCCTCGGGGCAGGTCACGCTCTTCGCCGCGGGCGCCGCGCTCGTCGAGGGGAGCCACGCCGCCTCGCTCGGGGTCGACCTCGACACGTCCGGCAACCTCCGCGTGCAGGTGCAGCGCCCCGGCGAGCCCGCGGTCGACGTCACCGCCTCGGTCACGCAGGGCGCGCTCGGCGGCCTGCGCGAGGCGCGCGACGTCGACATCCCCCGCGCCGCCTCGGCCCTCGACGCCTTCGCCTTCGACCTCGCCTCCGCGACCAACGCGGCCCACAGCGCGGGCTTCGGGCTCGACGGCGCGGGCGGCCGGGCCCTCTTCACCACGACGGCCACCCCGGCGGGCGCGGCGCGCGCGATGGCGCTCAACCCCGCGCTCGAGGGGCACCCCGAGCGCCTCGCCGCAGCCGCGAGCGCCGCCGACGTCCCCGGCGGCAACACCGTCGCGCGCCAGCTCGCGGGGCTCGCGGGCCGCCCGCTCGGAACCGGCACCGCGCCGCCGGCCGAGCGCTTCGGCGCGCTCGCGGCCGACCTCGGCTCCCGCCGCGCCGCGGCCGAGTCCGAGCGCGCCCTCCGCGCCGACACCGTCGCCCAGGCCGAGAACCTCCACGCCAGCTCCTCGGGCGTCTCGCTCGACGAGGAGATGGTGAACCTCTCCCGCTTCCAGCGAGCCTTCGAGGCCTCGACCCGCGTGTTGCGGGCGGCCGACGAGCTGCTCGACACCCTGATGAAGTCGTTCTGATGAGAATCACCGAAGGCATGAAGTACAGCGTGGCCCTCCAGGGCCAGACCCGCGCGGCGCAGCGCCTCTTCGACGCGAGCCGCGTGGCCTCGTCGGGCGAGCGCGTCGCGGCCCCCTCCGACGACCCCACCGCCTGGGCCGCCGCGGTCGGCCACGAAGCGCGCATCGCCCGCCTCGGCGCCCGCAGCACCGCCGCCACGCGCGCCTCGGGCGACCTCGAGGCCGCGGAGTCGGCCCTCGACGGCGCCGGCAGCATCGTGCAACAGGCCCGCGAGCTCGCGCTCACGGCGGCCAACGGCTCCACCGACCCCCAGACGCGCGCCAACCTCGCCCGCCAGGTCACCGACCTCCGCGCGTCGCTCCTCGGCCTCGCCAACACCCGCGGCGCGAGCGGCTTCCTCTTCGGGGGCACCCGCACCGACCAGCCCCCCTTCGACGCCACCACCGGGGCCTTCACCGGCAACGACACGGCCCTCGAAATCGAGGTCGCCGACGGCGTGACGACGCGCGCCAACGCGAGCGGCGCCCGCGCCTTCACCACGGCCGGCGGGCGGGACGTCTTCGCCGACCTCCAGTCGCTCGCCACGGCGCTGACCGCCAACAGCCTGACGGGCATCCAGGGCGCGATCGCGTCGCTCGACGCCGGCCACCAGCAGATCCTCAACGCCCGCGTCGACGCGGGCATCGGCCTCGAGCGCCTGCGCTCGGCCGCCGAGGTCGCCGACAACGCCTCGATCCGCGCCCACGCCGCCCGCGCCAGCGAGGTCGAGGCCGACCTCGCCACCGCCCTCTCCGACTTCACCACCGCCCGCGCCGCCTACGAGCGCGGCGTCTCCGTGACGCGCGAGATCCTCCAGGTCTCCGCCGTCGGCCGCTTCTAGAACCCCCGCAATCCCGGCCCTCCCCGTCGAACGTCTGAGCGCTCAGACGTGCAGGCGTCTGAACGTCCTGGCGTCCCTCGTTCGTCCGGGCGCCGGCATCCCGCGTGCTTCTCGGCCACCCGCCGCCGGGGCGATGTCGCCCCGCCGCCACCCGGGACGAGACCGATGCCGCTGCTCCTGCACAGCCTCAAGGAATTCGACGAGATCATCTTCGCGCTGCTCGCGCGCGTCAGGCCCCGCTCGGTGCTGGAGATCGGCTCGGAGACGGGCGCCTTCAGCGACCGGCTGATCCGCTTCTGCGCGGAGTCGGGCGGCGAGCTGGTGACAGTGGAGCCCTCGCCCTCCGCGCACCTCGTCGAGGAGGCGCTGCGGAGCGAGACCTTCCACCTCTACCAGGGCATGAGCCTCGCGTACCTGGTCGACCCGGGCTGCCGCTCGGAGTTCGCGATCATCGACGGCGACCACAACCACTTCACCGTCTACCACGAGCTCACGCTCATCGAGCGCGCGTGGCGGGCGCAGGACATCGAAGGGGTCGCGCTCCTGCACGACGTGGCGTGGCCCTGCGGACGGCGCGACGCGTACTACGACCCGAGCGGGCTCCCGCCGGAGGCCGTCCACCCGCACAGCTTCGAGCTCGGCGTGACGCTCGACGCGCGGTCGCTCATCCGCGGCGGCTTCCGCGGCGAGGGGAGCTTCGCGTGGGCCGCGCACGAGGGGGGCCCGCGCAACGGCGTGCGGACGGCGGTGGAGGACTTCCTCGCCGAGCACCCGGAGTACGGCTTCCTCACGGTCGACGCCGTCTTCGGCCTCGGCGCGGTCTTCCGCAAGGGGACGGAGGTCGAGCGGGCCGTCCGCGAGGCGTTCGCGCCCTACGACAACGAGCTCGTCCGGCGCCTCGAGCGCAACCGGCTCGAGCTCTACCTCAAGGTCATCGAGCTCCAGGACGCGCTCCACCCGCCCGCGCCCCCCGCCCCCCGCCCCGCCCGCGCCGACGAGGTGCGCGCGTGAACGCCGCCCTCACCCCCGCGGCCCGCATCGGCCCGCGCCGCGTCCGCGTCCGCGCCGACGAGCTCGCGCGCGCCTTCGACGAGCTCGCCCCCGGGCTCCGCGTCCTCTCGCTCGACTGCTTCGACACGCTCCTCTGGCGCCAGACCGCGACGCCCGTCGACGTCTTCTACGACCTCCAGGAGTCCGCCGCCTTCAAGCGCCTGAACTACAACGCGAAGCTCCGCGTCACGTCCGAGGGCGCCGCGCGTCAGTTGAAGATCCTCCGCACGGGCCGCTCCGAGGTGACGCTCCCGGAGATCTACCGCGCCGCCTTCCCCGACCTCACCGACGCCGAAGTCACCGAGCTCGCCGAGGCCGAGCTCGCCGCCGAGATGTCCGCCTGCCACCCCTTCCCGCCCGTGGTCGATCTCATCCGCGCGGCGCGGCGGCGCGGGCTCAAGGTGGTGATCGTCAGCGACACCTACCTCGACGAGCCCATGCTCCGTCGCCTGCTCGCGGCGACGCTCCCGGAGGACGCCTCCCGCGCCATCGACCGGGTCTTCTGCTCGTCGGCGCACGGGTACTCGAAGGTGCAGGGCCTCCACGCCCGCGCGCTCGACCGGATGAAGGTGCCGCCGCGCGCGGTGCTCCACGTCGGCGACCACGAGGCCGCTGATTTCGAGGCCGCCGGACGCGCCGGGCTCCACGCCTTCCACCTCGCCCACCACGAGCCCTGGGTCGCCGAGAACCTCCGCCTCCAGGGGACGACCGCGAGCCTCCTCACCCCCTCCGTGCGGCAGTGCGAGTCGCTCCCGTCGCCCTTCCGCGCGATGCTCGGCGCGCGCGCGCAGGCCGGCGCCCCGTCGCCCGCCGACGCCCTCGGCTACGCCGGCGCGGGCCCGATCCTCTACGCCTTCGCCCGCTTCATCCTCGACGAGATCGCCTCGCTCCGCGCCGAGGGACGCCGCGTAAAACCCCTCTTCCTCCTGCGCGACGGGCACCTCCCGCGCCTCGTCACCGAGGCCGTCGCGGGCGGGCCCGTCGGCCACGCCGCCGCCGTCAGCCGGTTCGCGGCGTACGCGGCGTCGTTCCGCACCGAGGCCGACGTCGAGCGCTACCTCGCGAAGTCCGCCGGCAGCGGCCGCTTCGAAGACCTCTGCCGCCAGCTCCTCCTGCCGGTGGAAGAAGCTGCGGCCATCTCCGCGAAGGCCCGCCAGGCGAGGCAGCCGCTGGAGGAGTTCCTGCGCCTCGTGCGGCGGCCCGAGACGCTGCGCATGATCGTCGAGCGCTCGAGCGACTACCGCGCGCGCTTCTACCGCTACCTGGAGTCGACCTGCGGCCTCGAGCGCGGCGACACGCTGCTCTTCATCGACCTCGGCTACGAGGGGACGGCGCAGCGCCAGCTCGAGGACGTCCTCCGCGACGAGCGCGACGTCACCGTGCGCGGCTGCTACCTCCTCGCGGCCCGCGTCCCCGGCGGCGAGCGAACCCGCCGCGGCCTCCTCGACCCCTCCTGGTGCGACGACCGCGCCCTCGGCGCCCTCGTCACGTACATCGCCCTCCTCGAAGACCTCTGCACCTCCGACGACGGAAGCGTCGTCGCCTACGCCGAGGACGGCGCGCCCGTCCAAGGCCCGCACCTCATCGCCGCCGCCCAGTACGAGCGCGTGAAGCCCGTGCAGGCGCGCTGCGTCGACTTCGCCCGCGACGCCGAGGCCTTCTTCGCCTCCGTCGGCCGGCGCCCCTCGCCCGCCGCGCTCCGCCTCGCGGCGCTCGGCGCGCTCGGCCGGCTGCTCTTCTTCCCCAGCGAGCCCGAGGTCGCCTACCTCGACGGCTTCCAGCTCGACATGGGCCTCGCCACCGACGACACCTACGCGCTCTTCGACTGCGAGGAGGGGCTCGACGGCCTCCGCCGCCGCGGCCTCTTCTTCATGGAACAGGGCCGCCGCGGCCTCCGCATGAACTACCCCATCGAGCTCCGCGCCGCCGGCCTCGAGCTCTCCCTCGCCCTGCTGAGCCAGCACCGCTACGCGCTCGAGTTCGCCCGCGCCGACATGACCCTCCGCCGCGAGCCCCTCAAGGTGCTCGTCGCGCGCGGCGCCGGCACCGCCCTCCACACCGCCGACGCGCAGGCCACCCACGACGGCTTCTTCTCGCTCATCGTCCCCGTCGGCGCGCGCGACATGCACCTCGGGGTGATGTTCGGCCAGCGCTACGCCTGGGTGCAGATCGAGAGCGTCCACCTCGTCCGCCACGACGCCCTCTTCGGCAGCCGCGAGTCCGAGCACACCGAGGACGTCGGCCACGCCGTCCGCCTCGAGGGCATGGTCGAGCGCGGCCCCGGCGTGTTCGAGTGCCCCACCGAGGCCGGCTTCCTCTTCGTCTCCGCGCCCCCCGCCCCCGGCGACCAGGAGCCCTACGTCTGCCGCATCGTCTTCCGCCCCCTCAGCCTCCGCCAGACCCCCGCCTCCGCCCCCTGACCCCTCCCCCCCGGGTGACCCCCGCCCGAAAACATCCCCGTAAAGGCCCCCAGGAGCCTCTCCAGCGCCTCCGGGAGCCATCCCCCACCCGAGGACAGCCGGACGGCCCTCCCGCGCCCTCCAGGGGCCTTCCCGGCGCTCCCCCGAAAACCGCGCCGGTCGTCTTCTGGATTTCCCTCTTACCTGGGGGACCGTCCGGGAGCACCCCCCCGGGGGGCTCCCAGGTCCCCAGAAGAAATTCCTTCTAGGAATTCCTTCTAGGAGGACCTTTCGAAGTCAAATTTCGCAGTGATTTCGCGGGGTATCAAATACCATGCCCTGCAGGCTATGCCGCTTTCTGTCCGGTTTGTCCACAGGCTATGTCGCTTTCTGTCCGGTTTGTCCACGGGCTATGCCGCTTTCTGTCCGGTCGACCCTCTCCACGGGCTGTGCCGCTTTCTGTCCGGTCACCCTGCCGGGGAGGACACCGCGCCCCCCTGAAGTCGGCGTCCGGGGTTGCGCCATGGGGGAGGTTTCCACGGGCTGTGCCGCTTTCTGTCCGGTCGTGTCTCCTCCGACGCGGCGGACCGGGCGGACCCGGCCGCAAGTCGGTGGTTTTCCGCGGCGCCCATCAGCGGGCTGTGCCGCTTTCTGTCCGGTGATGTGAAACGCCCCAGGGACGGCGCCTCAGGGGGCGGTCTCAGGGGGGAGCTCGGGCCGCTGGAAGCGCCTCAGGGCGTCCCGGACGGGGGCCGTGAGGGGCTGCTCGGAGAGGGCCTCGGCGCGGCGGATGGTGCGCTCGGAGAGCTGGAGCTGGCGGGCCAGCTCGGCCTGCGTGAGCCCGAGCGCGCGGCGCCACTCCACCAGGTCGGTGCCGGTCAGCAGGTTGGCGCTCGTGAAGTCCTCGCGGGGCTGGAGGCGGTGGACGAGCCGGTCGCGCACCCAGTTGGGCGGCGAGATGCGGCAGCGACCGGACAGCGCGTTGCGCTCGCCGGGCTCCCACTCGATCGTGCCCACGCCGCCGATGTCCTGGAGCACCTGGAGGTTGCGCTCGAGCGTGGTCCAGCAGCGCCCCGGGTTGCGCGCCGAGCGCGGGATGCCCGCGGTCTCGAGCAGCTTCTCGCCGGTGAAGACAAGGTGGTCGAGGCGGTCGGCTGTCTGGTCCCAGCGCCAGCGGATCGGGAGGATGAGCCCGAGCGCGAGCGCGTAGGGGTACATCCGCTCGTCGATGTGCGCGAGCTCCGCGGGGGCCGGCGCCCAGAGCGTCCCGAGCTCGCCCGAGTCCTTGCGCACGCCCTCGTAGAGCACGGGGTGGATCACCAGCTCGAGGCCCTCGAGCGCCCACTCGGAGCCGCGCAGCGCCTCGCCGCGCTGGGTCACCGCCAGGATGGGCCCGCGCAAGCGGAGCGAGCCGTCCTGGTTGTACACCGCGATCTCGAGCCGGGTGAGGGCCTCGACCTCGTGGGCGATCTTGCCGCGGATGCGCGGCTCGCGGCGGGCGCGCGCCGAGAGGCCGAGCGCGTCCATGTGGTCGTTGAGCGTCCAGCGGATGCGCCCCGTGCGGCCCGCGCGCGTGAGCAGCCGCTGCAGGGCCGCCCAGTGCCGGAGCCCGTGCCACGAGCGCCAGTGGCGGATCGCCTCGATCAGCCGCATCGGGATCTCGTTCACGTCGAGGCGGACGGCGACGTTGCCGTTGGCGTCGGGGGTGATGATCTCCGCGAATCCCTCGCGCGCGGGGACGCGCATCGAGCCGCCCTTGGGCAGGTCGCGCCACCGCGCGAGGATGGTGTGGTGTGTCCGCCCCGCGTCGAGCGCGATGAAGGGGCGGCGCAGGTCCTGGTGGAGCGCCGACCAGGCCCCGTGGACGAGCGCCGCGAAGGAGGCGTCGAGCAGCGCGTGCACGCGCATCACCGCGTGGAGCATCGAGAGCGCGTCGCCCTGCGCCTCGGGGACGAGCAGCTGGCGTTCGAAGGCGCCGACGAGCAGCTCCTCGGCGCGCTGCCAGTCGAGCCCGCGGGCCATCGCCACCTGGCGCAGCGTCGCGGCGGCGGCCCGCTCCTCGGGGACGACCCGCAGCCAGCGCTCGAGCTCGTCCCACTGGTCGTCGGCCGGCGCCGCGAGCGCGAGGGAGACCGCCCCCTCCGCCGCCGCGCCCCCGCCGAAGAGCGCGTCGAGCTCGTCGAGCGGGCGCCGCGCCGCCGCGAGCGACGAGCGCTCGAAGACCTCCGCCATGCCCCGCAGCACGCGCGCGAGGCGCCCCTCGGGCGCGCCCGGGGGCCGCGGGTCGGGCGGCGCGGGCCCGGCCAGCAGGCGCTCGAGGACGGGCGCGGTGAGCTCGTCGCCCACGAGCGGGCGGAGGCGCTCCTCGAGCGGGCCGCGGGCGAGGCGGAGCGATGGGGCGGCGGGGGGCATCGGCGCGCGAGGATATCCCCGCGCGCCGCGTCCGCGCGAAACGCGCGCAAGGGGGGTGGGGCGTCCAGACACTCAGACGTCTGGACGCTCAGGCGCTCGGACGTTCAGAAGGCGCCGCGTGCGGCGGGACGCGGGGAATGCCGGGTGATGCCAAAGAGCGTTTTTTCTTCGTGGGTGGTGTTGACTAGCGTCAATACAGGGGGTACAAAACGTCATGCTCGCGGGATCGTGGGTGCGGCGACGCGCCAGGCGGGCACGACGCAGGGGGGCGTATGGAAGATCTCTCGGTTTCTCGTTGGTACGAGGTCGAGCGGGACATGGAGCTACTCGCGCGGTGGGCGCCGCTCATCGAGGGCAGCTCCGCGCCGTTGGAGCGGGCGGCCCGCTCGGGGCGCATCGACAAGGGGAGAGGTGATGTCATTGACGATCGGCATCGCGAGCTCCGCCGGGCGCTCGCGGTCCACCGACGGCTGGGGCGGTTGAGGGCGCTCCCGGACGGGGAGCGCCACCTCGTCGTGCTGCGCTTCGCCTTCCTCGAGTCGGGCGCGGAGTGGCGGAAGCGGGTGGACCCACGGCTCGACGGCGGCGGCCTTGCCGAGGCCGTCGGCCGTCGCTTCGTGGAGCCGAAGAAGGCGGCGGAGTGGGCGAAGCTCCCGCAGCGCGCGCTGCGCAAGGCGCTGCCCCGCATGCACGGCCAGAAGCTCCTCGACGGGGCCGTGGGGGCCTACACGCAGTGCGTCCGCGACGAGGCCGGGGGCGAGCGATGACGCAGCGCCCCGGGGCCGGTCGCGAGGGGGCGACCGAGCGCCCGCTCTCGTGCGCCGCCGTCGCGCTCGCGCTGAGCGTCGCGCCGAACACCGTCCGCCACTGGTGCCGCGAGGGGTGGCTCCGCGAGCACGCCACGCTCAACCCGCGCGGGCACTACCAGATCCCGCGCCGCGTGTTCGAGGCGATCCTGGCGGGGGATCTGGTCCCGCCGGCGCCGCAACGGCGTGGGTCGGCGGCCCGCGCGGGTTGAACCTCTCTCGGGCGGCGTCGCCTCGCCGCCCCATAGTCTGCCCGGAGTCAACGATCATGGAGACGACAGCTTCTTCCCCCTGCGGCTGCGCGAGCTGCCGCGACGGGGCCTCGTGCGCGGGCGCGGGCGCCTCGGGCCTCCCCTACCGGATGGAGGCCCACGGAGAGGTGCTCGCACGCATGCGACGGCGCCTGTGCGAGGCGCTGCCCGAGGCGACCTTCGCGCTCGGCCCGCCGGGCGCGGTCGACGACGTCGCGGCGGGGCTGCTGGACGCGTGGGCGACGATGGCGGAGGTGCTGTCGTTCTACCAGGAGCGGATCGTCGCCGAGGGCTACCTCCGCACGGCCACGGAGGGCCGCGCGCTGGAGGCGCTGGCGCGGATGGTGGGCCACGACCCTCGGCCGCCGTCGTCGGCCAGCGCCTGGCTCGCCGTCACCACGGACGACGCGGTCGCGGGCAAGGAGGCGCTGGTGGCCGCGGGGACGCAGGTGCAGAGCGTGCCCGCGCCCGGCGAGGAGCCGCAGGTATTCGAGGTGGCCCGCGACACGGCCGTGCGCCCGACGTGGAACGCGCTGCGCCCGCGCCTGCGCCTGTCGCCGCCGCGCCTCGCGGTGCGCGGGAGCGACCTCGTGGTCTGCGACCGCGTGGGCGACGCGTGGGTGCCGCGTCCGCAGGCGCTGTCGGAGCTGTTCGTGGAGCCGGGCAAGGCGCTCCTGACCCCTGGAGGGACGCTGTTGTTCATGGCGTGGCAGGGCGGTCGGATGGAGGGCGCGGCGGTGCGGATCAAGACGGTGAGCGCTCGGGACGACGGGACGCAGCAAGTGACGCTCGACGCGGTCACGCTGGCGCCGCAGACGCAGCGGCTCTGAAGGGAGGCAACGCATGAAGGCGATGGTGCAGGCGCCGCGTGACCGCGCGGCGCCGCCGGAGGCTCATGAGGGCGGGGCTCCCGCTCGGCCGAAGAAGCGGGCGGCGGTGCAGTGGGCGCCACGCTCGCTGCTGGGGTTCGATTCGCTCGCGATGAGCCAGCCCGGCGATGCGTCGGAGCGGGAGGCGGACGCAGCGGCACAGCGCCTGGTGCAGGGCCTGCCCGCGCAGGTCGGCGCCCTTCCGCGCGTCGGTGTTCAGCGGCGCTGCGCGGCTTGCGCGAGCGCACCCGCGACGCCCTGCGCGACCTGCGGGACGCGCGAGGAGGAGGAACTCCCGCCCGTCGTGCAGCGTCGAGCGACGGGCATCCCCTCGGCCTTCCTGGGCGTCAACGTCGTGCCTTCGGGTGGCGGCGCGCCGCTGCCGGGGGAGGTTCGCTCGACCTTCGGCCGGCTGCTCGGCCACGACCTGAGCGGGGTGCGCGTCCACACCGGGGCGGAGGCCGCGCGGAGCGCCGAGGGCCTGAGCGCCGAGGCCTACACGGTGGGCGACGACGTCGTCTTCGCTGCGGGTCGCTACGCGCCCCAGACGCGCGCCGGGAGGGAACTCATCGCCCACGAACTCGCCCACGTCGCACAGCAGCGGTCCGTGGGAGCTGGGCGGCCGTCCATCGTTCAGAGGCAACCGCGGTCGACGCGGCCCGACGAGCCCACGCGGCCGCCTGTCATTCCCCTCGCTGCTCGCGGGGGCGTGAGCGTCGAACGCCGCTCCGTGGAGGGCGCGCCAACGGCGTATCGGCTCTGGGACTTCGATGTGAACAGCGCCGTGCTGAAGCTATCCCACCTCGCGCTCCTCGACGGGCGAATTCGCCGGATGCTCGGGAACGGCCGGACCTCGGTGACGCTGCTCGGCGGGGCGAGCCCGACCGGCGAGGCGCGCCACAACCGAGAGCTCGCGCGCGCTCGCGCGTTGGCGGTGAGGGATCACCTCGTGCAGGATGGCGTGGACCCCCAGCGGATCGCCGTCGGGGAGACGGCGCCCGGGGGCGGCCTCGAGGCCGGCGAAGACCCTCTTTTGCGAGCGGTGGTCGTGCAACTCGACGTCCGGCTCGACGCGCGATTCAGCATCGGCCTGCAGAACGCCGAGATCGTTCGTCCGAGCGCCGTGCTGATCGAGACCGTGCGCGCCGCCTTCGAACCGATCGCGGCCGACGCCGGGCGGCCGCTCGAGGTCGTCGCGTCCACGCACCATCGTGGTGACGAGTTCTATGGTCGCCTGCCTGACGTGGTCATCCCGTTCCAGCGCAGGCGTGAGGATCAGTTCGGGCCCGGCGCGCGGCACGTCGCCCTCGGCGACGAGGGGAGCGGCGTCCAGGTGGACGTGTGGGAGGACATGCGCGTGACGAGGGGGCCGCGCGCGCGGTTCGACGGCGCGCGCGCGGGAGAGCCCGTCATCGACTACCACGCGCAGGTGGAGAACCTCTTCTGGAATGGCGAGGAGGGGTTCGCGCGGGCCGTCGCGAACACCGCAATTCATGAGCTCGGGCACAATTTCGGCCTCGACCATCGCTGCGATGACCCGGAAAACTTCATGTTTACGATCGGACGAAATGAGTGCGGACGCGGGGGCCGCCGTTACTTTCAGGGACGCACGCCGACCCGTGAGATGCTCCGCCGCTTCTGGAGTAGAACCCTCCGCTTCGATGCGGAGCAGCGGCGTGTGATTCTAGAGTCGATCCGCGACGGAGTTTACGCGCGGGAAGGGATGATCGTTCATCGAGGCATCGGACCGTGAGGGGATGACCGATGACCCCGGGTGGACGCGGCGGCTCAGAGGGTGTTTGATCGGTTTCGCGAGGAATTCGTCGCAGTTGCTCGCTTGAGAAGAATTCC
>WBZM01000694.1_pt1 | contig 42222 bp, 49 predicted proteins | sample 5204271 | NCBI WGS metagenome assembly WBZM01 (sample SAMN12344346, study PRJNA552823) | activated sludge metagenome | biome: Activated sludge suspended growth; feature: Nitrification reactor; material: Wastewater; isolation source: activated sludge from nitrification reactor of wastewater... | reverse complement strand
GGATTATGCGCGACGCCTCGCTGGACCGTCCTTCCGATTGCAGATGAATGTAGCCGACACGACCGCTGCTGATATCCGCGCTCTGGCCGCAAAATCCGGCCAGTCCTTTACGGAAGTCGTTCGCCGCGCGCTCGAAACGTACGTACATACGCCCGGCAAGAACAAGTCGGCCGCCTGACCATCCCCTCAAACTGGAAGACCACCTTGGATCACAACATTTCACTCGACTCGCACCTGAACTTCCGCCTGAAGGCGGAAGACGTGTCAGAAATCAAATCCCTCGCTGACACCTTTGGCATGAGCGTGTCCGCGTTGATGCGCGATTGGGTGCGTAATTGCATCCAACTCGAACGCCGCTACATCGCGGAAGTTAAAGCCGGCAAGGTCCCGACGCTCATGTGCATTCCGCCAGAATTGCGCGAGGCCGCGTGATGAGCTCGCGCTGGAAATTCGACCGCGACGCTGGCGGCCTTGTCGAGATCGAACACGCCGGCCCGTCAAAGGGCGAGACGATGACGGCTTACATGGAGCGTTTGAATCGCGAACAGCGCGAAGCGGAGGCCCGCCAGCCCCTGCTGGATATCGACGGAAACCCGTGGTCGCGCGAGCGATGGAATCTCACGAACCAGATGCGCGTTGAGCGTCGCAATCCCGAACTAGCCGCAGAACTGCGCCGACAAGCCGGCGTCGCCTGACGCTCATCCCTTCCTCATGATCGAAACGGGCGGCCTTCGGGCCGCCTGTTTCGTTTCGGGTATCCAAAATGTCAGATGAACGTTTGAACGTCCGCGCAGTCCTTGACGTTGACGATCGCATGTCGCCCGTCATTCGCAGCCTCATCCGCGATGTTGAGCGACTCAAGAAATCCTATCAGGGCCTGTTGGGCCTGAAGCCACTCAAGATCGTGGCCGATGGCGACGCCGCGAAGATCAACGCGACCGCCAGCGCGACCGAACGCCTCGCCGCCGCCGAACGTCGCCTGCGTCAGGACGCTCGCAAGGCAGCCGGCAAAACCGGCAATGCAGCTACGGCGGCCTACGGGGCGCAGGGAGCGGCAACAGTCCGTTCGATGCGGGATGGTAGCATCGCAGCCGCCAAGGCCATCCAGCGAGCTTCCGCCGCTCAGCAAACAGCGTCGCGCGTTGAGGATGTATCCCTTGCGCGTCGATTGGCCGGGGTCCGACTGACCAGCCGCCTCATGTCCGACCAACAGCGCCAGCAGGATCGCGCAGCCGCCGCCAGCGCGGTTGTCGACGACAAGGTGCTGTCACGGCGCCTCTCAGGCCTGCGACTCCAAAGCCGTCTCATGGACGATTACGAGCGCCAACGTGAACATGCTGATCGTGCCGTGCGATCAAGCGTCCGCAATGTCGGCCGCGTCGGCGGGAGGGCAGCCGACGCCGTTCAATCGTTCTCCAATACCGCCGCCATCGGCGCTGCGGTCGGCGGCGCCGCTGCTGCGAAGATCGCGCGTGACGGAATCTCGAGCCGCATGGAAGCCGACACGGCCGAGACGAAAGCGCGCATCTTCGGCGGACTCAACGCCGAACAGGTCCGCGACATGCGGTCAAAGTGGCTCGACCAAGCCGCGCTCGCCAACGGCCTCAAGCCGGCCGAAGCAATCAACGCCGCGACGGAAGCGCTCAAGGCCGGCATCTCCCCCGACAATCTGCGCGGCGTGACGGAATCCATTCTGCGCGCTGGCGTTGGCCTCGAATTGGACGTTGCCGAGACAACGAAACTTGTTGGCCGAATCGCGACGCTCAAGGGTTCCTCGGACCCAAAGATGGTGGATAGCACGCTCAATGCCGTCGCCGTCTCTGCGAAGGAAACAGCCGCCGACTCGAATGAGATCGTCAGTGCGCTGCGCCGTGGCGCTGGCGCGCTTGGCGCATCCAAGATGACGCCGCAGGAACTGGCCGCGATCACAGCGTCCAGCATTTCGACCGGCATGGAACCGCACAAGGCCGGCACGTTCATGGACTACTGGACGAATGAGATGGTCGGCGCCCGCAATCTGCGCGGCCAACGTCGCATGGACTTCTCGCAGGCCACCAGCAAGCTCGGCCTCGGATCACTTGAAAACGTGTCGCGCCGCGCCGCCAACGATCCAACGAAACTGCTGGTCGACATGCTCGACCGCATGGGCCGTCTCAAGGGCGAGGATCGCGCCAAGATCGCGCGCGCCATCGGCGGCCGTGAATGGCAGGGCGAGTTGCTGCAACTCTTTCAAGGGCGCAGCACGCTCAAATCGACGTTGGCAGCCGTGCGTGATCCGAAGAATGCGAACTTTCTGTCCGATGCTCAAAAAGAAAAAATGTCGAGCATGGGCGGCAAGCTCGCGCAGTTGAGGACGGTCGCGTCGCTCGCGTGGGAGTCGGTCGGCGTCGGCCTGTCTGATGCATTCGACCGCATCGTGACGTTCTTCACCAAGATCGGTTCGCCGGATAGATTTGCCGCGATCTCTGCCGCCACGCGCAGCGCCGTCGACGGACTCGTCAAGGGTCTCGGTTTCGACAACGTGACCGATCTCCTCGAATCCGCTTTCGGCGGCGGGCCGGACAAGATTGGCGCGTTCGGGAAATCTCTCGGCGAATTCTTCCGAGGAATTGGAGAGGGCGCGCGCGCCATCGTCCAGATCGCCAAGCCCGTCCTCGCCGCGCTGGGCGCCACCGACGCCGCGTCCATCGGCAAACTGGCCGTTGAACTTGTCGGCCTGTCGCTGGCGCTGCGCATCCTGCGCCCGCTCCTGTCGGGATTCGGACTCATCCTTGATGCGTTCGGCGCGATGGGCGTCCTGCTTCGCAGAAGCGCGCTGGCGCTGGCCGCGCGTGGCATCGGCGGAGGAATCGCTGCGTCTATTGCCGCCAACGGCGTCGGCGGGGCTTTGCTCGGCGTGGCCGGCGTGGCCGGTGCGGCGCTGCTGACGCCTGTCGGTATCGCTGCGGCAATCGCGGCGGTGACGCTTGGCGTCATGATCCTGAATTGGGATAAGATAACCAGCGCTTGGGACGGCGCGTGGAAGTCGTTCAATGGTTCATGGCTCGGCGCCGGCGACAAGATGGACGAACGTCCGCTGCTCAAGCAATTCTGGGATTGGATCGGCCCTAACAAGGCCGGGGCCTCGGAATTGCCTCCGCACATGCGTGGCCAGAAGTCCTATCCGGAATCGCCTTACAAGAAGTCCTCGCTATCGTCGTCGGTTTCCGACATGGCGAATGGCTTCCGTAGCCTCGGCGCCGAAATCGAAAAAGCGAACTTCAGAACCGCCCTTGCGGCTGGCCGTATCGTCACGACTGTCGACGGCGCCAGCGCGACCAGCGTCGCGCGCAGCATCGCGCCGCGCAACATCCCTGACATGGCCTCCGCGCTTCCCGCTCCCGGTCCTGTCGACGCCTTCGGTCTCGGTCGCCGTGGCATCGTCGGCGGCGATCCGTCTCGCTACGCGCCTCGCATCCCGCGCGGCGTCGGCGCTTCCGAACGCGGATCATCTTCAGGATCGGTTCCTGGCTCCAACATTTCGCCCAACTACCCGAACGAGCTTGGCGCAGCGATCCGACAAAGCGCGAAAGACCTCGGGATTAGCGCCGAAGACCTTGCCACGATGATTTCGTTCGAGACCGGCGGGACGTTCGATCCTTGGAAGAAAGGTCCGACTACGAAGTGGGGTACGCATCGCGGCCTCATCCAGTGGGGTGAGCCGCAGCGCAAAAAGTACGGCGTGTACGAAGGTATGCCCGTCGGCGAACAGATGCAGGCGGTCACGCGCTATCTGCGCGATCACGGCGTCAAGCCCGGCATGAACGGCATGAACGTGTATGCTGCGATCAACGCCGGCAACGCCAAGAAAACCGGCGCGAGCGATGCAGGCGCTGGCGGCACTTGGGGAACGGTCGCTGACAAGTGGAACTATCAAATGGGCGCTCATCGCGCCAAGGCGAAGCGACTGCTGAGCGCTTCTGAAAACCCCGCTGGCGCGGGCGAAGGCCCGGTCGCCTCCAAGCCCGGAGTCGACGCCAAGGCCATTGCCGACATGCAAACTGGCGACCAGCAGGGATTCGGCAAATGGACGCCCGGCGATCTTGCCGACACCGTTCCGAAACCGCGCTCCGGCGCTGGCGCAGGCGGCGGCATGGGCGGCGGAGGATCATCCAGCGGCGGACCGACGCAGATCATCATTCAGGGCCACAACCGCGACCCGGAAGCCCTCGCCAACCAAGTTCAAAAGCGCATCGACGAACAGATGAAATGGCGTACCCACGACGTTGAATTTTCGTTGTGACGCCTATCTGAACGCGCGGCAGAACGACCCTGACGCGAACGTGCCGGAGGGGCAAGACTCTCCTCTCCGGCGCGGCATCGCGGCCGGAGTGTCGCGCCGGAAGCCGACGCATCCCGACCCGCTGGCGAAGTAGCCGGTTGGACAGGATGCGCCGCGCTCACGCGGCACGATGGGCTGCGCAATTGCGCCCGAGGTTGCGGCAATCAACGCGACCAAGGCTATTGAGGTTGCTTGCATCCGTTTTCGTCCTCCCTATCGTTCGTCCCCTACCATGCCAATCGTTGGCCCCGTGGAGTCGGATTGGAACGCAAGGCGATCATGCGGAACAAGAGCGAGCCAAATGGATTCAGCCTCAGGCGCGGCCTTCGCCGGCATGAGGCGGCCCTGTACATCGGCGTCGGGTTGCGCAAATTTGAGATGCTTGTGGCAGAGGGCCGAATGCCCGGCCCGGTCAGGATCGATGGTTGTTCGATTTGGGACGTTCGGCAGTTAGACGCCATATTCGATGATCTCGCGGCAGAGTCGGCGAACGACAATCAGCCGAATGCATGGGACGATCTGTGACGACGATCCATCTGCAATATGTCGCCTCGGATGTAGATCGACACGGCAACGTGCGGCACTACGTCAGGCGGAAAGGGTGCAAGAAGGTGCGGCTGCCCGGCAAGCCCGGATCGGCCGAATTTATGCGCGCCTATCATGCCGCGCTGGCCGGCAAACCTGTAGCGCAGCAGCAGCGACCGGCAGGGCGAGATATGTCGGCTGGCACATTCAATGCCGTTCTGCTGCGGTTCTATGCTTCGCCATATTACCGCAGGCTCGACAATAGTACTCAGAAGTGGCAACGCCGCGCGCTCGACTGGGTATCCGACAAGCACGGGGCGAAAAAGATCGCGGACATGCAGCCGCGCCACGTTCGCAAGCTGCGCGATGAAAAGGCGGATACTCCCGGCGCCGCAAATCACCTTCTCAAGGCGCTCCGCGCGCTGTTCAACTGGGCGTTTGAGGAAGACTTGGTAGGCTCCAATCCGACGCTTGGCGTCAAGCGCGTCGCCTACGCGAAGAACCCCCACCACACATGGACGCAAGCCGAAGTCGCGCAGTACGAGGCCAAGCACGGCCCCGAGAGTAAGGCCCGGCTCGCCATGCTGCTGCTGCTGTTCACGGCTGGCAGGCGGGAGGATGCTGTTCGGCTGGGTCGCGACAACATCGTGGCGACGCCAAAGGGCGAGCGCATGGTGTTCAATCAGGCGAAGAATGAACACCGGAAGCCGATCCGCGTCGATATTCCGTTACATCCCGAACTGGCCAGCGCCATCGCCGACGCGCCTGCTGGTCATCCGTTCCTGCGTTCGCAGTGGGGCAAGAACCTATCCCCGGCCGGCTTCGGCAACCGCTTCCGCGACTGGTGCGACGAAGCCGGCCTGCCCCATTGCAGCGCCCACGGCCTGCGCAAGGCCGCAGCGGCGCGGCTGGTGGAGGCCGGATGTTCTGTTCATGAGGTCATGGCGATCACAGGCCACCAGTCGGTTGAAGAAGTCGAACGGTACACGCGCGAATACAGCCGCCCGATGGTCGCAGACCGCGCGATGAAAATGCTGATTTCAGCAGCCGAATCCGCGAGCGCGAGTGTCCCACTTTTGCAAAACGAAGAAAAAAGTGGGACGCTTGAGGTCGAAAAGACCAATTATTTCAACGCTGTACGGAAGGATTTGGCGCTCCCTAGGGGACTACAGAAACAACAATATTTCAATAGTTTGCATCTGCTAACCCGACGAAACCCGGGATTGATCGCAAAAGCCTTTCGGGCTCGCCTGCTAACCGATTTCGGCGCATTCCGTCCGGTCCAAAACTCAGACCACCAACCCCTTCTCAGGCTCCCCCACGCTCATCCGCCGTGACAGGCTGAACAGAGAAAAAGCCCCCACCGGGTTCATCCGCCGATGGGGGCTTTCGGAGCAGCGTCACGTCCAATGACTAACCACCGGGTAGCCGGGGCCGGAGAACCCAACACCGTGGCTAGGATTACGCTACCAGCGGTCCCGGCCCCGGTCAATTCATATCGGAGCCGAAATGACATTAAGTGCAATGGCCATGCTCAAGCCGTCCGCGAAAGCCAAGGCGGAAATGAAGGCGGCACTCGACAAGGGTAAATCCAAGGCCAAGACAGCGACCGTTCCCGACAAGAAGGCCAAGGCGTTCGCCAAGGCGTCTGAGAAAGCCGCCAAGGCTAATGAGCTTTGGGAGCGCGAGAACCTGTATGCACTTTGCCGCAAGCTGGCGGGCGGCGACATGGTCGCGGGCATTCTGCTATTTCACATTTGGTATGAGTGGCGTAACCGCAAGAAGAAATTGGAACGGCTGGGCAAGGAGTGGCTGGCGCATTCCAGGGAGGCATGGGCAAGGGCGGCAGGATTGACGGATGACGAAGCTAGGAAGCGCGGCTTCCCTCGCCTCAAGACGAACTGCCACGATTTCATGACTATCCGGGCCATGAAACTTGGACCCGTGAAGCAGCTATGGATTTCCATTGACGAAATCGCCCTGAGCGAAGCGGCGCAAATGCCTTGGGATATGTTCTGGGGAGCCGTCAATCACGTCGGCCCCGGAAACGAAAAGAAGCCCGCCAGCGTCTATCAGAAGGGTCCGAAATGACCTTCAAAAGAGGCCAAATGGCCACGATTGAAACGCCTCTCGAAAAAGCGCGATTTCGCGTTTTGGCAACGATCTAGAAAGAGGCCAAACGGCCACGATCTAATTACTACGTAATTGTAGAGAACCATACGAGAGAAACGCTGCTATTATCTTCGATATAGCGCGACCACGCATCGCTGCGCTCGCGGCTCGCGAGTTTTTCCCGGGACCGAATTTGTTGAGTTCGCGGGAGAGAAGAAAATCAAACAAAGGAAAACTCTGTAGCCGAGAGAATGAGAATGAAAACGCGCGGGCGCGAGGCGGTCGCCGCGCAGCCCGGCCCGGCGCAGCCGGTCGCAACTCTGGACCGCGCATCAACTCTCTTGCTGACATGACCGGGGGCATGTGCAGATTACGAAGCCGACATGTTCGGCTTCCGCAAACGCCCCACCACCACGACGCAGCCCGCGACTGAAACGCGCGCGTCCGATCTGGCTTCCCCCGAAGAATGGTTGTCGCTGCTGTTCGGGGCCACGCCGACGATGGCGGGCGTCAGCGTCACCCCGCAAAACGCGATGCGCTCCACGCCCGTGCGGGCAGCCGTGGAGGCGATTGCCGAGACTGTCGGCGGCCTCCCATGCGAGATACACGCGAAGGCGCTCAGCGGGGCTCTCAGCCCGGCTACAAGCCATCCCGCATTCGCCCTTCTCCACGACCATGCGAACGACTGGACGCCAGCCCCGGCGCTGATCGAACAGGTAACGCGCGACGCCTGCCTACACGGCAACGGATACGTCCATATCGGACGTGACGGCGAAAGCATTCCGCGCGAGTTGATCCGTCTGGACCCCGCCAGCATCAGCGTCACGCAAGACCCGGCGACGCTTGAACCCGTCTACCGGCAGTCGGACGCAGCCAATCAGCGGATCATCCCGCGCAGCGACCTGTTGCACATTCGAGCCCCGAGCGTTGACGGCGTCTCAGGCGCAAGCCCTGTCCAGCAATGCCGCGACGCCATCGCCCTCACGATTGCGATGCAGGGTCATGCAAGCCGCCTGTTCGGACGCGGGGGCAGGCCCAGCGGCGTTCTGAAATTCCCGAACAGGCTGGGCGCTGAGACGATCAAGCGCATGAAGGCGTCGTGGCAGTCGGCGCACGGCGGGGAGAACTCAGGCGGCACCGCCATCCTTGAGGAAGGCGGCGAGTTTCAGCCCATCGCCTTCAAGAGCACCGACGCGCAGTTCATCGAACTGTGGACGCTGGCGATCATCGAAATCGCGCGCGTCTTCCGCGTTCCGCCGTCTCTGATTTTCGAGCTGGGCCGCGCAACGTGGTCGAACAGCGCCGAAATGGGTTCGTCCTTCCTGCGCTTCACCATCAGCCGCTGGCTACGCACGTGGGAAGGCGAAATCTCCCTCAAGCTGATCGGGCGCGAGAACGCCGACCGCTACCATGTCGAGTTCGATACCGACGACTTGCTGCGCGCCGATCTGGCGGCCCGCGCCAATGCCTATTCGCTCTTGATCGCGTCCCGCGTCTACTGCCCGAACGACGCACGCCGTCTCGAAAATCTCCCGCCCTATGACGGCGGCGACAAGTTCGAGAACCCGAACACGACCACGACCAAAACCCCAAACTCTGGGGATTTGAACAGCGGGGGCGGCAATGGCTGAGGCCCCTGCGCATCATCAGTTCTTCGGGGACGCTGAGCGCAGTTTCGCCCTCACGCCCGAACTTATCGTGGAGCTTGAGCGGATCACCGGCAGCGGCATCGGCGGCTTGTGCCAGCGCCTGTTTCGATCCGACTTCAAGCACGCCGACGTTATCGAGACGATCCGTCTCGCACTGATCGGCGGCGGGGAGAAGCCAGAAGACGCAGCGGCTCTTGTCGCAGCTTACGCGGTCCAGCGCCCGCTGGCGGAAACCTTCCCCTTGGCCGTCGCGGTTCTCGAAACCTTGTGGTTCGGACGCGCTCAAGATCGTGGGGGCGACGATGACAGCCAATAACAGCGGCCACGTGCAATCCGCCGTGAAGGCGATCTTCGCAGCCCAGCCGAAGGCGCGCTTGTCCGTCCGCGAAATAGCGGAGCGCGTCTATCCAGACCAGCCCATCACCGTGAGCGAGACCAACACCGTCAATCGCGTGCTGCGCCAGTTGACCCCTTCGCTGGGCCTCACGCGCGTTCGTGTCGCGCATCCGGGCGGCGCATGGAAACACGTTTGGGGGAAGAAATGATTGTTCAGGCGCAGACGATTGCACACCGCCACGCCCTCGCTAGCGACGTGGCCGACTTCGACATTCGCTTTGCGATGGGCGAGGCCGAAGGCGTCTTCACCGGACATGCGGCGATCTTCAACGAGCGGAACGCGCACAACGAAGTCGTCCAGCGCGGGGCCTTCGCGAATACGCTTGCCGATCACGCGGCCCGCAACATCAAGCCCCCGATGCTTTGGTCGCATCGCAGCGACGAAATCATCGGCGTCTGGGACGACATTCGCGAAGACGCCGAAGGTCTAGCCGTCCGGGGCAGGCTGATCACCGAGACGACGCGCGGCAAGGAAGCCCATGCGCTTCTCAAGGCAGGCGCACTGAACGGGCTGAGCATCGGCTTCCGCCCCAAGACCGCATCCCGCGACACGAAGGGCGTCCGCGTCCTGTCCGAAATCGAACTCGTCGAAATTTCGCTAGTCGCCCTGCCCAGCGCGGGGCGCGCTCGCATCAAGAATGTGCGTTCGGCATCCGCCGACGCATTCGCCCGCGCCGTCAATGGCGCAGTCCTGACGCTTCGCAGCATGAAAGGCTGACGCTATGACGAAGCACTTCAATATCTCGCATATCGAAACCCGCTCGCTTCCCATTGAGACGCGGGAAGCGAACGACGATCCGATGGCGGCGGCCACGGCGGCGGTCGAAGAACTGCGCAGCGCAGCGACGGAGTTTCAGACCCGACACGCGACCGAACAGCGCGCCCTGACAGATCGTCTGGCGGCGCTCGAAACCCGCCTGAACCGTCCCGGCGCTGGCAATCAGGCCGACAATGGCCCGACCATCGAACAGCGCGCCTTCGCCAACTTCGCGCGTCGTGGCGTCGAACGCATGGAAGCGGAGGAAGTCCGCGCCCTCACGGTCGGCACGGACAACGCGGGCGGATACCTGGCCCCCGAACAGTTCGTGCGCGAACTCGACCGAAACCTTGTGCTGTTCTCCCCGATCCGTTCGGTTGCGCGCGTGTCGCAGGCGACTTCCGGCGAACTCATCCTGCCGAAGCGCACGGGCCAACTGTCGGCAAGCTGGGGCGACGAAAGCGACGACGCCACCGCCACCCAGCCGACCTACGGCCAGACCACGATGAACATCTTCGAAATGAAGTGCTTCATCGACGTGAGCAACCGCCTGCTGGAAGACGCGGCCTTCAACATCGAAGCCGAACTCAGCTTCGATCTGGCGGAGGAGTTCGGACGTGCGGAAGGCGCGGCTTTCGTCACGGGCAACGGCACGAAGAAACCGCTGGGCCTGATCGGCACGTCGGGCATCGGCGGCACGACCACGGCGGCGGCGACCGAAATCGACCCCGACGAACTGATCACGCTCTACCATCAGCTTCCCGGCGCTTACGCGCAGCGGGCCGTGTGGGGCATGAACCGCACGACGATGGGCGTGGTCCGCAAGATGAAGGACGGAGCAGGCCATTACATCTGGCAAGAGCCCCTTTCGCAGGGCAATCCGGCGACGATCCTTGGCCGTCCGGTCATCGAACTGCCCGACATGCCCGACGTGGCGGCGGACGCCATCCCCGTCGTCTTCGGCGACTTCGGTTCGGGCTATCGCATCTTCGACCGCGTCAACCTGAGCGTGCTGCGCGACCCCTACAGCCAACAGGTTCACGGGCTGGTCCGGTTTCACGCGCGGCGTCGCGTCGGCGGCGGGGTCACGAAGACCGAGGCCTTCAAGTTCCTCAAGATGCACGCGGCTTGATCCGCACCATCAACATCGGCGGGCGAACAACCCGCCGCTTCTCTCATTCCTGAAAGGATCAACCCATGACCATCGGAACGACCGCCAAGGCCCGCGTCTACATCGGGTCCGCCAACGCCACGATTTCGGAACTCGCGGACTTCGAGGCCGACACCTACCTCGAAATCAACGACGTGATCGACCTTGGCGAGTGGGGCCCGGAAGCCAAGGTGCTTGAGTACACGCGCCTGTCCGACGCCCACGTGCGCCGTCTCAAGGGCTCTATCGACAGCGGCAGCATTAAGCTGATCGTCGCGCGCAACACGACCGACGCTGGCCAGAACAAGGCCCGCGCCGCCGTGGAAGACTATCTGCCCTACGCCATCAAGATCGAGCTGAACGACAAGCCGACGCCCGATGGCGAGAACACCGTGTTCTACATGCGGGCCGTCGTGGGCGGCGCTCAGAACGAGTTCAAGGAAGCCGACAACATCGTCAAGACGACGATCAACCTTGGCATCGACGGGGCCATTCTCGAAATCCCCGCCGCGCCGACTGTGACCATCACGCCGTCGTCCGGCCCGCTCCCCGGCGCAACCAGTGGCAGCGCCTACAGCGAAACCATCGCAGCGTCGGGCGGCATCGGCACGAAGACCTTCGCCATCAGCGCGGGCGCGCTCCCGGCAGGCCTCGCCCTGAACGCCAGCACCGGCGTGATCAGCGGCACGCCGAGCGCGACGGGCAGCGCGACCTTCTCAGTGTCCGTCACCTACAGCGGCGGGGGCGAGGCGGAAGCCGACTACACGCTCGCGGTCGCGGTCGCCTGAGCATGACCGATGCGCTTGGCGGATGAACTCACTTGCACCATCGGGGGCGAAGTCATCGTGCTTCGCCCTTCGCTGCGCAACGCCATCCGCCTTGAGCGTCGCTCCGGTTCATTCGCGGGCGTCGCTGCGAAGATCATGGAAGGCAGTCTGGAAACGGCCTGCGCCATCATCCGCGACAACGCTGCGATCCTGTTCCTAGAACACCGTGTGCTGGACGCACTGCCCAGCCTGCAAGAGCCCCTGATCGCCTATGTCGCGGCCTGCGCGGGCATAGACGCCAACGCCGATCATCGGACGATCACCGAGAACAAGGCCAGCGAGGCCGTTCCGTTCCGTGACTATCTCGAAAGCCTCTACCGGATCGGCACGGGCTGGCTGGGCTGGCCTCCCAGCGTCACGCTGGACGCCACGCCTGCGGAAATCACGGAAGCCTACAAGGGCCGTATCGAGTTCATGCGCGCGATCTTCGGATCGTCCGAACCCGAAGCCCCCACGACAAGCAATCTGGACGAGAAGTTCAAAGCCGTCTTCTCCGGCATGGGCACCAAGATCATGCAACGTCCGATCCGCAAGGCGAGGAAAGCAGCATTACGGATTGGCCGAAACTCATTCGTCAGCTTCAACACGAAAACGGCATGTCCGAACGCGCCTTGTGCAGTGCGGCCAAGGTCAATCGCAGCACGTACCGCCGCATGATCAAGGGCAGGGCGCAGTGCGGCGGAGCGATCAACATATACGAAGCCCTGCTGGCAGCTTTGGGCTACGAACTCGAAATCATGCTGAGCGCAAATCCATGCCTTCACGCGCCCCTTACGTCTGCGGTTGTGGAAAGATCGTCCCATCAGGCCAGCGATGCGAATGCAGGAAAGCCCGCGACCGGGAGCGAAACGCCAGACACGATCAAGTCCGCCCTTCCGCACGACAACGCGGATACACAAGCAAGTGGGAACAAGAGCGAAGAACCTTCCTCGCCAGCCATCCCCGCTGCGCATTCTGCGGACAGCCCGCAACCGTGGTCGACCACGTCATTCCACACAAAGGCGACCGCGCCCTGTTCTGGCGACGATCAAACTGGCAGCCTCTATGCGTCCCCTGTCATAGCGGCAGGAAGCAGTCTCAAGAGCGACAAGTCCGCTGAGTTCTCCCTCGAATACGGGGAGGCGCTTTGATGCAGGCGCACATCGGCAGAACGCCTAAGACCTACATCTTTCGGGACGAACGTCTGACGATCAAGCAGATAGCCGAACGCACGGGCATGTCTCGCTCAGGCGCAGCCAAGCGCATCAGCGGCGAACGGTTCTTGGAGAAGCACGAACTGAACGCGCTGCCTTCCGAGCCCCGCGTCATAGATCGAATGGTCTTCTATCGGGGCAGGCGCATGAACCTGACGGCGTGGGCGCGCGAACTGGGCATGTCGCGTAGCTGCCTCGCCTATCGTCTCAATCAGGGATGGCCTGTCGAAGCGGCGTTCATGACGCCCCTGCGCTCACGTACACGCATCATCGTCATGCTGCGCCACAACGGCAAGGTCATGACGTTGAGCAAGTGGGCGAAGGCATACGGTTGCCATCGGGGCACGCTGTTCCGTCACGTCTTCGTCTATGGCGAGCCCGTTCACGTCGCCTTGAGAAAGCTAACCAGCGACCGATCGGTTAATGACGGGTTAATTCGAGCAGACGAACTGCGCCGAAACGGTACACCCGGGGGGTATCCGACGACTTCCCCCCTGCCGAAAGGGACCGGCGGACCCCGGCACGCGCGACATGCCGACCAATCTTATGCGCCTGATGCTCATACACGCGCACTCCCCTCCCCTGCCGAGACACGCGCATGACCACGATCACCGTTGACGACGTGAAGTCGCACTTGAACATCGACACGAACGAAGACGACGATCTTCTGGGCGACAAGATCGCAGCCGCCGAAGCATGGCTGGCGCAGTTCATCGGATCGCCCTTGGACGACGCGACCGCCTTCCCGGATGGAACGCCGGAACCGCTACGCGAGGCCGTCCGTCAGCTTGTCGGGCATCTCTATGAGAACCGCGAGGCCACGCTTGTGGGCGTCAGCATAACCGACGTGACGCCCGGCCTGTTCGATCTGGTCCGCCCATATCGGGAGTATCAGTTTTGAGCGCGCAATCGGATCGCCTGTTCAAGCGCCTGAACGCCATTCCTCCGGCAGTGAAGGCAGCCGTGCAACCCGCGCTGATCAAATCCGGGGACGAACTTGTCGCGCGTATGCGGACGCTCGCCCCCGTGCGATCCGGGGCGCTGAAAGCCTCGATTGAAGCCACGCCTCCCGGCCAAGCAACCCCAGCTTACTCGCAACCGGGCGGTTCTCGCGTGGCGAGGGAAAACGAAGTGATCGTGACGGCAGGCAATGCCGAAGTCCGCTATCCGCACTTGGTTGAATACGGCACGTCGCACTCGCCCGCCAAGCCGTTCTTCTGGCCTGCATTCCGTCTCAGCAAGAAGCGGATCAAGAACCGGATCGCCCGCGCCGTGAACAAGGCCGTCAAGGAGAACGCGCCGTGACCGAGCCGACGCTTGATCTGCAAAAGGCCGTGCGCCTCGCTCTTGTCGGATCATCCGACGTGACGACGCTGGTCCCGGCGTCTGCGATCTTGGACCGCAATCTGCGCCCCGAAGTTTTCCCCTGCATCCTGATCGGGGAAGGTCACGCCATGCCCAGCGACGGGCTCGCGCGCGTCAGGCACCGCGCATTCCTAGACCTTCATGTGTGGACGAACGAAGACGGATTGGCGTCATGCAAGCGCATCGTCGGCGCGATCCGGGACGCGCTCAAGAACGTCGGCCCCCTCGACAACCACGCCACCGCCGATCTGCGCATCACGTTCGCGCGCTTCCTGCGCGAGCATGACGAAGACAAGGCGCACGGTGCGCATGGGCATGGCGTCGTCACCATCGAAGCCGAACTTGTGGAGAAGCCCTAATGCGCGCGGGCCTCTTGACCGAACTCATCGAGCTACAGCGCGAGACGCATTCCGTTGATGACTACGGAACCGCCGTCTTGTCTTGGACCCCCTACGCCTTCCCCCGCGCGCAAGTCGTGAAGATCGGGGCCAAGGAGTTCATCGAACAAGCAGGCGCGATCACCAAACCCGCCGTCGTCTTCCGCGTCAGATACCGCCAAGACGTGAAGATCGGGGACCGCGTCTCATACGACGAACGCGCTTACAGCGTGATTGAAACCCGCGAGCTTGGCCGACGCGAAGGGCTCGAACTGCAATGCCTGTCGTCAGGCCCGTGAAGCTATCTGCGCGAGGACAATCAAAAATGGGCTTTCACGGCGTCAAACCAGACCTGAAACCGCAAGCGGGCGCGCTGCATGTCGTCCCGCCCATGCCCGCCTCGCTTCCGGGGACGATGCGTGACGACTGGCAGACCATCGCAGCCGATCTTTGCGAGCGTCGTCTACTCGCCCCGTCGTCTCTCACGACGCTGGAAGCCTATCTGCGCAGCCTGTGGATAACTCGCAAAGCGCAAGAGGCTATCGAAGAACAGGGGCTGGTCGTCAACGGCAAGGCCAACCCCGGCGCATTGTTGCTCTACAAGGAGCAAGCGACGATTGCGCGTCTGGCGGCTGAACTTGGCCTGACGCCTTCGACCCGTTCCCGCGCGGGCTTCCAGAAGATGGAACAGGCCCAGCCCGACGCCGACGATGATCTTGGGCTATGAGCGATGGCCATCCTCATCAAGAAAAAGAAAAAGCCGACGACCTATCCCGACTGGATTTTCGACGGCTCCAAGATCGAAGACCCGCACGGCTACGGGGACCGAGCGGTCAAATTCCTGCGCGCCCTCAAGCATCCGAAGAACCCGCTTCCCGGCCACGCCTTCCAGCTTGACGACTGGCAAGAGCGGATCGTCAGGCGCATCTACGGCCCGCGCCATCCTGACGGAACGCGCGTCGTCCGCACCGTCGTCATGGTTCTCCCGCGCGGCAACCGAAAGACCAGTCTCGCGGCGGCGCTCGCCCTGCTGCATACGTTCGGCCCTGAGCGGATACCTGGGGGCGAGGTTCTGTCCGCTGCATCGGATCGCAAACAGGCCAAGATCGCGTTCAACGAGGCGCTGGGCATCATCCGCGCCATGCCGAAGGTCGAAGACCTTGCGCGCGTCGCGGAGTACAAGCACCGGATCACCAACAACCGCCACGCCAGCTTCTATGAGAGCATCAGTTCGGATGCAGGGACGCAGCACGGGCGCACGCCTGTCTTCGCGCTGGCCGACGAACTTCATGCTTGGAAGAAACGCGACCTATGGGACGCCATCAGATCGGGCCTGCCGAAGACGAAGGGCGCGCTGCTGGTCATCGCCACGACGGCGGGGCGAGGTCAAGAGAACATCGCCTTCGAAATCGTTGACTACGCCCGCAAGGTCGCGCGCGGCGAAATCAACGACCCGGCAACCTTGCCGATCCTGTTCGAGACGGACCCGAACGCCGACTGGAAAGACGAAGCCGTCTGGCACAAGGCTAATCCGGGCCTCGCACATGGCTATCCCGACATTGACGGCCTGCGCCAGCTTGCGAGGGAAGCCGCCGAACGACCCGGCGACCGCGAAGCCTTCCGCCAGTATCACCTGAACGTCTGGCTAGATCACTCAGCCGAGCCGTTTGTGGAAATGCCGATCTATGACGAAGGCAAGACGGCCTTCGATCTGGACGACATGCGCGACCGCCCATGCTGGCTTGGCGTGGACCTGTCATCTAACCGCGATCTGACGGCGGTTGTGGCCGCATGGGGCGACCCTGAAAGCGGCTACACAGTCCATCCGTGGTTCTTCTGTCCCGACGACGAACTGCATCGGCGGTCGGAACGCGACGGCGTCCCCTATACGACGTGGGCAGACGAAGGCTTCATCATCCCGACGCAGGGCAACGTCGTGGATTTTCGCGCCGTCGAAGATCACATACGGACGTTGTGCAAGGACTTCGACGTGCGGGAAATCGCCTTCGATCCGCACTTAGCGCGCAACATGCTGAGCAACCTTGTCGAAGACGGCTATCCCGCCGTCGAAATGCGTCAGGGCTGGGTGACGATGGCTCCCGCCGTCAAAGAGCTTGAGCGCGCAATCGTCGGAAGGAAATTCCGGCACGGCGGCCATCCGGTCTTGCGCTGGAACTTCGACAACGTCGCGGTTGAAACCGACAAGGCGGGGAACAAGAGCTTCCACAAGGGCAAGAGCCGCGACCGCATAGACGGCGCAGTCGCAACGGCAATGGCCGTGGGCCGCGCGTCTCAGGGCCACGACGGCAAGTCCGTCTACGACACCGACGAACGGCCCGAAGGGCTTCTAATCTTCTGAGGGAAACGACATGGCTTCCGAAGACGGTCAACTTCTCATTTCTCTTGAAGCGCGCGTGACGCAGTTCGAGAAAGCCTTCAACCGTGCGACCCAGCAATCTCAGAAGTCATGGGACAGCATCGAACGCCGCGCCGAACAGGGAGCGCAGCGGCTCCAATCGTCCTTCACAAAGGCGACCGAAGGCGTCAGCAACAAATTCATGCTCATGACGAAGACGGCAACTGCCGCGCTCACTGCCGGAATGGGTATTTCCGAACTGCGCCAAATGGCTGACGCATGGACGAACGCCGGATCGAAGATCGCAGCCTTCGGGGACGAAGCCGACAAGGTAGCCGCGCGCCAGTCGCAGCTTGCCGACATTGCGATCAAGACCAGATCGTCCTTTGAAGGCGTGGTCACGCTTTACACGCGCTTGCGCCGATCCACGGAAGACATGGGCGCATCGCAGGCGCAGGTGACGCGCGCGACCGAAATCATCACCAAGGCATTCGCCATCTCAGGCGCGACCGCGTCCGAGGCCAAGAACGGCGTCATACAGCTAGGGCAGGCGCTGGGTTCGGGCACCTTGCGCGGCCAAGACCTGCGATCCGTCCTTGAGGAAGCCCCCGTGCTGGCGAAGATGATTGCGAAAGGCATGGGCGTTTCCGTCATGGAACTCCGCCACCTTGGCGAACAGGGCAAGCTGACCGCCGACAAGGTGTTCAAGGCCATTCTGGATGGCGGCAAGGACGTGGACGCTGCCTTCGCCAAGACGAAGCCGACCATCGCCAATTCATTCGAGGTGCTGCACACCGCCATGACCCGCTACGTCGGGCAGGCGAACGAAGCGGGCGGCGCATCCGCCCTGTTCTCCGGGGCCATCCTCAAGATGGCGGGCAATATCGACACCGCCGCGCCGCTCGCATTCTCGCTTGCCGCTGGCCTCAGCGCGGCCTTCGTCGGCGGGCCCGTCGTGGGCGGCATCACCGCCGCGACCGTCGCCTTGGTCGCGTTCAGCAATCAGATACACCCCATCAGCGGCGAACTCGCGAGCCTCGCGGACTATGCGGCAGTCGCTTGGGACATGATCAAGGACAGCGGCGGCAAGGCCGCGTCGTTCGTTCAAGAGAAATTCCACGAGGCCGCGACCCTGATTGCGCAGGCCATGTCCGGCGATGCGACGGGCGGCTTTCAGGTGTTCCTTGAGGCCGTGAAGATCGTCACCAATACGATCATCGGCACGTTCGTCTTCACCGCCGACGCGATCAAGGAGAGTTTCAGCAAGCTGGGCCCTGCGCTGGGCGACATCATGATGCAATCCGTCAACGGGATCGTCGCGTCGGTCGAGTGGATGATCAACAAGGTCATCGCGGGCATCAACGCCATCACCGCTTTCACGAACCAATACACGGGATCGTCCTTCCGGCTCGACAACGTGGACCTTGGCCGGTTCAGCAACGGCTTCGCGGGCGCGGGCGCCGAGGCAGGACACGCCTACGGGGACGCCTTCAACAAGGCTTTCGGCAAGGACTATGTCGGCGGGGCGCTGGCGGCGACCGAACAGGGCCTGCGCAAGATGCGCGAACAGGCGAACGAGCTTGGCAAGGAGCGTCAGAAGGCCGCGCCCAAGAACACGGACGACGGATCGCTGAATGATCCGCTCAAGCCGGGCCGCGATCTTGAAGGCGAGAAGAAAGCCGAGAAGCAGGCCAAGAGCTACGCGAGCATGATCGCGAAGGCCAAGGAGTTCATCCAGACCCAGGAATTGGAGCGTCAGGCGCTCACGCTGAATGCCGAAAAAGCGGAGGCGCTGCGCAAGGAGCAACAGCTTCTGAACGAAGCGACGAACCACGACATAAAGCTGACGCCAGCGCAGCGGAAGGAAATCGAAAATCTTGCGCAGGGCATGACCAAGGCCGAGTTCGCGACCAAACGCTTCGCGGACATGAAGCAGTCCATCGAACAGCTTTCGGAAACGATCGGCACCGAGCTAGGCGAGGCGCTGGGCAACGTCATCACCAAATCCGGCAAGCTGGAAGACACCGCCCGCCGTCTCGCGATCATGTTCTTCAAGCTGGCGATGCAGGCCGCGCTGCTAGGCAAAGGCCCCCTAGCCGGATTGTTCGGCATCAAGGAGGGCGGCCTGCTGGGCAACCTCAATCTGTTCGGCGGCAATGAGAAGACCGCGCGGGCCGCGCTCAAACAGATCGTGAAGCCCGAAGTGAAGGCGTCCGACATGTCGTCCTATCCCGCTGCATCGCGGGCCGTTGATGCAGAACGTGCCGCGAAGATCGCAGCGGACAAGATCGCGACCGAGACGAAGACCGAGCCCGTCGCCAAGATCGCGGAAGCAGCGGGCGAGCGCGTCGGCGGCTCAAGATCGTGGCGCAATCTCAATCCCGGCAACATCGAGTTCGGGAAATTCGCCAAGAGCATGGGCGCGACCGGATCGGACGGACGCTTCGCCAAGTTCCCGACGTATGAGGCTGGACGCGCCGCGCAAGAGAAGCTGTTGTTCGACAGCGCGGGCTACCGCGACCTGACGCTGGGCAAGGCCATCAGCCGTTGGGCCCCGGCCTCAGAGAACAACGTCCCGGCCTATCTCAAGGCGATGGGCGGCGACCCCAGCACGAAGATGCGCGATTTCTCCCCGGCCCAGCGCCAGACGCTGCTGGGCGCGATGCAGCGGCATGAAGGCTGGAAAGTCGGCAAGATCGTGCCGAACGACAACGCGGCCCAGATCGCGCAGGCCGAAGCCCAGCGCAAGCTGCAAGAGGCGCAGAAACAGGTAGCGGAGGCGGCTACCGCCAGCGTTGCGCCTATCGAGGGCATGAAGTCGGGCGTGTCAGACATGACCAGCACCATCGCGCAGGGCGTCCCCGCCACGTCGTCCTTCGCATCGTCGCTTGAGCAATTAATTGCAAAACTGTTCGGCGGCGGGGGGTCGGGGGGCAGCATCTTCGCCGGGCTGGGCAGCGCACTTGGCTTTGCCGAGGGCGGTCATGTCTCAGGCCCCGGCACCGGGACCAGCGACAGCATCCCAGCCGCCTTGTCGGACGGCGAATTTGTCGTCAACGCGAAGGCCACGGCTCGACACCGGGGCTTGCTTGAAGCCGTCAACAGCGGCAAGCGTCTCCCTGCCTTCGCGGGTGGGGGCTTCGTCGGCCTCAGCAATTTCACCAACAGCTTCGCGCCGTCGAACACCGTCAGCATCAACGTAAGCGGGGGAGCACGAGACAAGGACTTCGCCCAACAGATTGCGGGGCACGTCGGGAAGGCCCTGTCCCCGAAATCCGATGGCTTCCGTCGCGGGCGAGACAGTCAGCTTGCCGCTGCATTCCGGGCAGGAGCAGCCGCCTACGGCAAGAACAGCTAATCGGGCTTGGGCCATCATTGTCGGGCGTTCAGAATTTCAACATCTTCTTCACAGCCGCCTCGTTTCCATTTGACCGGCCTTGAGGTTTCTTACCGACTTTGAAATCGTATACCCCTTTAATTTTTAGCTCTTTCATGTACGTCTTGCGCAGGTTGGTTAGCGCAAGATCTTTACGAACGGCTTGCTGTATTAGTCTTGTTTCAAGTTCATCTATAGACGACTTGTTCGGTTTCTTAACATATTTGTGCTCCAGAAATATCATTATAGCCTGTCCTCGTTGTCGCTCTCGTAATGCTGGCTTGTAATGTTCTTCAATCTTATGTTTTGTGAATATCTCTTGTTTGAATGTTTCGGTCGCCTTGCCAATATAGGTTGCTGTTATTTTGTTCCCGTGTTTGATGGCGAATATGTAGCAACCCCTTTTATTCTTATATTCTTCGGCTCCATTCTGTTGCCAGAAACCGCTTCCCGGTTTCTTTCCAAGCGTTAAGCGATTGCGGAACCGCTTGGTCGCAATTTGAAATTCGGGTGAAACCACGAAATTCGTCATTGTCTAGCCTCCGACCACGCTTGCGACTTAAATGGTCAAGCCTTAGCTTTGCCTTCGAGCTTCGCCAGACGCGCCTCTAAATCGTCAATTCGGAAAGTCTTGGCGGCATCTGCCTCTTGGAGTTTGTGAACCTGTCCCCGGAGCGTTCCGAACTTGTCCATCATGCGGAGCATTTCGTCCGCTAGGCCGCCAGCGGCTGGCGCGTCAGGCGCGTCATCCTGAGCGAACGACGCCTGTAGCCGAGCGACAAGTTCCGCCGTCATGGATCGCTGATTGAGCGTAGCGGCAACCGCCAGCCGGTCGCGCATCCCGTCCGGCAGGCGGACGATGAACTTGTCGCGGTCCTTGTTCGGCTTTTCTCCCATACGTCGCGGATATGGCGTTGCCATACCGAAGTCAATGCGCCATACTTATGCCTATGCCATAATGGAGGCAAGCATGGCCGCAGACGACCCCAAGATGATTTTCCGCGTCCCAGCCGAAATGCGGGCGTGGCTCAAGAGCCGGGCCACAGCGAATGAGCGCACGGCGAACGGCGAACTTTTGATGATCCTCAAGACCGCGATGCAGGCCGATCCGGCCCCGCCCAAGCACGTCACAGATAAGGCGGCGTGACGATGACCGACCACGCGCATACACGCGCGTCTGACGCGCACGTGCGCGAGGCCGAGCTACTTGGCGATCTGCCCGACGATCTAATCCGGGGGTTCGCAGACCAATGGGCGCAGGCCGAAACCCGGATCAAGGAACAGAACGACGTAAAGGCGGCGATGGTCGCGAAGGTGCGGGCCGTGCACGGCAAGGTCGCAGCCGACGCCCTCAAGATGGCCGCACGGCTCGCTCTATCCGATCCCGAAAAGCGCGTCAGGGCAGACCAGACGAACGCCATCGCCCGCCGTTTCCTGCGCGTCATCGAAGGCAGCGCGTTCAAATCAAGGTTCGATCAATAGCAGTTCGGCGCAGCGGGGCGGGCCGATCCAACAGCCCCGCAAGTAGGAGTTAGCGTCATGTTTAATAGTGCCAGCGAAGCAGTCGAACACCTGTCCGAAGTCTTGCGCGACTTCGACAGCATCAACCAGAACCCCGAGGGTGTGACCGTATCGTTTAGAACGCGCAATCGTCGCAAAAAGACTGTCACCTATCGGCTGGAGGCCGATCTATGGGATGGAGGTTTCATCTGCGACTTCTTCGTCCCGGTAGACGACCCGATGCAAATGGAAGAAATCCAAGTCCGCCTCGAAAACTACGCGGACCCCGACTATCAGTACGAACATGGGACGACGTAGCCCGATGAAGGGCGCGCTTGAACTTCTCGCAAATAGAAAGGCCGGGCCGAAAATGACCCGGCTGAATTTTTTGCGGGTTCACGCGAAGGCGAAACCCAAGGCCAGCATGGCGACTGCCAAGAAGCTCATGAAGCTGGCGCAGGCAAACGGCCAGACGGTCACGGGCGTGATGATCGGCGCGGACGGTTCTGTGAGCGTGACGACGGGGGAGGCCAAGAAGGCCAGCGCCGCCCCCGCAAACCCTTGGGACACGGAGCTTGAGTGATGGCGTACAAGGCCCCGAAGTTCGTTCATACATACCGCGACAGACACGGCAGGCCCCGCGTCTATTACAGCCGCGCCGGGCATCCGAAGATCGCACTACGCGGCCCCGTAGGCAGCGAAGAATTTTGGATCGACTATCACAAAGCCGAAAAGAGCCTCGCTCAGACGAAGCCCGAAATCGGGGCCGACCGCATTCTGCCCGGTTCTTTCGATGACGTGATAACCCGCTACTACAAATCGCCTCGATACCTTGGCCTTGCGCCCGCCACGCAAGCCAATACGCGGCGCATCCTCGACAACTTCCGGCAAGAGAAAGCCCGGGGCCTGCGCCCGATCAAGGGTTTCGAGCGTCAGCACATGGACGCGATCTTGGGCAAGATGGCCGACCGACCGGGCGCGGCGAACAACCTGTTGAAGCGCGTGAAGGTCATCACTCGCTTCGCGGTCGATATGAACATAATCAAAACCGACCCGCTGATCGGCATGCGCAAGCTGAAATACAAAACCAAGAGCATCCCGACGTGGGGGCAGGGCGATATTGCCAAGTTCACGGAAAGGCATCCTCACGGCACCAAGGCTCACCTAGCCATGACGATCATGCGATGCACCGGCCAACGCCTTTCGGACGCGGTCAGGATGGGTTGGCAGCACGTCAAGGACGGTCGGATTGAGATTTGCCAACAGAAGACGGGAACCTTCGTCACCATCCCCCTGCATCCCGATTTGAAGGCCGCTATCGAGCCCCTGTCCCGCGAAGCTGAAACCTTCCTGCTGACGGAATACGGCAAGCCCTTCGCGGCGGCTGGCTTCGGCAATTGGATGCGCGACCGATGCGACGAAGCGGGCCTGCCCGACTGTTCATCACATGGCCTGCGCAGCGCAATGGCGACCGCTCTTGCGGAGGCCGGATGCAGCGCCAAGGAGCTTATGTCCATCACCGGCCACAAGTCGCTCGCGGAGGCCGAAGTCTACATTCGGGCGGCGGAACAAAAGCTGCTTTCAGCCAACGCCATGAAGGCCCTGAGCAAGGCTGAAAAGGGAACGAAATCTGCTAACCCGAACCCCAAGGTTAGCAAATCCGCCGCGTAAGCGACTGAAACATCTGACGATTGGAAAAAGGATGGCGCTCCCTAGGGGACTCGAACCCCTGTTTTCGCCGTGAGAGGGCGACGTCCTAGACCGCTAGACGAAGGGAGCGGAGCGCGGCGCGAGCCGTTGCTGGCGGTTCTATAGACGGGGCGCGCCGCGCGCACAAGGCTTTTGGGCGCGCCGGATTTGGGAGGGCCGCTGCGCCCCTCGCCGTGAGGGGCTTCACCGCCGCGTCATGCGCGCGAGCGTGAACAGGCCGAAGGGCGCGAGCCTGCGGCGTTCGGTGAGCACGATGTCGTCGCGCCTGGCGATCCAGTCGCCGATGACGCTCCACGGGAATTCCGGCCGCCAGCCGAGATCGGCGGACCTGCGGCCCATCCAGCCCTCGACCGCGGCGATCAACCCGCTCTCCGCGCCGATGTGATTGACCAGCACGATCTCGCCGCCGGGCCTGGTGACGCGCGCGAGTTCGTCGAGCGTGGCGTGCGGGTCGGGCACGACCGTCAGCACATAGGGCGCGACCGCGCAGTCGAAGCTCGCGTCGGGAAAGGCGAGGTTCATCGCGTCCATCTTGATGAGGCCCTCGACGTTGCCGAGGCCTTGCCGGTCCACGCGATCCTGCGCGCGCTTGAGCATCGGCTCCGAAAGATCGACGCCGACAAGCCGGGTCTTTCGCGAAAACATCGGCAGTTCGAGGCCGGTGCCGACGCCCACGTCCAGCACGCGGCCGCCGTCGCGCGAGGCGGCGGCGGCGGCGGCCTTGCGGCCGGGCTTCATGATGGCGGCGAAGACGAGATCGTAGACGGGCGCCCAGCGGGCGTAGGCTTCCTCGACGTTTGCGTTGTCGATCGACGCCAGAGCTTCCGCGCGTTCGCCCGCCATGCGCTCAGCGTCCTGCGGCTGCGACAGGGAGGGGCGCGGGCGCCGGCGTGAAGCTCCAGGCGGATTCGGTGGCGCGGATCGCGCCGCCGCCGAGCACGCGCGCATCGGGCGCGGCGCTCTCGTAGAAGACGCACGCCTGTCCAGGCGAGACGCCGGATTCGTCCTCGCTGAACACGACCTTTACTTGCCAGCCCTCTCGGCCGCGCTCGGCGAAGAGCAGGGCGGGCGCGGGCGCGCGCGTCGAACGCACGCGGGCGGCGATCGGCAGGCCGGCGTGCGGGATCGAATCCAGTTCGCCTTCGCCAATCCAGTTGACGTCGCGCAACAGCGCGGCGTGCGCCAGCAGCGCCGCGCGCGGGCCGACGACGACGCGCGCGTTGGCGGCGTCGATACGCACGACGTACATCGGCTCGTTCAGGGGCGCCTTGGCGCCGAGCCCGAGACCGCGGCGCTGGCCGACCGTGTAGTGGATGACGCCGGAATGGCGGCCGAGGACGCGGCCGTCGACATGCACGATGTCGCCGGGGCGCGCGGCGCCTGGCTGCAGTTTTTCGAGAAGATCCGTGTACCGGCCCTGCGGCACGAAGCAGATGTCCTGGCTGTCGTGCTTCTCGGCGATCGCAAGCCCGAACCGGCGGGCGAGTTCGCGCACTTCCGCCTTTTCGTACGTTCCGAGCGGAAAGCGCAGAAGATCGAGCTGCGCGCGCGTCGTGGCGTAGAGAAAGTAGCTCTGGTCGCGCGCCGCCTCCCTCGCGCGGAACAGCGCGCGATGGCCGTGGCCGTCGGGCCGGGAGACGATGTAATGGCCGGTCGCCAGCGCATCGGCGCCGAGATCGCGCGCGGTGTCGAAGAGGTCGGCGAACTTGATGTGCTGGTTGCAGGCGACGCAGGGCACCGGCGTCTCGCCGGTGGCGTAGCTCTCCGCGAAGGGGTCGATCACCTTCTCGCGGAACTTGCTTTCGTAATCCAGCACGTAATGTGGAATGCCGAGCCGCGCCGCCACCTGGCGGGCGTCGTGGATGTCCTGGCCCGCGCAGCACGAGCCCTGGCGATGCGTCGCCTCGCCGTGGTCGTAGAGCTGCAGCGTTACGCCTATGACGTCGTAGCCCTCGGACTTGAGCAGGGCGGCGACGACGGAAGAGTCGACGCCGCCGGACATGGCGACGACAACGCGCGTATCGGCCGGCGCCTTGGGCAGGTCGAGCGAGTTCAGCGGCGGGCTCTCGGGAGGGCTCATGCGCGGTCTATGTAGCGCAGTTGCGGCGGAAATGCATCCGGCGCGCAGGACAAGGTAACGGCGACAGGCGCGCGCCGAAATCCCCGCGCGCTTCATGCTGGCCGAAGTCTTCAGGCCGCGCGCCCGCCTACCCCGCCACCGCCTTGCGAACCGCCATTTCCACGATATTCGATGCGCCCTGCCGCATGAGGCCCTGCGCGTCCGTTTCGGCGCTGGCGAAATGGCCGGACAGCACGAGCTGCGCGACGCCGTGGCTGTAGGCCCAGACCTGCAGGGCGAGATCGCGCGCGTTGGCGTCCGGGGCGCCGTACTGGCGCAGCACCGCGGCGCAGGCGTGGTGGATCATGGCGAGCGCCTTGTCGGCGGCGGCCCCTGAGGTCGGCGTGTTCAGCGCCTGTACATTGCCGAACATGGCGCTGTAGAGGCCGGGCTCCTGACGCGCGAAGGCCAGATACGCCTCGCCCATGCGGCGCATGGCCGCGGTGGCGTCGGGGCGGCCGTTGTCCCAGGCCTGCTCGAGCTTCTGCCCGAAGGTTTCGAAGCCGCGCCGCGCGAGCTCGCTCATCAATTCGTTGCGGTCGGCGAAATGGCGATAGGGGGCGGCCGCCGTCACGCCGACGCGCTTGGCGGCCTCGGTCAAGGTGAAGCCCGCGGGACCTCGTTCGGCGACCAGACTGCGCGCCGCTTCCAAAAGCGCGTCCTTCAGCCGGCCGTGATGGTAGCCGCGCCGGGGGCCGCAGAAATTGTTCCGGTCGGTCATGTTAATGACCATAACACCGCGCAGCCCGAAAAGCGAGCGAAGCGGAGAGGTGGTTGAAAAATGGGCGCCTTGACACAATCTTCTTCGCAGATGCGAAGAGTTCATGCTTCGTTGCAGCATGGGCGGAGGATATTCTCGGGTTGTCGATGACGCATCGCGAGAGCCGGCGTTTTCCCCGGTTCGACCCGAACAAGGAGACCGACGATGGTTATGGCCCGCACCCTTGATCTCATCGCCGTTTGCGCCGCCTGCGCCATGGTCGCGAGCGCGGTCGCCGTCGCCTGGTAAGGCCAAAACCGAAAAATCCGCCGCGACGGGGGCTCCCTGCTTGCGGTTTTTGCACTCTCCTCCCCATATTGCTGGCGTCGCGCCTGAGAAGGCGTGGGGAGGGTCGACATGAAATTCCGGAAATTCGCCTTGTTCGCCGCTCTGGCGGCGGCCTTGTCGGTCGGCGCCGCAGACGCCTGGGCGCGGCCGGGCGGCGGCTCGTCCATGGGCAGCCGCGGCTCCAAGACCTATAGCGCGCCGCCCGCGACGCGCACCGCGCCGAATTCGGCTGCGCCGATCGAACGGTCGGTCACGCCGCGCACAGCGCCTTCGAGCCCGAATGCGGGGCGTCCCTCGAGCAGCTTCGGCCGCGGATTGATGGGCGGCCTGCTCGGCGGTCTCCTGGGCGCGGGCCTGTTCGGAATGTTGTTCGGCCACGGCCTGCTCGGCGGGCTCGGCGGCCTGACCTCGTTCCTCGGCCTGCTGCTGCAAATCGGCCTGATCGTGCTGCTCGCGCGTTTCGCGATCAACTTCTTCCGCAACCGGCAGGCGGCGAGCGCCGGCGCGGCGCCCGGCCCCCAGGGCGCGGCCTATCGCGGCCCCGCGAACGGAGGGCTTGCCGGCGGCCTGAGCGGCGGCGCGAACGCGGGCTTTGGCGGCTTCGGCGGCCCTGCGCCGGCGCAGACCGCGCCGCTGGAGATCGCCAAGGGCGATTTCGACGCTTTCGAGCGCAAGCTCGGCGAAGTGCAGCAGGCCTTCTCGTCGGAGGACATCGGCGCGTTGCGCCGCCTCTGCACGCCGGAGATCGCCGCGCATCTCGAGCAGGAGATCGCCGACAATTCCGCGCGCGGCGTCGTCAACAAGATCACCAATGTGCGCCTGCTTCAGGGCGATCTGGCGGAAAGCTGGCGCGAGCCCAACGCGGATTTCGCCACCGTCGCCATGCGGTTCGCGCTGAACGACGTGCTGGTGGAAAAGGCGAGCGGCCGCGTCGTTTCGGGCTCCGCGACCACGCCGGAAGAGGCGACCGAGCTCTGGACGTTCCGGCGCGCGTCCGGCGCGGATTCCTCCGCATGGACGCTTTCGGCGATGCAGCAGGCGGCGTAAGGTCTCGGGAGAGCGCGGCGATCACGTTGTGTCCGGGCGGTCGCGCCCGGCACGCTTCTGACGTGAGAAAGGGCGCATGGACCAGACCCACGACCACGGCGAGGCTGACCGCGATGCGCACGACTTGGCGCACGACCTGGCGCACGATCCGGCCCGCGACGTCGGCGGCGCGCCGCGCCCGCGCGAACCCGTCAGCCTGAAGGCGGCGCTGCGGCGCGCGCGGCTGGAGAACGCCGAGCGCGGCGATGCGCAAAGCGATCTGCACGGCGCGGAAATTGCCCGGCTCGATCTTCTGCGCGAGCAACTCGAGCCCGTGTTCGCGCAACTGCCCGAGGATTGCGACCTCTTCGATCTCGGCCTGGTCCAGGGCGAAAGGCCGCGCCTCTTCGTCGACATGATCGCATTCGTGGAGTTGACGCGCGACCGCCGCGGCTTCCGCTTCCTGCAGGATACGCGCAACGGCCGCGTGCTGCTGACCGAGAGCGGCCAGATGGAAGCGATCACGCAGGCGGTGGCCGATTATCTCGCGCGCCGCCTGATCGAGCGCGAGAAGGCGCTGAGCGCCGCCACGAATGCGGGGACGCGCGCGTTGCGTTCCGCTGTTGACGGCGCGCCGGCCAAGGCGCCGAACGCTCCCGGGCAACATCCTCCTCAAGTTCGCCCTGCGCGCGCGCGTCCAGGTTTCTTCCGCGTGCTTGCGCGGCTGTTCATCTTCGCGGTCGACGTTCTGGGCATGGCGGCGTTCTTTGGCCTGCTGGCCGCAGCCGGCTGGTGGCTCTGGAAGACCTATCTCCAGTGATCGGGCGCCGGTAGCGCGCGCGGCTCGGCCGGCGGCGGCAGAAGAAGCTCGCGCAGAGAGCCCTTGATCCGTCGCTCCGCGACTTCCGGCAGCGCGCGATAGGACAAGGCCTGCGCGCCGCCGAAAAGGTCCTGTCGCGCGGCGCCGAAATAACGCTTGTAAGGCGCGTTCCCGATCGTGAAATCGAAGGTCGCGAGTCCCTCGTCGATCGCCTGCGCGATCATCATGTCGGCTGCGACGCTTCCGACCGATCTGAGCGCCCATTCGCCGTCGCGAAAGCCCGATAGAAGGAAGTGAAACGCGCCGCCGCGACGCAGGCCGAACTGGACGGCGATCCGCAGGCCGTCGACTTCGAGCGCGTGGATTTCCGCAAGCCCGTCGCCGCGTGCGAGCAGGTCTTCGTAGAAGGCGCGGAACGCGCCGGCGCCGAGAATGTCGTGACGCCCGAGCGCGGCATAGCGATCGCGGCGCATGTCGGCCAGTTCGCGCAACATGCCAATGGCGTCTTCGACGCCGCGCGCGCGCACGAGCCGCAACGCTCCGCATCGCTCGAGCCGACGGCGCTTGCGCCGCAATTCCTTGCGAAAGCGTGCGCTCAGGGCTTCGCGCTCGTAGACCTCGCGCGTTTGCGGCAACGAGACGCTCCATGCGCCGAGCGCGAGGCGGCGCATGAAGCGCAGATGTGCAAGCGGGTTGGGGGCGCCGCCGATCGTCGCCGGCGATTTTTCGATGCGCAGGATATCGGCTGGCGGCAGCGCGACGCGGATCGAGGACCAGAGCGCTGCAAATTCGCCGGGCGAAGGCCGAAAGTCGGACGCGATCAGCGGCGCGTTGTAATCGCTCGCGCCGAGGTCGAGAAATTCGATTGCCCGAAGCCCTTCGCGTCGGCGCAGGCAGAGCGGCAGCAACATCTGCGGCGCTGCGGACGTCCGTTCGCGCACGAGAACGAAGAAGGCTTGCGCGCCTTCGGCGGGCGCCGTCGTCCGCAGCAAGGACTCGAGCCAGCGTCGTGTCTGAAAGACGGTCGCGCGGCCGGTTTCCTCGAGACAGCGCCATTCCCTCGCGATGTCTGCGGGATCGAAGGCGACGCAAACGTCCGGTGCGAAGCGTCGCGCCGGAGGCTCGCGAAACGAGGAGAAACGCGCCATCCGACCGTCTCCGCCGCCGCAGGGTCACGGCCAGCCGCGCAAAGGCTAACATGCGGCGGCGCAAGCGCGAAAGCTACAGCGCGACTGGGCCGAGGTCGCCTATGGTGGCGCGATCGTCCATCAGGCCGCGCGCCTGCGCCTTGATCGTGAAGCCCTCGCCGGCGGGCGCGATGGAAAAGAGATTGTAGCCCGCGCGATGGGTGCGCGAGCCGCCGGCGGCCGAGGCCGAGGCGACGCCGACGACAGGCACGGGCTTGCGATCGGGGCCGCGCAGATGCGTGACCGAGAGACGGTGATTGTGCCCGTGAATGACGAGTTCGGCGCCGTGCCGCGCGATCAGCGTCTCGAAGGCGCCCGCGTCCATCAGGCCGCGCCCGATCGAGGCGCCGGTCTTGTGCGGAGGATGATGCAGCATGACGACGCGCGCGAGCCCCCTGGCCTTCGTCTCGTCGAGCAGGCGGCCGAGCGCCGAGCGCTGGCGCGCGCCGAGCTTGCCCGAAGCGATGAAGGGGGCGGTCGGAACGCCGGACGACAGGCCGATCAGCGCCGTCGGCCCGCGCACGCGCAAATACGGATAGCCCGACCGGCCGTCGTCGTTCGCGGCCCAGGGCGCGAAGGCGCGCGCGAGATGTTCGAGCGCCGACGGCACGTAGGCGTCATGGTTGCCCGGCGTGAAGCTCGCGAAATCCGGCGCACCGATGCGCTCCATGACAATGCGCGCGAGATCGAATTCGGCGGGCAGGCCGATGTTGGCGAGATCGCCGGTCACCGCGATATGGTCGGGTTTATGCGCGTGGATGTCGGCGATGAGCGCCTCCAGCACATCCATGTTGTGGACATGCGCGCGACTGCGCTCCCAGTTGATCCAGCCGGTGAAACGCTTGCCGGCGAGGTCCCGCACGCGGGGTCTCGGCAGCGGGCCGAGATGCAGGTCGGAGAGATGGGCGAGGAGAAAGGGCACGCGCGCTATCTAGCGCGTTTCGGGGCGCAAGCGCGAGTGTGGCGTTGCGAGCGCGTTTGCGCGCTCTATATGCGGCCCTTTTTTCAGGGGGAGGGCGAAGATGACAATCAATGCCGCAGCGCGGACGATCGCTGCATCGATCTGCCTAATCTTTCTCGCATTGCCCCGGCCGGCCCTTGGCGGGCCAGCGGAGGACGCGAATGCGGCGCTCGACGAATTTTCCACCGCCTACACGGCGAACGATATCGAACGTCTCGTCGCTCTCTACGCGCCCGATGCAATCCTGCTGGGAACCAACAGCCCGGCCATTTCGCAGGGGCGTGACGCGGTCCGCGCCTATTTCACCAATCTCAAGCTCGCCGGAAGCGGCAACAGCAACGAAATCCAGGAGCGGCGGACGATCGTCATCAGCGACAAGGCCGTCGTCATAACCGGGTTCTACCAGTTTACCCGCATGGCGGACGGCAAGCCGACGCCGGGGCCCGCGCGCTTCACGGTGCTGCTCACCAATGTCGACGGTCGATGGCTCATTGCGCATCAGCATTCATCGCCGCGCGCGGCGCCGAAGAACTGATTTCGACCGTTGTGACCTTCGCTGCGCGCCCGAGCGCGACTGTTGGAAATGTCGATCGATCGCCCCATGCGCGAAAAGGCGCATGCGCGCGAAGGCGACGCCATTGCGATCGCGCGCCACGCGCTTCCGATGGCGGAGGCGCGAGTTCGACCGGTTAGCGCGCGTTCACACGCCCTGCCAGCCTGCTTCCTGCTCGTTCCAGATCTTGCCGGGATCCGTACTGCCCGACTGGGCGTTCGTTGTGCCGAAGCTCACGCGCCGCCGATGAGAATGCCGGCGGCCAGTACGATGACGCCGCCGAGCACGATCTGGAAGACGGCCTGCAGAAATGGCGTGTCCATGTATTTCGCGCGGATGAAGGCGATGGCCCAGAGTTCGACGAACACGACGGCGCCGGCGATGCCGGTGGCGATCCAGAAGGCGTTCGGCCATGTGTCGGGGACGAGGTAAGGCAGCGTGTGGCCGAGGCCGCCGAGCGCGGTCATCAGGCCGCAGACGCCGCCGCGCAGCCACGGCGAGCCGCGACCCGTCAGCGAGCCGTCGTCGGACAGGGCTTCGGCGAAGCCCATGGAAATGCCGGCGCCGATGGACGCCGCGAGGCCGACGAGAAACGTCTCCCAATTGTGATGCGTGGCGAAGGCGGCGGCAAACAGCGGCGCGAGGGTGGAAACCGAGCCGTCCATCAGGCCGGCCAATCCCGGCTGGACGTATTGCAGCACGAACAGGCGATGGCGCGTGCGGTCCTCTTCCTCGCGCGCGTCGGGCGTGAGGTTGATCTCCTGCAGCCGGCCCGCGAGCTTCTCGTGGCCCTGTTCGGCGAGCGCCAGGTCGCCGAGCAGCTTGCGCGTATCGATGTCGGTGGCGAGCTCCGCAGCGCGCTGGTAGTAGCGCGCGGCCTGATGCTCCATGAGTTCGGATTCCTCGCGGATGCGCTCGAGCGACAGATTCTTGGTCAGCCAGATCGGACGGCGCCTGAGCGTTCCCTTGATGTCCTCGCGGCGGATCGGCGGCAGCACGTCGCCGAAGCGGCGCTTGTACTGGGCGAGCAGCATTTCCCGATGGGTCTGCTCGACGTCGGCCATCTCGCGGAAGGTTTTGGCGGAAGCGGGATAGCGCTCGTCCAGGTCCTCGGCGAAAGCCATATAGATGCGCGCGTCTTCTTCCTCCGAGGCGATGGCGATGGCGAGAATCTCGCGCTCGGTCAGATCGGCGAAGGATTTCAAGGACGGCTCCGACAAGGAGATTGGAAATTTAGAAGGGTTCTAGGAAATGCGCGCCGTCATTTCCAGCCCGCGCGCGCAAAAGGCCGGGTTGCCGTATATTCCGGCGTCAAAGGACATGAAGTCGATGGCCGACAGGTCGCCCCGCCCCTCGCTGCGCACCCGCCTGACCGAAGGCGTGATCAAGCGCGTCGGCCTGATGCGGCGGGCGATGACGCTCGGCGTGCGGGCCGCGGTGGTGGACGCGGAAGGCCGGGTGTTTCTCGTGCGGCACAGCTATATCGCGGGCTGGTATCTGCCCGGCGGCGGCGTCGAACGTGGCGAGACCTGCGGCGAGGCGCTGGCGCGGGAATTGATCGAGGAGGGCGGCATCCGGCTCACGGGCGCGCCGGAATTGCGCAGCCTGCATCACAATCGCGGGCGCGATCATGTCGCCTTCTACGTGGTGCGGGACTTCGAGCAGCCGGCGCCGAAACAGCCCGATCTCGAGATCGTCGAAGCCGGGTTTTTCGCGCGCGACGCTTTGCCTGCGGGCGTGACGCGCGCCACGCGCGCGCGGCTCGCGGAAATGTTCGAGGGCGCCGCGGTCAGCGCGAAGTGGTGACTATTCCGCCGGCGCGGGTTGCGCCTCCGGCGCGTGTTTCCACATTTCCGGCTCCAGTTCCTCGCGCCTGTCGGGAAAGGCGAGCGCGCAGGCGAGCGTGACAAGGGCGACGACGGCGAGAACCAGCACGATCGCCGAGAGCGATCCTGTGCGTTCGTGCAGGAAGCCGACCAGCGGCGCCGCCGCCGCGCCGCCGACGAAGCCGATGAAGAAGCGCAACGAGTAGATTTTCGCGCGCATGTGCGGCGAGATGTAGCGCGCCGTCATCGTCTCGTTGATCGTGACCTGCCCGAAGATCGTCGCCGCCACCAGACCGGCAAGCGGCAGCGCGAGCCAGCCCTTCGCAAAGGCCAGCGCCGCCATGGCCGGCGCCAATGTGAGCGCCAGCGGCAGGAAGATGCGTTTCAGCGTCGTGTGGTCGATGAGGCGGCCGACCGTGAATTGCGTGAGCGCGCCGCAAAGCGTGACCGTGAAGGCGAGGACGCCGACGACCGGCAGGAGACCGGGCTCCGTGGCGAGCCGCTCCTCCATCAGCTTCGGCAGCAGCACGGTGAAGGCGTTGAAGACGAGGCCGGAGGCTGCCGAGATCGACAGCATGACGATCAGCGCGCGGCGCACGATCGCCTTCGGAATGTCGGGGAAGGGCCTGCCCTGCACGTGGCGCGCGATTTCGACGTGGTTCTGCGTCGCCCACCACAGGCCGAGCGCGATGCAGACGACGCCGGGGACCGCGAAGCCCACGCGCCAGCCGGCCTGCTGCGACAGGAAGGCGGTGACGAGCGGCGCCGAGGCGACGCCGAGATTGCCGAAGACGCCGTTGAGGCCGAGCGCGCGGCCGGGCTTCTCGCCGGCGGCCTCCACCAGCATGGCGGTGCCGATCGGGTGGTAGATGGCCGAGAAGAAGCCGGCGAAGCCGAGGGCGACGACAAGCGCCGCCGGCCCCGGCGCGAGGCTCGCCGCGACCAGCGCCGCGCCGGTGCCGAGGAAGAAAGCCAGCATCATGCGCGGCCGGCCGAAGCGCGACGCCAGCCAGCCCTGCGGCAGGGAGCCTGCGCCGTAGAGGGCGAACATCGCAGTCGCCAGCGCGACGATCGGGCCGTAGTCCGCGCCGAAGGGCGAGTTCGGCGCGGCCATGGCGAGCACGGCCGTCGGCAGGATGAGAAGCGAATAGTGAGTCAGCAGATGCGCAAAGTTGATCAACTGCATCTGCCGCGTCGCTGCGCGCGCCTGAGCGGTATCGGCCTGCATGTCGCCTCCTGCGTCTGTGATAGCAGGAGATGCGGCAGGTTGTCGCGGGCGGGCGGCGCAGGCGGGGCGCGCGTTCCCCGCATGGTCGGACGGGCGCGCACGGCGGCGTCGCGGATCGCCCTGTGTTTTCTGGATTTGGAACGGATTTAAACTTTCGCCGCGCTCTTGTTCGGGGAAGCCGTATTTGGTCAATGTCGCCTGCAAGGCAGGGCGAAGCCGGGCCGCAATGGGCGCGTGACGTCGGGAGACGGGAATGTCGAAGAAGTTTGGTCTGGTTTTCGCCGCGGTCGCGCTTCTTGCAGCGGCGCCCGCCATCGCGGAAGACGGCCCGACCGTGACGTTGACCGTCAAGGATCACAGGTTCGACCAGACGCAGCCGAAGGCCGTCGCCAACAAGCCCTTCACCATCGTCGTGAAGAATCAGGACCAGACGGCGATGGAATTCGAGAGCAAGTCGCTGCGCGTCGAGAAGGTCATTCCCGGCGGCGCCGAGGCGTCCTTCAAGATCCGCGCGCTCGCGCCGGGCAAGTACAAGTTCGAGGACGAGTTCCACGACAAAACCGCCAAGGGCGAGCTTATCGTCGAATAATGGAGTAAGATCGCTTTCATGCTGGGCGCGCTCATCATCGTCTTTCGCGAGGTCATCGAGGCCGGTCTCATCGTCGGCATCGTGATGGCGGCGACGCGCGGCGCGCCGCATGCCGGCCGCTGGGTCGCGCTGGGCATTGCGGGCGGGCTTGGCGGCGCCGCGCTGATGGCCGTCTTCGCCGAGAAGATCGCCAGCGCCATGGCCGGCATCGGCCAGGAGATGTTCAACGCGAGCGTGCTCGCGCTGGCTGTCGTCATGCTCGCCTGGCACAACATCTGGATGGCGCGGCATGGACGCGAACTGGCCGCCGAACTCAGAAACGTCGGGCAGGCCGTCGTCGAAGGCGACAAGTCGATGGCGGCGCTCGCCGTCGTCGTCGGCGTCGCGGTTCTGCGCGAAGGCTCGGAGGTCGTGCTGTTCCTCTACGGGGTCGCCGTTTCGGGCGGCGAGACCGCCGCTTCGCTGATTTCGGGCGGCGCGCTCGGCCTGCTCGCGGGCGTCGTTCTCAGCGTCGTCACCTTCGCCGGCCTCGTGCGCATTCCCGCGCATTACCTGTTCGGCGTCACGACCACGCTGATCACGCTGCTCGCCGCAGGCCTCGCCGCGCAATGCGTCGCCTTCCTACAGCAGGCGGGCGTCGTGACGGCCCTCTCGCAGACGGCGTGGGACACGTCCGGCATTCTCTCGGACACCAGCCTGTTCGGGCGGGTGCTGCATACGCTCATCGGCTATTCCGACCAGCCCTCCGCCATGCAGGTCGCCGTCTACGTCGCGACGCTGATCGTGATCGTGGCCGCGACGCGGCTCGTCGGCTCGTCCGCCCCGCCACCCGGGCGGCGCAGCCCCGCGCCGGCGGAGTAGCCCCGCGCCCGCCTGACCTTGCCGCCGCGCTGCTTTCATGATCCAAGAGCGGTCATGACGAGACGCCTTCGACTGCGACGATAGATCCGCAATTCGCGCCTTGCCGCGCCTTTTCGCGCGCGAACGCCTGCACGCGCATTTCCCTGCGCGTGGCCCTTGCGACCCTGTCTTCGCCGAAGCCGACATGACCGAACTCGCCTTTTCCTTCTCGCCCCAGACCGAAGCCGACCTGCCCGCGATCGAGCGGCTGACCGAACACGCTTTCGGACCCGGCCGCTTCGCCAAGACCGCCTATCGCCTGCGCGAGGGGCTGAAGGGCGACCACTCGCTGTCGTTCGTCGCGCGCGTCGGCACGATCCTCGTCGGCGCCAATCGCATGACGCCGATCCGCATCGGGGAGCAGCCGGCGCTGCTGCTCGGCCCGCTCGTGGTCGAGCCCGCCTTCCGCCAGCACGGGCTCGGCGAGAAGCTCGTCGTCAAGTCGCTCGAGGCCGCGCGCGCAGCGGGCCACAGGCTGGTCATTCTCGTCGGCGATCCCGCCTATTACGGGCGCATGGGATTCGCGCGCGTGCCGGACGGGCGGATGAAAATGCCGGGGCCGGTCGATCCCGACCGGCTGCAATATTGCGAACTGGCGGCAGGCGCGCTCGACGCCGCGACCGGCCTCGTCTGGCGCGCCGACTGAGCGCGCCGAGCAAAAGCGGAAGCCGGTTTTCGCGCAACGCGCGCCCGGCCCTGTGACCGATCAGCCTTGCCGTAGTCGAGCGTTCCCGCTCGAGCGCAGGCTGATCCTGGCGCGCGCGGCGAGCGTCGCGATCGTCTCGACCGTCTTCTCCGGCGCCGCCCAGTGCGGCGAATGGCCGACGCCCGGCAGCATCTCCAGCGTCGCGCCGGCGATCTCCCGCGCACATCCATAGGAGTGACGTTCCGTCAGGACGACCGCGTCGCGGTCGCCCGAGAGGATGGCGACCGGCATGTCGATCGAGGGGATGCGCGGCGCCAGTTTCGCCAGATGGCCGCGCATATCGGCGACGTCGCCCGCATTGGCGCGAAACGCCTCGGGGCGAAGCCCGAGAACCGCGCCGATCGTTTCGGCATAGCCCGGCGGAACGGGCTGCGGCGTGAAAACGCCGGCGAGCGCGCGTTGCAGCGAGGCGAGGCCTGCGGGCACGAGGAGGGCGTGCGCGAAGCACCAGCCAAGGACGGGCCTGGACGCAAGCCGGTAGTACCAGCGCACGCCGCGCGGCCAGGGATGGGTGACGGGGGCGAGCAGCACGATCCCGGCCACGAAATCGGCATGGTCGAGCGCGAAGGCGATAGCCACGGAACCTGCCCAGGAATGGCCGACGACGACGGCGCTTTCGACGCCGGAGGCTTCCAGCGCGGCGCGGATGGCGCGGGCCTGCGCCGCAGGCGAAGAGGCGTCCGCGCGCAATCTCTTGCTGTAGCCGTGGCCCGGCCGGTCGACGGCGAAGACGCGGAAGCCCCGCGCCGCGAGACGGTCGCCGAGCGGCGCCATCATGTCCGCATTGTTGCCGCTCGCGCCGTGGACCAGCACGATGGTTGCAATGGGCGCCCCCGAAGGATCGCGGCGCGTCAGATGCAGGCGGCCGAAGGCCGTGTCGGCGAATGCGCCGCGGGGCGGAAAGATGCGTTCGAAGGTCCGCGATTTCAGATGCGACCACAGGAGCAGCGCCGCCGAAAGGGCGGCGAGGCCCGCGAAAATCCAGAAGATCAAATATCCCGCCCTTCGACGTCGATCTGGAGCTTTTCGACCGACTTCCTGATGTCGGGCTGCTGCGGATAGAGATCGAGCGCGCGGCGGTAGGCGTCCAGCGCGCGCTTGTCCAGGCCGGACTTGTGCAGGATGGCGCCGAGGCCGGCGAGCGCCACGAAATGGCGCGGCTCGATCTTCAGCGCATGCTCGAGGTCGGACATGGCGCCGTCGATATTGTCGGCCTGGAAACGCGCCATGGCGCGCTTGTTCCAGCCTTCGGCCCATTCGGGCTCCAGCGAGACGATGGAGTCGAGCAGGGATTCTGCGGTCTTGTAGTCGTCGCCGGCCATGGCCGCGACAGCGCGGGTCATCAGGAGGTCGGCCGTGTCGGAACCCGAACGCAGCCAGACGCGCTCGATGGCGGTGGCGACGCCCTTGGCGTCCTCTGCGTCCTCCGCCGCCTTCAGGCGCGTGTACAGCGCGTCGAGCACCTTGCCGCGCTGCTCCTCCTGCGTCGGAACGGAATGCGGCGCGATGCGCTCGGCCTGCTTCCTGCCGTCGCGCTTCTCGTCACGGTCCGCGGCGGAAGGGCCGCCGCGCTCCGGCCGCAGAGGGACGCCCTGGCCCAGGGGACGCCCGGGGCGCATGGAAGGAGGCGCCGGCTGGTCGTCGACGCCCGGTCCGTTCGGCGTGAAAGCGCGCGCGCCCGGCGGCAGGGGGAGCGGCGGCAGGCCGGGGATGTTGAGCGTGCCGCCGCCGCGGCGTCCAGGCGGCGCAGGGTCGACCTGCGCCCGGGCTGGCGGGGCGGCGAGGCCGAAGGCCAGCAAAGCCAGGCTGAGAGCCGAAAGCGCGGCGCGGGCGGGCGAACGGATCATGCCCAAGAAGCTAGGGTGCGACGGCCTTCCCGTCAAAGCCGTTCAGGCGTTCGACGCCAAAACAAAAAGCCCCGGCTGGCCGGGGCTCTTGCAGGTCCGCCTTTTGGGATCGGGTCGGGATCAGCCCTGACGCGCCTTGTAGCGCTTCTGGGTCTTGTTGATGATGTAGACGCGGCCCTTGCGGCGCACGATCTGGTTGTCGCGGTGGCGCGACCGCAGGGACTTGAGGGAATTGCGGACTTTCATTGGTCTGCTCTTTGAAGCTGTCTGTTCTGGGAATCTGGGTCGAAAGCCGGGACAGGCCCGCCTCGGTTGCGCGGGTCTATGCCCCATTTCGGCGGCAGGATCAAGTGCGGCGCGGGATTTACCCCGTACGGCTGGACCGGAGGCCACAATTTGTCGCGGCGGCGGCGTCGGATTTCGCGCGCGCCGAAGCCGCGGAGGGTCTATAGAGGCTGCCCATGACGACAGAGGCCCCCGAGACCGGCGACAAGCCGCGCGACCGTTCGCTTGCCGCGCTGAAGCCGCTGCTGCCCTATGCGCTGCGCAACAAGGGCCGCATCGGCCTCGCCCTGCTGGCGCTGACCGCGGCCTCGGCCGCGACGCTCACCTTCCCCATCGCCGCGCGGCGGATGATCGATTCCGGCTTCACCGCCGCCAACGCCGACACGATCGACAGTTATTTCCTGGCCATGCTCGCCGTCGTCGGCGTGCTCGCGCTGGCGTCGGGCACGCGCTACTATCTGGTGATGACGCTGGGCGAGCGCGTCGTGGCCGACCTGCGCGACGACGTGTTCGCGCATCTGGCGCGGCTCGACGCCTCCTTCTACGACAGCGCGCGCGTCGGCGAGCTCGTGTCGCGCCTCACGGCCGACACGACGCAACTGAAGACGGCCTTCGGCGCCTCGGCCTCCATCGTGCTGCGCAATCTCTTCATGTTCGCCGGCGCCATCGCGCTGATGGTGTGGACCAACGCGAAACTCTCCGGCCTCGTGCTGCTGGCCATTCCGGTCATTGTCTTCCCGCTGATCGCCTCGGGCCGCATGGTGCGCCGGCGCTCGCGCCGCGCGCAGGACACGCTGGCCGACGCCTCGGCCTTCGCCGCCGAGAACCTGAGCGCCGTGCGCACGATGCAGGCCTTCGGCGCGGAAAAGGCGACGACGGCGCGCTTCGGCGCGGCGGTGGAAGAGGCCTTCGACGCCGCCCGCGCCGCCAGCGCCTCGCGCGCAGGATTGACCGGCGTCGCGATCTTTCTGGCCTTCGCCAGCGTGATCGCCGTGCTCTGGCTCGGCGCGCGCGATGTGGTGGCCGGCGCGATTTCCGGCGGCGAGCTGTCGCAATTCGTGCTCTACGCCGTGCTCGGCGCGAGCTCGCTCGGCGAGTTGAGCCAGGTGTGGAGCGAGGTCACGGCGGCGGCGGGCGCGGCCGGGCGCATCGCCGACCTGCTCGCCGTCGCGCCGAAGATCGTCGCCCCCGCGCAGCCCGCGCAATTGCCGAAGCCGACGCGCGGCGAGATCGCGTTCGACCGTGTGACCTTCTCCTATCCCTCCGCGCCGGTCGCGGGCGTCGTCGACGATCTCACCTTCAAGGTCGCGGCGGGCGAGCGCGTCGCCATCGTCGGCGCGTCGGGCGCCGGCAAGTCGACGCTGTTCCAGTTGATGATGCGCTTCTACGATCCGCAGGCCGGCCGCGTGACGATCGACGGCGTCGACATCAGGACGGTCGATCCGGCGGCGCTGCGCGCGCGCATCGCGCTGGTGGCGCAGGAGCCGACGATCTTCGCGGCCACGGTTGCGGAGAACATCGCCTACGGCCGTCCCGGCGCCTCGCGCGCGGAAATCGTGGCGGCGGCGCAGCGCGCGGCGGCGGACGGATTCATCGGCGAGCTCGACAAGGGCTACGACAGCATGATCGGCGAGCGCGGCGTGACGCTGTCGGGCGGGCAGCGCCAGCGCCTCGCCATCGCGCGCGCGATCCTGAAGGACGCGCCGATCCTGCTGCTCGACGAAGCGACCTCCGCGCTCGACGCCGAGAACGAGGCGGCGGTGCAGAAGGCGCTGCACGACGTAATGGAAAACCGCACGACGCTGGTCATCGCGCATCGCCTCGCCACCGTGCTGGAGGCCGACCGCATCCTGGTGATGGAGGCCGGGCGCGTGGTGGAGGAAGGCACGCACGCCTCGCTCGTCGCGCGCAACGGACTTTACGCGCGCCTCGCGCGATTGCAGTTCGAGACCGGGGCGGCGGCGCTGAGCGAGGCCAAGGCGGCGGAATAGGGCGTCAAGTCTGTTGACGCGGCAGCGGGTTCACACACCCCGTCATGCCCGCGACAAGCCCGGCCATGACGGCTGCTACCCCTCCCGCCGCCACTCCAGCACGGCGGTCTCGCGCCCCGACAGCTTGTTCACGCCGGCGCCGACGCGCGTGAAGCCCTCGCGCTTGTAGAAGCGCAGCGCGCGAAAATTGTCGGCGTTGACGTCGAGCCTGATCTTGCCCGGCGCGGCGCGCTTGGCGGCGTTCAGAAGCTCGCGGCCGACGCCGGCGCCGAAGGAATTGGGTTTGACCGCGATCTGGTCGAGCCAGCCGGTCTTCGGATCGATCAGCACGAAGCCGACGAGCTTTCGCTCGCCTGGTTTGCCCAGTTCCTCGAAGATGCAGATGAGCGACGCGCCCCTGGCCTCGAGTTCGCCGAGATGGCTGACGAACCATTCGCGGCGCGCATCGAAATCGATGGTCGGGAAAGTCGCGCGCCAGGACGCAACCCAGAGATCGACGAGCGCGCTGCGCTCCTCTTCGCGAATGAGGCCTATCGTTCGACGTCCGGGCATCACCTGTCGGTCAGCTTGAGTTCGATGCGGCGGTTGCGTCGCAACGCATCGTCGTTGTCGCCCTGTTCGAGCGGCTGGAATTCGCCGAAGCCCGCCGCCACGAGATGGGAGGGCTGCACGCCTTTCGCGACCAGATATTGCACGACGGCGATGGCGCGCGCCGAGGACAATTCCCAGTTCGACGGGAATTGCGCCGACTGGATCGGACGCTTGTCGGTATGGCCGTCGACGCGCAGCGTCCACGGGATCGACGGCGGGATCTCGCGCTCGAGATCGGTCACGGCGGCGGCGAGCTGGTCGAGCTGCGCCTTGCCGGCCGCGTTGATTTCGGCCGCGCCCGTGTCGAACAGCACTTCCGACTGGAAGACGAAGCGGTCGCCGACGATGCGCACGCCAGGACGATTGCCGAGGATTTCGCGCAACCTGCCGAAGAAGTCCGAGCGGTAACGCGCCAGCTCCTGCGCCTTCTGCGCCAGCGCGAGATTGAGGCGCTGGCCTAGGTCGGCGATCTGCGCCTGCGAATCCTTGTTTTTCGCCTCGTTGGCCTGCAGCGCCTCCTCGATGGCGGCGAGCTGGCGGCGCAATGCGGCGATCTGCTGGTTGAGGAGATCGACCTGCGCCTGCGCCCTGGCGGACAATTCCTGCTCGGCCGTCAGCTTTTGCGCGAGCGTGTCGGCGCGGCCGCCCGCGCCCGACGCCGCGCCTTCGGCGGCGCCGAGCCTCGCGACAAGATCGGCATTGTCCTTCTTCGTCGTGTCGAGCGTGGCGGCGAGGGTGGCGAGCGAGGATTGCGCTTCCTCCTTGCCCGACTTTTCGAGCGCGAGAAGCGCGGTGAGCTGCTCGATCTGCCTGTTGAGCCTCTGAAGGGCCGCATCCTTGCCGGTGACGTCGCGCGAGAGAAAGAATTGCGCGGTCATGAACACGGTGATGAGAAAGACGAAGGAGAGCAGCATGGTCGACAGGGCGTCGA
>WBZM01000693.1_pt1 | contig 42364 bp, 36 predicted proteins | sample 5204271 | NCBI WGS metagenome assembly WBZM01 (sample SAMN12344346, study PRJNA552823) | activated sludge metagenome | biome: Activated sludge suspended growth; feature: Nitrification reactor; material: Wastewater; isolation source: activated sludge from nitrification reactor of wastewater... | reverse complement strand
AGATGGTTCGTCTGAACGTCCTTCTGTTGCTCGTCATGGTGCTATGCAGTCTTGGCGTGGTCACTGCGCAGCACAAGGCGCGCAGGATCTTCATGGCGCTCGAAGCCGAGCAGGAACACGCGCGGCAGCTCGAGGTCGAGCATGGACAATTGCAGCTGGAACTCTCGACCTGGGGCGCCGCGCCGCGGATCGAGAAAATCGCGCGCGACAAGCTCAGGATGAGCACGCCCGAGTCGTCCCGGGTGATCGCTGCCGCGCCCGCCGGAGGATCCTCCAGATGATGCGTTTCAAGGGGAAGGTGGCGCACAAGTTCGCCGAGAATCCGTTGTTGCAGATGCGTCTGCCGACTTGGCGCTCGCGCCTCATCGGTCTGCTGATCATCGGCTCATTCGTCGTCCTGATCGGCCGCGCGTTCTATCTGCAGGTGCTCAACAACGACTTCCTGCAGGAGAAGGGCGAGTCCCGCTATCGGCGAGACATCGAGATCAGTGCCTCGCGCGGACGCATTGCCGACCGCCATGGCGACGTGCTGGCGATATCGACGCCGATGAAGTCGATCTGGGCCGTGCCGCAGGTCGCGCGACTGACGCCGGAACAGATCGTCGAGCTGGCGTCGGTGCTCGAGATGAACCCGCGGCAATTGGCGCAGAAGCTCGACACCGAAAAGACCTTCGTCTTTCTGCGGCGGCAGATCCCGCCCGCCGTGGCCGAGCGTGTGGCGGCGCTGAAGCTGCCCGGCATCGGCCAGGACAAGGAGTACCGCCGCTTCTACCCGACCGGCGAGATGACCGCGCACATGGTCGGCTTCACCGGCGTGGACGACCGCGGGCTGGAGGGCGTCGAACTGGCGTTCCACGGCCAGTTGCTCGGCCAGCCGGGAAGCCGCAGCGTCATCAAGGATCGTCGTGGCCAGATCATTGAGGACGTTGGGTCGATCAAGCCACCGCAGGACGGCAAGGAAATCCGCTTGGCACTCGACTCGAAGATCCAGTACCTGGCGTACAGCCACCTCAAGCAGGCGATCAGCGACCAGAATGCCAAGGCAGGTGGGGTGGTGGTGATCGACGCGCGTACCGGCGAGATCGTCGCCCTAGCCAACTGGCCGACCTACAACCCGAACAATCGCGAGTCGCTGTCCGGTGCGCAGCTGCGCAACCGTGCGCTGACCGACACCTTCGAACCCGGCTCGACGCTCAAGCCCTTCACGATTGCCCTTGGTCTCGAAACGGGCAAGGTTCGCTCGGAGACCATCATCAACTGTGCACCAGGTCGCCTGACGATTGGCAACGCGACGATTGCGGACGCCCATCCGCATGGTGCGCTGAGCGTTGCCCAGGTGATCCAGAAGTCGTCGAACGTCGGTGCCGCCAAGATCGCGGCGATGCTGCCTTCGCAGACGATGTGGCAGATGTTCGACGACGTCGGATTCGGCCAGGTGCCCCACCTTGGATTTCCGGGCGAAGTCACCGGCCGTGTTCGCCCGTGGAAGAGCTGGCGGCCGATCGAGCAGGCCACCATGTCGTATGGGCACGGAATTTCGGTCTCGCTGATCCAACTGGCGCGGGCCTACTCGGTCTTTGCCCGGGATGGCGACCTCGTCCCGCTTTCGCTGACCCGGGTCGATGCGCCGGTGACCAGCGGCGCGACGGTGTTCAGCGCCAAGACGGCGCGTGAGGTCCGCATGATGCTCGAGATGGCGGTGCAGCCGGGTGGCACCGCACCGAAGGCACAGATTCCGGGCTATCGCGTCGCCGGCAAGACCGGCACGGCGCACAAGCTGCTGGGCGGACGCTATGCCAACAAATATGTCTCGTCCTTCGTCGGCTTTGCGCCGGTGTCCGATCCACGCCTGATCGTCGCCGTTATGATCGACGAGCCGAGTGCCGGCAAGCACTATGGTGGCGAGGTCGCGGCACCGGTCTTCGCGTCGGTCATGGGTAGCTCGCTGCGCACGCTGGGGATATCACCCGACGCGCCTCTGATCGTCGCCGAGACGCCCAAGCCGCCACTGCCAAAGGCTCGCCTGTGATGGCTTTGGCGCCAAACCAAGCCAGCGAACCGGTCGCCGCGATCCTGCAGCGGCTGTCGCTGCTTGGCGTCGTCCCACAGGGCGCAACGGACGACAGCCGGCAGGTGAGGCCGGGCGACCTGTTTTTCGCCTGTGCCGGCGGTTCGGTCGACGGCCGCCAGTTCATCGCCGACGCGATAGCCCGTGGTGCCGAGGCTGTCCTCTGGGAAACAGGTGACGACCGCGCGGACGCCTTCCCATGGAGTGACGACTGGCGGGTCCCCGGTGTGCCGGTCAGCGGGTTGCGCGGGCTGCGCGGCCCTCTGGCGCATGCCGTCCATGGTCGCCCGAGCGAGCGCCTGTCACTCATCGCAGTCACCGGAACCAACGGCAAGACCAGCGTCACACAGTGGATCGGCGCCACTCATCCGCGTTCCTGCGCGATCATCGGGACGCTCGGTGCCGGCCTGCCCGGGCGGCTGGCAGACACCGGCTTCACGACGCCCGAGGCGACGACCCTGGCGCGCTGTCTCGCTGGCTATGCGGCCGACGACGTGCAGGCATGCGCGCTCGAGGCGAGTTCGATCGGCATGGCAGAAGGCCGGCTGGACGGCGCCCGGGTGGACGTGGCGGTGTTCACCAACTTCACCCGTGATCACCTCGACTATCACGGCAGCATGGCGGCCTATGCAGCAGCCAAGGCGAAGTTGTTCACCTGGCCACGTCTGCGACTGGCGGTGTGCAATGTCGACGACCCCTTCGGGCGGGAGTTGGCCAGCCTGACCACCGCCAGCAAGGTGGTTGCCTATACGCAGGAGGGTGGCTGCAGCGACCGCCAGGGGACGATCAGTGCCGAGGACGTCGAGGAAACGATCGCCGGCCTGCGTTTCCGGCTGTGTGCGCCGGGCGGTCGGGCCTTGGTCGAGACGGCGCTGCTCGGTCGCTACAACGTTGCCAATCTCCTGGCCGTGGCTGCGGTCCTGCTCGACGCCGGGCTGACGCCGCGCGAGGTTGCGGCGCGCTTCGCCTGCGTGCAACCACCTCCCGGGCGCCTCGAGAAGGTGGGCGGCGACGCACAACCGCTGGTCGTGGTCGACTATGCGCATACGCCGGATGCCCTCGAGAACGCGTTGCGCGCGCTGCGGCCGGTCGCCACGGCACGCGGTGCCGGCCTGACGGCCGTCTTCGGCTGCGGTGGCGACCGCGATTCCGGCAAGCGACCGCTGATGGGCGAGGTCGCCCAGCGCTGTGCCGATCGCGTCGTCTTGACGAGCGACAATCCCCGCAGCGAGGACCCGCAGGCGATCATCGCACAGATCAGCGTTGCCGCTCCGGCCGCCGAGGTCATTGCCGACCGTGGCGAAGCGATTCGGCGCACGATTCTCTCGGCACATGCTGCGGAAGTGGTGTTGATCGCCGGCAAGGGCCACGAGCCGTACCAGGAGATCGGCGGCGTGCGACGGCCGTTCTCCGACGTCGCGCAGGCGCGCACTGCGCTGCTTGCCCGCCAGGAGTTGCATCGATGAGCGAGATGATGGACCTGCTGGCGGCGGCACGGGCGACGGCGGGTGCCCTCGTCGGCGACAACTGCAGCTTCAGCGGCGTGTCGACCGACAGCCGGACCATCGCCGCCGGTGAACTCTTCATCGCCCTGCGTGGGGACCATTTCGATGGTCACCACTACCTTCCCGCGGCCCGGGAGCGGGGCGCCGCCGCAGCCGTCGTCGCCGCTGACGCCGCCGAGCAGCTGCGGTCGAGCGGGTTGCCGCTGGTCGTGGTGGCCGAGACCAGGCTCTCACTGGGCGCGCTGGCGGCAGACTGGCGCAGTCGCTTCACTTTGCCGCTGATCGCCGTCACTGGCAGCAACGGCAAGACGACGACCAAGGAGATGATCGCCAGCATCCTGCGGGCGGCCTACGGTGATACCGTGCTCTCCACCCAGGGGAACTACAACAACGACATCGGCCTGCCGTTGACCCTGCTGCGCCTGCATGCCGGCCATCGTGCGGCGATCGTCGAGATGGGAATGAATCACCCGGGCGAGATCGCCTACCTTGCGGGGATCGCCCGGCCTGGCATCGCCGTCGTGACCAACGCGCAGCGCGCGCATCTCGCCGGCATGGGCTCGGTGGAAGCGATCGCCCGCGAGAAGGGCACCATCTACTCCGGCTTGGACGAGAACGGTGTCGCCGTGTTCTGCGCCGACGATCCATGGGCCGATCTCTGGCGGCAGCAGAGCCAGGGCCTGCGTCGGACGACCTTTGGCTTCGAGCACGCCGCCGACGTCAGCGGCAGGGTGGCGTTGCATGGGCTCGAGAATCGCCTGCTGCTCGCCTGCGGCAGCGACGAGACCGGGGTCACGCTGTCGTTGCCCGGCCGGCACAACGCGCGCAACGCCCTCGCCGCCGCCGCTGCCGCGCTGGCTGCCGGCATCCCGCTGGCCACCGTGCAGGCCGGCCTGAGCCGCTTCCGCGGCCTCAAGGGCCGCTTGCAGCTGCGGCAGGCCATGCGCGGCGCGCAGCTCCTCGACGACACCTACAACGCCAACCCCGACTCGGTACGCGCCGGCATCGATGTGCTTGCCGCGACCGTCGGCCGCAAGATCCTGGTGCTCGGCGACATGGGCGAGATCGGCGAGATGAGTGGCCAGTTTCACGACGAGATCGGCGGCTATGCGAAGAGTCAGGGCATCGACCGACTACTGGCGCTCGGCGAGGCGAGCGCCCTCGCCGCGCACAACTTCGGTACCGGCGGCGAGCACTTCATCCACCTCGCGGAGCTCGTCGATGCGCTGGCTGGCGAACTCGGGCCGGATACGACCGTGCTCGTCAAGGGTTCGCGCTTCATGCGCATGGAGCGAGTGGTCGAGGCGATCTGTGCGCCAGCCGGGGAGGGCGTCTGATGCTGCTCTGGCTGTCGCAGTGGCTGGCCCAGGACGTGCGGGCCTTCAACGTCTTCGGCTACATCACGCTGCGGACGGTGCTGGCGGCAATGACCGCACTGATCATCTCCTTCATTGCCGGTCCGCGACTGATCCGCTGGCTGGCGGCAAAGAAGATCGGTCAGGCGGTACGCAACGACGGTCCGCAGACGCACCTCCTGAAGTCTGGAACGCCAACCATGGGTGGCGCCCTGATCCTGATCGCGATCCTCATCACGACGCTGCTTTGGGGCGACCTCAGCAACCGTTACGTCTGGGTCGTGCTGCTCGTCACCATCGGTTTCGGCAGCATCGGCTGGTATGACGACTGGCAGAAGGTGGTGCACCGCAATCCACGCGGGCTGGCGGCGCGCTGGAAATACTTCTGGCAGTCGGCGCTCGGCCTCATGGTCGCGCTCTACCTTGCGCTGACCGCCAGTGGACCGGCGCAGCTCGAGCTCATCGTCCCCTTCTTCAAGACAGTCGCCTATCCGCTCGGGCTGTTCGGTTTCGTCGTTCTCAGCTATCTCGTCGTCGTCGGCACCAGCAACGCCGTCAACCTGACGGATGGTCTCGACGGTCTGGCGATCATGCCGACGGTGATGATCGCCGCCGCGCTGGCGATCTTTGCCTACGTTGCCGGCAACGCAGTCTATGCCAAGTACCTGCTCCTGCCGTACATCCCGGGCGCCGGTGAGCTGGCGATCCTGCTCGGCGCGATGGCCGGGGCCGGACTCGGTTTCCTCTGGTTCAACGCCTACCCGGCCGAGGTCTTCATGGGTGATGTCGGTGCGCTGGCGCTCGGCGCCGCGCTCGGGACGGTCGCCATCATCGTGCGCCAGGAGATCGTCCTGGCGATCATGGGTGGCGTCTTCGTTGCCGAAACCCTTTCCGTGGCGGCGCAGGTGCTGTTCTACAAGATGACCGGTGGCCGCCGCATCTTCCGCATGGCACCGCTGCATCATCACTTCGAGCTGGGCGGCTGGAAGGAGACGCAGGTCGTCGTTCGCTTCTGGATCATCACCATCATGCTGGTGCTGGCCGGTCTGTCCACCCTGAAACTCCGGTGAGGTCCCGCTGAACATGGAACTGCAGGGGAAATCGACACTCGTGGTCGGCCTTGGCGAAAGCGGCCTGGCGATGGTCAGGTGGCTGGTGCGTCAGGGCGTGCGGCTACGGGTGGCGGATACCCGTCAGCGACCGCCCCAGGTGGACCTGCTGCACACGATCGCGCCCGACGCACCGCTGTTCGCCGGTCCGCTGCAGCGCGAAGCGCTGGCCGGTGTCGACCTGATCGCCCTGTCACCTGGCGTCCCGGTCGCCGAGCCGCTGATCGGCGAAGCGATGGCGCACGGTGTGCCGGTGGTCTCGGAGATCGAGCTCTTTGCCTGCGCGCTACGGCAGTTGAGCCCTGCGGCACGGCTGATCGCGATCACCGGCAGCAACGGCAAGACCACCACCACCGCGCTCACCGGTGCCCTCTGCCGAGCTGCCGGGCGCGCCACGGCTGTCGCCGGCAACATCGGCCCCGCGGCGTTGACGGCGCTGCTCGCGGCCGTCGAGGGTGAACGCATGCCGGACACCTGGGTTCTCGAGCTGTCGAGTTTCCAGCTCGAGACCACGTACAGCCTCGACGCCGACGCCGCCACCGTCCTCAACCTCAGCGAGGACCACCTCGATCGTTACAGCGGCATGGCGAGCTACGCTGCGAGCAAGGCGCGCATCTTTCAGGGGCAGGGTGCGGTGGTGCTCAATCGTGACGATCCATTGAGCCTGGCAGCCGCGCCGCCGGGCCGGGCGACGGTCACTTTCGGCTTCGGCCCGCCACCCCGGCCTGCAGACTATGGCCTCGAGGGGGGGTGGATCGTGCGCGGCAGTGAAAGGCTGATCGCCACCGTCGACCTGCGGCTGGCCGGCCGGCACAACGTCGCCAACGCGATGGCGGCTCTGGCCCTGTGCGAGGCGATCGGCATCGATCCGCGTCTGCCGCTGCCCGCGCTCGCCGCCTTCCGCGGCCTCGCCCATCGTCTTGAGTGGGTCGCCGAGATCAAGGGCGTCGCCTACTACGACGACTCCAAGGGGACCAACGTCGGTGCGACCCTGGCGGCCGTCGCCGGGCTCGGTCGCCCGGTGGTGATCATTCTCGGCGGCGACGGCAAGGGGCAGGATTTCAGCCCGCTGCGCGAAGCCATCGCCCGCCATGCACGCGCCGTGGCGCTGATTGGTCGTGATGCCGGGGCCATCGCCGCGGTCCTGCATGGATGCCCGCTGCCGCTGCGTCACTGCGCCGACATGAGCGAGGCCGTGCTCTGGTGCGCCGGCCAGGCGAACCCCGGCGATGCCGTGCTGCTGTCGCCGGCCTGCGCCAGTATGGACATGTACCGCGATTATGCCCACCGGGCGAGCGTCTTCGTAGACGCCGTGCGCAGCATCGAAAGGGAGGCTGCCTGATGTTGCGTACCCTGGATCGACCGCGTCGTCTGCCATCGGAGATCGATCTGGCGCTTCTCTGGAGCACGCTGGTCCTGCTCGTGATCGGCATGGTCATGGTCTACTCGGCGTCGATGGCGACCGCCGAGGCGGCCCGCCAGACCGGCAACCAGTCCAGCTACTTCCTGATCCGCCACGGCGTCTTCCTGATCCTCGCACTGGTCGCCGGCGGCATGGCTTTCCAGGTGCCGATGGCGACCTGGCAGCGTTGGTCGCCGTGGCTCTTCGTCATCGGTTTCGTGATGCTGGCGCTGGTGCTGGTTCCCGGCATCGGTCGCGAAGTCAACGGTGCGCGCCGCTGGCTGTCACTCGGGCTGGTCAACCTGCAACCTTCCGAGCTGATGAAGCTGTTCGCGGTGCTCTATGCCGCCGACTACACGGCGCGCAAGATGCCCTACATGCACGACCTGAAGAAGGCCTTTCTGCCGCTGGCGAGCGCCATGGTCGCGGTCGGCGTGCTGCTGCTGAAGGAGCCGGATTTCGGCGCCTTCGTCGTCATCATCTCGATCGCCATGGCGATCCTCTTCCTCGGCGGCATGCGGGCGCGTCTCTTCGTCATCCTGATCGTCGTCCTCGCGGTTGCCTTTGCTGCCCTGATCATCGTCTCTCCCTATCGCCGCGACCGCATCTTTGGCTTCATGGACCCGTGGGCCGATGCCTTCGGTCGCGGTTACCAGCTGTCGCACGCGCTGATCGCCTTTGGTCGTGGCGAACTCTTCGGCGTCGGGCTCGGTGCGAGCGTCGAAAAGCTCTTCTACCTGCCCGAGGCACATACCGACTTCCTGCTTGCGGTGATCGCCGAGGAGCTTGGTTTCGTCGGCGTACTGGTCGTCATCCTGCTCTTCAGTCTGTTGATCCAGCGCGCCTTCGCCATTGGCCGGCAGGCGGTGGCGCTCGAGCGCTACTACTCGGCGTTGGTGGCGCAAGGAGTCGGCGTCTGGCTCGGTGTGCAGGCCTTCATCAACATGGGCGTCAACATGGGTGTGCTGCCGACCAAGGGTCTCACCCTGCCGCTGATGAGTTTCGGTGGCTCGGGCATCCTGGCCAATTGCGTGGCACTCGCCGTCCTCCTGCGGATCGATTGGGAGAATCGTCAGCTGATGCGTGGGGCGAAGCTGTGAGGACCCTGCTGGTCATGGCTGGCGGCACCGGTGGCCATGTCTTCCCCGGTCTGGCGGTGGCCGACCTGCTGCGCCAGCGCGACTGGCGTGTCGTCTGGATGGGCTCTCCGGACGGCATGGAAGCCAGGCTGGTGCCGGCGCGCGGCTACGAGATGGCCTGGGTCCGCTTCGCGGCGTTGCGCGGCAAGGGCCTGTTGCGCAAACTGCTGCTGCCCTTCCATCTGCTCGCCGCCTGCTGCCAGGCGCGGCGCGAGATCCGCCGCCTGCAACCGGACGTTGTCCTCGGTCTCGGTGGCTACGTCAGTTTCCCCGGCGGCCTGATGGCGGCGTTGTTCGGCTGGCCGCTGATCATTCATGAGCAGAACTCGATCGCCGGCCTGGCCAACCGGGTCCTTGCCCGCTGGGCGCAGCGGGTTGCCTGTGGCTTTCCGGAAGCGTTGCCGCGTGGTGTCTGGGTTGGCAACCCCCTGCGTCCGGAAGTGAGTTCCTTGCCCGTGCCGGCGGAGCGTCTCGCCGGGCGGGCCGAGGCGCTGCGCTGGCTGGTGCTCGGCGGCAGCCAAGGGGCAGCGGCGCTCAATGACGTCGTGCCGCGCGGGCTTGCCATGCTCGCTGCCGGCCAGCGACCGCAGGTGGTCCATCAGGCCGGCGAGCGGCATCTCGAGAAGCTGCGCCAGAACTACGAGGCCGCTGGCGTGCAGGCGCAGTGTGTGGCCTTCATCGAAGACATGGCGGCTGCGTACGAATGGGCCGACCTGGTGATCTGCCGCGCCGGAGCGCTCACCGTCGCCGAGCTCGCGGCGGTTGGTGTTGCCAGCGTCCTGGTACCGTTTCCGCATGCCGTGGACGATCACCAGACACGCAACGCCCGCTTCCTTTCGGCAGCCGGTGCCGCCCTTCTGCTGCCGCAGGGTGACCTGAGCCCCGCGGCGATCGCCGAGCTGCAGGAGTTGACGCGGGCGCAGCTGCAGTCGATGGCCGAAAAGGCGCGTGCACTGGCCAAGCCGGGAGCGACCGCCGCCCTGGCGAAAATGTGTGAGGAGCTTGTCGAGTGAAGCACAAGGTCAAGAGCATTCATTTCGTCGGTATCGGTGGTGCCGGCATGAGCGGCATCGCGGAGGTCCTGGCCAATCTTGGCTTCACGGTCAGCGGTTCCGATCTTGCCGAAAGCTCGACGACCCGTCGCCTGGCCGAGCTCGGAATCCGCACGGTCATTGGTCACGCCGCCGAAAACGTCAGCATGGCCGACGCGGTGGTGATTTCATCGGCGGTCCGCTTCGACAATCCGGAGGTCATCGCTGCGCGGGCACGCAAGGTGCCGGTCGTGCCGCGGGCACAGATGCTCGCCGAGCTGATGCGCCTGAAGCAGGGAATTGCCGTCGCCGGCACCCACGGCAAGACCACGACGACCAGTCTGGTGGCTTCGATCCTCGCCGCCGGTGGCATGGATCCGACCTTCGTCATCGGCGGTCGGCTGAACGCGGCCGGCGCCAATGCTCGCCTCGGGTCCGGTGACTTCCTCGTCGCCGAAGCCGACGAGTCCGACGCCTCCTTCCTCCTGCTGTCGCCGGTCCTGTCGATCGTCACCAACATCGACGGTGACCACATGGAAACCTATGGCCACGACTTCAGCCGGCTGAAGCAGGCCTTCGTCGACTTCATCCAGCGTCTGCCGTTCTACGGCGTGGCGGTGCTCTGCGCCGACGACACGAACGTGCGCGAGATCATGCCGCTGGTCAGCAAGCAGATCGTCACCTATGGTCTCGATCCGGCGGCCAACGTCCATGCCGAAAACGTTGTCGCGGTCGCTGGCCAGATGCATTTCGACTGTGTGCGCGTCAATGGCAGCGTCAGCCGCTTCCCGATCAGGCTCAATCTGCCCGGTCACCACAACGTCCTCAACGCGCTGGCCGCGATCGCCGTCGCCAGCGAACTCGGCGTCGACGATGCCGCGATCGCAAGGGCGTTGGCCGAATTCCGCGGCGTCGGCCGTCGTTTCCAGCGCTACGGTGAGCTGTCGCTGCCGCACGGCGGCTCGGTCACGTTGATCGACGATTATGGCCATCACCCGGCCGAGATGCGGGCGACCCTTGCCGCCGCCCGCGGTGCCTTTCCCGGGCGTCGCCTGCTGCTCGCTTTCCAGCCACACCGCTACACGCGCACACGCGACTGCTTCGATGATTTCGTCAAGGTGCTCAGCGGGGTCGACGCGCTGGTACTCGGCGAAGTCTACGCTGCCGGCGAGCAGCCGATCGTTGCTGCCGATGGCCGCGCGCTTGCCCGCGCGCTGCGTGTCGTCGGCAAGGTCGAGCCGGTTTTCGTCGAGAACATTGCCGATCTGCCGCAGGCGATCCGCGATGCCGCACGCGATGGTGACGTGGTGATGACGATGGGCGCCGGATCGATCGGCACGATCCCCGGCAAGCTGCTGGCCGCTTAGGGAGAGCGCGATGAGCCGCACGGAATTCGGCAAGGTTGCAGTGCTCTTTGGTGGCCGCTCGGCCGAGCGGGACGTTTCGCTGAACAGCGGTGCGCGGGTTCTCGCAGCCCTGCTGCGTCAGGGAGTCGACGCCCAGGCGTTCGACCCGGCGACACGTCGTCTCGACGAGCTTGCCGCCTTCGACCGTGCCTTCATCGCCCTGCATGGCAGGCATGGCGAAGACGGAACCATCCAGGGCGCGCTCGAACTGATGGGCGTCCCTTACACCGGCAGTGGCGTGATGGCTTCGGCGCTGGGTATGGACAAATGGCGCAGCAAGCTGCTGTGGCAGGCGGCAGGCCTGCCCATTCCGGAGTATCTGGTTCTCGAAGCAGGTGGAGACTTCGCGCGCGTCGCGGCGGAGCTGGGCCTGCCCCTGTTCGTCAAGCCGGCTTGCGAAGGCTCTTCGATCGGCATCAGCAAGGTCACGCGCAGCAGCGAACTGGCCGCCGCGCACGCGGCAGCTGCTCGCCACGATCCGCTGGTGCTCGCCGAACGGGCCATCCTCGGCGGCGAGTACACGGCGGCGATCCTCGGTGACCAGGCGTTGCCCATCATCAAGATCGAGCCCGGTACCGATTTCTACGACTACGAGGCCAAGTACCTGCGTGATGACACGGTCTATCGCTGTCCCTGCGGCTTGCCCGAGGAGCGCGAGCACGAGTTGCGGGCACTGGCCCTGGAGGCCTTTCGCGTTCTCGGCGGTCGCGGTTGGGGGCGGGTGGACTTCCTGATGGACGAAGCCTGCGGTGGTCGGGCCTACCTGCTCGAAGTGAACACCTCGCCGGGAATGACCGACCACTCGCTGGTGCCGATGGCGGCTCGCGCCGCCGGCATCGGTTACGACGAGCTGGTGGTCCGCGTCCTGGCGCTGGCCACCCTGGGATGAACGATGTGGCACAAACCACACCTGCTGAAGGCAATCGCCGACCTGCTCCTTCTCGCCGCTGGCGCAGCCTTCGTGGCGGCTGCGCTCGTCTGGGGCTCGGCACGCCTGCGCCTGTTCCCGCTCGGCGAAGTGCAGGTGCTGGGCGAGCTACGGGTCGTGCAGCGACACGAGCTGGAGGAAGCTTTGGCCAGCTTGTTGGGTGGCAACTTTTTCACCGTCGATCTCGAGGCGCTGCGGCGGGCAATCGAGGATCTGCCGTGGGTGCGCCGCGCCGAATTGTGGCGCCGCTGGCCATCGCGCATCGAAGTGCGCATCGAGGAGCAGAAGGCTGCGGCGCATTGGGGGGAAGGGAATGGCGAGCTGGTCAACATCTTCGGCGAGGTTTTTGCTGCCTCACTTCCCGACGAGCAGCGGCTGCCCAGGCTCAGTGGACCGAGCGGCTCCTCGCGCGAAGTCCTGCGTCGCCATGGGGAGTTCGTCGAGCTGCTCAAACCGGCCAGCCTGCGGCCAGCGCAACTGAGCCTGTCGCCGCGCCTGGCCTGGGCGGTGAAGCTGGAGGACGGCATGCTGGTTGAACTGGGACGCGAGCAGGCGAAGGCGCCGATCCGCACGCGCCTGCAACGCTTCGTCGAGTACTACCCGACCATGCCGGACGCCCGCCACGGGCGGCCGGTCGCGGTGGACATGCGGTATCCGAATGGTTTCGCACTCCGCTTTGCGGCCAGTGCGGTTCAGGAAGTCAAAGGAAAGAGATGAGCAGGGATAGCAAGGATCTGATCGTTGGACTCGACATCGGTACGTCGAAGATTGTTGCGCTGGTTGCCGAGCTCACTCCCGAGGGGCGGCTCAACGTCATCGGCATGGGCTCGCAGGAGTCGAGGGGACTCAAGAAGGGGGTCGTCGTCAATATCGAGGAGACGGTTGCGACGATCTCGCGCGTCCTCCAGGAAGTCGAGCTGATGGCCGACTGCAAGGTGCGCGACGTCTACACCGGGATTGCCGGCAGCCACATCCGCAGCTTCAACTCGAACGGGATGGTGGCGATCAAGGACAAGGAAGTCACACCGATGGATGTCGAACGGGTCATCGAGACGGCGCGCGCGATGCCGATCCCGGCCGACCAGGAAATCCTCCACATCCTGACGCAGGAGTTCATCATCGACGATCAGGACGGCATACGCGAGCCGATCGGCATGAGCGGCTTCCGCCTCGAAGTCAAGGTGCACATCGTCACCGGAGCCGTTTCCGCCGCCCAGAACATCGTCAAGTGCGTGCGCCGCTGCGGCCTCGAAGTCAATGACCTGGTCCTGCAACCCCTGGCGTCGAGTTGCGCGGTCCTTTCCGATGACGAGAAGGATCTCGGCATCTGCCTGATCGACATCGGTGGCGGCACGACCGATCTCGCGGTGTGGACGCAGGGGGCGATCCGCCACACCTCGGTGATCCCGATTGCCGGTGACCAGGTGACCAACGACATCGCCATGGCGCTGCGCACGCCGACACGAGAGGCGGAGGACATCAAGCGCAAGTACGGTTGTGCCCTGGCGCATCTCGCGGATCCCGAGGACGTCCTCGATGTCGCCGGGGTCGACGACCGTCCCTCGCGCAAGCTGTCGCGTCGGGCGCTGGCCGATGTCATCCAGCCGCGCGTCGAGGAACTCTACGAACTGATCCAGGCGGAACTGCGGCGCTCGGGTTTCGAGGATGTCCTGTCATCGGGAATCGTCCTCACCGGAGGCGCCTCGGTGATGCCCGGGATGATCGAACTCGGCGAAGAGATCTTCCACATGCCGGTGCGCCTGGGCGTGCCGAAGTATCAGGGAGCGCTTGCCGATGTGGTTCAGAGCCCGCGTTTCGCGACTGCCTGTGGTTTGCTGCTCGAGGCCCACACGCAGCGCAAGCGCGGTCTCAAGGTGCGCGAGACGCGCGATGTGAAGCAGGTGTTCGGTCGCATGAAGTCGTGGTTCGAAAAGAACTTCTAAGCCTGTCAGCGATGACGAGAGGCGTTTCTTGGGTTTGGTGAAATTTTTTTGCAGAGGAGGCGACAATGTTTGAAATCATCGAGAAGGAACAGAGCGAGCGCGATACCGTGATCAAGGTGATCGGCATCGGTGGCGCCGGCGGCAACGCCGTCGATCACATGATCCGCGAGGGCGTGAACGGCGTGGACTTCATCACCGCCAATACCGACTCGCAGGCGCTTGGCCGCAGCATTGCCCTGCAGAAGCTGCAGCTTGGCAAGACCGGCCTGGGCGCCGGCGCCAAGCCGGAAGCCGGCAAGAGCGCGGCGATCGAGGAGCGCGAGGCGATCGCCGCTTCGCTGCAGGGTGCGCACATGGTGTTCATCACCGCCGGCATGGGCGGAGGCACGGGTACCGGTGCCGCGCCGATCGTCGCCGAGGTGGCGCGCGAACTCGGCGTGCTGACCGTTGCCGTCGTCACCAAGCCTTTCGCTTTCGAGGGCAAGCGGCTGAAAGTCGCCGAGGTCGGGATTTCCGAGCTGCAGAAGCACGTCGATTCGCTCATCGTCATCCTCAACGACCGTCTGATGGACGTCCTCGGTGAGGACGTCTCGATGGATGAAGCCTTCCGCGCGGCCGACAACGTGCTGCGCAACGCCGTCGGCGGCATTGCCGAGATCATCAACTTCCCCGGGTTGGTCAACGTCGACTTCGAGGATGTGCGGACGGTGATGGGCGAGATGGGCATGGCGATGATGGGCTCGGCGAACGCAGCCGGTGTCGACCGCGCGCGGATCGCTGCCGAGCGCGCGGTTTCGTCGCCGCTGCTCGAAGGGGTGAACCTCTCCGGTGCCAAGGGCGTGCTGGTCAACATCACGGCCTCCCGCTCGCTGAAGATGAAGGAAGTCAACGAAGTGATGAACACCGTCCGCGCGTTCGCCGCCGACGATGCGCACATCATCTTCGGCGCCGTCTACGATGAGCAGATGGCTGAGGAGATCCGCGTCACCGTGGTGGCCACGGGCCTCGGCCAGGCGCAGGCCAAGCAGCGCCCCTTCGAGGTGATCCGCAACGTCGACCGTCAGGCGACCGGAACCGACGGACCGTTTGGCGGCGGCGCCATCGACTACTCCTCGCTCGACCAGGTCCCGGCGATCGTCCGCAAGGGGCGCAGCGCGACCGTCGAAGCGCTGGCCAACAGCGGCGTCGACCGCTACGACATCCCCGCCTTCCTGCGCAAGCAGGCCGACTGAACGCGATGCCCATGACTCCTCTGCGGGAATCGGCGTCTGTCCGGGCCGCCCGGCCTGTGCTAGAATTTGCCGATTCCCTCCTTTTTTCAGACACATGTTGAAGCAGCGAACGCTCAAGGCTGTCGTCAGCGCGGCTGGCGTCGGCCTCCATTCCGGCGTCAAGGTGAACATGAGCCTGCGCCCGGCGGCGCCGGGAACCGGCATCGTCTTTCGCCGGGTCGACCTCGATCCGCCTGTCGACCTGCCGGCATCGGCATTGCTCGTCACCGACACCCGCATGTGCTCGTGCGTCGAGCGCGACGGCGCCAAGGTCGGGACGATCGAACACCTCATGTCCGCCTTCGCCGGCCTCGGGGTCGACAACGCCTTCGTCGACGTCGATGCCGCCGAACTGCCGATCCTCGACGGTTCTGCTTCGCCCTTCGTCTTCCTCATCCAGTCGGTCGGCATCGAGGAACAGCCGGCGGCCAAGCGGTTCATTCGCATCAAGACGCCCGTCGAGGTGCGCGAGGACGATCCGGCCGGCGCGAAGTGGGCCCGGCTCGATCCTCATGACGGCTTCCGGCTGTCTTTCTCGATCGGCTTCAACCACCCGGCGATCGATCGCACGGGGCAGCACGTGACGATTGATTTTGCCGACCATTCCTATGTGCGCGAAGTGGCGCGGGCGCGGACCTTCGGTTTCATGCAGGAGGTCGAGTGGCTGCACGAGAACGGTCTGGCGCAGGGCGGCGGGCTCGACAACGCCGTCGTCCTCGACGAGTATCGCGTGCTCAACGCCGACGGCTTGCGTTACGACGACGAGTTCGTCAAGCACAAGGTGCTCGACGCGATCGGTGACCTGTACCTGCTTGGCCACCCGTTGCTGGCGGCCTTCAGCGCGCACAAGTCGGGACACGCCCTGAACAACCTGCTGGCGCGCAGGCTGTTGGCCAGCCCCGAGGCGTGGGAGTTCGTCAGCTTCGAGAACGGCGACCTGGCGCCGCAGGCCGTGGCGCGCTGGCTGGAATCGCCGGCTTTCTGAGCGGATGTGGCTGCTCCGCCTGCTCGCCGTCCTGACGGTGCTGGCAGTGGCCGCGGGGGCCGTGCTCTTCGTCTTCACCCGCGACAGGCGCTATCTGACTTTCTCCTGGCGGCTCTTCCGCTACTCGTTGCTCGTCGCGCTGCTGGTCTTTGCGCTGATGATCATCGAGCGTGTCGCCGTCATTCCTGTCTAGCCGACCGCGCCAGCAGGCGCTCGACGGCCTGGCGCAGCGGCGACGCGGGGAGTGACTCGCGCAGGGCAGTCAATCGCTCGCGACTGCCGGCGGTGAGCGGCCTGGATTGCGGCGTCGCCGTTGGGATGCGCGTCAGCGGCGCATGGACCCGGATCTGCAGGCCGCGGCAGTCGATGCCCCGTTGCGTGACTTCGTTTGCCAGCGTTGGCGCGAGCTGTCGCAGTTTCGCCGCGACGGCCCCGTTGTGCGCGTGTATGACCAGGATGCCCGACTTGAAATTCGCCAGGTTGCTCGCCTGCACGAGGTGCGCCGGCGTGACACGCCGGAAGACGTCGTCCAGCCGGCGCAACAGTTGCGCGTGCGCCAGGACCTTTGCCGCGCCATCTGGCGCGCCGAGAAAGCGGTGCAGGGTTTCGGCCATCTGCCGCGGCCCTCACGAAGGACGATGGGCGCATGCTATCCGCTTGCCGAGCCCTTGGCAATCAGCGCTGCCAACCACCAATCCCCGGTCAGGAGGCCGCTGGTACCGAGAGCTGCCGCTGCGCCCGTTCGTAGATGACGAAGTCGAAATCGGGCACCCTGCCACCCTTGCTGCCCGGCGAAGAACCGACGCGGCGTGAAACCTCCCGCCATTGCCCTGCCGGCAGTTCGGGAAAGAACGCATCGCCGCTGGCTTCGGCGGCGACCTCGGTCAGGTACAGACGGTCCGCCAGCGGCAGCGTCTGACGATACATCTCGGCACCGCCGATGACGAACACCTCGCCGGTGGCACCGGCGATCTGCAGCGCTTCCTCGATCGAGCTTGCGCGGCTGGCGCCGGGCGGCCGGTAGCCCGGATTCCGGCTGACGACGATGTTGTGCCTGCCGGGCAGTGGACGAAAGGCATCCGGCAGCGATTCCCAGGTCTTCCGGCCCATGATCACCGGTTTGCCGCCGGTCGTCGCGCGGAAATGGCGCAGGTCTTCGGGCAGGCGCCAGAGCAACTGCTGACCCCTGCCGATCGCCCGGTTTCGTGCCACGACGGCGATCAACGAGATCATCGCCAGCGCCTAGACGGCAACCGCCGCGGCAATGTGCGGATGCGGATCGTAGCCCTCGAGCTCGAAATCCTCGAAGCGGAAGGCGAACAGGTCACCGACTGCCGGGTTGAGCCGAATCCGCGGCAGGCCGCGTGGTTCACGGGTCAACTGCAGCCGCGCCTGATCGAAATGGTTGCTGTAAAGGTGCGCATCGCCAAAGCTGTGCACGAATTCGCCCGCACGGTAGCCGCAGACCTGTGCCAGCATCAGTGTCAGGAGGGCGTAGGAGGCGATGTTGAAGGGAACGCCAAGAAAGATGTCGGCGCTGCGCTGGTACAACTGGCAGGACAATCGGGATCGTTGGTCCCGGTCGTCGGCCGGCGCGGGTGCGACGTACAGCTGAAACAGGACGTGGCAGGGCGGCAGCGCCATGCGCTCGACGTCACCCGGGTTCCACGCCGTAACCAGATGGCGGCGTGAGTCGGGATGGTGCCTGAGTCCATCGACCAGTTGCGCCATCTGGTCGATCTGTCTGCCGTCTGCCGTCTGCCAATGACGCCACTGATGGCCGTAGACCGGCCCGAGATCACCGTTCGCATCGGCCCATTCGTCCCAGATGCGGACCCCGTTTTCCCTCAGGTAGCGGATGTTCGTTTCCCCGCGCAGGAACCACAACAGCTCATGCACGATCGAGCGCAGATGAAGCCGCTTTGTCGTCAGCAAGGGGAAGCCGTCGTCGAGCGCGAAGCGCATCTGCCAGCCGAACACCGACCGCGTACCGGTGCCCGTACGGTCACCCTTCGCGCAGCCCTTGTCCAGTACGTGCTGCATCAGGTCCAGATACTGCCTCATTCCTTGCCCCAGCCGATGTCCCGGGCCCAATTGTAAGCCATGCTGGGGTGTCGGCCCGCCCCAAGCCCCTGTGGTGTTGTCGAGCGACATGGCTGCGACCTCGCGCCTGCTCGCATGCATTACAATTGCTCTCCCAACTTGGCGACCCGTGACGAGGCCGGCTCACCGATGATTCTCAACCTTTTCCCACAGCGTCCCGACCATCCGCTGGCTGATGGCAAGGAGTTGAAGCGGATCGTCGCCGAGCTCTTGGTCGCTCGGCCCGCCAACGCCGTCGAGGAAGTGACGACTTGGTTCGAGTCGCTCAAGCATGCCCGCAACTTCCGCGTCGATCGCTACTTCGATGTCCTGCGCCAGCTCGATGAGGCCGCCCAGCCGCATCTGCGTCGTCTGGGGCGGGACTACGTGCAGTCGCCACACCTCTCTCCGGCCGAGCGAGGCCGCATCTGGACGCGCTGCCACGTTTTCTGCGTCGAAGTCGCAGCGAGTTACGCGCTGTGTCTGTCGCGCGCACGGCTGGAACCGCGCAGCAAGGGCAGCGATGCACTCAAGGCGTCACTTCCCCTGATCGAGGCGCGCCTGCTCGCGGCGCGTCGCTGTCAGCTGAAGTGGCTCGCGTTCCGCTACGCCGCCGCCGGTGCGGAAGTCTGGCAGGCGCTGGGCGCGAGCTATCTGGCAGCCGAGCAAGGTGGCTACGCGCAGAAGTCGCTGCAGCTCTATCCGGCACAGCACGGTCTGACCAGCGCCCAGCAGCAGTACATCCATGCCCTGGTCTTCTGCTCGTCATCGATGGACGGCCTGTTGCCGGAGCAGATCGAGCTTGCCGACCGCCTGATCGCCCACTTCCTCTCCTCTTTCGTCCTCTTGCCGACGCCGCGTGCGGACAGTGTCTATTGGATCGACGCCGCCACTGGCGAGCCGCCCACCCGACTGGGCCGGCGACCGGGCATGATCCGCCCCAGCCTTCGCTATCTCTCCCCCGTGCCGGCATTGGCTGCACTCAACGAGTTGATCCATCGCCTGGAACATGGTGAGTTGCCGACGGACCTCAATCTCGGCGGCGAGTACCCGCCGAAGACGGTCCTCGCCGTGATGCGCCACCTGCGACCCTACTGGGCGCTGCAGCCACCGCAGCGGCAGCACCGACGGCACGCCATCAGGACGCAGATGACGGTGTTCGAGGGCTTCGAGCAGTGCTACATGGTCTTCGCCGGGGCCACCCTGCAGCTGCAGGAGGATCCGGCGCGGCAACAATGGCTGGTCGACGACATCAGCCTCGGTGGTTTCCGCGCGCTGCTCGACCGCTCGTCCGAGGGCCGCGTGCGCCTGGGAGCCCTGCTCTGCATGCGGGCCGAAGGGAGCGACAACTGGCTTCTCGGTGTCGTCAGGCGGCTGGGCTCATTGCCTGATGGTGCCGCCACCGTCGGCGTGCAGGTGCTGTCGAGGCGGGCAAGAAGCGTCGACCTGCGGCCGCGGCGCAGCGGCTTCGCCGCCGCCGTGGCCATCCCCGGCATCCATCTTGGCGATGAACATGGCGTTGCCGACGTGCTGCGCGTCCTCCTGCCGCTTGGCGGCTTCCAGGTTCGCGACAACCTCGACCTCAGCCTCGATGGCCGCCCCAGTGTGCTGGTGCCGCTGGAGGTCGAGGAGAGCGGCGGTGATTTCGAGATCGCCCGCTTCCGTCAGGAGCCTGCCGGCTGAGAAGCCGCGGCGCCATCGCCGGGCTGCGACCGCGCCGCCGATTTTGGCCGAAAGGCCTTGACGACCTCCTGTCGCGTCTCGATGCGAGGACCGCCAAGGAGGTCGATGCAGTAGGGAATGGCAGCGAAGATGCCGTTGACCTGGACGCTGCCATCTGCTGCCCGGAGTCCCTCGAGCGTCTCGCGGATGGCTTTCGGTTGTCCGGGCAGGTTGACGATCAGGGCCTGACGACGAATCACCGCCACCTGGCGCGACAGGATCGCCGTCGGCACGAAGTGCAGGCTGATGCGCCGCATCTCCTCGCCAAAGCCCGGCATCAGCCTGTCGGCCACGGCCAGCGTCGCCTCTGGAGTCAGGTCACGGGCGGCCGGTCCCGTGCCGCCGGTGGTCAGGACGAGATGACAGCCGAGTTGGTCGACGAGGTCGATCAGCGTCTGCTCGATCGTCGCGCGATCATCGGCAATCAGGCGCGTTTCGCTTCGCCAGGCGCTGCTGATCGCAAGCCGCAACCACTCTTCGAGCGCTGGCAGCCCCTGATCCGGATAGACCCCCTGTGCGGCGCGATCGCTGATCGACACCAGGCCGACCAGCAACTGTTCATTCCCGCTCATCGTCCGCCCCCCCCTCTGCCGTTGCCGTTTTCCCATCGATCTCGCGCAGCAGCCGGAACAGCGCACGATGGCTGCGTGGCGGTCTGCCCTGCTCCTGCTCGGCGAGGGCTGCCCGCCGCAGCGAGCGCAACTGCTGCAGGTCGACCGACGGCGAGCGGCTGGCGATCGTGAACAGAAGCCTCTCATCGGCGAGCAGCTCGCTGCGCAGGCGCTCGATCCGGTGCAGCGTCGCCGTCTCGTCGGCGGAGTCGCCGCGCACTGCCGCGAGGACGGCACGAATCGGCTGTGGGTCGACGGCCCGCATCAGGCGGCCAATGTACTGCACCTGGCGGCGGCGCGCGTCGTCGTGACGCGCCATGCCGCGTGCCTGCGCGACGGCCAGCCGCAGATCCTCGGGCAGTTCGACCTGGCGCAGGCGGTCAGCGGGCAGTGCGACGAGCTCCTCGCCCAGTTCCTGCAGTTCCAGCATCGCGCGCTTGCGCCTCGTCTTCGACTCCGGTTGCGGATCTTCGTGTCTGTCTGCGGTTGTGCTATGGCTGCTCATCGTCACCGGGCGTTGGTTGTGGTCGACCGCCGGCTGGCCGGGCGGCTGCCACCGGAACTGCTATGATAGCGGCTTTCGTCCCACGGCAGACCTCATGTCCCGTCCACACGCGCCCGCCAGCAGCGAATCACGTTTCAGCCACAGCCTCGATACGTTGCGCGAACTGGCGAGCGACGTCCTCGCGCACGCCGGCCGGCAGGGAGCGAGCGCTTGCGAGGTCGATGTGTCGACCGGCTTTGGGCAGTCGGTGACGGTGCGCTGCGGTGAGGTGGAGACCATCGAGTACAACCGCGACAAGGGCGTCTCCGTTTCGGTCTACCTCGGCCAGCGCAAGGGGCATGCCAACACCTCCGACTTCTCGCCCAAGGCGGTTCGTGAAACCGTCGAGGCGGCGCTGAACATCGCCCGCTTCACCGCCGAGGACCCCTGCGCCGGTCTCGCCGATGCCGCGCTGCTGGCGACCGATGCCGACCGCCAGCCGGACCTCGACCTCTATCATCCGTGGATGCTTTCGGTCGATGATGCCGTCGCGATCGCTCGTCGCTGTGAGCAGGCCGCCTTCGCCGTCAGCCCCGAGATCAGCAATTCCGAGGGCGCCACGGTTTCGCTCCAGGAGGGGCAGTTCGTTGCCGCCAACAGCCTCGGTTTCATCGCCGGCTACCCGAGTTCGCGCCACTACCTGTCCTGCTCATTGATTGCCGGGACGAACGATGGCATGCAGCGCGACGACTGGTATGAGGTCGCACGCGACCCGCTGGCGCTTGCTTCAGCCGAGGCGATCGGCGAGCGCGCGGCGCAACGCACTCTGTCGCGTCTCGGAGCACGCAAGATCCGGACCTGCAAGGTGCCGGTCCTGTTCGAGGCACCCCTGGCGGCATCGCTGATCGGCAACTTCGTGCACGCCGCGAGCGGCGGCAGCCTCTATCGCCGCACCTCCTTCCTCATCGACAGCCTGGGCAAGCGTGTCTTCTCGCGCAGGCTGCACATCAGCGAGCGGCCACACCTGCCACGTGCGCTTGCCAGCAGCCCTTTCGACAACGATGGCGTCGCCACCCGTGACCGTGAAGTCGTCGAAGGCGGACGCCTGCAGGGCTATTTCCTCAGCGCCTACAGTGCCCGCAAGCTGGGAATGCAGACCACCGGCAATGCTGGTGGCTGTCACAACCTGATCGTCCGCCCGGGCAAACGCGATCTGCCGGGGCTGCTGCGCAAGATGGGGCGCGGATTGCTGGTTACCGAGCTGCTTGGCCAGGGCGTCAACTACGTGACCGGGGACTATTCGCGCGGTGCTGCCGGCTACTGGGTGGATGGTGGTGTCATTGCGCACCCGGTGGAAGGGATCACCATCGCCGGCAACCTGCGCGACATGTTCCGGAACATCGCGGCGGTGGGCACGGACGTCGTCGTTCGCGGCTCGAAGCGGGTCGGCTCGATCCTGATCGAGCAGATGAAGGTGGCGGGTGACTGATCTGCCACGCCGATCAAGGCATTGCCGCTGCCTGCAGCAGCAATGCCTTGCTGCAAGCGCGGCTGCTTTGGCTATAATCGCCGTGCAATTCCCTGACAACAATGCTGAGAGGAGACCAAGTCGTGGAAAGACGTTCGTTCTTGAAGAATGCCGGTGCCGGCCTGGCCGCCGGCACCATGGCCATGCCGGCGATCGCCCAGAATGCGCCGACGATCAAGTGGCGGTTGGCCTCGAGCTTCCCGAAGAGCCTCGACACCATCTATGGTGGTGCCGAAGTCATGGCCAAGCGGGTTGCCGAAGCGACTGGCGGCAAGTTCCAGATCCAGGTTTTCGCCGGCGGCGAGATCGTTCCCGGTCCGGCCGTCTTCGATGCGGTCAAGGACGGCACCGTCGAAATGGGGCATACCGTCTCTTATTACTTCTTCGGCAAGGACCCGACCTACGCGCTGGAGACTGCGGTTCCCTTCGGCATGACCAATCGCATGATGGACGCCTGGATGCGCCACGGCAACGGCGGCAAGCTGCTTGGCGAGTTCTTCGCCAAGTCGAACATCATGACCATTCCCTGCGGCAACACGACGACCCAGATGGGCGGCTGGTATCGCAAGGAAATCAAGACCGTGGCTGACCTCAACGGGCTGAAGATCCGCATCGGCGGCTTCGCCGGCGCAGTCCTCAGCAAGCTCGGTGCCGTACCGCAGCAGATCCCGGGTGGCGACATCTATCCGGCGCTCGAGAAGGGGACGATCGACGCGGCCGAGTGGATCGGCCCGTACGATGACCAGAAACTCGGCTTCAACAAGGTCGCCAAGTTCTACTACTACCCGGGATGGTGGGAGGGTGGTCCGCAGGTGACGGCCTATGTCGGCCTGAAGAAGTGGGCCGAGTTGCCGAAGGAATACCAGACCATCCTGCAGATCGCCTGCGCCGACGCGCACGTGGACATGGTCGCCAAGTACGACGCCAGGAACCCGACGGCGCTCAAGCAGCTCGTCGGCTCGGGAACGGTGTTGAAGCAGTTCCCGAAGGAAGTCATGGACGCCTGCTACAAGGCCGCGATGGAGCTCTACGCCGAGACATCGGCAAAGAATGCCGAATTCAAGAAGGTGTACGACGACTACAAGAAGTTCATGGACGATCAGATCCTCTGGATGCGGGTCGCCGAGGGCTCGTACACCAACTACATTTTCAGCAAGCGCTAGGAGTCTTTCGCGCGCCGCGGTCGTTGCTTGCCCGCTGCGCGCAGACCGACCGGACAGGAAGGGGAGCGGGGCTGTCGCCCGGCTCCCCTTTTCTTGGTGCTGGTGGGTGAGCGCTGCGCTTGCCGGTCGACGCTGGACTACTTCGCCTGATCCTGCTTCATCGCATCTCGGATTGCCTTGCTGGCGGCATCCTCCGCACCGGGAGCCGGGTCCTTCGGCGCTTCGAGCCCGGGCGGGGTGGCCGGTGCACCGTAGTCAGAGGTTGGCACTTCGATCTGCACCGAATCGAGATCGACCTTGGCGTCCTGGTCGAGGCCGAAGGTCACCAGTTGCGGGAAGAAGATCAGGATGCTGACCATGATGATCTGGATGCAGACGAAGGGGATTGCCCCCCAGTAGATATCGGTCGTCTTGACCGCGGCCGGCGCCACCGAACGCAGGTAGAAGAGTGCGAAGCCGAAGGGCGGGTGCATGAACGAAGTCTGCATGTTCACCGCCAGCAGCACGCCGAACCAGATCAGGTCGATTCCCAGCGCCTGCGCCACCGGCCCGAGCAGCGGCACGACGATGAACGAGAGCTCGAAGAAGTCGAGGAAGAAGGCGAGCAGGAAGACGAGCACGTTGACCACGATCAGGAAACCGACTTCGCCGCCGGGCAGCCCGGTCAGCAGGTGCTCGACCCAGCGGTGGCCATCGACGCCATAGAAGGTCAGCGAGAACACGCGTGCGCCGACGAGGATGAAGACGACGAAGGTCGTCAGCTTGGCGGTCGTTTCCATCGCCTGCCGCAGCAGGCTCCAGCTCAGGCGCCGGCGCGCGAGTGCCAGGATCAGGGCGCCCGTCGCTCCCATCGCGCCGCCTTCGGTCGGCGTGGCGATGCCGAGGAAGATCGTTCCGAGGACGAGAAAGATCAGGAACAGCGGCGGCAGCAGCGTCGTGACCGCGCGCATCAGCAACCGGGCGCCGTGCAGTGTGCGCGCCTCGGCGGGGAGCGCCGGTGCCCAGCGCGGCTTGAAGATGGCGACCAGGATGACGTAACCGACGTAGAAGGCGGTCAGCGTCAGGCCCGGCAGGAAGGCGCCCTTGTACATGTCGCCGACCGACTTGCCGAGCTGGTCGGCCATGATGATCAGCACCAGCGACGGCGGGATGATCTGTGCCAGTGTTCCGGAGGCGGCGATGACGCCGGTCGCCAGCCTGGTGTCGTAGCCGTAGCGCAGCATGATCGGCAGCGAGATCAGCCCCATCGAGATCACTGAAGCGGCGACGACGCCGGTCGTCGCCGCCAGCAGCGCGCCGACGAAGATCACCGCCAGGGCCAGACCGCCGCGCAGTGGCCCGAAGAGCTGGCCGATGGTGTCGAGCAGGTCCTCGGCCATTCCCGAGCGCTCGAGGATCAGCCCCATGAAGGTGAAGAAGGGGATCGCCAGCAGCGTGTCGTTGTTCATGATGCCGAAGATGCGGTCCGGCAGCGCCTGGAACAGCTGCGGCCCGAGCAGCCCGAGCTCGATGCCGATCAGGCCGAAGACGATGCCGTTCGCCGCCAGTGCGAAGGCGACCGGGAAACCGACGAGGAGGAAGACGACCATCGAGGCGAAGATGATCGGCGCCATGTTGGCGATCAGGAAGTCGGTCATCACAGATCTCCCTTCTGTGCCTTGATCGCCAGCACCAGTTCCTCTTCAGCGGTCGGCTTGTGCCCCTTCTCCGTCGTGTCGGGGCAGAGACCCAGCAGGAAGCCGACGCGCTTGATGAGCTCCGAGATTCCCTGCAGGACCAGCAGGAAGAAGCCGATCGGCACCAGCAGGCGCACCGGCCACACCGTCAGGCCGCCGGCGTTGCTCGACTGCTCGTTGCTGTGCAGGGCGAGGAGGAAGATCGGCCACGACATGTACATGATGGCGACCGCCATCGGCAGCAGGAAAAAGATGATGCCGAAGATGTCGATCCAGGCCTGGCCACGGCGGCTCAGCCGGCCGGCGATCAGGTCGATGCGCACATGCTCGTTGCGCAGCAGCGTGTAGCCGGCGCCGAGCAGGAAGATCGCCGAGAACAGGTACCACTGGATTTCGAGGAAGGCGTTCGAGCTGAAGTTGAAGGTGTAACGCATGAGGGCGTTGCCGGCGCCGATCAGCGTGACGACCAGGACGAGCCAGATGATGGCCTTGCCGACACGCTCGGTGAGTGCGTCGATCAGGCCAGAGAGCTTGAGCAAACCATTCACGGTTGTTCCTCCTCCATAAGCGGGCGAAGCTGCCTCTTCTCCTGAACCCGATCGCTTGCGCCTCGCCTCGGGACGGGCAATTCATCGGGTGCTGCCGCCGGACCTGGAAGGCGCCGCGAGCCGTGCCATCCACGAAAGCCGATTATGGCACATCTTCGCTCCATGCAGGCGTCCTCGCAGCGTTCACGGCCAGGTCAGGAAGCGGGACGGAAAGTCACGACGAATCAGATGGATGGCTGGCCACTGGAATTGCATTCGGCATGGTGCGCGAGATCCGGCTGGTCCTCGCGCGAAAGCCGGGCGGTTGTACCGCAGCCGCGGCCGGCCAACGGCGGCTCCGGCCAGGCCTTCGACGATCGCTCAGGCCGGCATCGGGGCCGCTGTCTGCGGCCCCGGTGCTGCCTCAGAAATAGCGCCACCAGACGTAGACGCAGGCGATCGCGACGTGTGCCAGCATCAGCGGGAAGGCGAGCATCGTGTAGCGCGCGAAGTGGAACGGGATGCCGTTGCGTTCGGCGATGCCGGCGACGGTCAGGTTGGCGCTGGCACCGATCAGGGTTCCGTTGCCGCCCAGACAGGCACCCAGCGAGAGGCACCACCAGAGCGGCAGCAACGCATCGGCGCCGCCGAAGGCCGGGCCCATCGACTTGATCAACGGGATCATCGTCGCCACGAAGGGGATGTTGTCGACGATCGCCGACAGCACCGCCGATGCCCACAGGACGCTCATGCCGGTGCGCGTGAAATCGCCGCCGGTGGCGGCCAGCAGCTGGTCGGCCAGGAGCTGCAGCAGGCCGGCGTGCTCGACGCCGGCGATGACGACGAACAGGCCGACGAAGAAGAAGATGGTGATCCACTCGACTTCGTTGAACACCTTGACCACCGCCTCCGACTGCTGTTCGGCCGACTTGCCCAGGTTGTCGAGCATCAGCAGCAGCGCGGCGCCGGCGATGCCGATGGTTCCGGATTCGAGACCGAGCGTCCGCGCCATGACGAAGGCACCCATCACCAGTGCCAGGACGAGCGTCGCCAGTCGCAGCAGGCGCGGGTCGCTGATCGCCTGCCGTTCGTCGAACTGCATGACGCGCGCACGCAGCTCGGGCGAGGCCTGCAGCCGCCGGCCCCAGATCAGGTGCATCGATACGACATGCACGAGCAGGATGACGGCGACGACCGGCGCCAGGTTGAGGACGAAGTCGTTGAACGACAGGCCGACTTGGCCGCCGATCAGGATGTTCGGTGGGTCGCCGATCAGCGTCGCCGTGCCGCCGATGTTCGACGCCAGGATCTGCGAGAAGAGGAAGGGGTAGGGATTGACCTTCAGCGCCTCGGTGATGATCAGCGTCACCGGGACGACCAACAGCACGGTGGTGACGTTGTCGAGCAATGCCGAAACGACGGCGGTGACCACCGCCAGCATCGCCAGGATGCCCGCCGGGCTGGCCTTGACCAGCTTCGCCGACCAGATCGCCAGGTACTCGAAGATGCCGCACTTGCGGGTGATCGAGACGATGATCATCATGCCGACGAGCAGGCCGATGGTGTTGAAGTCGATGCCGGCGACCGCCTGCTCCTGTGTCAGCAGGCCGAACAGGATCATCAGCATGGCGCCGAGCAGGGCGATGATCGAGCGGTTGAGCCGCTCGCTGATGATGACGCCGTAGGTGAGGATCATCACCACCGTCGACAGCCAGAGCGGGTTGAGGCCGAAGAGCACGGTCGAAGTCGTCGCATGCATCATCCGATCCTCCCGATGCGCGCCAGCACATCCCAGACCGAGACGACCCCGAGCAACTGGCGGTGCTCGACGACGGGCAGGATGTTGCGTTGCCGGTGCAGATAGAGCATGGCGTTCATCAGCGTACTATCGGGGCCGATGACCGGCACCTGCGGGTCGATGTGCCGGCCGACCGGATCGTTGGCAACGGCGTCGATCCGCTCCTGCAGGTTGGCGAGGGTGTCCTGGATGAATCCGCCCTGAACGCGGCTGAATGGATGTTGCGCGTCGTCCAGCCAGAGCACGCGCGGCATGGCGAGCGCGATCAGCCGGCTGCGCGGCAGCATGCCGACATAGCGGCCGTCGCCTTCGGCGACCGGCAGCGCCGGCACGCGGTACTCGACCATCGCCTGCAGCGCAGAGCGCAGGGTATCGTCAGGTTTCAGGACGACCGGCGGTTGCGACATGACCGATCGACACAGGTTGTCGGGATCAGGTTTCATGATTCTCCTGGATTCGGGAAGGGTATGGGTAGGGGATCTGGCGGCAGCAGCGGCGGTGCTGTGCCGGTCGGGACGGGGTCCGCTGGTCCGGTGATGGTCGCCGGGAAGCGGCCCGGAACTGCCGACTGCAGCTTGCGCGGGGTTGCCGAAGGCAGTATGCCGAGCCCGTCGCGAAGCTGTCAACCGCCCGCGCAGCAGCCCTCGGCGGCGGCCGGCCGCACCCGATAGCACGCCGCATAGAGCGCCGGCAGGAAGAGCAGCGTCAGCAGCGTGGCGACGATCAGCCCGCCCATGATCGCCACCGCCATCGGGCCCCAGAAGACGCTGCGCGTCAGCGGAATCATCGCCAGGACGGCGGCGGCGGCGGTCAGCATGATCGGCCGAAAGCGGCGCACGGTCGAACCGACGATCGCCTCCCACCGCGGCTTGCCGGCTTTCTCGTCCTGTTCGATCTGGTCGATAAGGATCACCGAGTTGCGCAAGATCATGCCGGAGAGCGCGATCACCCCGAGGTTGGCGACGAAACCGAAGGGAACCTGGAAGAGCAGCAACGCCGCCGCGACGCCGATCAGCCCGAGCGGTGCCGTCAGCAGCACGAGCAGCATGCGGCCAAGGTTCTGCAGCTGGATCATCAGCAGCGTGATGACGCTGACCAGCATCAGCGGCATCACCGCCTTGATCGAGTTCTCGCCCTTCGCCGACTCTTCGGTGGCGCCGCCGGCCTCGATGCGAAAACCCGGTGGCAGGCGCTCGCGCAGCGGGTCGAGGAGCGGGTCGATGCGCGCCGTGACGGCGGGCGCCTGCATGCCGTCGCGGATGTCGGCGCGCACTGTCACCGTCGGCAGCCGGTTGCGGCGGGCGATCACCGGTTCTTCCAACTCGTAGCTGATCTTCGCCAGCTGCGCCAGCGGCACGTAACGACCGCTGCCGGTGTGGATGTTGATGTCGGCCAGCGCCGAGATGCGGGCGCGCTCGTCGCCGGCGGCGCGGGCGACGACGTCGATCAACTGGTCGCCCTCGCGCATCTGGGTCACCGCGACACCGGTCAGCATCGAGTTGAGGAAGGCGGCGAGTTCCTGCGAGCTGATGCCCAGTGCGCGCGCGCGGTCCTGGTCGATGTCGACGCGGATCGACTTGCCGAGTTCGTTCCAGTCGAAATTGACCTCCTTCAGCTGTGGGCTGTCGCGCATCACCGCCGCCACCTCGGCGGCCACCCGCCGCAACTCGCCGATATCCTCGCCGGAGACGCGGAAGACGACCGGGAAGCCGACCGGTGGGCCGTTCTCGAGGCGCAGCACGCGCGTCCGCAGGTAGCTCCATTCGCCACCGGGATCGGCAAAGCGCTGCTCGAGGCGGCGCCGCAGGTCCTCGCGTGCCGCGATGTCGTGCGTCGTGATGACGAACTGCGCGAAGCCGTCGTTGAACAGCTGCTGGTCGAGCGGCAGGTAGAAGCGCGGGCTGCCGTTGCCGATGTAGCTCGCGTGGTAACGGATCGAGCGCGCCATCTCCGGCTCGGCGAGGAGTTCCTCGACGCGCCTGGCATAGGCCTCGGTGGCCTTCAACGACGAGCCGTTCGGCAGCCACAGGTCGACCAGCACCTCGGGTCGGCTGGAGGCGGGAAAGAACTGCTTCTGCACGCCGAGGCCGAGTCCGGCCAGTGCCGCCACGAAAGCGAGCAGTGTCGCGCCGATGACCAGCCAGCGATGCCGCAGGCACCAGTCGACGCTCGACCGCACGCGACGATGGATCGGGGTGTCGTAGGGATCCGCGCCATGCTTCGCTGCCGCCCGTTGCAGCTTCGCCGCATCGAGGACCAGATAGCCCAGATAGGGGGTGAAGACCACCGCCACCACCCAGGACACCAGCAGCGCGATGCTGACGACGGCGAAGATGGAGAAGGTGTACTCGCCCGCACCCGACTTGGCGAGGCCCACCGGCATGAAGCCGACGGCGGTGATCAGCGTGCCGGTCAGCATCGGGAAGGCGGTCGAGGTGTAGGCGAAGGTCGCGGCGCGGAAGCGGTCCCAGCCCTGCTCCATCTTCACCACCATCATCTCGACGGCGATGATCGCATCGTCGACCAGCAGCCCGAGGGCGATCACCAGGGCGCCGAGCGAGATGCGCTGCAGGTCGATGCCGAAGGCGTACATGAGCAGGAAGGTCACCGCCAGCACCAGCGGAATCGACAGCGCGACGACGGCGCCGGTGCGCAGGCCGAGGCTGATGAAGGAGACGATGAGGACGATCAGCACCGCCTCGCCGAGCGAGGACATGAAGAGGTTCATCGACTCGCGGACGATCTGCGGCTGGTCGGCGACGACATGCAGGTCGATGCCCAGCGGCAGCTGCCGCTGCAGGCGCTCGCGTGTCGCGTGCAGCCGTTCGCCGAGGCGGATCACGTCACCGCCGCGGTTCATCGCGACGCCGATGCCGATTGCATCGTGCCCCTGCACCCGCATGCGCGGCGCCGGCGGATCGGCGAAGCCGCGCCCGACGCTGGCGATGTCGCCGAGGCGGAAGAGGCGGCCACCGGCCTGGATGCCGATTTCGCGGATGTTCTCGACCGACTCGAAATCCCCCGAGACGCGGATGCGGACGCGGTCGGACGGCGTCTCGTAGAAACCCGATGGCGTCATCGCGTTCTGCCGCTGCAGGGCGTCGAAGATGGCCAGCGGATTGAGGCCGAGCGTCGCCAGCTTGGCGTGCGACACCTCGATGAAGATCTTCTCGTCCTGCACGCCGAACAGCTCGATCTTCTTCACGTCCGGCAGCTGCCGCAGCTCGCGGCCGATGCGGTCCGCCTCGCGGCGCAGCGCGGCGAGGTCGAAACCGTCGCCTGTCAGCGCCAGTATGGTGACGAAGGTGTCACCGAACTCGTCGTTGAGGAACGGGCCGACGACGCCCTGCGGCAGCGTATGGCGCATGTCGCCGATCTTCTTGCGCACCTGGTACCACGATTCCGGGACTTCCTTCTTCGGTGTGTAATCCTTCAACAGGACGGTGATCAGCGACTCGCCGGGGCGCGTCTGCGAGCGCAGGACGTCCACCCACGGCACCTCCTGCAGCTTCTTCTCGATGCGCTCGGTGATCTGCAACTGCACTTCCGGCGCCGTCGCTCCGGGCCACAGCGTGCGCACGACCATCGCCTTGAAGGTGAAGTCCGGGTCCTCGGCGCGGCCCAGCCGGAAGTACGAGAACACGCCGGCGAGCATCAGGACGACCATCAGGTAGGCCACCAGCGTGCGGTGGCGCAACGCCCACTCGGAAAGATTCGGCGCTGTCATCGCGCCGCCGCATCGGCCGCGCGGCTGCCCGGCGGCGTGCCGCGGCCTTCGGGCTGCTCGATGACGCGCACGCGGTCGCCGTCGCTCAGCTTGTGCACGCCGGCAACGACGATGCGCTCGCCGGCCGTCGCGCCGCTGGCGAGGACGGCGCTGTCCTCGCGGTAGGCAGCGATGCTCACCGGTCGCAGGCTGACGGTCTGCTGCGCGTCGACCACCCAGAGGGCCGGTCGCCCGGCGTGCTGGAAAATCGCCGTCAACGGCACGCTCAGGCGGTTGCTGCCATCCTGGCGCAGGAAGCGGACCGTCGCGGTCATGCCGAGCAGGACGCGCGCGTCGGGCTCGCGGATCGCCACCCTGGCCGCATAGGTGCGCGTCACCGGGTCGGCCACCGGCGACAGTTCGCGCAGCGTTCCACTGTAGCGCGCCTGCGGGTCGGCCCACAGGCTGATCTCCGCGCTGCCGAGCGAACGCAGCTCGGGCATGCGCGCTTCGGGGATCGAGATCGCCACCTCGAGCGTGTCGGCCCGCGCCAGGCGCATGACCGTCTGGCCGGCCGCGACCACCTGCCCGACCTCCGCCGTCACCAGGCCGATGACCCCGGGCTGCTCGGCGCGCAGCACGGTGTATGCCGACTGGTTGCGCGCCAGCTCGGCCTGTGCGCGCGCCGCGCGGTAGGCGGTTTCCTTGCCGTCGAGTGCCGCCTGGCTGACGAAGTTCTGCGCCCGCAGGTTGCGCCAGCGCTGCACGTCGGCGGCGGCGAGTTCGAGTTGCGCGCTGGCGGCTTCGACCGACAGCAGGCTGTCCGCCGGGTCGATGCGGGCGACGATCTCACCCGCCTTGACGACGGCGCCGGCATCGACCGGCCGGGCCGTGATCTTGCCGGGAATGCGGAAGGCGAGCGGTGTCTCGTAGCGCGAGCGGACCTCGCCCGAATAGCTCAGCGTCGCCTCGCCGGCGGTCTCGCCGAGTACCCGTGTCAGCACCGGTCGCGGTGGCTCGGGCGCCGGCGCCTCCCGGCCGCAGCCGGCGAGCGCGGCGAGCAGCAGCACCGCCGGCAGCAGGGCAGGCAGTAGCGGGGCAAGCGCGGAGCGCGCGTCGCCGGCTCTCACGCCCGCTCCCCGGCCGGCCGCAGGCCGCGCAGCAGCAGCTCGAAATGCGTCTCGAGATAGTCCTCGGGGGAAACCTGTTGCCCGCAGAGGCGCAGTGAGGAGCGCGAGATGGCCAGCATCAGCAGCGGCGCGATGATGACGTCGATCGCTGCCTCGACGTTCAACGGGCGAAACTCGCCACGGTCGATGCCCCGTTCGAGCGCCTGGCGCAGCAGCGCGCGGCCGCGGGCGATGACCCGTTCGCGATAGTAGTCGGCGATCTCGGGGAAGTTCCGCGCTTCCGAAATGATCAGCTTGCTGACGCCGGCCAGCGCCGTGCTGCCGATCTGCTGCCACCAGCCGAGCAGCAACTCGTGCAACAGCTCGGCGGCGCTGCCCCGATGGGCCGCCATCCGTTCCTCGGCGGCCAGCAGCGCCGCCACCATGCCATCCTCGATCACCGCCTGGAACAGCGCTTCCTTGCTCGGAAAGTAGAGATAGAGGGTGCCTTTCGCTACCCCGGCGCGACGCGCGACATCGTCGAGCCGGGTGGCGGCGAAGCCCCTGTCCACGAAGATCGCCAATCCCGCCGCCAACAGTTCGGATGGGCGCGCGTCCTTGCGCCGGCGGCGAGTCGCAGCCGCGCCCGGTGCGGCGGCCGAAGACTCGTGGTGGGCCGTGGGGTGCATGGGTTCCGATTAGTGACTGACGGGTCAGTAATATAGCGTTCATCGCTGCGGCAGTCAAATCCGGTGCCGGGATCACTGGCAGCCACTGCTCGATAGAGCGTTGCGCATGGCGCGCAGCATCGCCGTTCTCGTCGACAGAAGTGGCTCCGGATCGTGGCAGGCAGGGGAAATGCAGGCTGCGCTCCGGGTGTCGCCCCGATCTCCATTTGTTTCGGCATCAGTTCTGATGCACAATGCCATCTGTCGAGATGACGGGAGATGCCTATGAGAACGACCGTGACGATTGATGATGCCCTGTACGAGAGGGCGCTGGAAGTTGCTGATCCGGCGATGGACAAGGCCGATCTGTTTCGCGAAGCCATCAAGACCTTCGTGCGAGTTCAGGCCGCGAAACGGCTTGCCGCCTTGGGCGCCGAAATGCCGGACATGCAGGAGATTCCTCGCCGCCGTGAGGAAACCCGTTGACAGGTGTACTCGTCGATACCTCGGTATGGGTCGATCACTTTCGCCGACGCAACGACGCGCTGGCCGCTCTACTCGAGCTTGACCGGGTCATGGTGCATCCACTGATTGTCGGCGAAATCGCGTGCGGAACGCCACCTCAGCGGAATCGAACACTGCTCGATCTCAACGCCTTGCAACCGACCCGGCAGGCCAGCGTCCAGGAAGTCATGGACTTCATCGAGCACGAACGGCTGTTTGGGTTGGGCTGCGGTCTGGTCGACCTGTTGCTGCTCGCCTCTACCCTGATGACGCCAGACGCCGAGCTGTGGACGCTGGACCAACGGCTTGGTGCGCTGGCAAACCGTTTTGGCGTGATGCACCGGCCCACCGCGCACTGAGGCAGTATTGACCAAGGGGGAATCGCGGACAGTGGCCCGTCCATGGCGCCGAGTCACTTGCCGGGGAATCCCTCGTCTCCGTGTCGCCCCCAACTGCTCGCCGAAGCCGGAGCGACGCGCTGGTCAAATCGGTTAACATGCGGCGTCGCCAAATTTTGGAGAGCCTCCAATGAGCAGATTTCCGCTTCGCATGCAGCTCTTCCTGGTGTGCCTGGCACTGGCGGTCGGCTTCACGGTGTTCGGCGCCTGGACCTGGCACACCATCAGCCAGACGAGGATCGGCGGTCCTGGCTACAACCGCATCGTGCTTTACAAGGATCTGGTTGCCGACATCCTGCCGCCACCGAACTACATCATCGAATCGTACCTGAGTGTCCTGCAGCTCGCCGATCCGGAGCGTGCGGGTCAGCGTGCAGCTCTCGTCGCCAAGATCAGCCAGCTGCGCAAGGATTACGAGCAGCGCCACAGGTTCTGGCTCGACCAGGACTTGCCGCAGGGCATCAAGGCCCGTTTCCTCAAGGATGCCCACCAGGCTGCGCTGGGGTTCTTCGATCTGGCCGATCGCCAGCTCCTGCCGGCCATCGCTGCTGGCGACCGCGCGGCGACACAGGACGCGTTGCGCAAGCTCGAAGAGCGCTATCTCGAGCATCGTCAGGCGATCGACGATGTGGTGGCCCTGAGCACGCGCGAGCTGCAGGAGGTCGAAGCGCACGAGACGGCGGATCTGCATACCGACCTGTGGGTGTTGCTGGCCGTGTTCGTCGCCAGCATCTCGCTCGCCATCGTCGCCAATTACCTGTTCGACCGCTCGCTGCTCGCCGGCATCAGTGAAGCGGCGAGGCGTCTGGGCGATCTGGCGCGCGGCGATCTGACTTCGGCAACGTGCGCCGTCAGCCGTCGTGACGAAGTGGGGGACCTGTTGCGGTCGATCGAGGTGGCCGGTGGCCACATCGCACAGACCGTCCGCGAGATTCGCGCTGCGGCCGAAACGGTCACCGAGTCGGCGGCACGCGTCGGGGAAACCGTCGACGGGGTCGCCGCGGGCGCGCGCAGCCAGGATTCCGCAGCGAGTGCGATGGTTGCCGCAATCGACCAGATCTCGAATGGGATTTCGCTGATGGCGGGCCAGGCCGCTTCGGTGGAGCAGCGGGTGCAGCAGGCGGGTGCCCGCTGCGATCAGGGGAGTGAGGAGATCACCGCCACGGCGACCGTCGTCGAGACGCTTGCCGCCGACGTCCAGGCAACCGCCGATTCGATGCAGGTGCTCGGCGAACATTCGCGGGAGATCAGCAGCATCGTCGGCGTGATCCGCGAGATTGCCGATCAGACCAACCTGCTGGCGCTGAACGCTGCCATCGAGGCGGCGAGGGCCGGCGAGCAGGGGCGCGGCTTTGCCGTCGTCGCCGACGAGGTGCGCAAGCTGGCGGAAAGAACGGCGCATTCGACCGACCGTATCGCGACCATGATCACCCAGATCCAGTCCGGCGTCGAGGGTGCCATGCAGGGGATGCGCGAGGGTTCGGCACGGGCGCACGTCAGCACCGATGCCGTTCACCGGGCGCGCGCGACGATGGCAGACATCGTCGCGCTGGCTCGCCTGCTGCTTGCCGACATGCGGCAGATCGCCGCGGGGCTCGCCGCGCAGCGGCAGGGCAGTGGCGACATTTCCCGTTCCGTCGAGAGGCTGGCGAGTGGGGCCGGCGAGAACAGCAGTGCGGCACACAGGCTTGCCGGCACGGCCAGGGATCTCGCGGGAACGGCCGCTCAGCTGCGTCAGTCGGTCGGTCTCTTTCGCGTGTGAAGCGGCGCGCGGCATCCTGGCGGAAGGCGCCCAGCGTCGCCGCACGTGGCCTGATGGCCGCAGGGTTCGCGCGGCGCACTACGCCAGCGACGAGGCGAAGCGCACCCGCAACCGGCGCAGCGTCCGTTCGGCGGCGAGGATGCCGCGGTACTGCGCCTCCTCGAACAACGAGAGGCCGCTGACATCGGCGTGCGCGAAGCGCAGGCGCTCGCCATCGGCGGCGAAGAGCGCGCGGGCGTCGCTCGAGATCAGTCCGGGCAGTGGTCGAACCATGGCGTGCGCATTGCGGAAGACGTCGAGGCGACTGGTGATCCGCCGGATGTCGGGGTGTGGCTGCTCGAGTTCGGCGAGAATCTGCTCCGCCCAGGCCTCGCGCGGCGTCTCGCGCAGTGCGGCGCGGGCGATCGCCGGGGCGACTTCGTCGAGACTCCGGTACCAGGTCAGCACGGTGGCACCCTGCCGCAGGCGCATCTGCTGGTGCGTCGCGACGACGTAGCCGAGGCTCCTGCCGCGATGGAGGACGTTGTCCCAGGCCAGCGGCGCGCCGCTGCGCTCCTCCGGCAACTGCGACAGGGTCAGGTTGGCGATCAGCCACGGGGCGTAGCTGTAGCGGCGCGCGGCGTCCTTGAGCCGGGTATGGCCGTTGAACACCCAGGGGACGAGAAACAGCGGTGCTGCCCAGATAAGCTGTTCGGCCAGCACGCGCAGCGTCCGCTGTTGGCCCGGCAGCCAGAGGTCGACCGCCAGCGGACCGCTGCCGCTGCCGCCTTCGCCCCCCGCGACGCGAAAGGCCAGCGCACCGGTCAGCAGGCGCTGGCCGACGCGCGCCTCGATCGAGCGCAGCATGCCGCTGGTCAGCCAGGCGTTGCCTTCGGGCGCGGTGAGGACGGTGTCGCTGGCCGCATTCTCCGCCTCGCCGCTGCGGCTGGCGAAGTAGTGGATCCCGGCCCAGGCCGAGACGGCAGCGCTGGCGGTGCCGTAGTCGTCGCGGCAGGCGTGGTTCACGTACCAGTGCAGCTGCGGCGAATCGAATCCCTGTGCGAGCAGCCAGTCGCGCATGCTGAGGCGGTCGAGTCGCAACAGATCGGCAGCGCGGCTCGACAACGCCATCGGCAGCGCGAAGGCCGGTCGGCCGGCCGCGTCACGCCGCTGCGCGAAGTCCGCGATGGTGTCGGCGAAGCGGCGGTACTGCCCGCGCTCGCCGGCGCCGACGCCGCTCAGCGGCAGCAGGCCTTCCTGCCAGCGGCCGTCGAGGTAGAGACGCTCCTGCGGTGTCGCGCAGAGATGGCGTTCGTCGTACACGGGGCGCGCGGCGCGGGCATCTCCCAGCAGGACGCCCAGTTCCGCCAGAAGTTCGCGCACCGCGGTCGACTCGCGGGTCGGCAGCGGCAGGTAGTGCGCGCCCCAGGGGTAGGCGCTGACGGCGTTGCGGCCGGCACGCGAGTTGCCGCCGGCTTCGGACTCGAGATCGACGAGCAGGAAATCAGCGAAGCCAGCCTGCGCCAGTTTCCAGCCGGCGGCCAGTCCGCCGACGCCGGCGCCGACGATCAGCACCGGTACCTTGCGCGTCTCGCCGGCTGCCGGCAGCGCCGGTTCGCGCAGGCGATGGCCGATGTCGAGCGAGGTTCCCAACAGTTCGCCGGGTGGCAACGGCGGCGTCGGGCTGCGGCAGGCGGCGAGCGAAGCCGCGCCGGCGGCGACGATCGAGGCCAGGAAGTCGCGCCGGTCCATCGTGCTAGCGGATCACCTGGCGCCACTCCTGTTCGAAGTAGCGCACGAGGACCTGGTTGTTGAGGCGGTTGACCTCGGCATCGACACGTTCCATGTCGCGCGGGAAGACGAAAAGGGCCGGCGTCGCCTCGCGCGTCAGGAAGCGGGTGTCGACGGCGTAGGACTGCGGCGGCCGGTACGGGCGGCGACCGGCGATGACGAAGCCCCACTCGCCGAACGAGGGAACCAGCGCATGGTAGGGCGTTGCCCACAGGCCGACACTTTCCAGTGTCGTGACGACGCACCAGAAGGAGCGGCGGGCGTAGAGCGGCGAGGTCGACTGGATGACCGCGAGACCATTCGCTGCCAGGTGGCGGTCGAGCAGGCGGTAGAAGGAAGCGCTGTAGAGCTTGCCCAGCGAGAAGTTCGACGGGTCGGGGAAGTCGACGACGACGAAGTCGAAGCTTTCGTCGTTCTCCTCGAGCCACTGCAGCGCATCGGCATTGATCACCCGCACGCGCGGCGAGTTCAGCGCGTCCTGGTTGAGTTTGCGCAACGGCGGTGCGCTGGCGAACAGGCGCGTCATCGCCGGGTCGAGGTCGACGAGGACGATGCTTTCGACCTGCGGGTACTTGAGGATTTCGCGTGCCGCCAGCCCATCGCCACCGCCGAGGACGAGCACGCGCCGCGCCGACGGCAGGGTCGCCAGGCCCGGGTGCACCAGCGCCTCATGGTAGCGGTACTCGTCGCGCGAGCTGAACTGCAGGTTGTTGTTCAGGTGCAGGCGCAGATCGTCCTTCCAGCGCGTCAGGACGATGCGTTGATACGGTGTGCTCTCGGTGTAGACGATCTCGTCGGCATAGAGCTGGCTTTCGGCGAGCGTGGTCAGTTCGCCGGCGGCGGCGAATGCGGTGAGCAGCGAGAGCAGCGCGACACCGCCCTGCGCCCGCAGCCAGCCGGCGTTCGGCAATTGTTCGCGAAACAGCCACCACGTCCAGAGCGCCACGCCGACGTTGAGGACGCCGAAGAGCAGAGCGCTGCGGATCAGTCCGAGGTGTGGCACGAGCAGGATCGGGAAGAGGATCGATACCGCGAGCGCACCGAGGTAATCGAAGGTGAGCACCTGCGAGACGAGCTCGCGGAACGCCAGGTCGCGCTTGAGGATGCGCATGACCAGCGGGATCTCGAGGCCGACGAGCACGCCGACGGCGAAGACGACGAGGTAGAGCAGCAGCTGGAACGGCGCCGGCGACCAGGTGAAGGAGAAGAACAGCAGTGCCGCCGAGAAGCCGCCGAGCACGCCGACCAGCAGCTCCACCTGGATGAAGCGCTGGATGAGCTGCTGGCCGATGTAACGCGACAGCCAGGATCCGGCGCCCATGGCGAAGAGGTAGCTGCCGATGACCGTCGAGAACTGTGTCACCGAATCGCCGAGCAGGTAGCTGGCGAGCGTCGCGGCGATCAGTTCGTACGCCAGCCCGCACGAGGCGATGACGAAGACCGAAAGGAGCAGCGCCCGTTTCATCTTCCGCTGGCGGGCGCAGCGCGCTGGCAGCTGTGACGACGGTGTGCCCTCGCCCCCCGCGCCTGTGCGCCGGCCACCGCCGGCAGGCAGCGGTTGTCGGTGCGGACGCGCTGGCGCTGCCGTTCGTGGTCGATCGGTGAAGGGGGCATGCCCGGCATTCTATGCGCACGTGCCAGCGGCAGGCGGAAGACGATGCCGTCCGCCAGGCAAGCGGTCGATTCCGCGTGAGCTGCTTTCTGGCGCGACAGACAGGGGCCCGGTCGAAACGCCTGCCGGATGCTCAATACTCCGCTTTCGGCAACCTCTGGGCCAGATCGTCCCAGCGGATGGACACCCCGGGCAACACGCCGACCGCGGTTTCCCCGCTCAGCTCGAGGACTTCCGGTTTGCCATACTCGCCATCACGCAGGCGATAGACGGTGATCATCCGGTCGATCGGATGGACCAGCCAGTATTCCCGGACCCCGGAGCGTTCGTACACCCGCCGCTTCCACACATGATCGTGGCTGGCGGTGGACGACGACGACACTTCCACCACCAGATCCGGCGCTCCGCGTACGCCGCGGCGGTCGAGGCGAGACGGGTCGCAGACCACCAGGACGTCCGGTTGCAGGACCGTATCGACTTGGTCGTCGGGCTCGTCGGCCTTGGGCAGGCGGACATCGACCGGTGCGACGAAGGCGCGGCAGGGTTTCCCTTCCAGGGCCTGCCGAATCTGGAAATAGATTTCACCGACGACGTCCTGATGTTCCAGCGTCGGCGCCGGCGCCATCAGGTAGGCGGTGCCGTCGATCAGCTCGCAACGACGGTCTTCCGGCCACGCGAGGTAGTCGGCGTAGGTGTGGTAGCGATCATCGCGAAGTGGCAGGCCCATGCGACCTCTCGTCAATGGTGACGCTGAGCGGCCAAGTATAGCGCGCTGGAAAGCCAGGCTGCGAGCTTGACGGCGCGTCGCCCGAACCAGCAAGGGTTGGTCTTGCCGACGGACTCGCCGTGCTCGATCCGACTCAATGCTTCCTCGCCAGCACACCAACAAAGCTATACAATTCGATTGGCTGTTTAATTGATTTGTATAGATGTTGCCTCGACTCCTGACCCCAACGCTGCAACGCCTCGCCACCAGCTTCCCCGTGCTGGCGATCACGGGGCCACGCCAATCCGGCAAGACCACGCTGGCCCGCGCGCAATTCGCCGATCGTCCGTACGTCAGCCTCGAAGACCCGATCGAGCGCGCTTTCGCCGCTGAGGATCCGCGCGGCTTCCTTGCCCGCTTTGGCCAAGGAGCGGTATTCGATGAAGCGCAGCGCTGGCCCGACCTCTTCTCTTACTTGCAGGGCATGGTCGACGCGGACCGCCGGCCTGGCCGTTTCATCCTTACCGGTTCGCAGCAGTTCGGCCTGCTCGCCGGCGTCACGCAATCACTCGCCGGCCGGGTCGGCATGACCCGGCTGCTGCCTCTTGCGGCAGCGGAAATCCCGTCCATCGGCAGTGGGCAACTGAACCTCGACAACGCCTTGCTGATGGGCGGCTATCCGGCACTGCATGCCCAGGCCATCCAGCCTGCCGACTGGTTCGCCAGTTACATCGCCACCTACGCCGAGCGTGACGTCCGGCAGGTGCTGAACATTCAGAACCTGCCGACCTTTCAACGCTTCCTGCGCCTCTGCGCTGGCCGCACAGGGCAACTGCTCAACGTCTCCGCGCTGGCCAGCGAGGCAGGCATCACCGCCAACACCGCCAAGAGCTGGCTTGCCGTGCTCGAATCCAGCGACCTGATCCATTTGCTGCCACCCTACTTCCGCAACTTCGGCAAGCGTCTGGTCAAGGCGCCGAAACTCTATTTTCTCGACACCGGCCTCGCCTGCTGGTTGCTCGGCATTCGCAGCGAAGACGTGCTGAACCTTCATCCCATGCGCGGTGCGCTCTTCGAGAACTGGGTGGTCGGCGAATTCATCAAGGCAAGATACAACCAGGGCCTTCCCGCCGACCTCTACTTCTGGCGCGACAACAATGGTCTCGAAGCCGACTTGATGTTCGAACGAGGCGCCAGACTGCAGATGGTCGAGATCAAGTCCGGCCAGACCATCACCAGCGACACCGTCCGGGCCGGACAACGCGCGATCCGCATGGCCGTAGACGAAGCCCTGCCCCCTTGGTTGGTTCATGGCGGTGACGAAAGCCAGGTGCGCAGCGGCGTGAACATCGTTGGCTGGCGAGACTTGCCGGGGGCCATCGCGTGAACATGAGCACCGCGGTCCGGTGGCCGCGGTCGACCCGGGGCAACACGCAAGACCAGAAACCGCGAGCGACCGGCGCGTGATCAGCAGGCTGCAAGGCCACACCGGGCCGCGCCGGCGGGTCGTCATCGACGGCCGGGAAAAAGCCGGGATCGACGCCCATCTGGCGTCGTCGTCCGGCATTCCCCGACCGACGCGGGTCAGGTCTGTTTCCCCCGCCACGCTGCCAACGCGTCAATGGACTGCGCGAGTGAAGCGAGGAGTTCGACGCCCGCAACCTCGGGCAGTCGCCTGACGCCGCCACCGCCGGCCCACAGTCCCACGTCGGCGGGCAGGAGCGTGCGCAACTGCTGCAGCAGTCCGGGGATCTGGCGTTGCGGGAAAGCGATCGAGAACGAAAGGGTGACGATGTCGGCGCGGTGAGCGCCGGCGGCGCTGGCGATTTCAAGCAGCGGCATCTGCGTGCCAAGCGGAATGCACTCGGCTCCTTCGAGCGCGAACAGGGCTTCGGCCATCAGCAGGCCGAGGCCGTGCAGCTCGTCCGGGACGCTGGTGAGAATGATCCGCGGGCTTCGCTTGCCGCCGGGCAGGCTGCCGATCGCCTGGCGCAGCAGGCGCATGGTCAGTTCGGTGAACAGGTGCTCCTCGAAGACCTCGATGCGGCCTTCCTCCCAAGCCGTGCCGACGAGGCGGGTGAGCGGCGCAACGCTGTCCTGGACGAAACGCACCAGCCCCTGACGCGCCAACCGCTGCTGCATCGCATCCTGATAGGCGGCGCCGTCATGCCGCTTGATCAGCGAAATCAGCTCACCGAGCTCCTCTCCGGCGCTGGCGACCGCCGGCGGCGGTTGCGGACGCCGCGGCGCCAGCGCGTCCAGTTCATCGATGGGGGTGGCCAGCAGCTTCCCGGGCCGGTGCCCGGCATCCATCAGGCGCTTCACCAACCGCAGACGTTCCACCTGCTCGGCCGGATAGATGCGCTCGCCATGATCGTCGCGAGCAGGGGCGGGGA